>Ga0194120_10005525_pt1 | contig 18560 bp, 19 predicted proteins | sample TA2MahCa65mmetaG_FD_148642 | JGI IMG/M metagenome (GOLD analysis project Ga0194120, IMG submission 148642) | Freshwater microbial communities from Lake Tanganyika, Tanzania - TA2015019 Mahale Deep Cast 65m | ecosystem: Environmental > Aquatic > Freshwater > Lake | place: Tanzania: Lake...
CAGCACTCTTCTCCGGGGATTGGCGGGAATCCTTACTGCGTCGCATCTGAAGGGTTTAATTTCTTGCGATAATACCCCGGAACGGTCAGGCTCGGTTCCCGCCATGAAAAAGCAAATTCCTATTAGTTGGTGAGGGACTGTCCTTTGGCGAGTAGTCTGTCGCCAAGAATGATGTCACTGTCGTCGAACTGCATAGCAAGAATCTCGTTTGGATTGCGGATAGACAGTTTTCGTGATCCCGTTCCGTCAGCCGCCAACTCGGTCAAAGCACTTACGACATGTTCGGCAATGGATAGAGTCTTTGTCGGCGCATCGACGGCAGTTTTGAGTGATTCGGACAACACTGCTGTTAGTTTTCGGTTTTGGTAACCTTGCAATACTTTCTTGGCTTCCAGTTCCACGATGTCGAGCGAGAGCACATCGTACTTGAGTTGGTCAATATACAAGACTCCCCCGGCTTCCTCGGTCTTGCCGTGCTTCTCTAACCATTCTTTCACGGTTGTTGGACAGACCAAGTCCTCCATCAATGACATTTCTCGTATCGCAAGGGCCAAGGTGCCAAGTCGAGTGTCATCGAAACTTTCCGGCGCTTGCCGAAGCAGGATTTTAATTGCTTCCGGCAGCGGTTGTTTGGGAAATTCGTACAGTAGCGCGGCTATTACGGGGCGTTCGTTTTCATTTGAGCGATATGGGATTGTCAGCCCGGACTCTGTTTCGGGGACATTACGGATTTCCGGTGACTCAACTAGACTTTTCATGCTTGCGCCTCCAATGGCCGGAAGTTCAGGAAGTAAACTGTCTGGCGTTTTCGATTCTCCGACTGACCATCGGGCATCCACACGAAATGTGCAGGAGCCCAAGTGGCTGGGTTCGCTCCAAGGGAGATCGAATAACGGAAGAATTTTAGGACGCGGTCTTCCGGCTGTCCGTGGACAAAAAACCAGCCAGCCATCGAATTGTTGCCAGAATGAACGCCGCAGACGAGCGGCGCGTATCCCGCCAAGTTGATTAACAGAGCCGCCTGCTCATCGACTGTGCCTTCGTCAAATTGGACGACAAGAAATCGACGGGAGCCACCGATGGGAGGCACTCGTTCCTTTGTTCTGGCGCGAACCGGAGATGGCACGATGAATTGAAGTCCAGCTAGTTCGCCGAGCCATGCATTCAGCCGGCGCGTTTCAAATTCATTTGCAGAATGCCCGCAACACAGCAGCGCATCGGCAGGAAACAGTCGTTCAATAATCTCGTCCGTGTGGAGAGCGTTGTCCTCAATACGTATCGGCGAAATTTCCCAGAATTCAGCAAGTCCACCACTGCGCCGAATTATCTCCGCTCGCAGAACTTGGTTGACCGCTGGCCAGGTGGCTTGGCGCTCCGGTTGAATGGTTGATTTGTTTCTGAGCAGCATTTTATGCTTTTGGTTTTAACTACACCCTCTGTACAAAAAGTTGGACCAGCGCATCATTGTTTGAGGAACAGAAACGCCGAGAACCCTAAGGGAACTTTTTGAGACTCCGTGCTGTCGGATAGGAAAATTTCCGTATCGAAGACTTTCGGCGTGGTCGTCATACAGAGCTATAACCGGATTTGCTCGATTTAATGCCGTCGTCACGTGACCTTTCTTGATCCGCTATTTATTTAGGCCCTGCAACGCGAAGACCCAGGAAGCGTGTCCGTGACGACGATGAAGCCGAACTTGTCCGCTAGAATTTAAGTTGAACTTGGCGTGTCCCGGGCACGCTTTTCATGACAAAGATGACCGGTGGCCGATGCTTCACCGCCGGACCGAAATGGACCGCGCTGTATGAACCTTTTCTCTCCAGTAACAGTGATTCAAATGCTTCACGCTTGGTGCGTATGGCTCGTTTGCTCGTTTTCGCGATGGTCGAACCGCTCTTGGTTGAACAGACGAACCTGCCGCAATGACTTCTTTCGGGCGCGATTGAAGTGGCTGAAGTGTATGCAGGAGGAGAGCGATCCAGGTAAACGAAACTGGGTGCCGAAGGCAAAGCCATGGTCTTGATCACCGCCTAAGCAGAAGGGACCAAGTCCGACCCTACTTGAAGCCGTGGGCCAAGGCGTGGAACGCGACTGCTTGGCGTATGGCTCCGCAAGAAACCGAATCCGCCGGACCGGACCGTCCAGTCCTATTAAAAACTAAAATACCCCTGGACAAGTCTCGTCATGACGCGGTGTGTCGTTGAGTACAATGCTCTCAAGCCTCTTCGCGAGCAGGGTGAGGAGAACGGCAGCCCACCTGCTAAGCGCAATTGACCGCTTCGGTGACTGGGCCGCGATCAGGAATGGCATCGGACGATCTTGGATTCGGAAGTTCGGAAGTGATCGGAATGAGGTTTTCCGTGGCATCCGGAAAAATGTTGAACCACTCTTTAGCCAACTCCTCGGTCACAGTCCTGGCTTTGTTCCAGTAATGTTTCTGGAATTTCTCCAGACTTGTGCCCATGACGCTCGTCACCTCGCCTGGGTCCTTGTACAGTTTGAAATGATATGTCGCGAAACTGTGGCGGGGACCATTGCTTCGCCAGATCACTCCAGTTTTTCGAGCGATAAAACGAGTGATCTCGTCGAGTCTATCCTTTGCCGACCTGGTTGGGGTTAACCAATGCGCCGGAACGACGCTCCCGCTTTCTTTTCGGTGGAGCTTAAACCATGCGGCTAGGTTCGCTGTGATGGGAACGGTGCGGGGTTGGCCAGTTTTTGTTATCCTTCCAGGAAGTTCAATGTAACCAGTCACGAGACCTCGGTTAACCTGTGGCCAGCTCATCCGGGCAATCTCCTCCTTCCGAATTCCGCCGAAACACCAGAGAGCAAAGAACGGGACGAGTTCCGGCGCTGCAATAGTTAAGCGTGCCAGAATTTGTTTCGCCTCCCACGGCTCGAAGACCTCAACTGGTCCACGGATTTCCTTAAATCGCTTGACCTGCTTCGCCGCGTTCCAGTCCTTGCCTACCCAGGAGCGGATTTGCGCTTCGTCGAACAGCAGTGATAAGCTGGACAAGAAGTCGTTTTTCGTTTTTGGGTTCCATCTCTGGGCGTTTACGAAGTCAGCCACTTCAGCAGCCGCGATCTCGGATAAGGGTTTTTCGCCAAAAGCACGCTCGAACCCGTTCAAGTAGGAGGATTCAGTTTTGTGCCGCCTGAAGCTGATTCGTCTTTTCCGATCTTGCAGGAACTCCAGAATGGCTTCTTTTATGGGCTTCGGCGTGATCGGTTTATCTGGACGATGCTGCCGCCAAAATTGGCAGGCCAGGGGGAACTCGTCGGGGTTTCCGAGAATGCGGATGCCATCAACAACGAGTCGGCAAACCTGCGAAATGCTTAGGCCGGTTGATTGAATGGCCCTGTTCGCTTCGCGCCATTCATAACGCCAGTCGCGCAGGCGAACGATTTCGGTTTCACCGGCGTTGATGGCTTCAGCAAGTTCTTTGGCCTTGTTCTTGGCTTCCTCAAGGTCGGCAAAAGTCCAGACCTTTCGCTCGCCGCCGCTGTGGTCGCTGAACGCATAGCCGGTGTATTCCCGCCCGTTCTTGACTGACTTGGTCGTGTAAATTTTGAACGCGGTGTTTCCGCTTCTGACCATGATAATTTTATTTCGAGCCATACGCACCATAACGGGATTTCCCGATTTCATGGTTGCGCAGGCAAAAAACCGAACAAGTGTTAGGAAAGTGTTAGGAAAAGGAGTTCCGAAGGATGGAAACGGTCAAAAGGCCAACAAAATCGGCCCTTTCAACAAAAAAGCCGTTCCGCATCGCACGGAACGGCATTCTCAGTCTAGGCTCTTTGTGAGTTTGCCTAGGCTTCAAAGGATTTTCCGCACCCGCACGATTGGCGGGCGTTCGGGTTGGAGATTTTGAAACCGCCTCCGCTCAGGCTGTCCACGAAATCGACGATGGTTCCGCGGAGATAGTTCAGACTAAGAGAATCGACGAGGACGGACACCCCGTGGCAGTCCGTCACAAGGTCGCCGTCGCGTTTTTCGTCAAAGACCATGCCGTATTGGAGTCCGGAACATCCGCCGCCCTCGACATAGACGCGAAGCGTCCTGGCGGCATTGTCTTTTTCGTTCGCCAACAGTTCCTTCACGTGGTCCGCCGCGCTTGGCGTCAACGTGACCATCGCTTCGGCTTGGAGAGACTCGTTCATGAGAACAGAGAAAAGCTAAACGGCCTGGGGGCAGTTGTCAAATTCCGGAATCATTCAACACTTCTGAGTTCCCGCAATTTCTTGGCCAGATTCGGCTGCACTTTCTGCCACTGGGGAAAATCGCGCAGCAGCCGTTCCAGCAAGTTCGCGGTGGCGGCGGTCAAATCCATGCTCTCCGCCAGCCTCGCGGCTTCTTGCCGGGCCTTGGCCACCCAGAATGGATCTGGTTTTCCTCCCGCCGCCGTGTCAACGGCTTTTCCGTAAGCCACGTTCAGGAAGTGATTGAGCGCCCGATCCAGCAGGGGCTTCTGCTCCGCGACCGGTTTAAGGCGGGCGAGTTTTTCGAGGGCAATGGCAAACCCGACTTCAGCCTGGCTTCGCGTCGGGACATCTGCGGGCCCTTGTGGCAGCATGGCGCTGTAATAATTGGTCATCGCCAGGCCGTAATAGGCCGTCGCCTGGGCCGGATCCAGCGAGGCCAACTGAAGATAGCAATCCGCCATCTTCGCCCGGGCGACCGGCGCGAGCGAGTTGGTCGGGTAAAAACTGACAATTCTCCCCAAAGGAACCAAGGCATTCTCAAAGCGCTTCGCGCTGTTCGTGAGCGTCGGCCCGGAGACATCCTTCAGCGCCACATCCGCCAGAAGGAGGTACGCCTCTACTTCGATGGCCGCTGACCGGTTCGTATCGCGGTCCAGCGTGGTGAGCAGATTCGTCAGATATTGGTTGGCATCGGACGGCTTGTCCCTGAGCAGAGCCGCCCTCGCGGCGCGCAGCCCGGCTTGATAGCGCAGATCCATCACGTTCGATGCGTTGTTCCACAAGAGTTGATAGTGCGTCTCGGCGTTGGTGTAGTTTTGCTGGTTGAAATAGTAGTCTCCCAACCAGAATTGGGCCCAGCGCGCGAGATGGTTGGTCGGGAATTGGGCGACGAAGTTCGTGAACAAAACGAGCGCGTTGGTGTCGTGTCCCGCGCGAAAATGCGCCAGCGCTTTGTCGAACGCCGCTTGCGGCCGCGAGGCATGCTCCGGGTACTGCGCGAGCCAACGATCATACTCGCCAATGGCCGCGGTCCATTGATTCTCGATCACATGGGAGCGGGCGATGGCCAGTTGCGCCTCCGGCAACCACGGAGACGCGGACACTTTCTTTTGAAAATGGAGCAACGCTTCCCGCGCGTGCCGGGCATCTTCGGGCCGGCCTCGCTCCAGCAACTCGGCCGCGAAGTTCAGCGAGGACCGGGCGGAGAATTCGCTGGTGGGAAACTCCTCCAGGAGCCGGTTCAGACCGTCCCGCGCGGCCACCATATCTCCCTGTTCGAGACTGGCGCGGATCAATTGATAATAGGCCTGATCGAACCATTTGGTGCGGACCTCGGGCAACTCGCGGTAGCGCTCAATCACCAGCCGGTAATTGGCGATGGCGTTCGTGTAATCCTTCAGGTGGAACTGGCAATCCGCCAGTTTGAAGCGAGCGATCGCCTGGTCTTCCGATTCCGGAAACAGCTTGGCGGCGGCTCGGAAGTCGGCCTGGCTTTCTGCGAACTTGTTCGTGGAATTCGCCAGGAGCGCTTCCTCCCAGGCGCACCAACCACGATTGAGATAAGCTTTGGCGGCGCGGAGCTGATTCGTCGTTTCGGTGACGACGACGAACTGGTTCCGCGCCTGGAACAGCAAGTTCGTCAGGGCGAGATTAGTGCGCGTGCGTTCCGGGGAAGCTCCGCCCAAAGCGTAAAACTGCTTGAGGTGCAATTCACCGAGGGTTAATCGGATCAAGTCCGGCGGCGTGTCCAGATTGGTCTGGGTCAGCAAGAATTCCAGCCGCGCGACCGCGTTCGTGAACCGATTTTGCCCCACCAGCAAATCAATGATCCGGAGCAACGCCTGCTGCTTCTGGCTGGCCGGGATTCGCTCCAACTTTCCCAGTTGCTCGTAAGCCGCAATGGCGGCATCGGGGTTTCTCTCCTTCTGGATATCGGCCAACAGCATCAGGGAATTGGCGCGCAGCACGGGTTTGTCCAGCCGGTTCGTGTCGGAGGCGAGAGCGACGAGGTTGGTGGCGGCGCTGAGCGCGTCATCCGGCTTTTGATCCGCCAGGGCGTTCAGAGCGAAGAGATGGAGTCGTTCCCAGTCCAATTCGGGCGGGAGGTTGCGGCGGGCAAGATCGCTGAGAACCTGCTGCGATCTGCGAAAGTTTTTGTTTTTCGAGTAGCTTTGGCCCAGCAACAAGTAGCCGCGCACCACGAGCGTCTCGTTCGTGCTTTGAAGCGCGGCTTGTTGAAAGGCGCGCGCGGGATCGCCCAGGAGTTGGATGGTGCGATCGAAGTCACCCAGCTTGAAATACGCCCAGGCTTCGCCGTAGCCGGCCTGCAGACGCAGGGAGGCATTCGTCGATGTAGCCAGGAGCGCCTCATACGCTTTGGCGGCGGCTTCGTAGCGTTGATCGTAGAATTCGGCTTCCGCAAGCCAGAATCGGTATGGATCGGCCAACTCTCCCGCGCGTCCGAGACGCGGCGTGAGAAGTCCGCCGACCGACTTGAAATCCTTCAGCGCGAAAAGGCATTGGGCCTGGAGCAGGATCGCCTCGCCGGATCTTGGGGAGTTCGGATACTTGCCGGCAAATTCGGCGAACTCCCTCTGCGCGCGGTCAAAGAACCCGTCTTGCAAGGACTTCAACGCCGCTCGATACGCATCCATCTCAGGCGTCTCTTGCGCCCAGGCCAGAGCGGTGGAGATGAAGAGCAGCAGCAACGTGGATTTCATGGGCGTTGCAGCGGGTTGAAGCCCGCGCGCCGGAGCGCGGCATTCAGACAGGCTCCCAGGCCGCTTCGGCGTCGTTTGACGCGGCGAGGGTCGTTGAATTTCTGCGCGTTCATACAGCTTCGGCACTGGCAGGAGCACCCGACAACACGCGCGCCAGGTAACGGCCCGTAAAACTTTCGGCGCATTGGGCAACCAGCTCGGGCGATCCCGCCGCCACAATCCGGCCGCCGCGTAAACCGCCTTCCGGTCCCAAGTCGATGATCCAGTCCGCGGTCTTGATCACATCCAGGTTGTGCTCGATCACGAGGAGAGTGTTTCCCGACGCGCGCAATTTGAAAAGCACTTCCAGCAGTTTGGCGACGTCGTGGAAGTGCAATCCCGTGGTCGGTTCATCCAGGATGTAAAGGGTGCGGCCTGTGGCTTTGCGGCTCAGTTCGGCCGCGAGCTTCACGCGTTGCGCCTCGCCGCCGCTCAGCGTCGTGGCCGATTGCCCCAGGCCGATGTAACCCAGTCCGACTTCGGCAAGCGTCTGGCACAGGTCGCAGATTTGCGGGATCGCTCGGAAGAACGTGACGGCCTCGTCCACGGTCATTGCGAGCACGTCGGCGATGTTCATGCCTTTGTAAGTGATTTCGAGCGTTTCCCGGTTGTAGCGGCGGCCTGCGCAGGCTTCGCACGTGACGTAAACCGGCGGGAGGAAGTGCATTTCAATTTTGATGAGCCCGTCGCCCTGGCACTTCTCGCAGCGGCCCCCTTTGACATTGAAGCTGAACCGTCCGGCGCCATAACCCCGAATCCTCGCCGCGGGCAGGTCGGCGAACAGGTCGCGGATGTGATTGAACATCCCGGTGTAAGTTGCGGGATTGCTCCTCGGTGTGCGCCCGATCGGTGTCTGGTCGATCACCACCACTTTGTCGAGGTTCTCAATGCCGTTGATTTCCCGGTGCGCGCCCGGGTGCTCTTTCGATCCGTACCACTTGCGGAACAACGCGCGCCGCAGAATATCGTCCACGAGAGTGCTCTTGCCCGATCCGCTGACGCCGGTCACACAAGTCAAGGTGCCGAGCGGAATTCTGACGTCGATATTCTTCAAGTTGTTTTCCTTCGCGCCAAGAATCTCCAGCCAGCCTTTTTCACGCGACGGCTTGAGACGTTTCCTTGGAACAGGGACCGACAACTCTCCGCGCAAGTACTGGCCGGTTAGTGAAGCCGGATGGCGAAGGATTTCCTCCAGCGGACCGGATACCACGAGTTCTCCGCCCCGCACCCCGGCGCCAGGGCCCAAGTCTATAATGTGGTCGGCGCGTCGAATTGTGTCTTCGTCGTGTTCCACCACCAAAACGGAGTTGCCCAGGTCGCGCAGGCCTTCGAGCGTCTTCAACAGGCGTTCGTTGTCGCGCTGGTGCAGCCCGATGCTGGGTTCATCGAGAATGTACAGCACGCCCACAAGTCCAGCGCCGATCTGCGTGGCCAGACGGATGCGTTGCGCTTCTCCGCCGCTGAGCGTGCCGCTCTCGCGATTGAGCGTGAGATAGCCCAGGCCGACGTTTTTCAGAAAACCGAGCCGCGCGCGAATTTCACGAATGAGCTCCCCCGCGATCTTCTGTTGAAAGTCCGTCAGCTTCAGCGCCTCGAAAAAATTGTCCGCCTCTTCCACCGACAGGCCGCACACGTCCATGATGGACAGGCTGGGAATCTCGGCAGATTTGAGATTTGAGATTTGAGATTTGAGATTTGATTGGCCAAGCGTGACGGCGAGGATTTCGGGCTTGAGGCGCCGCCCGCCGCAGGCATCGCAATCCTGTGACGCCATGAAGGCCTTGAGACGGTTCCGCGTGAATTCGCTTTCGCTCTCCTGGTAGAGCCGTTCGAGATTCGGAATGACTCCCTCGAACGCGCGCACGATCTTGCTCGACTTGCCTGCGCGCCAGAACTGGAACTCGATTTCCTCCTTGCCTGAGCCCCACAAGAGAATCTTTTTGAACTCAGCAGGCAACTGCCGGTACGGCACATCGAGCTTCTGTTGGTAATGCTGAACAATTCCTTTCAGCAGGTTCTTGTAATAGACGATCATGCGCTTGGCGCCGCGCCGCCAGGGCAGGATTGCGCCCTGTTCGAGGGATTTCTCTTCGTCGGGCGCCACCAGATGTTCGTCGAAGACCATCTTCTGCCCAAGCCCGTGGCAAACGGGACATGCGCCGAAGGGGGAGTTGAAAGAGAAATGTTTGGGCGTCAGGGTGTCGAAGCTCAGGCCCGTGGCCGGGCTGTACATGCGGTTGGAATGGAGGGTTTCAGTCCAAACCTCCGGAGCAGATCCGCCGCTCGGTCGCGGCGGGGCCGACCGCGAGATTCCTTCCGCAGCAGCGTTGGGCAGTTGATGCAACACCAAAAGTGTGCCTTCGCCCCACTTGAGCGCCGTCTCCACCGAATCGCTCAACCGGACTCGGATTTTCTCATCGATCACCAGTCGGTCCACAACCACTTCAATCGTGTGTTTCTGTTTCGGATCCAGTTTGACCCGGATGTTCGTCGCCAGTTCGACAAGCTGGCGGTCCACTCGCGCCCGGACGAAACCTTCTCGCGCCAGACGCTCGATCACGTCCCGGAATTCCCCCTTTTGTTCGCGAATGACAGGCGCCAGCAACAGGATGCGCGTCCGCGTGGGCAAGGCCAGAATCTTATCGACAATGTCGCTGGTGGTCTGGTGCGTGATCGGCTGGCCGCTGACGGGGCAATGCGCCTGGCCGACGTTTGCGTAAAGCAATCGCAAGTAGTCGTAAATCTCCGTGGTGGTGGCGATGATCGAGCGCGGGTTCGTGCCGGCGTTGCGTTGCTCGATCGCGATAGCAGGCGAAAGCCCTTCAATGAAATCCACCTCCGGTTTCTGCATCTGATCGAGGAACTGGCGCGCATACGCGGACAGCGACTCGACATATTTGCGCTGGCCCTCTGCGTAGATCGTGTCGAACGCCAGCGACGATTTGCCGGAACCGCTCAACCCCGTGATAACCACCAATTTGTCTCGCGGAATGCTGAGCGAAAGATTCTTCAGGTTGTGCTGCCGCGCACCGCCAATCCTTATGAATCCTGTCGCCATGCGAAATTTTCCGATCCAGCCATCCGGGTAACGTAGCCGGCCGGTGCGAGGAAGCAAAGAATCGATTGTTCAAGCTGCGTGAAGCGTTTGACGCGTTAGATCGTCCCGATTCACCGGTTGTTTCCCATGGTTGGGATCGAAGATCGGCAACACCTGCGCTCGCGTCTTCGGATCATTCACCAGCGCGCCTTCCTCCTCTTTATGCTCGCGTTCTTCCTCCACGTCGAAACCGGCGTTGGCCAGGACCGTCCGCTGCGACAGCGGGCCGGAGGTCAACAGGAACTTCTGCATTCTTCCGATCAAACCGCTCGGCTGAGGGAAACGGATAATGGATGTCGATGTCGAAATTGCCGTCGAAATCCAGAATGCCCACGCGCCCCTCGAAGAACTTCTTGATGGCGTCGCCGCGTTTGGTGTTTAACCGCAAAGAGCTCAAAGAACTCAAAGAGAGCAGGCGACAGCTCCCTCCTTCTCTGTGATCTCTGAGTTCTCTGCGGTTATTTCCTGATTCGATCCATCTCGGACCACACGAATTTCCGAATCTGGAATTTGTAGGAGCCGAAGTTGATCAGGAGGCCGTGCTCCAGGCGGGCGGACTTGAGGTAGCCCAGGATTTGCGCCTCGTGCTCCTTGGCGAGGGTCTTGGCTGTTTTCAATTCCACGATCAACACATTTTCAATGAGCAAGTCCGCCAGGTAATCACCAATTAACGTGCCGTCCTCATCGTACACTTTGATCGGATGCTGTTGCTTCACGTCCAGGCCAGCTTTGCGCAGGCGATGCGCGAGAGCGTTTTCATAAACTTTCTCCAGATGGCCGTGGCCGTGATAGACGTGAATGTCGTAAGCGGTTTGTCGGACCTGGTCACAGAGTTGTTTGATCTCTTTCATAGTGCCTCCTTTTGGTTTGGCTGGATTCTTTGGCTTCTTTGAGTTCTTTGGGTTCTCTGCGGTTAAGTTCTTGTGCCAATCCCGCGCCAGGACCAGAGCCTCGCGTTTGTCTCGCGGATCGCTGCTGGTGTCGGCTCGGGCGTAGCTCTCCAGGAGGGCGGAATTATCAATGGCGCAGAGCGCGGCTTGTGTTTTTGACAACACAAAGCCGCGACGGTCATCGCTGATTTTTATTGGCGGCGCGGAATTGCGTTCAATTCCACCACCACTTTATCTTTTGCTTTCGCCAAACCTCCTTTTTCGCACCCAAATCTGGGGTAACTCCAGACGGGCACAATTCGACTAATGCGGCAAGAGAAATTTTACCGGTGGCGGGCAAAATCTTCTTTGGTGAGCTTGAACCATCCATCCATGCGCGCTACAAATCATGCAGCTATGAAATTCGCCATCACCGTTGACCGCGACGAAGACGGGATCTGGATCGTCGAATGTCCGTCCATTCCCGGTTGTGTCAGCCAGGGGAAGACCAAGGCAGAAGCCTTGAAGAACATCAAGGAAGCCATCGAACTCTGCCTGGAAGTCCGGGCTGAACGCGGATTGCCGCTCACGGTTGAGACCCGTCAAGTCGAAGTTGCGCTCTGATGCCGGCGCTTCCCGTATTGAGCGGTCGCAAGGTTGTGCGAGCTTTTGAGAAACTTGGCTGGCAAGTGGCTCGTCAGCGTGGCAGTCACATCATCATGGTGAAGGAGGACCAGAATGTGACGCTTTCCATTCCCAACCACAAGGAGGTTGCAAAGGGAACGCTTCGCAGTTTGATTCGGGCCGCCGGAATTACAATTGACGAATTCACGCGCCTGATGTGATCGCGGAATTCTCAACGGTGCACTGCGCTGCCTGTATTTTCGACAACACGACACCGCGACGGTCATCGCTGATTTTTGTTGGCGGCGCGGAATTGACGTTCAATTCCACCACCACTTTGTCTTTTGCTTTCGCCATACCTCCTTTTTCACACCCCGAATCAGGGGTAAATCCACACACGTACACTTCAATGAGCGCGGCAAGAAAAAAACAACTTTGGCGACAGCGACGACGGTGACCCGATCTGCATCCCGTTTTTCACGTCATCGCCACGAGGGCCACGAGGGGTTTACGGGCTTGTTGCGTGGGAAGCGATGAAGTAGGCTGAAGCCATGAAAACCGCGAGTGTGCAACAGGTGCCGGAGCAGTGGCCCGAAATCCTGCGTTGGCTGGCCGCTGGAGAAGAAGTGCAGGTGACTCAGCAAAACCAGGTCGTCGCCAAAGTCGTACCCGCAAAGCCAACACCCACTCCTGACTTTCTGGCCCGGGCGAAAGCCATCTGGGGTGAAACGCCGCCGGGCCAGCCGCTGAGTGCTGTGGTGTCGGAGGGGCGGGGAGGCGAAGCGTGACTTATCTGGACACGGGCTGTTTCGTCAAACTTTACTACCCGGAGCCGGATAGCGCCAAAGTCGTTGCACTCATTCAAGGGAAGCCGCTTTGCTACACGCCGCTTCACGAACTGGAGTTCAGGAACGCGCTCCAGTTCAAGGTCTTCCTCAAAAGCGCGACCGCTGCCCAGGTGACTGCGGCTTGCGCGTTAGTCGAAGCTGACGAGAAGGCAGGTGTGCTTGTGTCGCCGATTGGCGAATGGAAGGACATTTTCGCGGAGGCGGTGACGCTCGCGAACCAGCACACGGCGACGATTGGCTGCCGGTCATTGGATATTTTGCATTGTGCCGCTGCGAAAGTCTTGGCTGCCACCGAATTTATCACCACGGATTCACGGCAGAAAAAGCTTGCCTCCGCGATGGGTCTGAACTTGGTGACATTCTGAGCAGGACGGCGGAATTAGCAATGGCGCACAGCGCGGCTTGTGTTTTGGACAACACATAGCCGCGACGGTCATCGCCGATTTTCACTGGCGGCGCGGAATTGACGTTTAATTCCGCACCTTAACTCTCCCGGACAGAGGCGTAGAAGGATGGGCCAATACGAGGTGACGCAAGGGGAATACCGCGAAATCATGGGCGCGAATCCCAGCAGTTTCACCGGTAACGATCGACTGCCAGTGGAAAACGTGACTTGGACACAAGCGGTCGATTACTGCTCGAAGCTCACGACGCGTGAGCAGAATGCCAATCGCTTGCCAGCAGGCCACGTCTATAGGCTGCCCACTGAAGCGGAGTGGGAGTACGCTTGTCGCGCCGGCACGACCACCCGGTTCGGATTCGGCGACGATCCAGACTACAATCTCCTGCGCGGCTTCGCGTGGTTTAACAGCAATTCGGGAAATCAAACACATACGGTAGGCGAAAAAGCGCCAAACCGTTGGGGCTTATTCGACATGCACGGCAATGTTTGGGAATGGTGTGGGGATTGGTATGGTTCGTATCAGGGCGGGAGCTTGACCGATCCGAAGGGAGCGCGCACGGGCTCGGTCGGCGTGGGCCGCGGCGGCAGTTGGGGCAGTGCCGGGCAGGGTTGCCGGTCGGCGTGGCGCGGCTACTCGCCGTCGGCTCGGAACGGCTACCTCGGGTTCCGGGTCGTGCTGGCCCCAGGTCAGTAGCAGGACAGCAAGCGAGAAATTTTTCCAACTCTTCACGCGCGAGGGTCCGACGTGGTGATTAACCGCAAAGAACGCAAAGATCACAGAGGTACGCGGATTACCTTTTTTGCGGTCTTTGGGTTCTTTGCGGTTAAAACAATTCGCGGAACTGAATAGCTGCAAATCTTCGACCGGCACAATGCAACTTAAACTCTTCTTGATTCCCGTGAAGAACATGGCCGCAGCCGAGGCCGAGATGAACGGCTTCCTACGCAGCCACCGCGTGCTGGCGGTGAAAAAGGAGTTCGTTCCTGACGGCGAGAACTCATTTTGGAGTTTTTGCGTGGAACACCTCGATCATACCGCAGGCGGGGCGGGGGGAGACGGCAAAGCGCCCAAGGTGGATTACAAGGAGACATTGAGCGAGGCGGAGTTCGTGGTGTTCAGCAGGCTGCGGGAGTGGCGGAAGTCCGTCGCAGAACTCGAGGCCCTTCCTGTCTATGCAGTGCTGACCAACGAACAACTGGCTCAGATGGTCAGGAAGAAAGCCAACGATCTCGCCGCGCTGCGAGAAATCGAAGGCGTCGGCGAGGCAAAAGTCGAGAAGCACGGCGAGGCCTTGTTGAAAATTCTGGCTGGGGAAACAGCGAAAGGCAGCGTGGCCTCGTCGGCGAAGGAGGCAGCCAGCGGATGAAACGCAAAGGACATCTCCTCGAAGCGATTGCTGACCCGGAGAACCTCCGCTTGGCATTCTGGAACGCCAGCAAAGGCAAGCGAGGGCATGCAGTTGTTCGACGATTCCGGGAGCATCTGGACGACGAGATCGAAGCCCTGCGCCAAGACTTGCTGGCCGAGTGTGTCAAAGTAGGCGATTACCACTTCTTTGACATTCACGATCCAAAGCCCAGGCGCATCTGCGCCGCCAGCTTTCGCGTGCGCGTGCTCCATCATGCGATTATCAATCTCTGCGGGCCGATTCTGGATCGAACGGCCATTGCGGACAGCTACGCCTGTCGCGCAGGCAAAGGCCGCCTGGCCGACATTGAGCGCGCTGAAGAATTCGCCCGACGAAGCGGGTGGTTTCTGAAGTTGGATGTGCGGCGATACTTCGACAGCATTAACCACGAACTCTTAAAGGGACTTCTCCGCCGGCGATTCAAGGATCAGCGCCTGCTGGTTTTACTGGGCCGCATCGTGGAGAGTTATTCCACCGCGCCGGGTTGTGGCTTGCCCATCGGCAACCTTACCAGCCAGCATTTCGCCAATTATTATCTCCCGCCTTTAGACCGATTCGTGAAGGAGACGCTGCGACGCCAGTGCTATGTGCGCTACATGGATGACTTTGTGGTCTGGGGCGATAACAGCGCCGACTTGAAGCGCGGCCGTGATCAAGTCCGGAACTTTCTCCAATCCACGCTTGGCTTGAGTCTGAAGAACGAAGGCCAGATCGACCGGAGCGGCAAAGGCATGGATTTCTTGGGCTATCGGATTTTCCCGCAGACGACACGGCTTTCCCGCAGGAGCAAGCTGCGCTTCCGGCGGAAACTCAAAGCATACGAAGGCCGGTGGATGGCGGGCGAGTGGACCGAGGAAACCCTGCAACGACACGCTGAACCGTTGCTGGCCTTTGTGCGCGGCGCGGATTCCGAGGCGTTCCGGCGTGCGGTGCTAAGCGATTTAAGGGTGGGAGCCGAAGGGCTCGAACCGCGTGAACCGCGGCGGCAGTTGGAACAATGCCGGACAGAACTGCCGGTCGGCGCAGCGCAACAACAACTCGCCGTCGAATCGGAACAACAACCTCGGGTTCCGGGTCGTGCTGGCCCCAGCTCAACCGGAACGGAGTTTCCGGCTGACCCGGCGCCTATCCTGTCCAGCAGCCCTTGCGGTTGCCTGGCAAAGGCGGAAAGCCCGCTCGGTGTGAGTAGCCCGCTGGAAGGCGAGGCCGAAAGCTCCGGGCGGGCGTGGCCGAGACAGGCGGAGGTGAAACAACACCCTCTCGCTTTTGACCGATCACGGCTCGAAGAAGGAGTCAAAACCTTTGGCCCGCAAACCAAGGCGAAGTTCGTCATCGTTGGTCCACAGCCGGTCATCCAGGTGCAGCGTCAAGGCGACGAATGGGGTGTCCTTGGCATCGACCTCCCGGCACAGGCGGCGAGCTTCCATCCAGGTGCCGACGGGAATCGTGCCTTCCTCCACGAACTGCACGCGGGCCAGCAGTTCATAGAGGCACTCCAGGAGTTCAGCGTCGCTCAAGGCCGTCGCTTGCGCGATGCGCTCTTTGTGGTTGAACAACTCGACGAAGACAAACCTCGGACAATAATAGGTGGCAATCGCGTCGCTCAAAAATCGCCGCCGCCGGGCCGTGTCCCGGCTCACCAGCAGCGAAAAGAAAACGCTGGTATCAACGACGATGCAGGCCGGGTTCACTCCACCTGCGGTGAAGAAAAGCGCGGGCCATGGGTTTCCCACCAGCCTGCCTTAATCTCTTCGGACAACTGCCATGCGGCCTCCGGCGTGAGCTTGCTGCGACGCGCGATGCTTTCCACACGCAGCCAGGCGACGAAGTCGTTGACCTCTTCCCGCGTCATTCCTGCGGTCGGGATCGTTATCTGCACGCGGTCATTGTCGGCTTGGACAGCAATCATGGGGAGAAGATACATCTTCAGGAGGAGTCTCGACAAGGCCGGGTTTGAGCCTCGTCAGATCGGCTCCTCCAGCGACATGGCAACGCCTCGGACTTTATGAAGCGCAGCGACGTCCATAAGCTCAGTGGTTGCGAACCGTCCAAGCGGTTGGCACGCTGGGTCGCGTTGGCGGGGACAGTAGTGTGGATCGCCAGCGTTCATGGTGCTGATGATTCCTTTCACTTGGTCGCCGAATCCCCTTCCTTCCCGCTGGACACTCGCTCCATCAACCCTGATTCATCGCCCCAGGCTACCCGGCTTGTGGCCGAATCCGACCCCTTTCCTTTGGACACCCGGCCTCGCTCCGGCGAGCAGACCACACCAGCGACGCTTGTCGCGGAATCGGCACCGTTTCCGTTGGATACCCGGCCCATTACGCCTGACGCAGCTCCCACTCAGCCCCAAGCCACACGACCGGCGCTCGCCGCCATGATCGACGGGCGGCTGATTGAACTATACTGGCCGGAAAGCGCCAAAGGATTTGTCCTCGAGGCGGCTGCGGCTGTCGAAAGCGCGCCGTGGGCGCGTGTCACAGAGTCGCCTGCGGTCACAGGCGGGCGGTTCCGTATCAGTTTGCCCCTTTCCTCCGAGGCGCGCTTCTTCCGGTTGCGTCGGGAGCCGTAAGCGGCAATCAAGAATCAACAACTCCGGCACGACGCCGCGTCGCGCTCGTTCACAGACCAACTCACGTCGCAATCCAGCAGCCATATTCGGAACGCGGTGTAAGCGTTCCGTCCGGCGTCGTGGAAATCGTCCTTGTCCGTTGAAAAGAATCTCCGCGCCTTGATCTTCGTGAGCTTCCAGTTGCCTTGCTCGTCGGTTTCCGCTTGCACCTTGAGCGTCTGCAATCCGGAATGAGTCAGAAGTTTCGACGCCCACACTTTCTCCTCCACCCAGCCGATCATTTCCTCGCGAGCGCGCTCGTGATGCGGTATAGCGGCCTTGGCCGAAACATCGGAGTTTAACCGCAGAGATCGCAAAGAACTCAAAGAAATGGGCCTCTGAATCACGGCTTCGCCCTTTGCTCATGCCCCGCTCGTCGCTCGCTGCACGGGTGAAGTCTTAGAGCGTGTCCGAAAATTGCGCGGGGTCCTGCGGCGAGGGATTTTGGCTGTGGCCAAGGCGGCGAGGTCCGAGCATCCCCAACGCGGGCTGTAAGGACCGAGCCAACGCAGGCCACGGACAAAAGACCCGCCGCCCGGAGGGTTTTCGCGCCAAAGGCCGCCTGGCTTCGTTGCTCCTCAGTCGAAGATCCAGGGAGGATATTCTCCTTCGTCGCGCCTCGCCATCCGGCCTTTGGCGCGAAAACAGGACCCCGCGGAATTTTCGGACACGCTCTTAGGATCGTAGCCCCGATTGCTCTGCGATCTTTGTGTTCTCTGCGGTTAACCCATTTTTCCGCAGCTCCGGCGCGATCCATTGGCCGCCGCCGCCCAGGTCCAGGACAATCACCGAAAAACCGAAGTCTTGATGCAGTCGCCCGGCTGAGGATCGGCTCCAATTTCCGTTGCTGCCCCAACGCCTGGCAGGCCTCGATCATCTCCGACGTGTACCAGCCCTTGGATTGCTTTTGCCACAGGCCGAGGCCCTCGGCGCGGAATTTCTCCGGCGTGTTCGACAGCTTCAAGGTGCGCAGCCGTTTTTCATCGCGATATTGTTCCTTGAAGGTTTTGCCCGTGTGACAGCGGAGGCTGTAGTAGTTCTTGTAGGAAAAGCCGAAGGTCCAATAGTCCGGGTTGCCGCGCTTGACCTCCCTCTCGTATTCGCGATGCACCCGGAAGCCGGGATGATTGCCCAGTTCAGCCGTCGCGGACCGCACGACTTTGTTGCACCAGATCGGGTGATTGGCGTTGTAGTACTGCCAGAAGTTGTCCTTGCCGATTCGAAAGGTCTGGAAGGTGGCGCCGATGTGACAATCGTAAAGGAGGACGGCGGAGAGATTGCACCAGACCCAATCGACGATGGTTTTGCCGCTTTGCCGGAGTGGTAAAAATTGAAAGCCGCAGAGTGTGGCGCTCTAAGAGCGTGTCCGAAAATTGCGCGGGGTCCTGCGGCGAGGGATTTTGGCTGTGGCCAAGGCGGCGAGGTCCGAGCATCCCCAACGCGGGCTGTAAGGACCGAGCCAACGCAGGCCACGGACAAAAGACCCGCCGCCCGGAGGGTTTTCGCGCCAAAGGCCGCCTGGCTTTGTTGCTCCTCAGTCGAAGATCCAGGGAGGATATTCTCCTTCGTCGCGCCTCGCCATCCGGCCTTTGGCGCGAAAACAGGGGCCCCGCGGAATTTTCGGACACGCTCTAAGTGGTCCGTTTCGTAAATACGCTCACGTTCGTTGCGCCCAATTTGGCCTGGGGCAAGGCGCGACGAGCGAGCATCCCCCGCCAGTGGGGCTGTGAC
>Ga0194120_10005528_pt1 | contig 18555 bp, 12 predicted proteins | sample TA2MahCa65mmetaG_FD_148642 | JGI IMG/M metagenome (GOLD analysis project Ga0194120, IMG submission 148642) | Freshwater microbial communities from Lake Tanganyika, Tanzania - TA2015019 Mahale Deep Cast 65m | ecosystem: Environmental > Aquatic > Freshwater > Lake | place: Tanzania: Lake...
AGCGGCTCGATCGTGGTGCGCCCGAAGGCAAGATGACCGACGATTGCCACGACGGGGGCGATCACGAGCGAACCCCACATCGATGCCAGGACCACGCTCTGCCAATGGCTGCGCCGGATTGGCGCAGCATGATGCTGCAGGTCATCGCGCCGACGACGCCATCGTCGACGCAACTGCCACCACTCGATCCGCGGGCGGTGATAGAGCTTCGGGTCCATCAGCGTGGCTTCTGCATCGATGCCCAGGTGGCCGCGAGCATCGCACGTGACTCATCGCTCGAACCCGTGGCCACGCTGGCCGCGAGCGTGGCATCGAGCGCGGCCAGGTCGCACGAGCCATCGTGCGCATTCATCCAGCGCTTGATGCTGGCCATGGCCCGCGGACCTTTGGACATCAGCTGGCGCGATACCGCTAGGGCACGCGCATCCAGTTGGGATGGATCGTCGACGAGTTCATGCACCAGCCCAAGAGCGCGAGCGGCCACAGCATCAAGCGGTTCCGGCGCCAGAGCGACCGTGCGCGCGCCGCCGCTCGTGTGTCCACGCAGCGTCGGCAAGCTGATCGCCGGGCTCAATCCGATGCGATGCACCGGATACGCAAATCGTGCACCAGGCCCCGCGAGCACCACGTCGCACGCGGTGACGAGCGCGCATCCTCCGGCGAGGGCCGGTCCTTGCACGGCCGCCACGACGGGACAGGGCAGCGATCGCAAGCAGCGAATGGCCGCCGAGAGACGCCGCAGAAAAGTACTCATCATCGATGGATCAGCACCGCACGCTCCAAGGTCAAACCCGCTCGAGAACGCGCGGCCAGTCGCGGCGAGCAGCACGCACGATGCGGCGCTTCTGTGCGCGAGGGCTGCCGTCACTGCGTGAAGCGCTGCGTCGAGGTCGTCAAACATGGCTTGGCTGAGTGCGTTGCGCCGCGCGTCGTCACACAGCGTGATCCGGTGGAGCGCGCCGTCGTCGAGCACCTCATGGCTGATGAGCCGATCCATCGGCGCATTGAACCCGATGGTGGTTCCGCGCGCAGGGACGCGGGTAGGCTCCGGCGATGCCCGAGCGCGAAGAAGAACCCACGACGCAACCTCCGACGGAAACGCCGGCAGTGGAAGGCGTCGAGCTCGAGGCTCCGGGCGAGCCGAGCCCAGAAGACCGTCGCGTGGAAGCGCTCATGCAGCACTCCATCGATGTGCCTGAGCTCGCAGAAGCGGTCGAAGCGCAGGAACCAGCCGACGCCGCCGTCACGCTTGAGTCGTTGCGTGAGACCGAAGCTGTTGAAGTGCTCGCGGAGATGGATGTGGACGCGGCCGCCGAAGCGCTCGCGTACATGCAGACGCCGCTCGCGGTCAGCATGCTGCAGGACCTGATCGACGACGAACCCGCGCTCGCGGGCAAGTTCCTGGAGGAGATGGCTCCAGACGATGCGACCGACTTGCTGCAGGCCCTTCCGGTGCGCGATCGCGAGCGCTTGCTCGCCAGCATGGCATCCGGCGAAGCGCGCCGACTGCGCGAACTGATGGTCTACGCGCCCGACACCTCGGGCGGCATGATGACCACGCAGCACTTCAGCGTGCGCGAGGCGATGACGGTGGCCGAGGCGACCGAGTCGATCCGTCGCCACGAGGGCGCGGAAATCCTGCAGCACGCGTTCGTCACGGATGCCAAGGGACATCTCAAGGGCATCATCAGTTTGCGCCGCCTGCTCGTCGCCAAGCCGAGCGATTGCATTGCCGACATCTGCGAGCGAACCGTCGATGCCATCTCGCCGGACATCGACCGCGAGGATGTCGCGCGAGAGTTCGAGCGATACCGCTACGCGGCACTTCCGGTCGTCGATGCGCACCATCGATTGCTTGGCGTCGTGACCGTCGATGACGTCATCGACATCATCCGCGCCGAAGGCACGGAAGACGCCCAGCGCATGGTGGGCGCCGGCCGCGAAGAAGCGGTGTACTCCAGCGTCGGTGTGAAGTTCCGCGGCCGATTCCCCTGGCTGCTCGTGAACCTCTTCACCAGCAGCATCGGTGCGTTGGTGGTCCTTCGTTACCAAGGACTGATCTCCGAATTGGCCGTGCTCGCCGCCATGATGCCGCTCATCGCCAACCAATCGGGCAACGCGGGGCAGCAGAGTCTGGCGGTCACGCTGCGCGGCATCGTGCTCGACCAGATTCGTCCGCGCCGTGCGTTGCCGCACATCATTCGCGAGACGAGCGTTGGCCTGCTCAACGGCGTGATCTGCGGCGTGCTCGTCGGTGGCGCGGTGGCGGGAATCGAGCTTGCCTTCGATCGGCCCTGGCAGATCGGCGGGGTGGTCGCCCTCAGCATGGCCTGCACGCTGATGATCGGTTGCCTGACGGGAAGCACGCTCCCCTTGCTCATGAAGCGCATGGGCGCTGATCCGGCGACCGCGAGCACGATCTTCCTGACCATGGTGACCGACACGATGTCGTTCCTCGTTTTCTTGGGCCTCGCGAGCGCGTTCTCGCGCCTGATTGGGGCGGCATGAACGAATCGCGGCGGCGTTGCGGGCGAAGTCGGGCCGGCAAAGATCAAACTTCTGCGAACCGATAACCATGGCGCTGAATCCTGCGGTAATTGCAGGGGGACGCTCACGCCCGTACCTTGGCGGTTCCGCTGTTCGAACGATCATCCGAAGGGATCCAGACATGGCCATCCGAGCTTCGTTGCTGCACTCCGTCACCTTCTGCACGAGCCTCGCCATGATGGCGATGACTCACGCGCAGGACACCGCACCGGCTGCCGAACCGACCGCTGGTGACGAGGCCGCCGGGACGATCATGGGATTGCCGTACGACGATCCGATCGTGCTCGCCGCTGGCATCGCTGTTGGCGCGATTGCCATCGCCATCATCGTTGGTGCAGTCCTGTGGATGCGCGGCGACAAGAAGTCTGGCGGCAACGCGTCCAAGGACGGAGCCGCGAAGCAGTCCAACACTGCTTCGACCAAGTCGAGTGCGGCAGCAGCGGGTTCGAAGCCCGGACCTCGTGGACCAGCAAGCGCGCGACCCGCGAGCACGCCGATCGCGACTCCGACCACTGAGCTCGGTGGTCCATCATCACTGGATCCGCTGGACGACGATGACCTGGGCCCCGCCAAGCCGTTGATCGCTGCGCCGGTCGTGAGTCTTGGCGAGGTGGAACTTCCAGACCTGGGCGAATTTGCTGACCTCGACGAGGTCGACTCGCTTGAGCCGACGGCGGTTGCGCCAGTTGTTCCGACGATTCACGCTGTTCCCACGCAGGTGACCCCGATCGTTCCCGCCGTGGCGGCACCAGTCGTTCCCGTTGCGCCGATTCCGGTGGTCCCCATCGCGACCCCCAACGCGCCAATTGCCCAGTCACCCGTGCCGTCGCCCGTGCTGCCGCGCGCCGCCGCGCCCACCACCATCGGCACTCCCGCAGCACCGATCATGATCCCAGTGGGCTCGAACGCGCCCACGGTTTCGCCAGTCGCTGCCGCAGGTCCGATCACGGCCTCGAGCGTGGCGAAGGAATGGCGTCGTCACCGCAGCGAGAGCCTGTTCGCCTTCGCCAAGGGGCTTTACGAGCAGGCCCTGTCGACGCGCGGCGCCGACGGCCACCTGCAGCGTTCGGGTCTCGTGCGTCTGCTGGCCGAACGCGGCCAAGGCGAAGATCTCAAGCGAGCGGAGGAGCTTGTGGGCGTCGGAGGCGTCGCTGGTGATGCGATCGCGCTCCTGCGTGCTCGCGAGCAACGATTCGACGAGGTCGAAACTGAACTCAATCGCCTCTCGCTGCATTCGGCCAATGAAGAAGTGCGCGCTGCGGCGCTCACGGCCGCGCAGCTTCTGATCGCGGCGTACGAAACGCGAGGCGACCATGCCAAGGTCGCGCACTTCGTGCACAAGATCGAGTGGGAACTCCTCCGCCGTGCGGACGCTGGCATGGTGTCTGACGCAGATGTCGATCGTGCTGTCGCGCGACTGCTCGTGGCGTCGCATTGGCGGCCGGCGCTGACCGTCGCCACCGAATGGCACGGTTGGACCAAGCGTGATCCGAGTTGGAGCCGCACGGTGCTGCGCGCCGCCATCGCGATGCAGCCGCACTGCGTCAACGATGCTGATCTGGCCAGCAAGTCAGAGGCGATCCGCCGCGAAGCGCTCGACCTAGTCGAGGGCGAAGGGTTGGCGGATCTAGCTCGCGGTCTTCGACTTGCGGCAACGCACGATCCCGATCTGGTCGGCATGGCTCGTTCGCACCTCTCGCGCGCGGTGTCGGGTTCCGACCGCGTGGACAGCGTGGCTCGGCCGTTCCTGGCGATTCTCGAAATCGGGCAGGGCAATCTGGAAGCTGCTGACCAACACGCCACGGCGCGTACCGCCGGTGCGGCGCCGGGCCTGCCGGAACTGGCGCGCGGCATGCTCGAACTCGCTCGAGGTCGCTTCGATCACGCGCGTCGCGAGTTTGCGGCGGCGATCGATGCGCTCTCGACCCAGAAGTTCTTCAACTTCCCCGATGCCGTCCGCGAAGCGATCAACGAAACTCGGCCTGCCCATGAAGCGCTCAAGGGGCTTTGCGCCACGCATGTCGCCACCGGTGATGTGGCGGGCGCGCGGCGTGTCCTTGATGAGCGCATGGTCGGCGGCCCTGATCGCGCGCTGATCGCGCAGGCCTTGGTCGACAGCGGCCTGAGCGCGGGCAAGGTGCACTTGGATGCCTTCCGCTTCCTCTATCCGCCCGCTGGTCAGACGAGCGCCGAGCCTGCAGTGCTCGCGAAGCTCTTCGAGGTCGGCTCGCGCGTTCTGCGCGATCCATCCGGTTTCACACAGGACGAACGCGACACCGTGCAGCGCATGCTCGAGGCGCTCACCCCGGGCGTCGAGCGACCCCGCGGCCGCGGTCGTTTCTATGTGCGTCGCTACGCCGGTTCGGGCCATCCGCTCTTCGAAGTCGTGTGGCTTCCGTCCGACGACGATCCGGTTCCCGCTCCGGTCGAGTGGAACCTGGTGGCGCACGGCGCGGACGGTTCGCGCGCTTCACGACTCTTCGAACGCGGCGTCTTCACGCCCGAGTCGAAGCCCTACCTCGTCTCAGGTCGCGACAGCGAAGCGCCGGACACCTTCGCAGGTGCGCGCACGGTGGCCTTGATCGATCCGCGGCAGATCGCGGTCAGTGCGGGCGACTGGAAGCTCGAGATCGGCTGCAACCGCAGCGACGATCGCGAGTCGATCGCGTTCCGCAGCGAAGGTCCGTCGCACGACGAGATCCTTGGCGCCTTCGCCGACCATCGCGAACGCTTCGTCATGCTCCTCACTGGCCTGCTCAACCCGAAGGTCGGCAAGAAGCAGATGGCTGATGTGGCTCATGCGACGGCGCGATCGTTCCCCTTTGATGTGCCCAGCGAGCTCGACGCGTTCGCAGCCGACATCGAAGTGCGCCTGACGAACACCGCTCCACTTCTGATCGAAATGGAACCAGCGGCACTCGATGCGATGGCCGTTCGCCAGGCGGCCACGCTTGCCGCGGCCCCGTCGTACCTTCGCGCGCACATCGTTGGCCTGCTCCAGAGCCCGGTGGTCAGTGTGGCGATGCGCGGCGATGGCCTGCGTGGCGCCATCGGCCGCATCCAGGGCGTGACCGAGCACGCCGAGGTGTGATCAGGAACTCTGCTTCGGTTTGATCGGATCGTCGTGGCGACCGTCGACCGGCAATCCGGCGTGCTGTTCCCAACTGTCGGGCAGCAGGTCGATGCCGAGCCTGCGAGCCGCGCTCACGGCCAGCGGAAGCAGCAGTGCGCTACCCGGCACAACGGCGAAAAACGCGCCGAGTCCAGCCATGCGCAACAGATCACCGAACTGTCGATTGGCCCGATCGATGTCGGCGCTCGAAGCTTGGCCTCGCGCTGCACGGCCATAGATCTCCATCATGTCGCGGGTCTGTGCGCTCTCCGTGACCAGCATGGCGCGCAGGCGCGTGAACCCGGCCTCGAGTTCGGCGCGCGGATTGCGCAGCAGTGTGGGCACCAGGTGTGACCAATCAGGACGGGGTTCGAGCGGTGACGGACTTGGACCGAACATGCCCGGAGCGTACGGGGGCAATCGATCACTCGGCAGCGGGATTGTGGAACCGGCGCTCGGCTCGCGGACTCTAAGGCAGCATGCCGAACACGATCACGCCGTCCGAAGTCCAGGAACACTTGACCTGTGGAACCTGCCTGCTCATCGATGTGCGGGAAGCCGACGAACGAATGAGCGAAGCGATCGCTGGTTCGATCCATCTTCCGCTCGGCCGCATCAAGGCGGGCGAACTCCCGCCCAACGGCCGTCAGGTCATCGTGCACTGCAAGGGCGGCAAGCGGAGTGACGAGGCCGCATCCTTGGTGCCGGGCGCGCTCTCCATGGCAGGGGGGATCGAGGCGTGGCGTTCGGCCGGACTTCCCACGGTTGCGATGCGCGCGAGCGGCATGTCGGTCATGCGCCAGGCGCAGTTGGTCATCGGCACCTGTGTGGCCGCTGGTACGGCGCTTGGCGCCTTCGTCTCACCGTGGTTCCTTGTGGTGCCCGCCTTCATGGGCATCGGGCTGGCGTTCGCCGGCGCGACGGGGTTCTGCGGGCTCGCGGTCCTGATGGGGAAGTTGCCGTGGAACGCGCCTCGCCCTGCGACATGCTGCGCAGTGCAGCGATGAGCCGGGCGCGGGTGGCCGCTGCCCCCGCGGGCGCGAACAGTCGTTCGCAACTTGCACTCGCAAGGTCGAGCTCCCGGAACACGCTCCTGCAACGCTCGCACACGACACCCTTGAGTTCGGGCGCCTCGCGACCCTCTTCGAGCGCCTGCAACTTGAGTCGAAGCAGTTCCGCGCAGGTGTCCCGTTCGTAGATCGGCGCTGGTGCCGGACGAACCGGCACTTGGCCCATCATCGCCTTGCGCAGCGCGAGTCGACCGCGGTGCAGCCGAGTCTTGAGCGTGGCGACACCGATGCCGAGCGCGCGCGCAGCCTGATCCGCCTCAAGGCCAGCGACATCTCGTAAGACGAGCGCGGCACGCCAAGGAGCTGGCAGCCTGAGTATGGCCGAGCGCATCTGCGCAAGGGCTTCGGCGTCGAGGAGTTGATCGAGCGAGCCCGCACCGCGGCGATCAGGCACATCGATCACATGTCGGTCGCCGAAGGGCGAGACGGCGGAGAAGGTCGGTGCAAGGCGTTGGCGACGCCGTTGTTTGGTGAGTCGCCTGAGCCCCAAGCGCGTGATGATCGTGTGCAACCAGGTCGAGCGCGCCGCGTCGCCGCGGAAGGTGTGCCACCGACGCCAAGCCCGCATCAGAGCATCCTGCACGATGTCCTCGGCGTCGGCATCCGTTGCAGCGAACTGGCGAGCCACCGCAAGAGCTTTCGCGCCGTGTGCGCGAACGAGTGATTCGAGCCCGGCGCGACGATCGTCCCGTCTGGCCGCGCATGCGTCAGGCATACGCCTTCACGCTGTCGCATGTGCACACGAGGTTACGATCGCCAAATGGATTGTCGACGCGGCTGACCGCCGGCCAGAACTTGTGGTCACGCAGCCACGCAGCGGGCCAAGCAGCCTGCTCGCGCGTGTACGGACGGTTCCAGGAATCCGACGCCACCACGGCCGCGGTGTGCGGAGCATGCTTGAGCGGGTTCGAGTCGCGCGGCATGCGTCCTTCCTCGATCGCGCGGATTTCTTCGCGAATCAAGATCAGCGCGTCGCACAAACGATCGAGCTCTGGCTTCGACTCGCTTTCGGTCGGCTCGATCATCAACATGCCCGGCTCCGGCCAACTCATCGTGGGCGCGTGGAAGCCGTAGTCCATCAGGCGCTTGGCGATGTCATCGACCTTGATGCCGGCGCTCTTGTCGAACGCGTTGCAGTCGATGATGAACTCGTGCGCACAGCGACGGTTCGCGTTCAGGTAGCGCACCGGGTAGTGCGATTCGAGGCGCTTGGCCATGTAGTTGGCAGCCAGGATCGACACTTGCGTTGCCAGCGTCAGACCAGGCCCGCCCATCATCGCGATGTACATCCAACTGATCGGAAGGATGCTCGCACTGCCGTAGGGCGCTGCGCTGATCGGGCCGATCGCGTGCACGCCTGCGCTTGCGGGATTCGAGACCGGGTGACCGGGCAGGAACGGCTTGAGCGTGTCGTTGACACCGATCGGACCCATGCCCGGTCCGCCGCCGCCGTGCGGGATGCAGAAGGTCTTGTGCAGGTTGAGGTGACAAACATCAGCGCCCATGTCGCCTGGACGCGTCAGGCCGACCTGCGCATTCATGTTGGCGCCGTCCATGTAGACGAGCCCGCCGTGAGCGTGAATGAGCGAGCAGACATCGCGAACGTTTTCCTCAAACACGCCGTGCGTGCTCGGGTAGGTGATCATCACTGCGGCAAGGTTGGCCTGGTGCTCCAAGGCCTTGGCCTTGAGGTCGGCTAGGTCGATTTCGCCGTTGGTCAGGCAGTGGACGGGGACCACAGTCATGCCGGCGACGACGGCGCTGGCGGGATTCGTACCGTGCGCGCTCTCGGGAATCAGACAGACCGTGCGGTGAGTCTGGCCGTGGTGTGCGTGATAGGCGCGGATCGCCATCAAACCCGCGTACTCGCCTTGGCTGCCCGCGTTGGGCTGCAGGCTGACCGCCGTGAAGCCGGTCACTTCCTTGAGCCAGTCCTCGAGCTGCCGGAACATCGTGGCGTAACCCTTCCACTGGTCGACCGGCGCGAAAGGATGGATGTTGCCAAACTCGGGCCAAGTGATCGGCGCCATCTCGCTGGTCGCGTTGAGCTTCATCGTGCACGAGCCCAGCGGGATCATGCTGTGGCACAGCGACAGGTCGCGGCTCTCCAGGCGCTTGATGTAGCGCAGGAGTTCATGCTCGCTGTGGTAGCTGTTGAAGACATCTTGCGTCATGAACGCATCCGTGCGCCGAAGCGCGGCGGGGAGCGTTGGCGAAGCAGGCACCTCGAGCGCTGGCGTGGGCTTGCCCACAGCTGCGGCGAAGGCGCCGAGCAACGCATCGAGCGACGCAGTCGTGATCGTTTCGTCCAGCGTGACGCCCACGGTGCCATCGGCAAAGGGGCGAACATTGATGCGACGCGACGCGAGCGCCGACGCGAAACCGCCGGGCGATCCCGCCAATCGCACATGGAGCGTGTCGAACCAAGTGTCGTTGAGCACGGTGTGGCCGAGCTTGGTCAGGCCGGCGGCGAGCGTGCCCGTTGCAGCGTGGATTCGTCCAGCGATGCGGCGCAGTCCATCTGACCCGTGGTAGGTGCCGTACATGCCGGCCATGACAGCCAGAAGCACTTGGGCGGTGCAGATGTTGCTCGTCGCGCGGTCGCGCTTGATGTGCTGTTCGCGGGTCTGGATCGCCATGCGCAGGGCAGGCGCGCCCGTGGCATCGCGGCTGATCCCGATGATCCGCCCCGGCATGCGGCGGACATGCTCAGGCTTGGTGGCGATGAACGCAGCGTGCGGACCACCGAGTCCCATCGGAACACCAAAGCGCTGGGCACTGCCCACAGCAATGTCCGCGCCCCATTGGCCCGGCGGAACAAGCATCACGAGCGCCATGGGATCGCAGCAGGCGACGACTTGCGCACCAGCCGCGTGAGCGCGATCGGTCACACCGCGCAGGTCATGCACGGATCCATCCGTCGATGGGTACGCCAGCAGCGTGCCGCAGTAGCGGTGTGCCGCGAAGTCGGCGGTCATCGGATCGCCCACGACGATCGTGATGCCGAGTCCGCCCGCACGGGTCTGGACGACAGCAATCGTCTGCGGATGGCAACCCGCGTCGACGAAGAAGTGGTCGTGCGTCGGATCGGCGATCGAACGCGTCATCGTCATCGCTTCGGCCGCTGCGGTGCCCTCGTCCAAGAGCGATGCGCCGGCGAGCGGAAGTCCGGTCAGTTCGGCGATCATCGTCTGAAAGTTCAGGAGCGCCTCAAGACGCCCCTGCGCGATCTCGGCCTGATAGGGGGTGTAGGCCGTGTACCAACCTGGGTTCTCAAGGATGTTGCGCTGGATCACGCCCGGCACAATCGTGCCGACATAACCCATCCCGATCCAGGTCTGCCAGATGTGGTTCTGCTGCGCGATGCGGTGCAGCGCGGCCAGCGTTTCGGCCTCGCCGCGCTCGCTCACGCCCAGCGTGTTGGTGGGGTCATCGATCCGCAGGGGCTGCGTCATCCGGATCCCAGCCGGGATCGCCTGGGCGCTCAGTTCATCGAGCGACGCGCAGCCGAGCGTGGTCAGCATGTCCACGATCTCGGGCTCGCTCGGGCCGATGTGGCGCCGAATGAAGGTGTCGGTCGGCGCGAGGGCGAGATGGGCCTTGGATGCGGTCGGCATGGTCGAGGAAAGCATGGTCATGGTGTGGTGGCGCCCGGTGACGGCGGTCAGAAAGTATAGGCCTGAGGGCCGTCGTCCCTTGCACGGGAAGGCCTTGCAATCCTAGAGTGGGCACCCTCGCGACGAGGCACGCCGCCTCGCGCAGGAAGGCCCACATGCTGCTCACCTTGCGCTCGACTCTCACCACGCTCCTTGGCGCCGCGTGTGCCGTCTCGGCGATCGCCATGGCGCAGGACTCCGAGCCCGCGCACAAGAAGGGCACGATCATCGAGGGCACCGTCAACATCTACGACTACTCGCCTGATGAGACGGGCACCGATCCGGACATTGCGGGTCAGCTCGCGGCCATTGGTCCAGTCGGGCAGCAGTGGTACCAGCATGTGATGACCCTTTCGAATCCCTACTTCGAGGGTCGCGCGCCGGGCTCCGACGGGATCGCTGCTGCTGCCAACTATGTGGAGTTCTGGATGCGTCACGCGGGCCTCGAGCCCGGCTTCCCCGCGAAGGAAGGGGAGAGCGAACGCACGACCTATCGTCAGCCCTTTGAACTGCCAGGTGCTGGTCCCAAGGTCGTCGACAGTGCAGTGTCGATCGGCGACAGCGCGCTCAAGTCAGGCCAGGACTACATCGTGCTCGGTTCGAGCGGCAGCGCGAGCGTGACGGCGCCGCTGGCGTTCGCCGGCTACGCGATCGAATCAGGTCGCGACGGCTACACGAGCTTCAAGGACGACAGCGAGGACCTGAAGGGACGCATCGCGGTCTTCTTCCGCTACGAGCCCATCAACCAAGAAGGCGTAAGTCGTTGGAGCGAGCGTCGGTGGAGCGAACACAGCGCCGCGGCACCGAAGCTCGAGGCACTCGCCAAGCGCGGCGCTGTGGGCGTGATCATGGTCACGCCGCCCGATGCGCGTGATGCCCGCCGCGGACTCGAATCGACCGCCACGAGCCGATTCGGCGATCGGCTCACGATCCCCGCTGCGCAGCTGAGCATCGAAGCGATGGACGCGCTGATCCAGCAGGCCGATCCCAACGCGCGCACGCTCGCAGAATGGCGGCAACAGGCGGACGAGGGCGCAGTCACGACGGTGCCGCTGAAGGACTCGGTGCAGGTCACACTCAAGGCCGAATTGACGACTGGCACGATTTCGACCGACAACATCGGCGGCGTGCTGCGTGGGGCCGGATCGCTCGCCGATGAGTGGGTCATCGTGGGAAGCCACTACGACCATGTTGGATTTGGCAACTATGGCGCGGATCCGCGCAATCGCGGCAAGCTTCATCCGGGCGCGGACGACAACGCCAGCGGCACGGCCGCCATGCTCTGCATGACGAAGCTGATGTCGGATTGGTATGGATCCGACAGCGCGCCGAAGGATCGGCGCAGTGTTCTCTTCATGGCCTTCAGCGCGGAAGAAGTCGGTTTGGATGGAAGTCGTCACTGGACCGAGCATCCGACGCTGAAGCAAGAGTCGATCAATGCGATGGTCAACCTCGACATGGTTGGCCGAATGCGCAACGACGAACTGGTCGTGGGCGGCGTGGGCAGCGCGAAGGGTTTCAAGGATTGGCTTCGTCCACGCTTTGAGGAGAGCGGCCTGACGATCCGAGCCGATCTGAGCGGCCGCGGACCGAGCGACCACGCGAGCTTCTACAGCGCGGGCATTCCGGTGCTCTCCCTCTTCACGGGCGTGCACGACGTCTATCACAAGCCTGGCGATCATGGTTGGACCGTGAATCCCGGCGGCGCGTCCAAGGTCATCACGCTCGCAGAGTCGATCACGAAGGGCTTGGCGAGCGAACCCAAACTCGAGTTCGAAGGCAAGACAGCGGGTTCGGGACAGGACCGCGGCTACGCCAAGGTTCGGTTGGGCGTCTCGCCTGGCTACGCAGAAACCGGGCAGCAGGGCGTGGTCGTCGAAGCCGTGAGCGATGGCACGAGCGCTGCTGAGGCTGGCATCAAGAAGGGCGATGTGCTCCTGTCTTGGAATGGCGAACTCCTTGAGGGCGCCGGCGACATGATGGACCACTTGCGCAAGCACGCGCCTGGTGACAAGGTCAAGATCAAGCTTCGCCGCGACGGCAAGGACATCGAGCTCGACGTCACCATGAAGGCGTCGAAGCCGCGTGGCTGAGCGATCGGTCGACGATCCGACTCGCTGTTGGCCCTGCGGCTATCCGATCGCGCTCGGAGCTACGGTCTGCACAGAGTGCGGCGCCCATCGTTCCGAGGCTCGCGAGCGATGGTTGCGCGCGACGCGGATCAGTGCGCTCGACCCCGCACACGCGCAGCGACAGCTCGACCGAATCCGGCGTTGCGCCATCATCCTGATGATCGGCACCGCGGCCTTGCTCGCGTGGGCGTGGGTTGGCCCCATGCTGTTCCCCAAGACGGTCGCTGACGCCTGGTGGGTGTATGCCGCCATCGTCCTTCCGATTCGCCAAGGCGTCATGCCGTGGGTTGCGGTCCTCGGACTCTGGCGCGTGCTCCATGGGCGCTGGACGCGACTGCTCTGCATCGGAGTGCTCGCCGCGGGACCGCTTCGCGTCGCTGATGTGGTGGTGGAGGAGTTCTTGGGCTACTGGTTGTTCGGTCGGCCCATGACGGGCTTCGTGTTCAGCTTCTCGCTCGTGGACATTCTGCTGCCGGCGGCAACCCTCACGGTTCTCGTGGTGGCGATGCAGCGGCTCGCCACGGGACTTCGCTGGCCGTGGCGATACGCCCTCGTCATGGTCGCGGCTGGACTCTCGGTCTTCCTCAGCGTGGCGTGGGCTGGGGCGTTCCTCGCCGCCAACACAGACGGGCTCGGAGCGTGGCAGCCGACTTTGTCGCGCATGCTGCAGATGCTGTCGTTCTCATCGATGCTCTCGAGCCTGATGATGCTCTTCATGAGCGCAATGATGGTCGGCGTCGTTCGCGCCCTTGGACGACGGCTACGCTAGGTCCATGCGGCTCGCCATCGCGGCATCGGTCCTTCTACTTGTGCTGCATGCACCGCGCGTCTGCGCGCAGGATCCATCGGCGACGAATCCAGTTGCCGTTCCAGCGTCAGAGCCGACCAAGTCCGTTTCAGTTCCTCCGGCCGCATCCATCGAGCACTCCTCGGAGCCGGCACCGGATGGTCAGGTGATCTGGTTCGACCAGCCGGCGCGGTCCTGGAACGAGGCGCTGCCCGTGGGCAACGGCAGGCTTGGCGCGATGGACTTTGGCGATGTTCACGAATCGCGACTTCAATTGAATGAAGACTCGATCTGGCAAGGCCGTCGCGACGACCTGCAACCGCGCGCGCTGGCGATGGAAGTCGCCGATGTGCGTGACCTGCTCTTGGCGGGGAAGGTCCGCGAAGGGCAGGATCTTGCACAGCGCACGCTGATGGACCCCGAGACGACGCGCTCCCATCAGACGCTCGGCGATCTTGTCATGCGCATGCCCGGGATGGGAGCCGTGACGGGCTATCGTCGCGGTCTGGATCTGTCCTCGGGCATCAGCGCCACCACCTGGACGAAGGACGGCGCGAACTACATGCGCACGGTCTTCGCGAGTCAGCCGCACGATGTCATCGTGGTCGAGCTCGTGTGTGATCAGCCGCGGGGCATCGACCTGACCCTTGCGCTCGAGCGGCAACCGAGCAGCGACGGTTGCCCGCTTGTCATCGATGCCGGAACGACCAAGGGTTCTGGCATCGTGCGCGTGTGGGGTCGCACCGAGGTTGATCCCACCGCCGGCGTGACCTTCGAAGCGAGCGTGATGGCGCTCCCGCATGGCGGTACCTGTGTGCAGGATGGGTCCACGCTGCGGATCGAGCGCGCTGACTCGGTCTATCTCGTCATCGCGGGTCGGACCGACTATTGGGGCGAGCCGTCCCTGAGCGATCGCAACGCGAAGGATCTGACGACAGCAGCACGAAGCCAGGAACCGCTGCGCGATGAGCACATCCGGTGGTTCAGCCGTCAGATGGGTCGGGTCTCGATCGATCTTGGTCAAAGCGACGCGGAAGCTCGCGCGCTACCGACGGATCGTCGTCGCGCTCGGATGGAGTCCGGCCAGTCCGATCCAGAACTCATCGCGATGCACGCGCAGTTTGCGCGATACCTGCTGATCTCGTGCAGCCAACCTGGCGATCTCCCCGCCAATCTGCAGGGCATGTGGAACGAGCATCTCAAAGCGCCATGGGGCGCGGACTACCACACCAACATCAACCTGCAGATGAACTACTGGGCGTGCGAAGTGCTGAACACGCCCGAGTGCTTCGATCCGTTGATGGTCTTCATGGAAGCGCTCGCGGTGCGCGGGACCCAGGTCGCTCGCGAGATGTACGGCGCTGGTGGCTGGTGTGCGCATCACACCAGCGATGCTTGGCACCGCGCCACGGCAACGGGACACACCGTGTGGGGACTTTGGCCGCACGGCGGCGGATGGCTCGTTCGCCAGGGCTTCGAGCACTACGCGTACGGCGGCGATCGTGCGGCGTTGCGACGAGCGTGGCCGCTGCTTCGCGGGGCGAGCGAGTTCTATCTCGATTGGGTCGTGCGCGATCCGGTCACGGGCAAACTCATCGGTGGGCCGAGCTCGAGCCCCGAGAACAGTTTCATCCTGCCTGATGGATCGCACGCCGACATCGGGATGGGCAATGCGATGGATCAGGAAATCGTCGAGGATTGCTGGCGCAACACGCTCGCCGCGGCCGAGGTTCTGGGCGAGCAGGATGACCGCATCGCGCGCAAGATCCGCGAAGCGCTGCCATCGCTCGCCCGTCCCACCGTTGGCGCGGACGGGCGATTGATGGAGTGGTCGAAGCCGTGGCCCGAAGCCGAGCCGGGGCATCGTCACATGAGTCACTTGTACGGATTGCATCCAGCGTCGCTCTTCACGGCCGAGGACACGCCCGAGATGATGACAGCGGTCCGAAAGTCGCTTGAGCATCGGCTTGCCCATGGCGGCGGCCACACCGGATGGTCGCGCGCGTGGCTCGTGAACTTCTTTGCGCGGCTGCGCGATGGCAACGAGTCGTGGCGCCAACTCAACGAACTCCTGCGCAAGAGCACGCTGTCGAATCTCTTCGACAATCACCCGCCATTCCAAATTGATGGGAACTTCGGTGGCGCTGCGGGATTGGCCGAGATGCTGCTGCAGTCCCACCAGCAGTTGGGCGAGGGCGCCCAGCGCGGTCATGTGGTGCATGTGCTTCCGGCGTGGCCCGATGCTTGGATCGACGGCGGCTATCAGGGTCTTCGCGCGCGCGGCGGCCATGTGGTGCTCGCGCAGTGGCGGGCGCATGCGATGCATGCCGTGCGCATCGAGTGCGGGTTCGAGCCGCTGTGGATCAGGCTGCCCAGCGGGTGCCAGATCAAGGGCGCATCGAGTGACGGCAAGCCCGTGCCCATCGAGCGCCGCGGCGAAGCATGGTTCGTGCCGGGCACAACGACCGGGCAGAAGATCGACATCGTGTTCTGACGAGCGCGAAGCGCTGCCGCTCATCCCTCAGCGCCTGGGAGCGCTGACTCAGTCAGTCGAACCGGAACACGCCCTTCTTCCAGGCATAGATGTAGGCGATGACGCTGGTCCCGACGAAGAAGCCGATGCGGGCCAAGAAGAGACCGGCTTCGGCGCTTCCAGGTTCGAGCTTCGTGAAGGCGAGCGCCCACGGGTAGAGGAAGATGATTTCGATGTCGAAGAGCAGGAATGTCATCGCCAGGATGTAGAAGCGCACGTTGAAGCGCTTGTGCGTGGTCCCGATCGGGTCCATGCCGGACTCATAGGACATCCCTTTGACTGCACCCTCGGCCTTGGGTCCCAGCAGCAAACTCGCCACGATGTTGATCGCGGCGAAGCCCACCGCCATGACGCACACCATCAAGACAGGCAGATAGGCAGCCAGGTCGCTCGACAGGTTCCAGCCGTTCATGGGGCGGAAGTGTAGCCGGGCGCACAGGGTGCCGATCCCGCTCTCACTGGCTCCGGTCCGCCGGCCAAGACCGTGCTACACGGCGATCAGGGATACGGCCCCCAGAAGAAGAGCATCAGCCCAAGATCCTCGCCGTTGACCATGCCGTCCCGCGTGATGTCGGAAACGGGATCAGCGAGTCCCCAGGCCGAAAACAGGATGCCGAGATCGCCGCCATCCACGGTGCCGTCGTTGTTGATGTCCGGCGATGCCGCCTCATGGCAGATGTCCGGATCCCCATCTCCGTCGGCATCGCTGCAATCTGTCCCGACGAAGAACGGACGACCGATCGAATCAGCGTCGGCCTTGACGAGCACGGTGCACGGCCAGCCCACCGAGCACGACCCTCCGAGCGGGTGGTAGCGATCGTTCCACGATTGCCCCGGCGCGCATCCCGGCACCGGAATGTTGGCGGCTTCGAGCATCGTCGAGACCGTCGCGCGCGCGAGCATCCGCTGACCATGTGGCTGGTAGTGCACGGCATCCGCCAAGCCAAGATTCTGTGCGTCGCCCCAGCGGAAGGCCTGTTCATGCACGCGACGCATGTTGAACGCGATGATCCTTGGATTCGATGTCGCGACGGCAGCCGCCGCGCCGGGCAAGCGATCGTAGTCGGACCCTGATGCGAGCTCGCGCCGATGCGCATCGCTGACGATCAAGATCGGGAAGAGCGGATCGCCGTGAGCCCATCGGATGAGGTCGATCGCTTGTTGAAGCTTCTGCGCCCATGCCGTCGCCGAGCCGTAGCTGTCGTTGGCACCGAAGTGAAGGATCGCAGCATCGAGCCCGAGCGCGGCGATCACCGGTCCGCTCGCCCCGTGCATCGACACGAAGTCTCCGATGGCGGCTCCTCCTTGAGAAAACGAGTCCACCAAGACGCCGCGCGACTGAGATGCATTGCGGAACCGCGCGCCGAGCACATCCACAGGGAACACAGGATCTGCGCCGAGAATCGAAATCTGACGGAAACCGTCGATCTGCTGCGGCAGCGTGCCGGTCGTGACCCAGCCCACGGAATCGCCACTGGGCGGCTGACCAGGAAGCGTTCCTTGCGCGATCGGGACAGCGGTGTGAACAGGGTGGGTCGATGGAACGATCGAGCCACGCCACTCGAGCGATCCGGCGGTCGAGCGTCGTGAGAGAAGGACATCAACCACGATGTTGGACCCGTCCAGGAACCACGGGGAACCGATGCGCTCGGTGACGACACACCGCTCTGCGTTGGGCATGAGCACCGCGTGGAATGCGTCGACCCCATCGGCTGGACCGAGCCGCGCTTGGACGATCATCCCTGGCGGAACCGCGACCGAGGGAATCTGAGGTTGGGATGCTGGTTGGCGAACCAGGTTGTGGCTCGCCGCGAGCCAGTTCGGCTCGGTGTCCCACCAGTTCTGTTGCAGCACGACGGTCTCGCTCACCGGCCCGAACGCTTCGGCGAACAGCGCGTTCGCCTCCATGATGTAGTGACGGCCCCACGCTGTCGGCGAGGCTTCTTGCGAGTCACCGAACACGCCAATGCGCACGATGCCCGTGTTCGAGCTCAGCAGCAACTCGCGAAGAAAGCTCGGGTCCTGACTCGCGACGATCGGCACCTGCGGGTACAGGTCGTAACCAAACGAGGGCGCTGCCGCCCCAACGCACAAGGCGGCCGCGCAACACGCTCGGATGGACACGAATCCCGACATGGATGAACAGCATCGCCTCTCCACGGGGCGGCGCAAGTCCGATGGCCGGAATCATGGCGCGATTCGGGGCCGCCGCGTCGGTCCGTTGCGTCTGACACCTTGCCCTGCGGCGGTCGCGCCCTCTGGGCGCCGGCGTTTCGCGTTGCTGTCGCATCGCGCGTCAGCGGCCGTCGCTCCCTTTGGTCGCGGAATGCCTCGTTCGCTCAGACAGTCCTCGCCTGCTCAGAAACTGGCGCGGATGTCACACTTTGGTCACTGACTGGCACTGCGCGCCAGCTTTCCTCGCAGGCTGTGGAACTCGCTCGGCGAGGCATGCCGCGCCCCTTTTCCGCGACGGCCGCAAGACCGAGTCGATCGCGGTGCACAACAACATGCAGAAAACTCCTCGTTGACATCACTCCGAAGTCAATTTCGGGGGTCGAGATTGCAGAACTGCAGCTCTTCGCGCGGCTCGAGCCGACAGCCCGTCCACGCAGCAGGGACCCGAGGAAGCGTGAGGACGAGCGCGTGAATCACGACGCAGCGGCGAGCAAGGGCGCGTGAGCGAGCGCCTGCGCGCAGCGCAGGCACCAGATGAGGAGG
>Ga0194120_10005533_pt1 | contig 18533 bp, 14 predicted proteins | sample TA2MahCa65mmetaG_FD_148642 | JGI IMG/M metagenome (GOLD analysis project Ga0194120, IMG submission 148642) | Freshwater microbial communities from Lake Tanganyika, Tanzania - TA2015019 Mahale Deep Cast 65m | ecosystem: Environmental > Aquatic > Freshwater > Lake | place: Tanzania: Lake...
CTCTGCGACTGAGGAGAAACGAAGCCAGAAAGCGAAATCGCCCCAGCCCTCCGGGGCGGGGCGGCGCCTGGCCGGCTGCGGCGTTGCTCGTCGGTCACAGCCCCAAAACGGGGATGCTCCCTCCTCGAGCCTTGCATCCGGCCAGGCGGCGCTCCCGCCAAAACCGGAAGTTATTTTTGCACAGACCCTAAGTGGTCCATTTCATAAATACGCTCACGTTCGCGGCAAGGGATTTTTCGGCCAGACGAGGCGCGAGCGACGAGCATATCCCGAAGTGGATCTGTAAGGAGCAAGCAACGAAGTCTGGCGAAAAAGAACTGCCGCCCTCCGGGTTGCGCCGAATTTTGCCTGGGGCTGCGTTGCTCCTCGGTCACAGCCCCACTGGCGGGGGATGCTCGCTCGTCGCGCCTTGCCCCAGGCCAAATTGGGCGCAACGAACGTGAGCGTATTTACGAAACGGACCACTAAGGAATCCTCTTTTGGCCTGCATGTAGTCCCGGGTTTAGCTGGCCAACGCCCAAAACCGGCTCAAGCCGGGACTACATGCGGTTGCGTGCACGAAACGAGAATTCCTAACTGACGCTTGAATTCTCTGCCGCCTCCGCGTTTCATTGTTTCGACGACACACACAATGAAAGCTATCGTTCTCGAAAAACCCGAACAGTTCACCATCGGCGATCTGCCGGAGCCAGGCCTTCCAGGTCCAGGTGAGGCCCGGGTGCGCGTGCATCGCGTTGGCATCTGTGGCACGGACATTTCCGGATACCTCGGCAAGATGCCGTTCTACAGCTATCCGCGCATTCCGGGCCACGAGCTCGGCGTCGAAGTGCAGGAAGTTGGCGAAGGGGTGGCGAATGTGAAGCCGGGCGACCGTTGCTCGGTGGAACCGTATTTGAATTGCGGGCAGTGCTTCGCCTGCCGGCGCGGGAACAGCAACTGTTGCGAAAGCCTGCAAGTGCTGGGGGTCCACACGGACGGCGGACTGCGCCCGGCGTTCCTCGTCCCGGCGCGCAAGCTGCATCGTTCGGAAAAGTTGAGTCTCGAACAACTCGCGCTGGTGGAAACGCTCGGCATCGGCTGCCACGCCGTGTTCCGTTGCGATCCGCAACCCAAAGAAAACGTGCTCGTCATTGGCGCGGGGCCCATCGGCTTGTCGGCGATGGAATTCCTGAAGCTGGCCAACGCGCGCATCCTCGTGCTGGACCTGAGCGCGAAACGGTTGGAATTCTGCAAAAAAACAATGGGCATTCCGCACACCATCCTGGCCAAAGGCGATGGCTCCGAACTGGAGCAATTGAAGAAACTCACCGACGGCACGCTGCTGTCCATTGTCATCGACGCGACAGGGAGCCACCACTCGATGTCCAACGCGCTAAACTATTGCGCCTTCACCGGCAAATTGGTGTTCCTGGGCATTACGTCAGCCGAGCTTAATTTCGGTCAAGCCGTGATGCATCGCCGCGAACTGACCTTGCTGGCTTCTCGGAATGCCCTGCCGCGCGACTTCGGCCGGATTATCAAACTCATCGAGGATGGGAAGATAGACACCCGGCCCTGGATCACGCACCGGACCAGTTTCGATGATTTCATCAACAATTTTCCCTCCTACACAAAAATGGAGACCGGTGTGATCAAAGCCGTCGTGGAGTTGAATTAAGGAACGGTCGGACGGTTCCAATTATCCCCGCTGTCCAATCCGAGTGCGCCCCTGCCAGACAGAAAAGTGGTGTGGCGCAAGCTTTGCGTAACCCTTGGGGTTTCACTCGAAACCCGCGGCCCGCGCCACACGTTCACCATCGGGGCATCTAACTGAATGAACTTAGCGGCTGTGGCTAACGCACAAAGGGAGGCGTCTGTGGGAACCAGGACGCCCCAGCCACACCCAAGGCAATATCGGCCATGAACCCCGGAACGCAATTCGCGGCCGCCCTCCAGGATTTCTTGGATTGGCATCTCCGTCCCGGATCGTGTTTGATCGGGACGCATCAATCATGAGACTGACCAGAAGCGTTATTGCGTCGTTGCTGATCGCCGGGCTCGTCGGCTGCATGACCGAGAAGAGAAAGCGTGCCGAATTCTTTGCTCAGCAAGAGGACACCAGCGGCAAACCGCCCAAGGCAAAGGACAAACAGAGCCAGCCGCCGCCATTCACGCGCGCCGAAGCGGAAGACGCCATTGTCGAGGCGGTCATTGTCCGGTTCGTCCGAGAAGCATCCCAATTAAAGCCGGTTGCCGAAGCCATTTTCGTTGGTTTCACTCCCGCCAACGCGGATCCGAATCCGGGGTATCTCAAGAGGTTTGAAAAACTGAAGACTCCGGTGTTCCCGATTTCATCCGCGGCACGGGTGGACGACGGCGGCTGGATTGACAAAGCGAGCGGCAAGCGCGGCGTGGTCCTGCGAATCGAACGGATCGACTGGGATGGTTTCTACGCGGTCCGTGTGCCGTACGTCTGGGCAGCCAATGCTGGAAATGAGCACGCCGCATTCTTCCCGCTCGTCTGGAAAAGAGGTCGATGGGTTGTGCAGTTTACGACGAAGAAAGCTTTATGCCCATGACCACTTAGCCGTAACAAATCAGTCAGGAACCACGCATAAGCCCAGTTGAACTGAATAGATACGATTGATCGGCGCGCGTGAATTCACCTTGATCGTTGAAGCCGGTCCTGATTCCTTTAGCCATCCAGCATGGCATGAGATTTGCCTCTCCACGGGAGCCAAATTTAACTTACGAATCACTTGAAAAAATACTTCCTCATTCTGTCCTCTGCGTGGTTGATAGCACCCATCTTTTGCGTGCGGAGCACGGCTGCGGAACCGCCGCCGTTACCGGCGATCACAGGCTTTTCCCCTTCGTCCGGTCCGTCAGGCACGGCCGTTCAAATCATGGGAACGGATCTCGGAGGCGTGACCGAGGTCAAATTCAACGGTGTCAGCGCGCAATTCAGCGCGCTGGTCGGAAATCTGACCGCCATAGTTCCCAACACGGCGGCGACGGGGGTCATTTCCGTCACGACCACCAATGGCACGGCCACCTCCGCGCAGGTGTTTACCGTAACCCAGCGCCCCGGACCGGTTGTGGCGAGCTTCTCGCCCCTGACCGGCAAGGCCGGAACCTCGGTTCAGATTCGCGGAACGAACTTGATCGGGGTCACAAGTGTCAAGTTCAACGGCGTGAACGCGATTTACACGCTGTTCTCTGGGATCATTTTCGCAACCGTTCCGGCCGGCGCCACCACGGGGCCGGTCTCCGTCACCACAGCGACCGGCACTTTTACGACGACCGAATCGTTCGTGATCGAGCAAACCGCCGCGCCGCTCGTCACCGGCTTCACACCAACGACCGGTGAGGCCGGGACACCGGTTCAGATTCAGGGTTCCAATTTGACCGGTGTGACCGCCGTCAAGTTCGGCGAAGTTGCGGCGGAGTTCTCTGCATTTGGCGGTTCGCTGCTCGCGATGGTTCCTACCAATGCTGTGACCGGAGCGATCACGGTGGTCACGGCCTCGGGCAGAGCGACTTCCACGGCGGTCTTCACCATCACCCGGCGGGGCGCGCCCGTCATCACCTCCTTTTCTCCGACGAGTGGTGAAGCAGGCGCCTCCGTGGAAATTCGAGGCACGGACCTGATCGCCGTGAAAGCGGTCCTGTTCGGCGGAGCGAGCGCGAGTTTTACGAATCTGTCTTCCGGATTGGTTTTCGCCATTGTTCCCACCAACGCGGCCACAGGCCCCGTCACCATCTCGACGCCGCTGGGCACGAACACGAGCAGTCAGGCCTTCACGCTGATAAATCCGCGCGCCCCACAAATCACTTTGTTGTCCCCGGATCGGGGCGACACGGGAATCCTCATAGACATCCGAGGAACCAATCTGCTCGGCGTGGTCTCGGTGAAGTTCAGCGGAGTGGAAACGGAGTTCCTCGAATTCCAATCCGAACGGTTGCTCGCCTTCGTGCCGAAGAACGCCACGACCGGACCGGTCACGGTGACGACTCGAGCGGGCACGGTTACGAGCAGCGGGGTCTTCACCGTCACGGGCGCTCCGCCGCCGCCGATTACGCCTCCTTCGCTTTCCATCCGCGCCACCGGGCAAGGCCAGCTTGTACTGGCGTGGCCGGTGGCTTCGGTTGGTTTTGTTCTCCAGAGCGCGGACGAGCTTTCAGCCTCGACGCGCTGGAACCCGATCGAGATCCCCGCCGTGACTGTGCAGGAACGATTTGTCGTCACGGTCCAGCTCTCCGCACAACAGAGATTCTATCGCCTGGCGCGGCCTTAGTCGGAACAATTCAATTCGGATGGGGAGGGCGCGTGCGCTCCCCATCCGAATTGAATTGTTCCGGTTTGGTCGAACTGAACTCTTCCAGTTTCGCCGCAGAACCCAGTTCGTTATCGCGAAGCTCGCGGCTGGGGGCTTTCGCGTTTCAGCAGCGACTCGGCGAGTTGAAGCGCGGCCGTGGAATCTTCCCCAATCATCCGCGCCAATTCTCGCACGCGGCGCCTGGCGTCCAAAAGTGTGATGTGGGAAACCGTCCGGCTGTCTTTGACTTCCTTGGTGATCAAAAAATGGGCGTCGGCAGGAGCGGCGACCGGCGCCAGGTGCGTAATGCACAGGACCTGGTGTTTCTGCGCAATCTGGCGCATCTTGGCGCCGACTGCGTGCGCCGTCTCACCGCCCACGTTGGCATCGACTTCGTCGAAAACCAAAACCGGGATTTCGTCCTCCGCCGCCAGCACAGTCTTCAGCGCCAACATCACGCGGGCCATTTCTCCGGAGGACGCGATGGCTCGCAACGCTCGCGGAGGCTCGCCGACATTCGGAGCAAACTGGAACTCCACGGCGTCGAAGCCTGACATGGGGATTTGCGTCAAATTTGAAATCTGAGATTCCGAGGTCAGCGCCGCTTCGAATTGACTTTGCTTGAATCCCAGTGCCGACAACTCCGCTTCGACTTCGCGGCCGAGTCGAGGAAGGACTTTCCGGCGGCGCGCGGAAAGCTCTCGGCCCGCCTGGAGCAAAGCAGCTTCCAGGTGGGTTAACTCGGCGTTGATTCGGCTGAGCGCGGCATCGCGTTGTTCGAGGTTCTGAAGTTTGCGCGCGGCATCTTCGCCGAACTCAATCACCGCCGCCAGGGTTTTCCCGTATTTGCGTTTAAGCGAGTGGATCAAATCGAGGCGCTCCTGGAGTTGCTGGAGACGTTCCGGATCGACCTCCACTCGATCCGCATAGCCAGACAGAGCCTGCTGCAGATCCTGGAGCGCGTCGACGATTTGGTCGTGGGCATTCAAAAGCGGCTCGCCCGATGGATCAGTTGCCTTCAACTCCTGGAGCGCGCGGCCCAAGACGCCGGCCTGACTGAGCAGCGAACTTTCGTCTTCGCTGATCAATCCCTGAGCGGCGCGTGCCAACTCCAGCAGTCGGGCCGCGTTGCTGGCCCGGCGATACTCCAGATCAACTTGCTCTTCCTCGCCCGGCATCAAGTTCGCGGCGCGGATCTCCTTCACTTGAAACCGCAGCAATTCGAGCTGCCGCGCGTAGGTTTGTTCGTCGATGATCAACGCCGCCTTTTCCTCCAGGAGCGCTTCACGCCGCCGGACTAACTCCGCGAAATGTTCCCGCGAAGCGCGCAGTGCGCCAAAGGCGTCAAGGATCGCGAGTTGTTTCGCGGGATGGATCAGGGATTGATGTTCGTGCGGGCCGTGAATATCGACGAGGGACTCGCCCAGCGTGGCCAGAATCTGGAGAGTCGTCGGCGTGCCGTTGATGAACTGGCGGTTGGTGCCGGCGGCCGTAAAGGTCCGTTTGATCACCAACTGTCCCTCCTCGCACGGTTCGAGCCCATGGTTCTCCAAAAAGGGCTGCAAGAGGGTCTGCATGCGGGCGACCTGAAATACCGCCTCGACCGAACAGCCTTCTGCGCCGCTTCGGATCAGCGTGCGATCCGCGCGCTCGCCCAGGACGAGGTTCAACGCGCCAATCAGGATGGACTTGCCCGCGCCGGTCTCGCCAGTGATGACGTTGTAGCCGGCGTTGAAATCCACGGTCATGTCGGCGACCAACGCCAGATTCTTGATGCGGAGCGTCGCTAACATTTGCGGGAACGATTCAGAGGGTTTGGCGCCGTTGCTCGGACAGTTTCATTCAAAAAAGTTGGGTCCACTTTGGCCAATGTGCTAGCATTCAGCAAAAGCAAAATGTCGTTCGAGTTCACATTCCTCGGCTCGGGAACTTCTCAAGGCGTCCCGATGATCGGGAAAGACTATCCTCCCGAATTCTTGGCCAACTCGAAGAACCATCGCACCCGGCCGTCGATTTATGTGGCGACGGACCAGGTCAAATTGGTCGTGGACACCACCCCGGATTTCCGCACGCAGATTCTGCGCGAGAACATCCGCTGGCTCGATGCCGTGGTGTTTACGCACTCGCATGCCGATCACATCATGGGCCTGGACGATTGCCGGCGCTTCTGCGACTTGCGCGGCGGCAAACTTCCCATTTACGCGAGCGCGGCGACGATGGCCGATTTGAAGCGAGTTTTTGCTTACGCCTTCAATGGCGGCGCGATTCCCAGGGGCTATTTCAATCCGGAGCCGCGCTTGATCGAGGGCCCGTTCTCGCTCGGCGACCTGCATCTGGTTCCGCTCTCCCTGCCGCATGGCAAGATGCCCATGAACGGATATCTGTTTCTACAGAACGGCGCCAGGCGTCTGGCCTATCTGAACGACTGCAAGGAGGTCCCTGGAGATGTGGTCGAGCAAATCCGCGGAACTCAAGTCGTCGTCCTGGATGCTCTGCGTAAGGAGCCGCACCCAACGCACATGTCTCTGGACGAAGCCTTGACCGCAGCCCGGCGGATCGGCGCGCCGCGCACGATCTTTACTCATCTGACGCACGACTACGATCACGACGTGGATCAGGCCGATCTCCCCGCGGCGGTGGAACTGGCTTACGACGGCTTGAAGGTTGTGTGCGGCGGCTCGACATTGTGAACGGATGAAACATCCCATGCGCACTGCCCATGAACCGAAAACTGTGCGGACCGCAGCCTTCAGGCTGCTTGGGGCCCCGCTGTGGAGTCCAGCGTTGAAGTGGCCTAAAGGCCACGGTTCGGAAGGCGGGTTCAAGGGACGACTCCCGCGCGCGGGCCTGGCCTTCGTGTTCGCGGTCGTGCTGGGCTGGTCTTTCTGGCAGGTGGCCGCCGCTGAACAAGGCGATTCGGTGGCGGTAGTTTACAATTCAAAACTTCCGGCGTCCAAAGCGCTGGCTGAATACTACGCGACTCGGCGGAAGATCCCGACCAATCAGGTTTTCGGACTCGATTTGCCAACGGGCGAATCGATCACGCGCCAGGAATTCGACGCCCGCCTGCGTTTGCCGCTGCTGGAGAGACTGGAGAAAGCAAAGCTGATGCGCGCGCCGGCGAGCGCCAGCAACGAAAACCCTCGCAGCGAATGGAGCGCGCGCCGGCCAACGGGCGTTGAGTCAAGAATCCGTTACGTCGTCCTTTGCACGGGAGTTCCGCTGCGTATCGAGGAGGATTACAAACTCCGAGAGGAAGCCACCGAGAAGATCCCGGCGCAGCTCCGAAAGAACGAAGCTTCCGTGGACAGCGAACTGGCGTTGTTGCCCATCAGCAAGACGGCCCTGACTTTGTATGGTCCTTTTCCCAATCCAGGTTTTGCCGCGACCAACACGGCCTTCTTGCACCCGACCAATGGAGTCCTGCTGGCGGCGCGCCTGGACGGTCCATCGGTGGCGGTAGCCCGGGGGTTGATCGACAAAGCAATTCAGGCCGAGACCGACGGACTTTGGGGCCGCGCTTATTTCGACTCCCGCGGCCTGACCAACGGCAGCATCAAGATGGGTGACGATTGGATCAAGGGCGCAGCCGAAGTCGCGCGCCGGACCGGCTTCGAGACGGTGCTGGATACGAAGGAGGAGCGCTTCCCTGTCAGTTTTCCCATCAGCCAGATTGCGCTTTACGCGGGCTGGTACGAGTACGACGGCCAGGTCTCCGGTCCGTTCACGAGGCCTGGAATCGAGTTCATGCCCGGCGCGTTTGCGTATCATTTGCACTCGTTCAGCGCCGCGACCATCCGATCCGCAAAACAGAATTGGGTCGGACCGCTGCTCGACAAAGGGGTCACCGCGACGATGGGCTGCGTCTATGAACCTTATCTCGAATTTACGCCGAACCTGACGGTGTTCTTTCATCGATGGATCGCCCTCGGCTTCAGCTTCGGGGAGGCGGCTTACGCGTGTCAGAATTATTTGTCCTGGCAAACGACGGTTGTGGGAGATCCTCTTTATCGCCCGTTCGCCCGATCGCCGCGCCAGATGCACGAGGACTTGCTCCTGAGCAGGAACAAAGCGCTGGAATGGTGGCACATGAAGGTCGTGAATTTCAACCTCGTCGGCGACACGCCTGCCGAGGAATTGATTCAATACCTGGAAGAAGTGCCCGAAACCCGGACGAGCGCCGTGCTGCTGGAGAAGTTGGGCGATCTTTACTTGCTCAAAACGAAGACGGACGAGGCCATCGCGGCGTATCAAAAGGCGCTGCCGCTGGCCGCATCAAACCCGCAAAGAATCCGTCTCCTCCTGGAACTGGGCCGGACTCTCGAAGCTTCGGGCGCATCGGAGCAAGCCATGGACGCATATCGAAAACTTCTCCGCGAGTTCCCGGAGTATCCGGACCTGCTCGGCATTTATCGGAAGTTGCTGCCGCTGGCTGAGCGATTGAACCGCGTCGAGGAAAAGGAACTCTACCAAAAGGAAATCGACCGGCTCACCTCCATCGTCCCGTCCCGGTCTTGATCAAGAGTTGGGTTCCTCGCCGTTTCAGTGGCTGACGCACTTGGTTCATTCTTGGGCGAGGGATTGTCGTCCGGCGCCTTCCCCCTCACCCTGGCCCTCTCCCTCAGGGAGAGGGCCGGGGTGAGGGGGAACGAAGCGCTCAACCACCGATGACTGTAGCCACTGAAAGTAGCGACGTGCTGGCGTGTGTCTCCTGCGCGGTTTCGGCTCTGCCTTTTCGATAATGGTGGATTGGCCAGAAACCGCGGCTGTGCGGCAGCACAGCCCTACCAGGCACGAAATGAAACGCAGCGCTTACGCCTACGCTCCCATTCCCTCCTCGAACGACCCGGCGGCAATCGGGAAGCAGAGGTGGTCGCGAACGAATTGAATTCCATTCGTGCTGGTCGCATCCAGGTCGCGGTAAGCGCTCTCTGCTTCCACGACGAGCGGCGCGGTCTTGGCGCCCATGATTTCCCGATAGCGTTTGGGATAACCCACATTCACCAGCAGCTCGACGTAGCGCGTCATGTTCAGGTCGCCAGAGGGGATATCGACGAACTGCATTGCGCGGCCGGGCCAGTTCGGCTCCATCTTCCGCAGCGGCACGGTCGGGCGGACGACGAAGTTCTTGACGTGACACGCATAGACGCGCGGCCCGACTTTCGCGAAACGCGTCTCCCAGCTTTCGCCTTCCCAACAGTGCGACGGATCGGCATTCACGGTCAGGCATTTGTCGCCGTCACAGATTTGCACGAGGTAATTGAAATCATCGGCGCACATCGCCGCCGTGCCGGGGTGAATTTCGTGGGCCAGGAAAAGGCCGAGTTTGTTGGCGTGTTGGCGAAGCTTGGCCGTTTTCTTCACGAAGCGCTCTGCGCCTTCCTTGATCAAATCGTAATCCCCGCCTTTCCAGAATCCCCACGGATAACCCGTCGCGACTTCCCACCCGAAGGCCACGCCCCAGAACGTGGGCAGAATCTTCACGCGCAGTTCGGCGCAAAGATCCATAAATTTCAACAAGTAATTCTCGGCCCATTTCTCGATTTCCTGAGGCGATTTTTTAGCGACATCGCCCGGGATGAACGGGCGAATCGTCGGGCTGGCCGTCCACGCCGTGGTGTGGACCCAAAGCGGGCAATGGCACGAAACGCCGTCCAGGGTCATCCCGCGGCTCTCGAAGGTCTGTTTGATTTCCTGAGCGGTCTTGAACAGTTTGCCTCCCTGCAGCATGTAATTCGAAGGTTGGGCCCCGGACGCCCCGGAACGCTTGGCGTAATCCAGAAAGTCCGCCAGACTTTTTCCGCCATGTTGAGCTCCTTCGATGCTTGCGTGGAAACATGCTTGTGCCATAGGTGGGAGGACGATTAAACGAGGGCTGGGAAGAATGCAATCTGAATTTCAGTAATCACGCGAGGACAAGGCGCATCCACCAGTTCAAATGTGAATTGCGGCTGGCCTCTCAGAGCGTGTCCGAAAATTGCGCGGGGTCCTGCGGCGAGGGATTTTGGCTGTGGCCAAGGCGGCGAGGTCCGAGCATCCCCAACGCGGGCTGTAAGGACCGAGCCAACGCAGGCCACGGACAAAAGACCCGCCGCCCGGAGGGTTTTCGCGCCAAAGGCCGCCTGGCTTCGTTGCTCCTCAGTCGAAGATCCAGGGAGGATATTCTCCTTCGTCGCGCCTCGCCATCCGGCCTTTGGCGCGAAAACAGGACCCCGCGGAATTTTCGGACACGCTCTCAGACACAGGTGCGCCCCAGTGAAAAAACCCCCAGCGCCTGATACGAACTGCCCCGCGGTGAAAGAGTGCTCTGGATCAGTTCGATTTCCCGGACTTCCCATTCTCCGAGATCGGGGATGTGTTGATCCCGAAATGCCTGGCCTGCGGCACGCGTGTCGCAGGCGGAGCCTTTGACGCGGCCCACGGTCAAATGAGGATGGAAATCGCGCTTTTCAGAGTGGCTGCCAAATCCTGCGGTCCGTTGCTCGACGTCTTTCTGCAGAGTTTCCAAGGCAGTGATATCTCCGCCGACGCCAATCCAGATGGCACCGGGCTTTTGCCAGGAAGGAAAACAACCGACGCCGCCCAGGGAAATGGAGAACGGTCGAATGGGCTGGCACGCCGCTCGCAAAGCCCCCGTCAATGCTGGCACTTGCTCGGAGGCGACGTTCCCATAGAACTTGAGCGTCAGGTGCCACTGCGCTTCTGCGGTCCAACGAATCGCATTCGTTCCGGCGCGGTTCTGAAGCTGGCGCTGAGTTTTTGCAATCGCCGCCTTCAACTCGGCTGGCACCGAAACCGCGACGAACGCGCGAATGAAGTCAGAGGCGGCCAGTTTCAAATTTGAAATCTGAAATTTGAGATTCCTCAAGGCAAGCGATGCCCCAGCGCGGCCTCCAGCAACCGGTACCATTCTTCGCGCGTCAAATGCACATCCACCGCTTTGGTCAATTCGCGAATTCGATCCGGGTCCGTCGAACCCACGATGGGAAGAATCCTCGCGGGATGCTTCAGGAGCCAGGCGATCGCAATGACCGCCCGGCTGGTATCACGCGCTCTGGCGATCAACTCCAGGACTTCACGGATGTGCAGGCGCCGCGCGTGATCCGCGCCGCGGAGGTCGATCGGGTCCGACGCGCCCAGCCGGCCTCCGCCGAGCGGGCTCCACGCCATGGGCGTGATTTGTTCCATCGAACATTGCGCCAGCGTGCCGTCGTGGAAACAATCGAGCTTCATCAAACTGATCTCGACCTGGTGGGCGATCAGCCGCATCGGACACGCCTTTTGCACGGCGGAGAACTGGGCAGGGGAAAAATTGCTGACGCCGAACTCGGCGACCTTGCCGGCCTGCTTGAGCCGGCTGAACGCTTGCGCGACTTCCTCCGGGTCGCACAAATAATCCGGGCGGTGCAGCAGGTAAAGATCGATTCGGTCCACCCCCAGCCGCTTCAGGGATTGTTCGCAGGACCAGATGATGTGCCCGGCGGAAAAATCGTAGCGGTAAGGCGAATCGGCATCCGGGTCTCCCGCCTTCCGGATGCCGCACTTGGAGACAACGAGAATTCGCTCCCGCATGCCGGAAACCGACTTCAGAACGTTGCCGAAAATCCGCTCGGCTTCGCCGTGGCTGTAAATGTCCGCGAGATCAAAGAGCGTGTAGCCCGCCTCGAACGCGGCGGTGGCGGCGCGCGCGCCGGCCGCTTCGCGTTCTTGAGTGACTTCGCTCGATTCGCCCGGCCCGCCGATGCGCCAGCAACCATAGGAAAGCTGGCTGGCCTTGAGCACACTTGTCCCTAACGAGAGAGTTTCCATGCTGCAATTCACCCAAGAGTAATGCGAAAGCCGAGAACACGGAAGGCCAAATCCCCCGGCACCAGCAGTTCTGCCCTTGAACCGAAGTTGTGCGCGCCAGCGTGTTGCAGTGCGGCAGTCCTCTAGTCCTCTGCCGCTTTTGTAGGGTCCCGCGATTCCGAAAGCGTCAGAGGACTCTGCTCCCTACACGCTCTTAGAATCCCAACGGGATTCCGACGCAAGCGCAGAGCTACCCAGCTACCCTGGGGAATTGGCGGCACGCGGGATCAACCCCAACGGGGTTGCGTCTTTGGCCAATCGGAGAGGCGCAACCCCTTTGGGGTTGGTTCCTTCTCGTTCGCTCTACCCAGGGTAGCTCGTTCTCGGCGCGAATCTGACCAACACTACGTTTACGGGCGCGATCTTCAGGGATACGATCATGCCGGACGGCACTCGACGGTAATTACGGCTCGTGCTTGCGTTCGGCGAGGCGTGAGGCAATCTGCTGCGGTTGAAACTCGCACGCTTCAAAGGGGCGATGTCTTCTCGTCTTGTGCTGAGCATCGCTGGCGGCCTTTGCCTCGCGCTGTCCTTTCCAAGGGCCGGAATCGCTGGCTTGGCTTGGGTCGCGCCCGGCTTGATCCTGGCGGCGGCCTTTGGATGCACTGGTGGAGAGTCGTTCCGGATTGGTTACTTTGCGGGGCTTGCCCATTATCTTACCTCTCTCTACTGGCTGTTGTTTATTCCGTTTCCGGCCGGGGCAGTGGCCGGCTGGCTGGCCCTAAGCGCGTACCTCGCGCTATATCCCGCAACATGGACCTGGCTATGCTGCCGTCTGTGCCCAGGAATGATCCGATCTATCGCCTCCATCGCGAGCCATCCTGAGCGGCCTGCGGACGTACAGCAATGGTGTGTGCGATTTATCGCAACTTCCTTCTTCCAACGCGCCTTTTGGACGCTGGCCTGCGCCACTATTTGGGTTGCCTTGGAGATGGTCGTTGCGCGGTTGTTGACCGGTTTTCCATGGAATCTTCTGGGAATCTCCCAATTCCGAATGTTGCCGGTGACGCAAATTGCGTCCCTCACCGGTGTCTATGGTGTGTCTTTCTTGATGGTTTGGTTTTCGGTGGCGCTGGTTTGCGCGGCGCTCGCGTGGTTCACTCGCCCCGCTTCCGCACGGCTTTGGCTGGGCGATCTTCTGTTGCCAATTTCGGGCATAACTGTGGCCTGCTGGTTTGGGATGAACCAAATCACACGGTCGCCCGTTCACCATGAAAAGGTCAGGGTGGCCCTGGTGCAGCCGAGCATCCCGCAAACGCTCATCTGGGATCCGAAGGAAAACACCAATCGTTTCCACCAGCTCCTTCAGCTCACAGAACAGGCGCTTCAAGAGAAACCCTCCATCCTGGTGTGGCCTGAAGCCGCGGTGCCGAACATTCTGCGCTACGAACCCGACACCTATGAAGCGATCCGAAAGTTGGCCGTCGAACATCGCGTCTGGATGATTGTAGGGGCGGACGACGCCGTGCCGAGAGCAAAGTCAGGCACCGGACAGGATTTCGACCGCTACAACAGCAGCTTCCTCATTAGCCCCCAGGGCGAGATCGTCGCCACCTATCGCAAGCGCCGGCTCGTCATCTTCGGCGAATACGTGCCGCTCGTTCGTTGGCTCCCGTTTTTGAAGTTTTTCACCCCCATCGGCCAGGGCTTTGCCTCGGGGAACGAAGCGGCGCCGTTTTCGTTGCCGGATTTGAAAGTCAAAACGGCAACGCTCATTTGTTTCGAGGACACCTTCCCGCATTCGGTGCGCGAGTATGTGGAGGCCGATACCGATTTCCTTCTGAACCTGACCAATGACGGCTGGTTCGGCGAAAGCGCCGCGCAATGGCAACACGCCGCGAATGCCGCCTTGCGCGCCGTGGAGAACGGACTGCCGTTGGTCCGGTGCGCGAACAACGGCTTGACGTGCTGGGTCGATGCGCGCGGCCAAATGCACGAGGTATTCTTCCGGGACTCGAACGACATTTATGGCGCCGGCTATAAAATCGTCGAGATCCCTATTCTCAACGAAGCCGAGAAACGCACACCGACCTTTTACAGCCGGCACGGCGATTGGTTTGGATGGGGCTGTGTTGGGATTGCAAGCGGGTTGCTGGCGGCGTCGATTCTGGCTCGGCGGTTTAAGCTGTGAGGCGTGAAACGTAAAACGTGAAACGTGATCTCCAAGTTACGTTTTTCGCGCGCAAATTTTCGCTATGAAACCGCCGAAACTTCCGTAAATTCACCGGGCTATGTTTGAAGCGATCAAAGAGCAGTTGGCGACGATGTCCGAGAAACTGGCCCATCTCCGGAGGTTTCTTTGACGTTCCCGCAGTGCAGAAGCGTCTCGGCGAACTGGACGCGCTCATGGCTTCCGAAACTTTTTGGAACAATCGCGAGCAAGCTCAGAAACTGATCGACGAGGCCGCCTCCCACCGCAAGAAGACCGATCCGCTCCTTCAAGCAGAGAAACATCTGGAGGATTTCCGCATCATGGCGGAACTCGCGGAGGGCGAACCCGAAGCCGAGCAAATCAAGCATCAGAAAGAACTCGAACGCGACCTGGCTAAATTCGCCAAGGACCTCGAAGCGCTCGAACTCAAGGTGTTTCTCAGCGGACCGCATGACCGCAACAATTGCATCCTGAGCATCAACGCCGGCGCCGGTGGCACCGAGGCGTGCGATTGGGCGAACATGCTTCTGCGCATGTACCAGCGCTGGGGCGAACGCCGCGGCTGGGAGTTGGAAGTCACGGACGCGTTGGCCGGTGATGTCGCCGGCATCAAGAACGCCACCATTCTGATTCAAGGCGAGAACGCCTACGGTTTCTGCAAGGCCGAGCGCGGCGTGCACCGGCTCGTCCGCCTTTCGCCGTTCGATGCCAACAAGCGCCGACACACCAGTTTTGCCAGCGTCGATGTTATCGCGGAAATCGAGGAAACGTCCGACGACATCGCGATTCCTCCAAGCGAACTGCAGATCGACACTTATCGTTCCGGGGGCAAGGGCGGCCAAAACGTGAACAAGGTCGAGACCGCCGTCCGCATCACGCACCTTCCGACCGGCATTGTGGTCGCTTCCCAAAGCCAGCGCTCGCAGCATCAGAATCGCGCCACGGCCATGAAGCTGTTGCTCTCGAGGATCTATGCGCAGCGGCTCGACGCGCAGAAGGCCGAGATGGAACGGTTTTACGGCGAGAAAGGCAGCGTCTCCTGGGGCAACCAGATTCGGAGCTACGTGTTTCAGCCGTATCGAATGGTCAAAGATCTCCGCACCGGAATTCAGACCAGCAACGTCCAAGCCGTGATGGATGGCGACCTCGACGATTTCGTCAACGGCTGGCTCCGCGCCGGCTGCCCGACCAAACGCATGGTGGGCGTCAAGGACGAGGAGGAGAATGACTAATCTCAAATTCCCGAATGACGAAAGAATCTCGAAATCCAAGGCCCTGATCTTTCGCGTGCCTGGAGTCATTCGGCTTTAGGCATTCTTTCGTCATGAGGCCTTCGTCATTCGTCATTTCTGCGTGAGCATCCTGGACACGATTGTTGAAGAGAAGAAGCGCGAGGTGGAAAAGCTTGGCTCCTTGCGCGCCTCCTCCGCCGACCTCGCGCAGGCGCTCCTGGCGCGCGGGGACGATCGCGATTTCATCTATGCCTTGCGGCATCCGCGCAAGGGCAGGGTCGCGCTCATCGCCGAGGTGAAGAAAGCGTCGCCGTCGGCGGGGGTGATTTGCCCGGACTTCGACCCGGTCCGCATCGCCAAAGAGTACGAAGCAGCGGGAGCGAGTTGCCTGTCGGTTCTGACCGACGAAAAATTTTTCCAGAGTTCGCTGCGGTATTTGAAAGAGATTCGGGAAGCGGTTCGGCTGCCGTTGTTGCGGAAAGATTTCATCATCGACGCACGCCAGATTCGCGAAGCGGTGGATTGGGGCGCGGACGCGGTCTTGCTCATCGTTTCCATTCTGAACGACGCACAGCTCCGCGAATTTCACGCGCTGGCGACCGGAGTCGGACTTGCGGCTCTGGTCGAAGTTCATGACGAGGCTGAACTCGAGCGCGCGCTGGCCAGCGGCCCGCGGCTTATCGGCGTGAACAACCGCGACTTGAAAACATTCCAAGTCGATCTGGGCACGACGACGCGCCTCGCCGAGCGGTTGCGGGCGTTGCCGGAATCCAGGCGCCCGATTCTCGTGGCGGAAAGTGGCATTCACACTCGCTCCGACGTGGTGCGATTGGAGAAGGCCGGCGCGCAAGCAATCCTGGTCGGCGAATCGCTGATGAAAGGCGGGAAGATTGAAGCGAAAGTCGCTGAACTTCTGCAGTAGCGTTTCTTGCTCCAGCCGAATCGTTCGGCTTAGGCCGCCTGCGCGTCTTCGAGAAAGCCTTGAAGCTGGCGAATACGGGTCGGGTGCCGGAGTTTTCGGAGCGCTTTGGCTTCGATCTGGCGGATGCGTTCGCGGGTGACGCGATATTGCTTGCCCACCTCCTCGAGAGTGCGCGCGTAACCGTCCACCAGTCCGAACCTGAGTTCGAGGACTTTCCGTTCCCGTTCGGTCAGCGTGCACAGGACATCCGCCAGTTTGGTCTTCAGGAGATTATAGCTCGTGACATCGGACGGATTCTCCGCGGTCTTGTCCTCGATGAAATCTCCGAAGCTGGCCTCGTCTCCGTCGCCGACCGGCGCCTGCAAGGAGATCGGTTGCTGGGCCATCTTCAGAATGGCGTTGACCCTTTCCACCGGAATCTGCATTTCCTCGGCGATTTCCTCAGGCGTGGCCTCGCGGCCGAAATCTTGCAGGAGTTGCTTTTGCGCCCGGACCAGTTTGCCGATGATCTCGATCATATGGACCGGGATGCGGATGGTTCTGGCCTGATCCGCGATCGCCCGGGTGATCGCTTGCCGGATCCACCAAGTCGCATAAGTCGAGAACTTGTAGCCGCGCCGGTATTCGAACTTCTCCACGCCCTTCATCAACCCCATGTTGCCTTCCTGGATCAAGTCCAGGAACGCGAGACCGCGGTTGGTATATTTTTTGGCGATGGAGATCACGAGCCGGAGGTTGGCCTCGGCCATCTCGGTCTTGGCCTGCTGGGCGCGAGCAGCCGCTTGCTTGAGTCGGTTGAATGCGTCGAGATAATCCCTGGCCGGCATGCGCGCGAAACTTTCCAGGGCTTTAATCGTCTGCTGCTCCGAGTGGATAATAGCGCGGTGCTTTTCGGATCTTGCATGGCGCTGCAGATCCTCAATGGCCTTCAGGCTGGCCTGGATTTTATCGTGGATATTCTCGGTCACGAGCATCATTTCCTCGATGACCTTCTGTTTGTAGTAGAACTTCGGGAACGTCTCCTGAAGCCGCTGGTCTAGGCGCCTGAATTCTCGGAGCAGTTTCTCTGACTTGCCCTTGTGGGAAACCTCGCGCCACTTTGCGTACTTCTCGTCTACGCGTTCGTCTAATTGGCGCACCTTTTTGACCAAAGCCCGCAGCTCCCGGAGATGGCTCTCGCGGCTGGGTACTTTCTTGTCCACAATGACGCGGTCAAAGCGCTCTTTCGGAGGCTCCGAAATCAGTTTCTCCGCCAACGCGATATGCTCTTTGGCCGCAAAGCCGAAACCGTAAATGATTCGTTTTACCTCTTCCTCAGCTTCTTCGATCCGTTTGCAAATGGAAATCTCCTGCTCGCGTGTAAGCAGGGGCACTTTCCCCATCTCACGGAGATACATGCGGACAGGATCATCGAGGATATCCAGGCGCCCTTTGTCTTCCTCTTCCTCAGCTTCCGGCTGCTTAACCTGGTCCACCTCGGCCTGATCGACAATCTCCACATCCAGGCTGGCAAGGCGGGCGAGAACTTCGTCCAAATCCTCTGCCGTTACAATCGTATCCGGCAGGGCATCGTTAATGTCGTCGTAGGTCAAATGCCCCTGTTCCTGAGCCAATCGAACGAGGTCCTTTACCTTCTCCGTCAGGTCTAAACCCGCCTTGGTTTTGATGGGTGCCAAATCGGCCGGCACAGTTGTCACGGCCTGGGGATTGGGCGGCATTGCCCTGGAAGAGCGTCCACCACGAGAGCGGTGCCCATTAAGGCCCACTTTTTGCATTCCGTTCCGCGAAGCGGTCACAAGCCTGGTGGTCTTTCGGATCACCTTGCGAGTGCGGCTTTTGGACGATGCCTTGCCGCGCTTAAATCTTGCCGTGTTGAGCCGCATGTCTAGTAATGATCGTTAAAATAGCCGCTAACAATCTCAAAGCAACGGACAATAGTCAAATCCGGAAATGGGGTGCAGGACATAATTGTGGTGAATAAGACGGTTGTGGAATTTTAGGCGGCGAATTTCAGAGCATCATTTCGGGCTGCGTGCGTGTTGGCGCGGTCTTGCCAGAACGCATCGAATCGGTCGCTCAAG
>Ga0194120_10005536_pt1 | contig 18523 bp, 11 predicted proteins | sample TA2MahCa65mmetaG_FD_148642 | JGI IMG/M metagenome (GOLD analysis project Ga0194120, IMG submission 148642) | Freshwater microbial communities from Lake Tanganyika, Tanzania - TA2015019 Mahale Deep Cast 65m | ecosystem: Environmental > Aquatic > Freshwater > Lake | place: Tanzania: Lake...
CGGGTTCCGGCGCGCAACCGGGCCGAGGTACTTCCGGCCGCGGCTGCGGCCGGACGCGGGGGTGAGCGCGCATGGGCGCGCGAGGGGGCTGCGAGCCCCCTTCACGCAACGAGCAGCTAGTAGGCGAGACCGATTGAGGAATTGTTGTGGCATCACGGCCCGTATCCCGGTGCGAATTTGGGGTTTCGCCTACTAGGAGCCTGTCGGCGCAACGCCTGAATCGGCAGATTCTGGCCGACAGGCTCCTACGCCCGCTCGAACAACCCGGCCGCGCCCATGCCGCCGCCCACGCACATGGTGACGATGCCGTAGCGGCCGCCGGTTCTGCGCAGCGCATGCAGCAGGGTCGCTGTGAGCTTGGCCCCTGTGGCGCCGAGCGGGTGACCGAGCGCGATGGCGCCACCCAGCGGATTGACTTTGGCCGGGTCGAGGCCAGCCGCGCGGATGACCGCCACCGCCTGGGCCGCGAATGCCTCGTTCAATTCGATGTGATCAATCTCGTCGAGCGCGACACCAGCGCGCTGCAAGAGCTTGGGAATCGCCACGACCGGGCCGATGCCCATCACCTCGGGCGCGACGCCGCCGACCTGGAAGCCCCGAAAGTACCCGAGGATCGGCGTGCCGGCCGCTCGCGCCGCGTCCTCGGCCATCACCACCACCGCGGCGGCGCCATCGGTCAGCGGACTCGCCGAGCCCGCGGTCACCGTGCCGCCTGCCGGTTGGAACGCCGGCTTGAGCTTGGCCAACCCTTCAAGCGTGGTCTCGGGCCGCGGCAACTCGTCCTGTGCGAGGCTGCCGTCCAGCCCGCTGACCGGCGCCAACTCGTCCGCAAAGACGCCCGTCCGCAAGGCAGCGCCAGCGCGCTGCTGTGACGTCCACGCGAACTCGTCCTGATCGGCGCGCGAAACGCCTTGGCGTTGGGCGACCAGTTCGGCGGTATTGCCCATCGGCATGTACACCTCGGGCCAGGTGCGGATGATCTGCGGGTGCGGCGCGAGCTTGAAGCCACCCATCGGCACCTGGCTCATCGACTCGACGCCGCCAGCGACCGCGATGTCCACGTGGCCAGCCTGCACCGACATGGCGGCCTGGGCGATGGCCTGCAAGCCTGAACTGCAGAAGCGGTTGACGGTGACCGCCGGCACCTCGACGGGCAACCCGGCGCGCAAGGCGGCGACGCGCGCGATGTTCATGCCCTGCGGACCTTCGGGCATGGCGCAGCCCAGGACGACATCGCCGATATCGGCGGGGTGCAGTCCCGGCACGCGGGCGATGGCCGCAGCGATGGCGGTTGCGGCGAGGTCCTCGGGCCGGACCTTGCACAGGCTGCCTTTGAGGGCCCGGCCACAGGGGGTGCGGACGGCGCTGACGAGGACGGCGGTGCGGTTCATGGGCGGCTCCAGGTGTGGAAAACCAGGGGATTGGCTGGGGACGGCCCGCGGCAACCCCGGACGGTCGGCGGTCAATTGCGCAGGGGCTTGCCCGTCGCCAGCATGTGGGCGATGCGGGCGCGCGTCCGTTCCAGGCCGCACAGGCGCAAGAAGCTCTCGCGCTCCAGGTCCAGCAGATCCTGCTCGGTCTTCTTGCCGCCAGCGGTGCCGCCGCACAGCACCGTGGCGATTTCGTGGCCGACCGTGCAGTCGTGGTCCGTCGCTTGGCCGGCGCAGCGGAAGGCGTACAGTGCCATGTCGAACACCGCGATGCCCTCGGCGCCCGGCAGAATCAGGTGGTCGGGCCGCGCTGGCGGCCGCCAACGCTCGGCAACCAGGTGCAATACCACGCGCTTGGCCACCTCGATGCGGCGGTCTGCATCGAACGCGATGACGTCGGCGTCGCGCAAGAACGCCAGGTTGCGGGCATCGCCCGCGCCGGTCGACACCTTGGCCAGCGCGATCGTCTCGAAGGCCCGCTGCAGCAGGGCCACCCGGTCGGCGCGGGTGTCGGCCGGTATCCCGTGCAGCGCCCGCAGCGTCAGCTCCTTGGTGCCGCCCGCGCCTGGCAAAAGTCCGACACCGACCTCGACCAAGCCCATGTAGGTCTCGGCGGCGGCCACGGTGCGGGCGCTGTGCATGGCGATTTCGCAGCCCCCGCCCAGGGTCATGCCGTGCGGCGCCGCGACCACGGGCGCGTGGCTGTACTTGAACGCCATGAAAAGGTTCTGGAACTGCTGGACCGCTGCCGTCATCTCCGCCCATCGCCCCTCGGCCGACGCCTGCGCGATGAAGCCCAGGTTGGCGCCGACCGAGAAGTTGGCGCCGTCATTGCCGACCACCAGCCCGGCCCAGCCATCGCGGTCGATGCGCTCCAGCGCTTGCCACCCCATCGCGATGATCTGGTCGTCCAACGCGTTCATCTTGCTGCGGAAGGCCAGGCACAGCACGCGGTCGCCCAGATCGAGCAACTGCGCCGAGGCGTTTTCGGCGACGACCCTGCCGGCCGCCCGCACGTCGGCCAGGTGCAGGCCGGGCAGGCCGGGCACCGCTGCCTGACTGCGGTCGGCGCGCGTCTGCGTGCCGTCGGCGTAAAAGCGCGTGCGACCGGCGGCCAGCAGATCCAGCGCCACCTGCGGCACTTTGCGGCCCTCGGCCTGTAGCCGCGCCACCACCAAGGCGACGCCGAGCGCGTCCCACAGCTCGAACGGTCCCATTTGCCAGTTGAAGCCCCAGCGCATGGCGCGGTCGATCGACACCACGTCGTCGGCGATCTCGCCCAGCAGCTCGGCCGCGTAGCACAGCGAATGCGACACCACCTGCCACGCCAGCCGGCCGCCGCGGTCGTCGCTGGCGCAAATGGCGGCGATGCGCGCGCCGGTGTCGCGCACTTTCTTGGTCGCCTCCAGGCACGGCAGGTCGGCCTTCTGTTGCGGCACGTAGTCGGCCTTGGCCGGGTCGAGCACCAAGATGTCGGCGCCGACCTTGCGGTAGAACCCCGCGCCCGCTTTTTGACCGATGGCCCCCTTGGCGACCATCGCGGCGATGACCGGGTGCAGGGCGAAGACGCCGCGGCTGGGGTCGTGCTGCAGGTTGTCGTGGCAGTTCTGGGCGACGTGGCCGAGCGTATCCAATCCGACCACGTCGGCCGTGCGGAACACCGCGGACTTGGGCCGGCCCATGGGCTCGCCAAACAACGCATCCACCTCGTCGATGCGGTAGCCGCCGCCAAAAGTCGCCTGCACTGCCTGCATCATGTCGTGGACGCCGATGCGGTTGGCGATGAAGTTGATGGTGTCCTTGGCGTGCACCACGCCCTTGCCAAGCTCCTCACTGCAAAACGCGGCGATCCGGTCGACGACGGTCGGGTCGGTGTCGGCGCCCGCCACGATCTCGAGCAAGCGCATGTAGCGCACGGGATTGAAGAAGTGGGTGATGAGGAAATGCTTGCGGAACTCCGCCGAACGCGCCGCGGCCATGGTCGCCAGCGGAATGCCGCTCGTGTTCGACGACACGATGGTGTGCGGCAAGCGGTGGGCCTCGATGGCGTCGAACACCGCGTTCTTGATGTCCAGCCGTTCGGTCACCGCCTCGACGATCCAGTCGCAGCGGCCGAGTTCCGCCAGGTCGTCGCGCAGGTTGCCGAGCGTGATTCGGGTGGCGTCGGTCAACCGATGGATCGGCGCCGGCTTGAGCGCAAGCGCCTTGTCCAGCCCACCTTGCGCGACGGCGTTGCGGGCCTTGCGCACGGCCGCAAAGCTCGGGTGGCTGACCGGCACCGCGTCGGGCGCGCCCTTGGGCACGATGTCGACCAACAGCACGTCCAGCCCCGCTGAGGCGAGGTGGCAGGCGATGCCGGTGCCCATCACGCCGGCGCCGACGACGCCGACGGTGCAGATGCGGTGTTGCGACATGGGGTTCCTTGCGAAATCGAGGCGGCGGGGCGGTGTGGCGCTGCACGGGGCGGGCCGGCCGAGGGGCCGCAAGTGTAGGCGCGCACCGGCCGGCTGTCGAGCGGGGGGCCGGGCATGATTGCCCTTGCATGGCACGTTTGGTCATGGGCCTGTCGCGGCGCTGTGGCCGCGTTTTTCGTCCTTGCGCGGGTTTGGCCGCCAAGCTACCCTTCGGCCCCTTTTGCCGCCCCCGGCGCCCGCCCACCGGAGCCCCGCATGTCGCTGATTCGCCCCGCCCGCTGCCCGTCCTGGCTGCCCGCCGCCGCAGTGGCCGCCTTGTTGATCACGCCGGCCGTCGCCTTGGGCGCATGGCCGCCGCCGCTCGACGCCGACATGAGCAAGAAGGAGAACTGGCCGACCGACCCGGGTTTTGCGCACGGCTCGCTGGACGACAAGGGCAAGACCTGGATCTCGGGCGGCGACTGGAACCAGTGGAGCTTCGTGCCCGAGGGCAAGCCGGGTTCGGGCGAGTGGGACCAGTTCCCTGGCTTTCGCCAAGTGGAGAAGAAGATTGGCACCGGCATGCACGCCGACCGCGGCTGGCAAAAGACCGTGGGCGACCGGCGGGTCGTCGTCGCGGTGCTCGACTCGGGCATCAAGTGGGACGCCGAGGATCTGGTCAACAAGCACTACTTGAACCGCAAAGAGCTGCCGGCGCCCGCCGAGGCGTGCCGCGGCCCCAACTTCAAGGCGGCCGATCCGTGGGACGCCGACGGCGACGGCATTTTCAACATGCTGGACTACGCCAAGGAGGACGGCAACGCCGTGCCCAAGACCAGTTGCGACCCCAAGGTCAGCGACCTGAACAAAAACGGGCTACTCGACCCGCAGGACCTCATCAAGGTCTTCAGCGACGGCAAGGACGACGACGGCAACGGCTACATGGACGACATCAGCGGCTGGGACTTTTTCCGCAACGACAACGACGCCTACGACGACACCCGCTATGGCCACGGCACCGGTGAGGCCAACGACTCGACCGCCGAAGGCAACAACGGCCGCGGTGGCCTCGGGATCTGCCCGGAGTGCACGCACCTGCCGTGCCGGGTCGGCGACTCCTTCGTGGTCGACGGCAACGACTTCGCCGCGGCGGTCATCTTTGCCACCGACAGCGGCGCCTCGGTCGTGCAAGAGGCGCTGGGCTCGCTGAACCGCGGCCACTACGCCGACGACGCGATCAACTACGCCTACGACAACAACGTGGTCATCATCGCCTCGGCCGCCGACGAACTGAGCTTTCACCACAACATGCCGGGCACCACCGACCACACGGTGTACGTGCACGCCATCGTGTTCGACGGCGCCAACCCCAACCACTCGACCACCTTCTTGAACTTCAACAACTGCACCAACTGGGGCGCCCACCTGTTGCTCAGCTCGCCCGGGACCGGCTGCTCGTCCGAGGCCACCGGCGTGACCAGCGGCCATGCCGGCATGATCTACGCGATGGCCTTGCAGTCCAAACTCGACCCGCCGATCTCGGCCGAGGAGGTGCGCGGCGTGCTCATCGGCAGCGCTGACGACATCGACGTGCCCGAATCCAAGACCGACAGCACCAAGTTTCCGTCGGGGCCCGGCTGGGATCATCATTTTGGCTACGGCCGCAACAACGTGCGCGCATCGGTGGACATGGTCCAAGCGGGCCTCATCCCGCCCGAGGCCGACATCTTGCTGCCCAGTTGGTTCGAGCCCATCGAGGTCACCCGCACGCCCAAGGTCGCCATCGTCGGCCGGGTCGGCAAGCGCAGAGACGGGCTGCCCACCCGCTACGCGAGCTACAAGTACGTCCTGGAATACGCCAAGGGCGTGGACCCCAAGACCGGCTGGACCCCGATCCACCAAGGCGACACCCCGGGCCTGGAAGGCGAAATCGCGCAATGGGACATCGCCGAGGCGAGCAAGGCCGTCGACTACGCGGCGCCGCTGCAGCACCACGACCAGTACACCTTCACCCTGCGGCTGCGGGTCGAGGCCAAGACCAAGGACGGCAAGGACGTCAAGAACGAGTTCCGCAAGGCGGTGGGCCTGTACAAGGAACCGGATCTGCTGCCCGGCTTCCCGATCAAGTCCAAGGCCTCGGTCGAGATGACCGGCAAGATGTTCGACCTCAATGGCGACGGCAAGGACGAGTACCTTCAGGCCGACACAAGCGGCGTCCTGCACGCGCTCGGCCCCGACGGCAAGGACATCGCCGGCTGGCCGGTCTACACGCCGATCCGCAAGGAATTCACCCCCGGCCCCCACCACACCGCCAACTCGTGCGCCTACCGCACCGACAAGACCGGGTGCATCAAGAAGATCGGCACGCTCAAGCCGACCTACCGCGAGTTCGCCATCACCACGCCGGCCATTGGCGACCTCGACGGCGACGGCAAGGTCGAGGTGGTCATCGCCACCTACGACGGCAAGGTCTTGGCATGGCACGGCGATGGCAAGGAAGTCAAGGGTTTCCCGGTCGAGGTCGACCGCGAGCGCGCCAAGAAGGCCGACCCCGAGCACTTGTGGGACGACGGCATCTTCGCGGCCCCGGTGCTCGCCGACCTCGACGGCGACAAGAAACTGGAGATCGTCGTCGCCGCCATGGACCAGCAGGTCTATGTGTGGCGCCACGACGGCAGCAAGCAGCCCGGTTGGCCGGTCATCGTCGGCGACCCCGACGTGGCCGGCAAGATGGGCGACCGCATCATCGCCACGCCGGCGGTGGGCGACGTCGACGGCGACGGCAAACTCGACATCGCGGTCGGCACCAACGAGGTGCTGGGCGCCGAAAAGGCCAAGAACGAGGGCCGCGGCTATCTGCTGTACGCCGACGGCAGCCTGCACCCGGGCGGGCCGGTGTGGCCGGGCTTTCCGGTCGCGACCTACGGCATCCTGGCCTACGTGCTGCCGACCGTGGGTTCGGGCGTGCCCGGCAACCCGGCCATGGCGGACCTCGATCTCGACGGCAAATTGGAGGTCAACTTCGACACCATCGGCGCCTCCGGCACGTTCTTCAACTGGCAGGGCAAGACCTACTGCCCCGGTCAGAAGCCGGGCAAGTGCAAAAGCACCTTCAACAACATCGAGTTTGGCGCGAAAAGCAATTCCAGCGACTCGCCGACCTACGTGCTCATCGCCTCGGGGTCGCTCGGCAAGATCGATCCGAAGGGCGGCATCGACTTCGTCAAGTCGTCTGCGGGCTTCAAGATTGCGCTCACCTTCGCGTCCGGCGGCAAGCGCGCCGATTTCGACCACCACCTGACCGCTTGGGACTCGCAGACCGGCAAGATGCTTGAGGGCTGGCCGCGGGTCATCGACGACTGGCAGTTCTTCAGCAACCCGGCGATCGTCGACATGGACGCCGACAACAAGCCCGAAGTGGTGGCGTCGAGCGCCGGCTACCTGCTGCACGCCTGGAACTACGAGGGTGTCTCGCCCAAGGGCTTTCCCAAGTACACCATGGGGTGGTTGCTCGGTTCGCCTGCGCTGGGCGACATGGACGGCGACGGCAACTGGGACATGGGCGCCGGCACGCGCGACGGCTGGATCTTCGCCTGGAAGACCAAAGGCAAGCGCGCGGGAGCGCTGCAAGAGTGGCCCATGCACGGCCACGACGTCCACAACACCGGCAACTATCACGCGCCAATCAATCCCTACGCCAAGGCCGGATCGACGGCGCCAACGGCCGACGCAGGCAGCACCGACGTCGGCAGCAGCGACGCCGGCAAGGCCGCCGCGACGACGACGCCCAAAGACGACGGTTGCACCGCAGGCTCGACGGCGGGCGGTTGGCTGGGAACCTTGCTCATCTTGGCGATGGCCGCCCTGGCGGTGCGCCGCCGCGGGCAGCGGGGGTAAGCGATGGCCACGGAACTGCGCCACCAGTGCTACAAGTGCCAGGAAGAGTTGGTCTTTGACGTCAAGATCGCCCGGCTGGACACCTGCCCGAACTGCAGCGCCTACCTGCATAGCTGCCGCAACTGTCGGTTCTGGAGTCCGAACGCCCACAACCAGTGCACTGAAAATCAGGGCGAGTTCATCCGCGACCGCGAGGCCGCCAACTTCTGCAACTGGTTTGCATTCCGGGTGATGGGCGAGGACAACTCGGCCGAGATCGACGCCACCAAGGCCAGGCTCGACGCGCTTTTCGGCGGCGGTGGCGGTGCAGCCAAGCCGGCCGCGGCGACGCCGCTCTCGCCCAAGACCGACAGCGACGCCCGGGCGCGGCTCGAGGCGCTTTTCAAGAAGTAGCACCATGCACCCTGCGCGCTTCGATGGGCTGGGCGCTTGCCTCGCCCTGTTTCCGACCGGCTGCATCGCTGGCGGCGGCACTGTGGGCGGGTCCGGGGGCGGCGGGTTCGCCGTGGACGCTGTATCTGGCGATGCCGGCGCGACCGCGGACACCGCTGCACCCATCGACGCAGGCGTGGACGGCGCCGCCTTCGTCCGCCTGTTCGTCCGCCTGTACGACCATACGGCCTGGGCCGGCACGGCGACGGTACATGTGGATGACTGGTCGGTGGTCGTGCAGTAGCCCGTGGATCCCGATGCCGCCGCGGCCCTGGCGTTCTGGCTCGGGTTGGCAGGTCATGGGCTGGGTTCGCCGCTCGGCGTGCCGGTGGCGCGGGCGGCGCGGGCCTGGGCCGCGATCGAACCCGCCGAACCAGACTCCGCGCCAGGTGACGTCCTTTCGGCCTCGCTGATCGTCGTCGTGGACCGCGACCATCCGCGCGGCCGACCTGTGTGTGCGGTGACGCTGCGAGTCCCCGACGCTCAGCCCAGCCTGCGGGCGTTGTGCGGGGTCCGCCTGCGCGACGGCGATGGCCAGGTGATCGCTTCAGGCCGGGTGGCGGCGCGCGTGGTCACCGCCGGCCAGGCGGTGGTGCACGTTGCCGGTCGGTGTCGCCCGGGGCTGACCGCGGTCGGCCACCCGGCCGACTGCGCGCCGCAAAGGCGCAGGCCGGCGCCGGCGGGGCCGCTGGGGCCGCGGCGACCGCACTGACGCAGCCGCTCACGCCCGGCCGATCCGGTCGCCCATCGCCAAGTCCGCGCCGACCTTTTGCGCCGCGCGCAGCCCGCTCATCAGCGCGCCGACGACGCCGTGGCCGGCGCGGGTGCTCGCCCCGCACAGGTACAGGCCGGGCAACGGCCCGCGATAACCCGGCCGGCCCTGTTGGAACTGCGCCGGGGTCGCCGCCAGGCCATAGCCCGTGCCGCCAGTGGCGCGCGTGAAACGCATGTGGGTCAGCGGCGACGCGCTCTCGACGAACTCGACCTTGCCAGCGCTCTTGGGCAGCACCCGGGCCAGCCGCGCCAGCAGGTCGGCCTCGACCGCCGCCTTGCGCTCCTGGTACGCAAGGTTGCGGCGGTAGTCGCCGCTGGCCACCTCGCCGGCCGAGACGCCCCAGATCGTCGCATCGGCGGGCACCAGGGCCATGACTTCGACACTGGTCTTGCCGGCGGGCGCGTGGCCCGCGGTGTCTGGGTCTTTGGCGGTGGCGCTGGTGATGTAGCAGCCCCGCGGCGTGGGCTTGCCGGCGGTGGCGGCCTGGGCGTAGAACTGCTCCACGTCGTAGCTGTCGAACTGCCAGTAGTTGGTGCGGCGCAGACCCAGGGCCTCGGGCGTGCCCTCCAGCCCCGCGCAGGTCAGCCACAAGGCCCCGCCCATCCTCCAGCCCTCGGCGCGGGTCTTCCACTGCGGCGGCAAGGCGGCGCGCGGAAGCAGGTCGAGCATCGTGCGCACGATATCGGCGTTGGAGATGACGACCTTGGCGCGCACGTCGCGGGCCGGGTTCTTGGCGTCGGCTTCGGTTTGCACGCCCACGGCCTTGCCGTCCTCCACCAAGATCCGGGCGATGCCGCGACGCAGAATCACGTGGCCGCCGTGGGCCTCGATGGTGTCGGCCAGCTTGTCGGCGAGGATCTGCCCGCCGCCCACCGGGTAGTAGGCGCCAGCGAAGTAGTGCATGGCGAGGCCGGCGTGCAGCAAGGCGCTGGCCTGCGACGGCGCCACGCCGTAGTCGCCCGACTGGCCGAGCATCACCGCGCGCAGCGCCGGGTCGCGGGTGCAGTCGTCGAGCACCTGCGCCACCGTCGCGTGTTGATAGCGGGCGACGGTACGACCGCGCAGCAGCACGTCCAATCCGGTGCGCCAGTCGAAGCGGCCGCCGCGGGCGTTGCTCCTGCTGACCACGGTCCACACCTCGTCCAGGAACCGGCAGTACTTGTCGATGCCCTTGCCTTCGGCGGGGAAGGTCTGGTGCAGGCGCGCCCGATAGCGTTCCAGCCCGACCGGAATGCGAAACTCGAGGTCGGGAAAGACCAGCGTGTCGAAGCCATCGGGATCCATCGGCGCGTAGGCGATGTCGGTGACACCCGCGGCAGCCAGCAGCTTGGGGATCTGGCCTTGAGGCCCACAGTCGCCGATGTAGTGCAGGCCGACGTCGAAGCGCCAGCGCGCGTCCGAGCGACCGCGCTCGAACATGGTGGCGCAGCCGCCGGCGACGTAGTGCTGGTCGAAGCAGGCCACCTTGAGCCCGCCGCGCGCCAGCAGCGCTCCGGCTTGCAGGCCGCCGGGGCCGCACCCGATGACTGCGACGTCGACGCTTTCCGGGACGGGCGTGCGCACCCGGCGGGCCGTGTGCAGTGTGGGGCTGTGCAACGCGGCGGTGGTCGGATCGGCGGGCATGGCAGGGCTCGCGGGCAAGGGGAACCGCAGGATGGCATGGATGGGCGGTGGGGTCACAGGGGGCGAGGGCGGGGGCTGGCCTCGGTCACGTCTACCGGCCACCCTGTACTATCGCCGCCGCTCCCTGCCCCCGACCAGCGTCACGCCGGTGACCACTTCTTGCAAGGTTTCGGCATCTTTGATCAACTTCGCGGTGGCCGTGGTCAGGCCGTCGTTGCCCATCTTCTTGGCGAGCAGGTGCGCCTCGTGGGCGGCCGTCCGCGCCCCGTGGACGTCGGCGAGCCCGAGCAGCGCCTGGCCGAGCAGTTGCAGGGTCTCGGGCAGCACGTCGGCGGCACCCGCGCGCCGCAACAGGCGCTCGGCGTGCCGCAGTACCGCCACGGCCTCGTCATAGCGGCGCTGGTCCACCAACACGTTGCCCAGATTGGTGCGTGCGGTGGCCTGGCCCATGATGTAGTCAATCTTTTCACAGCTTTGCGCGATGTGGGCGTAGGCCGCGGCGGCGCCATCGAGATCGCCCAGGCGGTACTGCAAGTTGGCGGCGGCCAGGTCGGCCATGTTCACGGCGACGTCGTCTCCACACGCGACGAACTGCTCGCGCGCCAGATGGTAGTGGCGGGCGGCCTCTGCGGCGTTTTTGCGGCGGGCCAGTGCGTTGCCGATCCAGGTGTGCAGGCGGCCGAGCGCTCCGGCCAGGGCGCTGGAATCGCCGCCAGCGCTCTTGCTCTCGCAGGCGGCCAGCGTCTGCAACGCCAGCTTTTCCGCGCCCTCCCAGGCGCCGCGGCGCATGAGCACAGCGGCCTCGGCAGCGCGGGCCTGCGCGAACTGCGCGACGCCGTCTGGTCGTTCGCCGGCCAGCGCGCTGGCGAATTGCAAGACGGCCACCGCCTCATCGAAGTCGCCGCGGTTGCGCAGGGCCTCGCCGAGTGCCATGTGCGCGCGCACGTGCAGTGCCGATTTGGGTTGGGACCCGGCGGATACGGCGATGGCGTCGCGGCCGGCTGCGACCGCGAGTTCGGTTTCGCCCAGCCGCACGCCCAACTCGGCGCGCGCCACCAGGGCCTGGATCAGGATCTCGGCGGCGTGCTTGTCGGCAGGTCCGCGATCGTGCAGTTCGCGCGCGATCTCGGCCGCGGCCAGATAGGCGTCGAAGGCGTCGCGGTGCATGACCCGCGCACGAACGCCACGAATGCCTCGAAGGCCGCCTGCTGTTCGGCGTCGGTGGCCGGCCGGGTGGTGCCGTCGCCGCGCTCCAGTCCGAGCATGCGCGCAAACGAGCGCACGCGCCGCCGCGCCACTTCTGTGCCAAGTTCGGACTCGCCCAGGCCGGGCAACAGGGCCAACCGCGCGAGCAGTTCGTCGTTCGACAGCGCGTCGTCGGCGTGGACCCGCGCGCGCAGCACCGCCATCAGCGGCTCGAACGCCACCGGGGCCGCGAGCGCCGAACACGCCCCGACGTCGATGTGCCATGCCTCGCCAGTGTCGTCCAGGCGCTGCAGGAACTCTGCGACCAACCGCGATTTGCCGGACCCGGGCGCGCCGATGACCGGCGCGGCAACCAGGCAATTCTGCTTTTGGACCTTGCGCGCAGCCTTGACCAACGCGGCGAGCTCGGGTTCGCGGGCGACCATCGGCGTGCGGTGGCCGCTGGACACGTACTCGGCCAGCGACCGCGCGGCATCGCGGCGGCGCACCACCAGGCGCAGGCCGGCCGACTTCTGCGTTTCGTACAGGGCGCGAACCTCGGCGAAGGCAGTCTCGCCCAAGAGCACGCTATTGGTCTCGCCTTTGGCGACCATCTTGCGCACGGCCGCCACCGCCGGGCCAGCGACCAGGGCCGACCCGTAGGTCATGCCCAGGCCGCGGCTGTACACCTCGCCGACGTCGACCGCGACGCGCAGCGGCCGCGTCTCGTTGGCGCGGGTCGCCGTCGCCGTGTGGGCGCGCAACAGATTCAGGGCCGCGTCGATGGCGCGCTCGACCTCGTGTTCGCGCATGCCGCCCAGGCCGAACACGGCGATGGCCTCGTCGGCCACCACCGCCAGCGGCCGACCGCCCTCGCGCTCGACGCTGGTGGCGAAGTTCTCGAAAAACTCGCCGGTCTCGCGGGCCTTGAGCTTGCGCACGTCGGGCCGGGCCAGCAGCACGGTCGCCGTCTGGGTGTCGAGCACCGTGGGCGGGTCGCCATCCGACCCCGATTCGGTCCCGCGCCGACGGCGCAAGCCGCTCATCAGGCTGCCGGAGCACTCCACGCAGAAATAGCGCTCGCCGTCGCGGGCCGCGCCGCAGTTGGGGCACGACAACAGCGGCACCGCCGAACCGCAGTGGTTGCAGTAGCCTCCGGCGTACTTGCCCTTGGCGCCGCAGCCTGGGCAATGGGCCAGTTCCTCCAGGCCCCACGCGCCGCTTTCGGTCCGCGTGGCGCGCTCGATGGCCTCCGCGAATTCCAGGGTGCTGGCATGGCGCGACGCCGGGTCCTTGGCCAGCGCCTTGCGCAATTCGCGCTCCAGACCCACCGGCCACGTCAACTGCGCGGTGGTGGGTGAGGGCAGCGCCGCCGGCTCCTCGGTCAAGTGCGCCATCAGGATGGCCTGTACCGAGTTGCGATAGTGCGGCACCCGGCCGGTCAGCATCTGGCAGACCACGACGCCGAGCGCATAGAGGTCGCAGCGGCCGTCGAGCGATTTGCCGTGAATCTGCTCAGGCGACATGTACAGCGGCGTGCCCATGATGCCGACGTCGCCGGTCTGTTCGCCCAACTGCTCGCCCTCTTGCGCGCGCGCCAGGCCGAAATCGACGACCTTGGCCAATACCCCGCCCGACGCGAGCTTGCGCAGCAAGATGTTGGCCGGCTTGATGTCGCGGTGAACGATGCCGAGCGCGTGGGCCTCGGCCAACCCCGCCGCCACCTGCTTGGCAATCTGCACGGCCTCGTTCAAAGGCAACGCCCCGGAGCGCTGCATCCGCCGTTCCAGGCTTTCGCCCTCGACGAACTCCATGACCAGGTACCAGCCGCCGTCGTGCTGGCCGAACGCATGGATGCCCACCACGTTGGGGTGCACGATGCGCGACAGCGCCAGGGCCTCGCGCTGGAACCGCGCCGCCGCCACCGCCGACTGAGCGACGTGACTGTGCATCAGCTTGACCGCCACCCGCCGGTCCAGGCTGGGGTCGCGGGCCACGTACACCTGGCCCATGCCGCCGCCCGCCAGGAAGTGTTCGATGACGTAGCCGTCGCCGATGCGCGCCCCGGGCTGCAGCACGTGTTCGGTCTTTTGCGTCATCGCACCTGGGCCGTCGTCGGTTCTGTCGCGCCGCACGCGGGTCGGAGCGCGGTCAGTGGGCAAGGTGGCACAGTTGCCTTGGGTTGTCGAGACGCGGGCGGCGCTTACCAAATTGCGTGCGCTCCGCCGCAAGGTTTGCTAGCGTTGCAGCGCCCGCACCGGCCCGCGGCGCACGTCAGCCTATTGCGATGGAGTCGTGCATGCGCGCCCGCCTCGCCCCTTGCTGCTTGGTTTTCGCCCTGGCGTCCGTCTGGTCCGCGCGCACCGAGGCCGCCCCGCCGGGCCCGCACGTGGTGACCGCCCACGGGGTGCTGATCGGCAATGCCGCACCGGCTGTGGACGGAAAATACGCCTTCACGGTGCGCCTGTATGCGGCGGCCGACGCAAAGAGCGCGGTGTTCAAGGAGAGCTTTGTCGGCGTGCCGGTGGTCGGGGGACAGTTCACGCTCGGCATCGGCGGCGACCCGGCCGCGCCGCTGACCGCCGGATTGCTGGCCAACTACGCCAACCTGTGGCTCGGCGTACAGGTCGAGTCCGAGCCCGAACTGGCCCGCGTGCAGGTGGCGTGGGTGCCTTACGCGATGGTGGCCGACACGGCCAACAGCTTGTCGTGTACGGGCTGCGTGGGACTCGGCCAACTCGCGGCCGAGGTCAGCAACGTCTTTGTCAAGCAAACCCAGTTGGCCGACGTCGCCAAGAGCGGCAACTTCGACGACCTGCTGACCAAGCCGCCGATGGTCAAGGTCGGCACCACGTGCCTTGCCGGCGAGTTTGCTGTGGGCTCGGCGCCGAACGGGTCGCTGCTGTGTGCGCCGGTCGACCTGTCCAACGTCGCCACGGTCACGGGCGCCAACACCTTCACCAAGCCGCAGATGCTGCAAGGCGGCGCCGGTCTGGGCAAGGTGCCGGCCAAAGGCTGCGCGCTCGACTTGAGCAGCGCGCTCGGCGGCCTGTGCGTGGACGGCGCGCCGGCCACCGTGGTGCGCACGGCCGGGTCGCTGGCTGAGATGGACAAGTGGGCCAAGGACAGCCAGATCGTGTACCGCAGCGACAATGGCGAGGCCTATCTGTACCGCAAGGGGGCGTGGCGGCAGTTCGCGTTTGCGCCGATGTGCGGCGACGGCCTGGTCGATCCCGGCGAGGAATGCGACGACGCCAACAAGGTGGACACCGACGCCTGCCAAAACGACTGCAAGAAACCCCTTGTCGTCAACATCGCGCTGGCCACGTGCAACGCCGCTGGGCAGAGCGGGCCCACCCAGGCGCAGTGCAACGCGGCCTACACCGGCGGGCCCCTGGCTGGCAAGATCACGGTCAGCGGCGGCATCCAGGCGTGGACGGTGCCGGCCGACGGCACCTACCGCATCGAGGCCTCGGGCGCCCAGGGCGCGCTCAATGCCGCCACCGCGGCGGGTGGCAAGGGCGCGCGTGTGCGCGGCGATTTCGCGCTCAAGGTCGGTCAGGTGCTCAAGTTCCTGGTCGGCCAGCAGGGCGCCAAGTCGCCGTCGGCCACTTCGTCGGGCGGCGGCGGCGGCACCTTCGTGGTGCTCAGCGACACGACGCTCTTGCTGGCAGCCGGCGGCGGCGGCGGCCTCGGTGGTCCGGCGGCGGGCCAGATTGGCGTCAACGGCGCCATCGCCAGCGACGGAACCAAGGACAGCTATGGGTTCGGCACGGGAGGCACGGCCGGTGGCGGTGGATCCACGGGCGGCACCGCGAGTCCGGTGGGCGGCGGCGGCGGTGGCGGCTACACAGGCGATGGAAAGCCCAAGCAACTGACCAGCGGCTACCCTGGCAAGGGCCATGCCTTGGGCGGCGCGGGCGGGCTGTCGCGGCTGGGCTACCCCTCGGGCGGGTTCGGCGGCGGCGGCGGCAACAGCGAGGCGTCGGCCGGCGGCGGCGGCGGCGGCGGCTATTCGGGCGGTGCGGGCGGCACCTACACCAACGCGCTCTACGGCGGCGGCGGCGGCGGCGGGTCGTACAACATCGGCCAGAACGCGGTCGGCGCCACGGGTGTGCAGTCCGGCAATGGCGCGGTGACCGTGATCAAGCTGTAGTGCTCGGTCTACGCAATACGCCGGGGGTGGGTGTAGGCGTTGCCCGCAGCGCCGCGCAGGAATCCCACCAGCGTGATGCCGGCGTCGTAGGCGAGATCGATGGCCAGCGCCGTCGGCGCGCCGATGGCAGCCACCACCGGCACCCCGGCCATGGCCGCCTTCTGGACCAACTCGAACCCGGCGCGGCCTGACAGCACCAAGACCGCGGCGTCCGCGAGGCGATGGGCGCGCCACAGGTGCCCCAACGCCTTGTCCACCGCGTTGTGGCGGCCGACGTCCTCGCGCAGGCACAGCAGGTGACCCTCGCGGTCGAACACCGCCGCCGCATGCACGCCGCCGGTCTGGTCGAAGCCGGCCTGCGCACCGCGCATCGCCTCCGGCAGCGCCGCGAGCTGTGACCACGTCACCAGCCCCGCCTGCGCCGCGAGGGCCGGTGGCCGATCGGGAAACAGCGCCGCCAGCGATCCCTTGCCGCACAACCCGCATGCCGCGGTGGCCACCAGCCGCCGGTCGAGCAACCGGTCGGGCACGGCCACGGTCGGGGCGAGTTCGGCCGCCCACACCGCGCCATCGGTGTCGTGCGGGGCGCACGGCGCAATCGCCGGCAACTCTTCGGGCGAGCGCACCACGCCCTCGGCCAGCAGCAGGCCGGCGATGAGATCCGGGTCGTGTCCCGGCGTGCGCAGGGTGACCGCAAAGGTAGTGCGGCGTCGGCCGCCGACGGGCCCGTGGTGCAAGCGGATTTCCAAGGGAAGCTCGACGGCGACGGTGTCGGCCCGCAAGGTGGTCGCGCCTTCGCGCCAGGCTGCAATGTCCACAGTTGCTGTGCGGTCGTCCGGCAGGCCGCGCAGCCCGTGCAGGTCGGCTGGGGTGTCGATGCGTCGCACCCGATCGTGCCACGCGTTCGGCAGCGCCACCGCCCGGGCGCGCGGGCCGAGCGCGCGCAGCAGCTGCGAAGGCGAGCGCAGGTCCGCGGGCAGATGGTCGCGCCAGTGCGCCAGCAGCTCGGCTTGATAGGCCGCGTGCAGCGGCTCCCAGCCGCTCGCCTTGCCGGTGGTGTCGGCGTGGCGAAAGGCCGCCGCCAAGGTCCCAGCCGACAGGGCCCGCGGCAGTTCAGCGAGCCAGGTCGCGTCAACGCCGACGACATCGCAGGGCGCCACCAACGCGATTTGGCCGGCCGCCAGGGTCGCGAGGCCGGCGCGCAGCCCCTCGAGCGGCCCCTGATGTGGGGTGGCGTCCACGACGACCTGCACATGGGCCGGCAAGAGGTCGCGGTAGCGGGTCTCGTCGCCGACCACGACCGCGACGCGGTCACAGACGGCCGAAAGGGTGTCGATGGCGTGCAAAAGCAACGCCTTGCTGTGCCAGACCGCCCGCGCCTTGTCGCTGCCGAAGCGCGACGAGCGGCCGCCCGCCAAGACCAAGCCGACGACCTGCACCACGGTTGTGCCTGCTCGCGCTACTTGCACTCGGCCGGCGGCTGCGCCGGCTTTGCGGTGAACGTCGCGGAGAGGCAGACGGCCGGTTCGCCCTTTTCGTCTTTGCAGGTGTACTTGAGCGGCCCAAACGAGTCGAGCAGTTCGTTCAGGTTGCTGTACTTGTCCGAGCAACCCTTACAGCACTCGGTGCAGAACTTGGCAGGCGCGCCGGGCTTGTAGCAGTAGTTCAGTTTAGTTTCGCAGATTTCCCCTTTGGGGCAGTCGCCGTCCGCCTTGCAGGCTTCATTCTTGCTGCTCAGGTAGCCGGCAAACTTGGGGTCGGGCACGCCGCAGTCCTCGGCCATTTGGTCGCCCATCAGCAGGCAGGTGCAGGTGCCGTCGAGCGCGGTGCGTGCGATGCCCCCCTCGATGAGCAAGCCGTCGGCGACCGCATCGCAGGTGGGCGCCAAGGTGGCTTCGAAGAAGGCGTTTCGCACTGGAATGGCATGCGGCACCGCGAGGCCTGTGGTGCAGTTCTTTGGGTTGGCCACGGTGCCGGCGTAGACGTTCAGCCCGGTGGGCTGGGCGTTCTTGAGCTTGCAGCCGCTGCGCAGCATGGTCACCACGCTCTCGGTGACTGGCAGCAAGCACAGGCCGCCGGTCTTGTCGGTGCGCGCGGCGTTCAGGATGCGCAGCTTGACTTCAGTTGGCGTCACATCTTGGATCTCCAAGAAGAAGTTGAGCTCTTTCTTCTTGATGTCGTTCTGCCAGATGGGGTTGAGGGTGTTGATGACCAGGTGCGGGCCACCGTCCAGGCTCTTGATCTTGAGGGTATCGAAACGAAACCACATGCCCTTGGCCAGGCAGTCGCAGGTGTCCGCGGTGGCGCTGGCATCGCCGGGCAGTGCGGCGGCGTCCTTGGCGGCGGTGACCTCGGGCAGGACGTTGGCGTCGTAGTCCTTGCGCAGCTCTTCCGTGGACTTCTGGCAGCCGACTGCCGCGAAGACCGCTGCGCATGCCAGCGCAAGCATCCCCTTGTGTGCGCCCATGTTGCCCGTTGCCCGCATGCGCTGCCCCCGGCGGCGGGTCCAAAGCGCCCGCCAGCCGCGGCAGTCTTGCGCGTTTTGCCGTCGCCGTCTATGGTCGCCGCGTGCAGGTTGCGGGCAGCCCGGTCGCGCTGGCCGCCCCTGCCCCCCGCCGCGCCGCTCACCGCC
>Ga0194120_10005538_pt1 | contig 18519 bp, 17 predicted proteins | sample TA2MahCa65mmetaG_FD_148642 | JGI IMG/M metagenome (GOLD analysis project Ga0194120, IMG submission 148642) | Freshwater microbial communities from Lake Tanganyika, Tanzania - TA2015019 Mahale Deep Cast 65m | ecosystem: Environmental > Aquatic > Freshwater > Lake | place: Tanzania: Lake...
TAGTACCGGGCCCGTTTCCCTACCTGCTCCCAGCCATGCTGCTCGTAGAGGGCGATGGCGCCCGGGTTGTCGGCCCGCACCTCCAGCCAACCCGCCACCGCGTGGCGGCGGGCCGCGTCGAGCACGGCGGCGTGCAGGCGCGAGGCGTGGCCCGCGCGGCGGCAGGCGGGGTGTACCGCGATCTGGAGCAGGTGGAGGTCGTCGAGCACCGCCCACGCGCAGGCGAAGGCCACGGCGGGCCTGCCCGCGACGAGGAAGATCGACCCGGGGCGGCGCAGTTCCTCCTCCACCATGCCCCGCGTCCATGCCTCCGCGCCGAAGCAGGCGGACTGCAACTCGAGGAGGCGCTCGACGTCGGCGGTCGTCGCCTCGCGGATGGGCTCGGCCGAGCTCACGGCGCCCGCCGCACCGGGGAGCGGCGGCGAAGCTCGGCGGTCCACGCCAGGTAGCGATCGTTCCAGTCGGCGCCCGAGGTGCTCGCCACCACGCTGCGCAGGACGCAGCGCTCGGCCACCATGCGCGAGTAGAGGAAGCCCAGGAACTCCTCGCCGTCGAAGCCCCATTCCATGAGGCGGCGCCGTCCCTCCTCGGGCTCGGGGAAGCTGGCGAGGAAGGCATCGAACCGGGCCCGCACCTCGCCATCGGCGGGGCGGAAGATCGCGAGGTCGCCGGCCAGCGCCCGGGCGAGCGCGATGTCGACCAGCTTCTCCTCCACCGCGTAGGTGTCGTCCTCGAAGGCGGGGACGGGACTCGAGTCGCGCGGTGAGAAGAAGGCATCGAAGGCAACGTCGCCCTCGGTCACGATGCGGTCGCCGGCGAAGACGAGGACCCGGTCCACCGGCTCGGCGTGCAACGTCGCAAGCGCCATCCACCACATGGGCGACCGGTTAACCGCGCCGTCCATGATTTCCGTCGTCGACCTGCACAAGGCCTGGGGCCCCCGCGTGGCGGTGAGCGGCGTCAGCTTCGAGGTGCAGAAGGGCGAAGTGGTGGGTTTCCTGGGGCCGAACGGCGCCGGGAAGACGACGACGATGCGCATCCTCACCGGGTTCATCCCCGCCACCTCAGGCGAGGTGAAAGTGGCCGGCTTCGACGTCTTCGACGATCCCTACGCCGTGCGCGCCCGCGTGGGCTACCTGCCGGAAACGCCCCCGCTCTACCCCGAGCTTACCGTCGGCGACTACCTCCTGTTCTGCGCCGAGCTGCGCGGGGTGGAGCGGTCGCGACGGGCAACGCGCACGGGCGAGGTGATGGAGCGCGTGGGGCTTCGGGGCTGGGAGAAGCGCCTGCTCGGGTCGCTGTCGAAGGGCTACCGGCAGCGCGTGGGGCTGGCGCAGGCCATCGTGCACGACCCGCCAGTCTTGATTCTCGACGAGCCCACCAGCGGCCTCGACCCGGCGCAAGTGGTGGGTATCCGCGACCTCATCAAGGAGCTGGCGGGCTCGCACACGGTGATCCTCTCCACCCACATCCTCTCCGAGGTCGAGGCGGTGTGCCCGCGGGCGCTCGTGATCGACAAGGGTCGCCTCGTGGCCCAGGGCGACATCGCGACGATCCGCGCGATGGCGCGAGCGGGCGCCTACACCTACGTGGAAGTGCAGGGGATCGACGGACCGCGGCTGGGTAGCCTGCCCGGGGTGGCGCTGGTGGAGCCCGTTGGCGAGGCCGACGGCTGGGCGGCGTTCCGCGTGCGGGCGCCCGCCGACCCGCGGGAGATGCTGGCGGATCGCGCGGCGCGAGGCGAGTTCCGCATCCGCGCGCTGGAGTCGCGACTGCCCTCGCTGGAAGAGGCATTCATCGACATCGTGGGCCGCGAGGGGCTGGCATGAGCGGGGTGCTCACCATCTGGAAGAAGGAGATGCGGGTGTACGCGGTCAACCCCACCGCCTACGCCTTCCTCGCCGTCTTCATGTTCCTCGCGGGGTTGTTCTTCTACCTGGGCATCACCCTCACCGGCGAGGCGTCGATGCGCGTGCTGGCGAGCAACTTGGCCATCGCCGAGCTCTTCGTGCTGCCGATGCTCACCATGCGGCACTTCGCCGAGGAGCGCAGGCAGGGCACGCTGGAGATGTTGCTCACCTCGCCGGTGTCGCCGATGGCGCTGGTGCTCGGCAAGTGGCTCGCCTCGCTCACCCTCTGCCTCTTGATGTTCCTCGGCACGCTGATCCTCCCCTTGATCCTCGCCTACTACGGCGACCCCGACTGGGGGGTGGTGTGTACCACCTACCTGGGCCTTCTCGGGGTGGCGGCGGCCTTCTGCGCGGCGGGGCTGTTCTCCTCGTCGCTGGTCGACGATCAGCTCGCGGCCGGCCTCATCGGCATCGTGATACTCATGCCATTCTGGCTCGTGGGCCGGGCCGAGGCGCTCGTCGGCGACGAGTGGGCCGCGAAGATCCAGGCCTTCGGGGTGCTCAGTCACCTCGAGAGCTTCAACCGCGGCGTGATCGACAGCGCCGACGTGTACTACTTCCTCGCCTTTGCCGGGTGTTTCCTGTTTCTGACCTACCGTTCGCTGGAGTCACGCCGGTGGCGGTGAGCACCCAGTCCAGGCGTCGCCTCGCCGCCGGTAGCAACGCGCTCCTGGTGTCGCTGCTGGTGATCGTCGCCGCGTGCGTCGGCTACGCGATCGTCGACCTGCACCGCGCCCGGGTCGACCTCAGCGCCGACCAGGGCTCCATCCTCCTCGACGACACGCGCACCAAGCTCGCGCTCCTCGACCAGGGGGGCGAGACCGTCAGGGTCACCGCCTTCTCGGCGCAGGCCGGGAAGAAAGAGGCATACTTCAAGGATCGCGCCCTCCGCGACTTGCTCGACGAGCTCGACTATGCCTCGCAGGTGGTCGAGGTGGAGTTCGTCGACTTCGACCGCGACCGGCTCACCGCCGAGAAGCTCGGCGTCACCGAGTACAGCGCCGTGGTGGTGCAGCGGGGCGAGGGCCGCGTCGACCTCAAAGACCGCGAGATGTTCAAGCGGGTGGGCAAGGGACAAGACCGTCACCTCGAGTTCACCGGCGAGGCCGCCATCAACCGTGCCTTCGCGCAGCTCATGGCCGACAACCGGCGCGTGGTCTACGCGCTGGTGGGTCACGGCGAGCTCGACCCCGACAGCCACGATCCCGGCGGCCTCTCCGACCTCGCCGGGGCGCTCGACCAGGACGACTACGAGCTGAAGCGGCTCGACCTGGTGCGCCAGCGCGACATGCCCGTCCCGCGCGTGCCCGACGACGCGGCCGCCGTCCTGGTGCTGCGCCCGAAGGTGGCGATTCCCGCTCTCGAGGAAGACCTGCTCCTGGCCTACCTGTCCACCGGCGGGCCGATGCTCTTCGCGGTCGACCCGGAGTCGCCCGTGCCCTCGCTCCTGGCGCGACTGGGCGTGGTGGTCCCCAGCGGGCGGGTGCTCGACAAGCTCCTGGTCTTCCCCTACCCCGACCGCCCCGTCCCCCGGTACAAGTCCCATCCCATCACCAAGGACCTGTCGGAAGACAGCCTCGTCACCGTGGTGGCCGGGGTGGCGCCCGTCCAGCCGTCGGTGCCACCCATCGAGGGCGTCCGGTCCACCACCGTCCTGGAAACCAGTCGCGACGGCTGGATCGACCGCGGCGGCGAGGTGAAGAACGGGCAGGGGCTCTACGAGCCGGGGATCGACGGGGAGGGCCCGGCGCTGATGGCGGTGGCGCTCGACGTGTCGCCCGCCTCGGGCCTGGTGAAGAAGAAGGCCACGCGGGTGCTGGTGGTGGGCGACGCCGACGTGTTCAGCAACACGCTTCTCGCCGAGGGACCGGGCAACGCCAGCTTCGCCCTCAACGCGGTGCGATGGCTGGTGGGCGACGAGGGACGGATCAGCGTGGTGGGCAGGCCGGCCAGCGTGCGGCGCCTCGCGCTCACCGTGGAGGACAGCGAGCAGATCCGCTTCCTGGCGCTGGGCATGGGGCCCATCCTTGTGGTGTTGCTCGGGCTCGGCGTGTGGGCATCGCGGAGGGGCCGGTGAAGCAGTTCCGGGGCACGATCATCGCGCTGGTGGCGCTCGGCCTGCTGGTGGGCGCCTACTTCGGGCTCAAGCCGAGGGAGCTCACGCCCAAGGAGCGCAAGGAGCTGATGAAGGCGGAAGAAGGCGTGAAGTTGTTCGCCTTCGAGAAGGCCGATCTCGTGCGCGTCGACGTCACGCGCGCCGACGGGACGATCACCCTGGTGGAGAAGCCCGACTCCTGGTGGATCGAGGGCACCGACATGCGGGCCAGCCGCCAGATGGTCAACCGGGTGAAGCACCAGCTGCACGACCTGGTGTCGCGCGCCACGGTGGTGGACGACCCCGGCGAGCCCGCGCTCTACGGGCTCGGCGACAGCGCCGTGTACGTGAAACTCGCGATGCGAGACGGGAGCATCCGCGAGTTCTACGCCGGCGACCCCAACCCCTCGGGCGTGAGCTTCTACATCCGTCGCAAGCAAGACGACGTGATCTACACGGTGAAGAAGTCGGCGGTCGACTACTACTCGCTGTCGCTCTCGGAGTTTCGCGAGCGACGCTTCGCGAGCTTCGACAGCAAGGACGTCGACGGCCTCGAGGCCGAGTTGCCCGGAGGCAAGCGGCTGAAGATCCAGCGCAGCGGCGAGCGCGACTGGGACCTCCTGGAGCCGGCGCAGTTCGCGGCGAGCGACATGGAGGTGAGGGGGCTCCTCGGCCGGATCTCGGCGATGAAGGCGATCCAGTTCGGCGACGAGACCGCCGACCCGGCCTCGCAGGGGCTGGTACCGCCGCGCGCCCGCATCACCATTCGCTTCTCCGGCGGTCGCGAGCCGATCACGCTGGAGCTGGGCGCGCCAACCGGCGAGAAAGACGGCGAGTACCCGCTGGCCTATGCCCGGCTCGCCGGCGAGCCCTTCGTCTACAAGGTGCGTGACGTCTTCCTCGAGGACTACATGGTCAACCCGCAGGAGCTGCGACTCACGCAGTTCGGCCGGATGGACCAGAATAAGCTCGTGTCGCTGACCGCTGCCTTCGCGCCGGCCGACCCCGACGACCAGGACCTCGCCGGCACGGTGACGGTGCGCCAGGCCGTGGGGGAGTGGCAGTGGGACGACGGCGTGATCGTCCCCGGCTCCACGCCGCGGCGCGTGGCCTCGCGGGCCGCCGACATCGACAGCGACGAGTTCGTGGGCGAGGCGGGCACCGACGTTGCCTACGGCTTCGACAAGCCGACGGTGAAGGTCGACATGGTCGACCAGGAAGGCAAAGCGGCGACCATCCTCGTCGGCAAGCCGGCGCCCCCGACGGTCGACGACGAGGGGCACGAGCGGCCGCGCTGGTTCGCCAGGCACGCGGCCTACCCCGAGGTGTACATCGTCACCGACGGCCTGGTCGACGTGGTGAAAGACCTGATGCGCGAGCACGGGCGGCATGCGCGCGGCGAGGCCGCCGAGGAGGAGCGGCAGGCCCGCATCGACGCCGAGCGCAAGAAGGAGCGCGAGGTGGAACGGCAGGAGCGCATCGAGAAGAACAAGGAAGCCAAGGCCGAGAAGGAGCGCCAGCGCCTGGAAACCGAGGCGCCGCCGCAGTGATCGGCCTCCTGCTCGCCTGCGCCACGGAGGTGGCCCCGCCGGCCCCGGTGGGCGACGGGAAGTTCGTGCTCGCCTACCAGGGCGGCGTGGCCGGCGAGATCGAGCCCTGTGGCTGACCGCGGCACCCGCAGGGCGGTCTGTCCCGCAGGAACAAGAAGCTGGAAGACATCGGCGAGGCGCTCGTCGTCGACGCGGGCAACCTCCTCTACAAGGGGCGCTCGGTCCCGGAGGGGGAGCGCGGCGAGCGCGAGGCCAAGGCGCGGCTGATCGCGGAGACCACGCCCTGGGGCGGCATCGACGCGATGTTGCCAGCCCGCGGCGAGTTCGCGCTGGGCCGGGCCTTCGTCGAGGCGGTCGCCGCCGAGTACCAGTTGCCCTACGTGGTGAGCAACCTCGAGTGCGGCACGCCGCTGCCCTGGCCGGCGGTCATCGAGCGCGCCGAGGGCGGCGTACACTTCGCCATCTACGGCGTGGTGTCGGGTGAGCTGAGCGTGCCCGCCTGCCGGGCTTCCGATCCCGCCCGCGCGCTCGCCGGGGCGCCAGTGGGCGACACCGTGGTGGTCGTCCTCTCCGACCAGGAGGAGGCCCAGGACCTCGCGCTGGCCAGGGCCGTGCCCGCCATCGACTTCATCGTCGTGGCCGATGCCGCCTCGCCCTTCCGCGTGCCCGAGCCCCTGCCCAACGGTGGGCTCCGCCTGTCGAACGGGTCGCGCGGCAAGATGCTCGGTGTGCTGCGCGGAGAACTGGTGCCGGGCGCGTCGGCATGGCGCGACGCCGGGACGCGCGCCGCGAAGGCGGCCGAGGTCGACAGCGCGCGGGTGCGGGTCTCGGAGGTGGACAAGCGCATCCGCGAGGCGGCCGACGACAAGACTCGGGATCGGCTGTCGCGACAGCGGGAGTTCTGGCAGCAGCGCCTCGCCAAGCTCGACGCCGAGCTGGCGGCGGCGGTGGAGGCGAGCGGCCCGGCGCACCGGGCGAGCAACGAGCTCGTGGCGCTCGGCGACGACGTGGGCGAGCACGCTCGCACCTACGATCGCGTGCAGGCGGTGAAGGCGACCATGAGCGGCGCGACGCCCATGGCGCAGGGGATGGTCGAGAGCGGCGACCCGCCCCCGGCGTACACCGGCGCCTTCGTGGGGAGCGAGGCCTGCGCGGGCTGCCACCCGGCGGAAACGGCGCAGTGGCAGGGCACCGCCCACGCGCGGGCCTGGGCGTCGCTCGAGGGCGTGAAACGCCAGTTCGACTCGGACTGCTGGCGGTGCCACGCCACCGGCGCCTTCTCGCCGGAGGGCCCCGGCGACCCGCGTTCGCTCGGTTCGCTGGTCAACGTGGGCTGCGAGTCCTGCCACGGCGCGGGTCGCGACCACGTGCTGTCGCCGGGTGACAAGCCGCTGGTGGCGAACCCACCCACCTCGCAGTGTACGCAGTGCCACGACAAGAAGCAGGACGACGGTCGCTTCGACGAGGCGACCTACCGTCCCAGGGTGGTACACAGCTCGCCGTGAACGTCCTCGCCATCGAGACGAGCTGCGACGACACCGCCGCGTCGGTGGTGCGCGCCCCCCGCCAGGTGCTCTCGGAGGTGGTGTACTCGCAGTCGGTGCACCAGCGTTTCGGCGGCGTGGTGCCGGAGTGGGCCTCCCGGGCGCACTCCGAGCAGATCGTCCCCACCGTGCGCGCCGCGCTTCACGAGGCGGGCGTGTCGCGACCTGATCTTGTCGCCGTCACCTCGGGGCCGGGGCTGGTGGGCGCGGTGCTGGTGGGCCTGTCCTACGCCAAGGGCGCGGCCATCGGCTGGGATGTGCCGCTGGTCGCCGTCCACCACCTCGAGGGGCACCTCCTGAGCGCGCTGCTCGACGACCCCGCGCCGAGCTTCCCCTTCCTGTCTCTCGTCGTGAGCGGCGGGCACACGACGCTCTACGCGGCGCGGGCGGTAGGCCAGTACGAGGTACACAGCACCACGGTGGATGATGCCGTGGGCGAGGCCTTCGACAAGGTCGCGCGTTTGCTCGGCCTCGGCTACCCGGGCGGCCCCGGCGTGGAGCGACTGGCACGCGAAGGTCGCGACACTATCCCGTTCCCGATGCCCCGCCCAACGGGGCGCCCGCACGACATGAGCTTCTCCGGCCTGAAGTCTGCCGTGCGACAGCACATCGAGCGTTACCCCGGGGCTCGCCCTGCCGACGTGGCCGCGAGTTTCCAGGCCACGGTGGCGCGCTACCTCGCCCTGCGCGTGCGCGAGGCCGCCGATCGCACGGGCCTCGACTGCATCGCCATCGGCGGCGGTGCCGCCGCCAACACCACCATCCGCGAGGCCATCGTCGGCACCGGACTGCGGGCCTTCCTCCCCCCTCGCGGGCGCTGCACCGACAACGCGGCGATGATCGCCAACGTCGCGATTCGCCGCCTGGAGGCGGGCTTCGGGGTGTCGTCGTTCGGAGTCACGGCGCACACGGTGCCGGAGGTTAAGGGTTAAGACTTAGCTCTTGATGTGTCAAGAGTCATCGCGACCCTGGTCCGCCGCCAGCTTCTCCTCGATGGCGTGGAACGCGCGGCGAAACTCCACGTCGGTCTCCCGCTTCTCGCTCACCTTGCCCAGCCACTGCGACACGGTGACCACCGACCCCTCCAGCAGGTCGGCCACCTCTCGGTGCTTGAGGTGCGCCGCGTAGACCAGCCAGTGCGCGGCCATCCAGCGTGCCTGGTTGCCGCCGGGGCCGAGCGCTGGGCGGCGGAGCAGGTCGCGCTTGACACCGAGCGTGGCGCAGACCGTCGCGAGCACCTCGTGGGGGTCGAGCGCGGGCGCCGGGGGACGAACCCGGGCCGGAACGGGCGCCGACGCGCGACGCGTACGGAAGTTCTCGGCGTCGAAATCCTCGGGACCGGGGCGTCGCCCCACCTGCACTTCCCAGAGGTAGTGCCGGTAGGCCTCCCTCCCGCCGTGGAGGGCGAGCAGCTCGCCCGTCGTCAGCCAGTCGGGTGTCGCGGCGAGGTTCGCGTAGGCGGCGTGGCTGGTCCACATCGAGTCGTCCACCCTGGCAACGAGATGCGCCTCCACGGGATTGAGGTGGATGTAGGCAAGGAGATGGGTCCACCAGTCCTCGTCGTCGACCAGCCGGTTGTGGAAGCGACCGCGGAACAGGGGACCGTCGAAGCCAGGATGTAGCCGGTTGAAGTCGCGCGAGAAGGTGGCCTGGAAGTGCCGCATTGCCCGGGACAAGTTTCCCTCCGGCGTCTCGAGCATCAGGTGGTAGTGATTGGGCATCAGCGCGTAGCCGTGGACGCGGACGCCGAATCGCACCGGCAACTCGGCGAGGCCGCCCAGAAACAGCGCGCAGGTCTGGTCGTTGACGAAGATCGGCTCGTGGCGCGCACCACGATTCATGACGTGGTGCCTTGCACCTTTGTAATCGAGCCGGGGGGGTCGAGGCATGGGGGCTCCGTGGACGCTAAGTCTTAACCCTTAACCTCCGACACCTTTCGCGAGCGGTTAGCCCCCGCGACCATGCACCCCGCCGAGCGACTTCGCGAGCTCGAAACCCGCGCGAGGCGTCGCTTCGGGCAGAACTTCCTCGTGGCGGCCGGCATCGCCGAGATGATCGTCACCCGCGCGGGGGTGCGGGCGGGCGAGCGGGTGCTCGAGATCGGCCCGGGGCTCGGGGTGCTCACCGGGGCGCTTCAACGAGCAGGCGCCACGGTGGTGGCCATCGAGCTCGACCGCGACCTCGCCGCCGCCTTGCCCGAGGTGGCGCCGGCGGTGGAGTTGATCGTGGGCGACGCGATGCGCGTGGCCCTGCCCGCCGTCGACCGGGTGGTGGCCAACCTCCCGTACAACGTGGCGTCGCCGCTCTGCCTGCGGCTCCTCGACCTCGGGGTGCCCATGGCGCTGATGTTTCAGCGCGAGGTGGCCGACCGCATCGAGGCCGAGCCGGGCTCGCGCACCTACGGCTCGCTCTCGGTGCAGATCCAGGCCCGCGCGGCTGTGTCGCGACTGGTATCACTCGCCCCGGGGTGCTTTCACCCGGCGCCCAAGGTTCACTCGGCCGTCGTCGGATTCGAGCCCCGTCCGATCGAGTTCGATCCCCAGCAGTTCGACCGCGTCGTCCGGCTCGGCTTCTCGGCCCGTCGCAAGACGCTGCACAACACCTTCACCGCTGCCCTGGGTCGCGACGGCGCACGTGAATTCCTGCTCGCCTGCGACGTCGACCCCGGCGCCCGCGCCGAGACCATCCCCCTGCCGGCCTGGCACCGCCTCGCCGCGGCGTTCCCCAGCGTTTCCGGATAGAAAGCGCCCGGCTACATGCGCATCACTTCCTGCGGCATCACCGACGTTGGCGTCAAGCGGACGAACAACGAAGACAACTACCTGATCAACGACGAGCTGTCTCTCTTCGTGGTCTGCGACGGCATGGGTGGCCACGCCGGCGGCGAGTTCGCCAGCGCCATCGCCGTCAACACCGTGGAAGAGGTGCTGCAGTCGAGCGCGACGAGTCCCGAGATCGAGGCGGCCAAGGGCGACGGCGTGGTGGAGGTGGTGCGCGAGCGCATTCGCTACGCCGTGCGCCTCGCGGGCAAGCGCATCTACGAGAAAGCGGCGGCCGAGCCGGAGTACCACGGCATGGGGACCACCTGCCTGGTGCTGCTGTTCGACCGCAACAACGCCTTCCTCGCGCACGTGGGCGACAGCCGCGCCTACCTCGTGCGCGACGGTCGCATCGAGCAGCTCACCGAGGACCACTCCCTCGTCAACGAGCGCATCCGCGCCGGCCTGCTCACGCCCGACCAGGCGCGCACCCACAAGTTGAAAAACGTCATCACTCGCTCGCTGGGCTACCAGGAAGACGTCGAGGTGGACATTCAAGTGCGGGCGGTGCGCCGTGGCGACAAGTTTCTCCTCTGTTCCGATGGCCTCTCCAACCTCGTCGATCCGGCCGAGATCGGCGAGTCCGTGCGCTCGCTCGGCCCCCAGGACGCCTGCCGTCGCCTCGTGCAGTCGGCCTGCGAGCGCGGCGGCGACGACAACATCACCACGGTCATCGCCCGCGTCGACGAAGTCGCGTAGTTCCGCGCGGCCCGTGATAGGCGCGCCGGCTTGCCGCTAGGGTCCCCATGATCAACGACCTCATTCGCCGCGTGATCGGCTCCCCCGCCGACCGGCTCGTCCGTCGCATGCAGCCCACCGTGGTGCGCGTCAACGAGCTGGAGGCCAAGTACAAGCAGCTGTCCGACGAGCAGTTGCGCGACCAGACGGCGGCCTTTCGCCAGAAGCTCGACAACGGCGCCCCCCTCGACGACCTGCTCCCCGACGCCTTCGCCGTGGTCCGCGAGGCCGGCCGCCGCACCATGGAGATGCGGCACTTCGACGTGCAGCTCGTGGGGGGCATGGTGCTGCACCGGGGCATGGTGGCCGAGATGAAGACCGGCGAGGGCAAGACCCTCGTCGCGACGCTTCCCGTGTACCTCAACGCGCTCAGCGGCAAGGGCGCGCACGTGGTGACGGTCAACGACTACCTCGCCAATCGCGACGCCGAGTGGATGGGTCGCATCTACCGCTTCCTCGGCATGTCCGTGGGGACCATCCTCAGCTCGGTGCGCGACGACAAGAGCAAGCGCAGCGCCTACGCCTGCGACATCACCTACGGCACCAACAACGAGTACGGCTTCGACTACCTCCGCGACAACATGAAGTTCGCCATCGAGGACTACGTCCAGCGCGGGCATCACTTCGCGATCGTCGACGAGGTCGACAGCATCCTCATCGACGAGGCCCGCACGCCGCTCATCATCTCCGGCCCGACCGACGACGCCGTCGACAAGTACGAGCTCATCGACGGGATGATCGGCGTCTTGCAGAAGGAGATCGACTTCACCGTCGACGAGAAGCAGCGCCAGGTGTCCCTCACCGACGAGGGCGTCGACAAGCTGGAGGCGCGCCTCGGGGTCGACAACATGTACGACCCCCACAACATGGAGGTCCTCCACCACGTCAACCAGGCGCTCAAGGCCCACCACCTCTTCAAGCGCGACAAGGACTACGTGGTCCAGGTCGACCCTCGCGAGGGCAAGGTCAAGGTCATCATCGTCGACGAGCACACTGGCCGCCTGATGTACGGCCGCCGCTGGTCGGACGGCCTGCACCAGGCGGTCGAGGCCAAGGAGCGCGTGCCCGTCGAGCCCGAGAGCCAGACTTACGCCACGATCACCTTCCAGAACTTCTTCCGCATGTACGGCAAGCTGGCCGGCATGACCGGCACCGCGGAGACCGAGGCCGAGGAGTTCGGCAAGATCTACAAGCTCGAGGTGGTGCCCATCCCCACCAACCGCAAGGTGGCCCGGAACGACCAGCACGACATCGTCTACAAGTCGCAGGCCGAGAAGTTCAAGAAGGTGATGGCCGAGCTCGAGGAGTGCCACAAGAAGGGCCAGCCGGTGCTGGTGGGCACCACCTCGGTGGAGAAGTCCGAGCTGGTCCACCGCATGCTCGAGAAGAAGGGCATCCCCCACGAGGTACTCAACGCCAAGCAGCACGACCGCGAGGCGCTCATCGTGGCGCAGGCCGGCCGACGCGGCTCGGTGACGATCAGCACCAACATGGCCGGCCGCGGCACCGACATCAAGCTGGGCGGCGACGCCGAGGGCCTCGCCAAGATCGAGCTGAACGAGCGCCGCGCCGGGGGCGAGACCTTCCCCGAGGGCCTATGGCCCACCGCCCTCGAGGAAAGCGCGAAGTTGCGCGGTGCCCCGCCGCCGGGCCCCAACCTTGAGCACCCGGTCTGGAAGGAGACGGTGGCGCGCCACCGGGCGGAATGCGAGGCCGAGCGCGAGCACGTGGTGAAGGCCGGTGGCCTGCACATCCTCGGCACCGAGCGTCACGAGTCACGACGCATCGACAACCAGCTGCGCGGACGCTCTGGCCGCCAGGGCGACCCGGGCTCCAGCCGCTTCTACCTCTCCCTGGAAGACGATCTCCTCCGCCTCTTCGGCTCCGAGCGCACCGTGGTGTGGATGGAGCGCATGGGCATGAAGGACGACGAGGCCATCGAGCACCGCTGGGTCACCGCTTCCATCGAGAACGCCCAGAAGAAGGTCGAGGGCCACAACTTCAACATCCGCAAGAACCTGCTCGAGTACGACGACGTGATGAACCTGCAGCGCAAGGCGGTGTACGAGCTCCGCCGCCGCGCGCTCACCGGCGAGAACGTCCGCGGCATGATGATCGACAGCATCCGCGCGCTGGTCGACGACCTCATGGGCGAGCACGTGCCCCCCGGCAGCAAGACCGACGACTGGGACACGGAGAAGCTCACCGCCAGGGTGAAGGAGATCTTCGGCGTGCAGTGGACGGAAACCCCGGCGGCGCTCCGCGAGGAAGCCCGCGCGGTGCTCGCCCAGAAGCTGCTCGACAGCGCCACGGCCGCCTACGAGGCCAAGGAAGGCGAGGTCGGCGCCGACCTCATGCACGGCGCCGAGCGCCGCATCCTCTTGCAGTTCGCCGACCAGTACTGGAAGGACCACCTGCTGGCGATGGACCGCCTTCGCGACGGCGTCTCGCTGCGCGGCTACGGCCAGCGCAACCCCCTCCTCGAGTACAAGAAGGAGGGCTTCCACATGTTCCAGCTCATGCAGTCGCTTCGCGACGAGGCGGTGGTGAGCCGCGTGCTGAAGATGGACAAGGACTACGCGGAGTTGCTCGTCGAGGGCCCGGCGAAGATGATGGCGAAGCGCGCCGCCACCGGCGAGCTGGAGCGGCAGGTCGCGGCGCAGCGCGCACGAGAGGCCCAGGAAGCGGCGCAGGGCCCGGCCTTCGCCCCGGTGCCCGTGCAGCAACGCCCGGCCTTCCGCCGCCCGGAGAAGGGCGCCGAGGCGCGGCTGTTCGCCTTCCAGAACAACCTGGGCCGCAACGATCCTTGCCCGTGCGGGAGCGGCCAGAAGTTCAAGAAGTGCTGCTACGAGAAGGGTGCGGAGTCGTCCAGCTCCTCGCTGGGTGAACTCGCGGTTGCCGCGGCGGCGATCGGCGCGGTGGGCGCCATGCCGAGCGAGGCCGAGGCACGCCCGGAGCCGCCGGCCATCTCCGACGCGCTGCCCGAGGACCCGCCGGTAGACGAGAGCGTGTCGATCGAGCACGAGGCGACAGCGCCCGACGACGGCTTCGGCGGCGGCTACATGCCGAGCGACGTCGACGTCATCGGCGGTGCGTGGGACCAGCCCGCCAGCGACTCCGAGCCCACCGGCGACGAGACGACGGACGAGAAGACCTAGCGTCGCGACCGGGAACCGGTGGTAGTCTCCGCTGGTGATCCTCTTCCTGCTCGCGTGCTGGTTCCTCAACGCCGGTCGCTTCGAGATCGAGGTTGTTGCCGAGGAGTCGGATTGCGCGGAGGCGCCGCCGATCAGGATCGAGGAGATCCGCGTGGAACAAGCGGGGGAGAGGTTCCGCGTGCACCCACTTCCGGAGCCGTGCGAGGTCGACGGCGCGCACTTCAGCTGCGAGATGAGCGACTTCGACTCGCTGGCAGACATGCGCGGGGAGGGGGTCGATGCGGTGGTGCGAGTCGACCTCGACCTGTGGGGCGAGCTTCGCGCCGGTGATCTCGCGGGCGCCGCGTCGTGGGTGACGACCTGCGACGGCGGGGACTGCGGGGTGATCGCAAGCCAGGTGCCCGAGGTCTGCGCGACGCACTGGCGCTGGGAGGGGGTGCGCGAGTGACGCGGGCGCTGCCGCTCTGCTTGCTGGTCGCCTGCGACTCGGCTGGCGACAGCGCCGCGTGCGAGGCCAGCGAGGTCTACGACATTGACGAATGGTTCATTCTGGGGGGCATCTACGGAGGCGGGGCGCCGTGGGACCCCCTCTGGACCGACCCGTTGGTGGCCGACCGCGGCGAGCCGAGCGGCGTCCTCGTGCCGGTCATCGGAGGTGTCCACGCATGGGCCGTTGAGCCGTTCCTCGACCCACCGCTCGTGACCGAGTCCTCCCACCTGTACCGGCTGGTCGAGGAGCCCGTGGACACGACGCTGGTAGCCGTGGGCGCCTGGGCTGGTCCGCCCGAGCCGATCTTTGAAATCGACGAGGACGACTGCGCGGGACCCGAGCCGCCGCGGTGGTATCCGATGGGCGACCGCTGGGACGTGCGCCACTACGGGCGGGCCCAGGACTTCGACCCGGAAAGCGCCGTAGGACGCTGGGACCTGACACCAAACCTCGTCCTCGTCGGCGGCGACGACGGGTACACGGCCCTCATCGACCAGTACCTGAGTCTCAGTCTGGAGATCCTCTCCGTCGCGGAAGGGAAGGCCGAGTTCCGCGTCATCTCCCACGACGATGGCTCGTGCGTGGTGCTGCACGATCAGGGAACCCTGTCTGCGACGGGCGAGTTCACATGGTCGAAGGTGCGGATCGACGCCGAGACGGAGCCCGCACCGCTGGTCATCTACGACCCCAGTCTCCGACTCGGGTTCGATGGCAGCGAGTTTGCCGCCGGCGGCGAGGGCTCGGCCATCGTAGACGTCCGCGCCAGCGAGGGCGGGGAGTTTGATGTCTGCCGCCAGTTCGCCGACTTGTGCGGGCCCTGCGCCGATGACAGTCACGAGTCGTGCCTGCCGCTGGCGGCCTTCTCGTGGACGGCCGTGCGGGTGGCCGATGCCACGGGGCGAGACCTTCCCTCTTGCGGCTTCGACTTCGCTGACACCGGCGTAGTCCCCGACTTCGACTGCGGCTGGGACGGCACCCTCTGCGCCTTCGCCTCGTTCATCGGCGTCGCGCCGCTGTTGCGAAAGCGCCGTCGCGACAAGTCCTAGTCGAAGCTCTTCAGCGCCTCGCGCAGCTTCTCCCCCGCGCCCCGGCCGTTGTCGTCGCCGACGATGTCGTTGCCGTGCCCGGGGATGATGCGCCGGAGGCCGTCCGTCGACGCGAGCCGCTCGAGGTGGGCCCGGGTCTCGGCCGTCTTGGACACCATGAACCACCGCATGAAGCGGGGGACGGAGAACTGCCCGGTGGGGTGCAGCAAGAAGCCGAAGAAGCCCGACATCGGCGGCATGTTGAGCAAGACGTCGCAGTACACCTGGGTAACGCCGTTGTCGGAGCTGACCTCGATGACCCCCTCGCGCTCCTTCATGCCTCCCACGTGGCTGATGCGGACGGTCGCGTCTTGCGGTGCATCCGCGAAGCTCCCCGCGATCTCGGTGGCTTTCTTCGCCGCGCCGATGGCTCGGGCGGGGGCAAAGACCTTCGCGTTGGGGTACCGCTCGTGCATGATGCGCACGTCTTGCCGGTGAAAGGCGTTGGGCACGAGGATCGCGGCCACCTCGCCCCACTGGTCGATCTTGGCCATCAGCTCGTCTTCCAGGGCGATGGCGTTGTTGATGACGATGCGCCCATCCTTCAGCCGCGCGAGGGTCATCGTCCGGCGCGTGCCGCCTTCCATCTTGCCCTCCACGCGCCACAAGTTGGAGGCCAGCTCCACGAGCGGCTCGTGCGGCAGGACAGTCCACTTCGTGTAGCAAACAGCCATCTTGACTCCGGGGGGCACACAAGCTAACCGCGCCGCGCTCGCGGGAATCCGCCCGCGAAGCGCTCACGCCGGTCGGCTCCCCCGTGGATCTCGTCCCGCCCCGTGGTGCTCCATCGTCCCCCGCCGGGGGGCGAGAGAGTCGGGTCGCGACGCCGGCGGTCGTCCAACCACGAACCTCGAGTCTCACACCATGTCCGTCTCCCTTCGCGATCTTCTCGACGCCGGCGTTCACTTCGGCCACCAGACCCGCCGCTGGAACCCCCGCATGCGCCCGTTCATCTACAGCCAGAAGAACGGCGTCCACATCATCGACATCCAGCAGACCGCCACCTCGCTGGTCAAGGCCTGCGCCTACGTGCAGTCCCTCGCCTCCCGCGGCCAGGCCGTGCTCTTCGTCGGCACCAAGCGCGCGGCGCGCGACATCGTGGCCGAGGAGGCCAAGCGCGGCTCGATGTACTACGTCAACGAGCGCTGGCTGGGCGGCACGCTCACCAACTGGGAAACCGTCAAGAAGAGCATCGACCGGCTCAACTTCCTCATCAAGTCGCGCAACGAGGGCCGCTTCGACGCGCTCACCAAGAAGGAAGCGCTCCAGCTCAACCGGCAGATCGAGAAGATGGAGAAGTCGCTGGGCGGCATCAAGGACCTCAAGGGTCTCCCGGCCGCGCTCTTCGTGATCGACCCCAGGAAGGAGCACATCGCCGTCGAGGAGGCCAACAAGCTCGGCATCCCGGTGGTGGCGCTGTGCGACACCAACTGCGATCCCGACGGCATCGACTACGTCATCCCCGGCAACGACGACGCGATCAAGAGCATCAAGCTCTTCACCGCCGCCCTCGCCGACGCATGCGCGGCGGGCACCAACGCCGGTCGCGCCGAGGCCGCCGCCACCACCCGCTACGCCGACGACGACGGCGGCGTGGAGATCGTGCGCCGCAGCACCCCAGCCCCGGCCGAAGAAGCGGTCGATAACAAGTAGAGCAGAGAGCAGGAGAATCCAATGGCTTCCATGGAGCAAATCAAGGAGCTGCGCGAGCGCACCGGCGCCGGCATGCTCGACTGCAAGAAGGCGCTCGGCGAGAGCGGCGACGACGTGCAGAAGGCCATCGACTGGTTGCGCGCCAAGGGCATCGCCTCGGCCGCCAAGAAGTCGGGTCGCGCCGCCGCCGAGGGCGTGGTGGAGTGCTACATCCACGCGGGCGGCAAGATCGGCGTGATGGTCGAGCTCAACTGCGAGACCGACTTCGTGGCGATGAACGAGAACTTCAAGGGCCTCGCCCGCGAGATCGCGATGCACGTCGCGGCCTCGTCGCCCGAGTACGTGCGCCGCGAGGAAGTGCCTGCCTCTGCCTTCGAGCGCGAGAAGGCCATCCAGATCGAGAAGACCATGGCCGAGGGCAAGCCCCAGGCCATCGCCGAGAAGATCGTCACCGGCCGCATGAGCAAGTGGTACGAGGACGTGTGCCTGCTCGACCAGCGGTGGTTCAAGGACGACAGCAAGACGGTCGACCAGGTGGTGAAGGAAGCCACCTCCACCATCGGCGAGAACATCCAGGTGCGTCGTTTCTCCCGCTTCGTGATGGGCGAGGGCCTCCAGAAGAAGGCCGACGACTTCGCGGCCGAGGTGGCCAAGCAGGCGGGGCTGGCCTGACATAGGCTGGAGGCTGGAGGGGGGAGGCCGGAGGCTGGAGGTGACGCGTTTGCCTCCGCCGTCTCCCCCGGCGCCGCGAGGATAGGGGCGCCCGCGTGCTGGCTCGTCGGCGACTGATGACGGTGGTGATCCTCGCGGGTTTGCTCGCGGGGGCCTACGCCGCGTGGCGCTACCAGCGAGGCGTGCAGCCGGAAACGGCGCACGCCGCGCCGCTGGCGACGATTCCTGCCACCGTTGCCCCGCTCGAGACGAGCGAGTGGCTGGCGGCGCACTTCAAGCACCCGGTGGCGGCGCAGGGGGCCGCGCCCGCGGGATCCACCGAGATCGAGGCCTCCCTGCGTCCCGAGGCCTGCGGGGCTTGCCACGTGCAGCAGTACGCCGACTGGAAGGCGAGCTGGCACGCCCTGGGCATGGGGCCTGGGCTCTTCGGCCAGTTCCCGTCGCTGTCGGCGGAGGATCGCGCGCGCTGCGAGCGTTGCCACGCGCCGCTTTTCGAGCAGGCGGGCAACGACGAGCTCGGCGCCGAGGGGCTGACTTGCGCGGGTTGCCACGTGCGCGAGCACGTGCGGTACGGGCCGCCAAGGGAGGGGTCGCCGATCGAGGGCGCGCCGCACCAGGGCTTCGTGGCGCGCGAGGAGTTCAAGTCCGCCGCCTTCTGCGTGAGCTGCCACGACTTCAAGCTCACCAGCTCGCCCGTGGAGGGCAAGCTCATCCAGGAAACCACCGAGGAGTGGCGCCGCACGCAGGCCGCCGCCGAGGGCCAGACCTGCCAGGCCTGCCACATGCCGGGCGGGCGCCACCTCTG
>Ga0194120_10005539_pt1 | contig 18517 bp, 18 predicted proteins | sample TA2MahCa65mmetaG_FD_148642 | JGI IMG/M metagenome (GOLD analysis project Ga0194120, IMG submission 148642) | Freshwater microbial communities from Lake Tanganyika, Tanzania - TA2015019 Mahale Deep Cast 65m | ecosystem: Environmental > Aquatic > Freshwater > Lake | place: Tanzania: Lake...
AAGACCAAACTGCGGCGGTACTACGGCATCCGACGGAGTCATTTTGTCCTCTACCTGAAGGAGATGGAATTTCGGTTCAACCATCGACGCGAGGATTTGCCGCGTCTGATCGAGCGAATCTTGAAAAGGGCTCGTCCAAAACTAGACTAGCTCCTTCTTTATTGTCAGCAAAGACCATTTCCACTCTTTCACTTAAGTCTAACGTGCCCGCATAGCTTGTTACGGAATCTAAAATGCCATACAGGCAACTATAAAACGGGCTGTCAGCATTGATTGGTTTTCGGGGTGCGTCTCTATAGACAATTTCTGTGGAGACCACATATATCGCAACATGCTCCTCCATAATGGCCATTAATCTGGCGAGAAAAGCCTTGTGTGCCAGCGGATTATTTTTGTACTTCACGAAGTCGCCAGAGCCGTTCTCAAATTCAGTCATATGAAATTCTTCGAGATCCTCATCATCTAAGGCCTTCCTCCAATCAGCTACAAATCGAGCCCACGCCTCAACAGTGGCGACGCATCCACCCATGCAGACATACCTAGAGTCGCCTGAATGGCCGCTCTCGTCAGAGTAGGCTTTGAGCACTTAAGATGCTCCCGTGCCTGCTTTAACTGCGCATGAAAACTTGGTGAGCAGGAGCTTTTTATAAGGCTATTGTGGGCTGACAGCCTAACGTGATGCGTCAAGAAATTTACAGGCACTCGCAACCCAGTCGTTCAGGCTAGGGCGTCAGAAATAAAACCCTACAGGCAGCTCAAAAAGACCAGCCAACGAGGCCGCAGGGAGTGAGGGCCTCGAGGCGTACTGGAGAAGTACGTTGAGGGGAACGAGCGACCGAGAACAAAGTTGGGGGGCTTTTTCAGCAGCCTGCTACGGATAGAGTTTGTAGAGCATCCTAGGAAACGGAATCGTCTCCCGCACGTGCTCCAAGCCACAGATCCAGGCCACAGCCCGTTCGATGCCCATGCCGAAGCCGGCGTGGGGCACGGACCCGTAACGCCTGAGGTCCAGGTACCAGCGGAAGGCTTCTTCCGGCAGCTTGTGCTCCCGGATGCGGGCCAGCAGCTTCTCGTATTCGTGAATGCGCTGCCCGCCGCCGATGATCTCGCCGTAACCTTCCGGCGCCAGCACGTCCATGCACAAGGCCAACTCCGGCCTGGCCGGATCGTTCTGCATGTAGAAGGCCTTGATGGCCGAGGGATACCGGTGGACGATCACGGGCCGGTCGAACTCGTTCGAGAGCAAGGTTTCCTCGTCGCCGCCGAAGTCGTCCCCGTGCTGGATCGGATTCCCCTTCTGCTGCAACCGCGCCACCGCTTCTTCATAGGTGATGCGCGGGAAGGGCGCGACGACCCGTTCCAGCTTGGTCACGTCCCGCTCCAGCACGGCCAGCTCGGCCCGCCGCGTCGCCAACACCCGCTCGACGATGTGGGAGAGAAACGCCTCGGCCAAGTCCATCATGTCGGCCAGCTCCGCGTAGGCCACCTCCGGCTCCACCATCCAGAATTCCATGAGGTGCCGACGCGTCTTGGACTTCTCGGCGCGGAACGTCGGGCCGAAGCAGTAGACCTTCCCGAAGGCCGCGGCCGTGGCCTCGCTGTATAACTGGCCGCTCTGCGTCAGATAAGCTTTCTCGTCGAAATAGTCGGTCTGGAACAGCGTCGTGGTGCCTTCGCAGGCATTGGGCGTGAAGATGGGGGCGTCCACGAGGGTGAAGCCCCGGTCGTCGAAAAAGTTTCGGCAGGCGCGGATGATTTCATGCCTGATCCGGAGCACGGCATGCTGCCGGCTGGACCTTAGCCAGAGGTGCCGGTGCTCCATCAGGAAGCCGACGCCATGTTCTTTCGGCTGGATCGGAAAAGGCTCCGCGATCTGCACCGGCTCGATCCGCTTCACGTCCAGTTCGTATCCTCCGTGGGCGCGCGCATCGGCCTTGAGGGTGCCGGTGAGGATCACCGAGGATTCCTGCGTCAGGGCCGCCGCCGCCGCGAACGGCTCGTCCCCGACCGTGCCCTTGCTGACGACGGCCTGGAGATCGCCGGTGCCGTCGCGCACGACGAGGAAATGGATCTTGCCGCTGGAGCGGCGGTGGCGCAGCCAGCCCTTGATCGTGATCTCCTGCCCGACATGGTCGGCGACGTCTTCGATGTAGATGGCCGGCATGCGTAGGTCCCGAGAAGGCCTGCAGTGAACGCGAAGTTGTTATCTCGCGATGGGCAGCAGCCTAGCCGATCTGAAATAGCCTTTGCAAGAACGCCAATCTCCCAAAGATGCGCCTGCCGCCATGACGGAACGGTCTCTCGATTGACTTACCGGCAGCACGGGCACACAATAGATTCATGCGAATCACGCAATTCGCCCCTCCCTCAACCTTCGGTAGCTTGCTCGGACTTATGGTTGTCGCGGCAGTGGGAAGTGTCGGCGATGCCAAGGATTTCAACCCCGATAACCCCTTAAACCAACCGCCCACGCTTTACTGGTGTCCGAACAATCCGCTCGACCGGCAGTACGTCTCAACGCCCCAACCCGGTTGCACCGCTCTCGTCGAAGAGGAGAAAAAAGAGGAGAAGAAGGCGGACAAGAAGGGCAAGCAGCCGAAAACCCGCGCTCCGCTCACGACGCAGGACATTCAGGGGCAGGTAGCGAAGTTTCTCCAGGACTACCGCGCCTTCTTGAATTGTTGCGCCAATGACGTCGCCGCGCTCGATGATCTTGAGGACTTGGAAGAAGAGGCCTCCCACATTCTGAAATTCGTGCAGCAATCAGGGTTCGTGAACATGGGCACAGGCCAGCGCGGGATGACACTCAGCCAGATCATCCCACCGGTCGCCCAGGCCCGGGAAGACCTACGGAAAATCAAGATGCGCCAGCGTGCCCTCGACAAAGAGTATGAGAACGTGGAGGGGCTGGACTATGAACCGGCGGCGCGGGCACGTCGCCGGCTTCGGGAAGAAGAGGCGGCAATCCAAAAAGACTTCCGACCGGTCATCCCGCCTCAGTCAGCCCCGACCGGAGCGGATATCGGCGGGCCCGGCACGACGCAGGGACCGCCGGCCACGACGCTACCCAACCGCGTCGGCACCACCATTGAGGGGACGACCCTCCGCAACGCGGTCGGCACAGACATCGGAGCAGTCGGCTCTCCCGACAGCGATCAGAGTAAAGACTTGAATCCGCGAATGGGTTTGGGGACCCATAGTACGTCACTGCCCGCACGCATGGGCACGGCGACGCAGGACACGACGCTGCAGAATACCACCGGGTTTGGGATCGGCGCTGAGCAGGGACCGACCGGCTCCTCTTCTCTGCCCTCTCGGGCCGGACCAAACATCGGCGACTCTACCCTCAACAAACGCTGAGTTTCTCTCCGGCTAAGCCGCCGGTTTCACCGGCGGCATGGGCGTCCAGCTTTCCCCCCCGTCCTGGCTCCGGTAGAGCCCGCTCCCGTTCGTACCCACATACCAGACCTTCGGATCGACCTGGCTTTGCACCAACGAACGGACGTTGAGCGTGGCCAACCCTTGATTCAACGCCTGCCAGGTCTCGCCCCGGTCCCTGCTCCGATGCACCCCCTCGCGGCTGGCGACGTAGATCGTGCCCGGCTGCCCCCGATCCAGCAACATGGCGCTGATCATCTGGTCCGGAAGCGATTGGGCGATGCGCGTCCAGGACTGAGCCTGGTCCCAGGACCGGTAGATTCCGTTCAGGGTAGCGGCATAGACCGTATCGGGCGCAGAGGGGTCCACTTGCATGACCGTCACGCCGAGGGCGCGGGAGGACTTGAGCACTTCCGGCGGCACGAGGCCGTTGTTGGTTTTCTCCCACCCCTTGCCGCCGTCGACGGTTTTGTACACGCCCCCGCTCGTGCCCGCATACATGACCTGGGGCCTTGTCGGGTCCAGCGCCAGCGTCACGACCATCAACACTTCCTTCATCCCGTCCATGCGCTTCTGCCACTGTTCGCCGGCATTCTGCGTCTCGAAGACCCCCATCGTGGTCGCGACAAAGATGTGGGCCGGCTCCGCCGGGTCGAACACGAACTGGTTGACCACCGAGGTGATCGTCACGTCCTCCAGCCCGGCCCGCAGCGAGACCCAGCGCTGGCCCCCGTCGTAGCTTTTGAAGACCGCATCCCCCTTGGTGCCGGCATAGACGGTGGCGGGGTAGGCGGGATCGACGGCCATCGAGATCACGCGCGAGTGGCTCATGCCCTTGGAGAGATTCTCCCAAGTCTTGCCGCCGTCTCGCGTCTTGTAAATGTAGTCGTTGGTCGCGACATAGAGAATATTCGGATTGGCTGGGTGCAGCGCGATCACGACGATCGCGTCGGCGCGCCCGCAGCCGGAGGTAGCCAACGCGATGAGCAGAAGAGTGGCGGACAGGAATCGACGACGTAGCATGCGAAGGCTCATCAGGATGCTCAAAAAGGCCGCCTTCTCACCCGCCCACCCCGCGTGCGCCAAACGCACGCTATCCCCTTGGCTCGGCCGCAGGGATGCGAGGACCCCGAGGCGTACTCTTGGGGTACGTCGAGTGGGGCCGAGCGACCGAGAACAAAGTTGGGGGCCTGTTTCAGCATCCTGCGCTAGTGTTGCGTCCCATAAGTTCCGATGACATCCGTTCACCCTGAGCTTGTCGAAGGGCGTGAGCTTTCACGCAGTTCCGTTCATGGTTCGACAGGCTCACCACGAACGTATTTCCGAGACGCCACACTAGCGGTAATTAATGAATTGCAGATCAATGCCGAAATCCTTTTGTTTCAAGAATGCGATCACCGCCTGGAGTTCATCCCGGCTCTTGCTCTGGACCCGCACCTGGTCCCCCTGGATCTGCGCCTGGGCCTTGAACTTCCCGTCGCGAATCGCCTGACTGATTTCCTTGGCCTTGTCGGAGGCGATGCCGCTTTGCAGCGTGATCGTCTGCCGCACCGTCCCGGCCAGCGCCGGCTCCACGGCCCCGTAGGTCAGGGCTTTCAGCGACACGTTGCGCTTGACGAACTTGGCTTTCAGGATCTCCAGGACCGCCTTGAGCTTATACTCGTCGTCCGAGACCACGACCAGCGTCTTGTCCTTTTCCGTCAGCGTGAGCTCGGTCTTGGAGTCTTTGAAGTCGAAGCGCTGGCGGATTTCCTTCGTCGCCTGCTCCACCGCGTTCTTCACTTCCTGCATGTCGATCTGCGACACCACGTCGAATGAATTTTGATCAGCCATCACACACCCCTTTCGGCTATCAGCGGTCAGCTTTCAGCCTTCAGCTCCGGTCCGAATCAAAGCTGATCGCCGACGGCTCAAGGCTGACAGCGTATTATTCAACAACACCGATCCACGCTAATCCGCAACCCCTCCCCATGGGCCGGCGACGCCCCGCCCAACGGGACCCCGCCCGGCCCGACCAACACCTCGCTGCTCGTGCAGGGCTTCCCTTCCACCAGATAGCCATACCATTGGCGCAGACTGTCCGCCAGCACGATCACCGCCAACAGGGCCACTGCCCCCACCAGCGCCGCATCCAGATAGAGGGGCAAAACCGGCTCGGCGGCCCCGGCTGTTGCCGCTGTGTGCAGGAACAAGAAGGCCAGTTCATAGCAGCCGGTCAACGTGATGACGCCGACGAACAGCATCGGCCCGATCGTGATCCACAGATACCGGGCTTTCTTCATCTTGATCAGGACGGTCGTCCCGATGCAGAGGGCCAGGGTGCCGAGCAGTTGGTTCGCCGCTCCGAACATGGGCCAGATCGTCGAGATGCTACCGGTCCCGATCAGATAGCCCCAGGCCCCCACTACGAGGGCGCTGCTGGCCAGCACGCCGGGCCACCAGGAAATCCGGCGCAGGGGCTGATAGACGCGTCCGCCCATCTCTTGCACCAGATAGCGGGCCACGCGGGTGCCTGCGTCGATCGTGGTGAGGATGAACAAGGCCTCGAACAGCAGCGCGAACTGGTACCAGTAGGCCATCAGATGCGCCATGCCGGGCAGGCCGGAAAAGATCGAGGCCATCCCGACCGCCAGCGACACGGCCCCGCCAGGCCGCCCGGCCACGTCCACCTCGACGAGGCGGGACAGAACCTGTATCCGCGAGACGGGGAAGCCCATAGCCGCCAAGGCCTCCGGCGAGAGCATCGTGTTGATCGCCAGATAATCCCCCGGTATCAGAACGGATGCGGCGATCAACGCCATGACGCCCACGAAGCTTTCCATCAACATGGCCCCGTAGCCCACGATGGAGTAGGACTCCCGCGCGATCATCTTAGGCGTCGTGCCGGACGAGACCAGCGAATGGAATCCGGAGATGGCGCCGCAGGCGATCGTGATGAAGAGGAACGGGAACAGCGTCCCGGGGATGATCGGCCCGCCTCCGTGCACAAAGGCCGTGACCCTCGGCATTTCGATGACCGGGGCCATCGCAATTACCCCGGCCGCCAGAAGCACGACCACGCCGATCTTCATGAAGGTGGACAGGTAGCCGCGCGGGTCCAGGAGCATCCAGCCGGGCAGGATGCTCGCGAGAAACCCGTAGCCGGCCAGCAGCCACACCAGCGTTTGCCGCTCGAAATGGAACCAGGCGGCCGCCTCGGATTGGGCCACAAGCCGCCCGCCCCAGACGGCCAGGACGAGCAACGCGACGCCCATCGCCGTCATCTCGCCGACGCGGCCCGGACGGAATTTTTGCAGGTAGAAGCCCATGAGGAACCCGATGGGCACCGTCATGGCGATCGTGAACGTGCCCCAGGCATTCCGGTACAAGGCGTTGACCACGGCGAGGCCCAGCCCCGCCAGTGCCACGACGACGATGAACAGCACGGCGACCGCGGTCGCCGTGCCGGTGATAACTCCGACTTCGTCCTGCGCGATCTCCGGCAGGGACCGGCCGTTCCGCCGCATCGAGGCCACGAGAATGACGAAGTCCTGCACCGCCCCGGCCAGCACGGCGCCGATCACGAGCCAGAGGAAACCGGGCAGGTAGCCGAACTGGGCCGCCAGGACCGGACCCAGCAGCGGGCCGGCTCCGGCGATGGCCGCAAAGTGATGGCCGAAGAGCACGTACTTGTTCGCCGGATAAAAGTTTTTACCGTCCTTGAGCCGGTGGGCCGGCGTCACCCGCTCGTCATTCAGTTCCATGACTCGGCGCGCCAGAAACCTGGCGTAGAAGCGGAAGGCGAGGACGTAGAAGCAGGCTGCCGCCACGACCAGCCAGAGGCCGTTCACCTTTTCGCCCGGATTGACCAGGCCCGTGACGAAGCCGAAAGCCAGCGCGCAGAGCGCCGCGATCACCATCCACAAAGCTTTCATCGCCCGACTCATGACGATCGGTATCCTAGCAACCCGGTTGAGTCCTGTAAATGTTCGGAATGAGGCACGCGAGAGGAGGAGGATGTGCGGGAGCGCATCGGTTCAGGCAGTCATCACCGGGTGGCAATCGTGCGTATCGTGCCCTGGAAGGCCGCGAGGAATCCCTCGATCTGCTGCCCGGTCAAGGCGCCCATGTTGGCCACGCGAAAGATTTTTCCTTCGAGCTGACCCAACCCGGGGGCGATGATATAGCCCTGCTCCTTCAGCTTGTCATGGAGCCTCTGGTAGGTCATCCCATCCGGCAGATGATAGGCCGTGAGGGTGTTGGATTGGAGTTCCGCCGGCAGGACCGGCTTCATCCCCAGGGCGTCCATCTTTTTCCGGATCATGGCCGAAGCGTTCTTGTACCGCTGGATCCGAGCGGGCACCCCCTCCTCCAACAATTCATCGAGCGCTTCGTCGAAGGCTTGAAAGACTTGCACCGCCGGAGTGACGGGGCTGCTCCCCTTCTCCGCGTCTTCATAATAATGAGGCAGGTGCAGATACCAGGACCGTTTGGGATAGGCCTTCATCCGCTCCATGAACCCCTTGCGAACCAGCACGAAGGAGACGCCGGGCACCCCCTGGAGACAGTCATGAGCCGTGCCGGCCACCATGTAGAGGTGCGGTCCCGCCACATCGAGTTCTTCCCCGCCCAAGCCGCTGACCGAGTCCAGGACAAAGACGCGGTTCAGGCTATCGGCCACCTCGGCCATCTCCTTCACGGGATTGATCAAGCCCGTCGTGGTCTCGTGGTGCACCATCGCCACCACATGGACTTCCGGGTGCTGGCGCAGCGCCAACCGCAACTTTTCCGGGTCTGGCCTGGTTCCCCAGTCCAACTTGAACTCCGCGACGCCCAGCCGATGCACGCCGACGATGGCGGAGAGCCGCTCGCCGTAGACGCCGTTGTTGATCACCAGCGCCCGCTTGCCGTTCGGGAGCGAGGAGAGCACCGCCGCTTCCACGGCCGCGCTGCCCGAGCCGGTCAGGAGCACCGCGGTATAGTCCGCCTCCGCCCCCGGCACGAACGCTTGAACCAACTTTCGCCTGATCCCTTGCATGAGGTCCGCAAACTCGGACTCCCGATGGCAGAGATCGGGACGTTGCAGCGCCGCGCGCACGCGCGCCGAGACATTGACCGGGCCGGGGCTTAACAGGATCATCAACCACCTATGCGAAACGATGAATGGTGAGCGCTGGACGATGAACGCCGGGCCTGATGCTCTCTTCTGACCTTCATCATTCCGCGTTCATACTTCTGCATTATCTATGTGATCGCTTTCCGGAACCGTTCGGCGATCTGGGCCGGCGGGAGCGGGACCCAGGGCACATCTTCCACTTGCTCGGTGATCTTGACCAGCAACAGACTGGGCCCGTCCTTGCCCAGCATGTCCTTGAACTCGTAGACCAGGTCCTCCCGCTCGCGCACCCGCTCCACGTTCACGTAACCGGCGGCCTTGGCGACTTGGTCCAGCTTCACGACCCGCGAATAGGAGGGCTGGTTGCCCCCGCTCCCATAGGCTTCGTTATCCAGCACCACGTGAATGAAGTTTTTCGGTTTCAGCGCGCCCACCGTCGCCATCGTGCCCAAGCCCATCAGCACGTTCCCGTCCCCGTCCAGCACCACGACCTTTTTCTGCGGCTTGTGCAGCGCCACTCCCAGCCCGATCGCCGCCGCCATGCCCATGGAGCCGGTCATATAGAAATTCTCGGGACGATCCTTCACCTTGAAGGCTTCCCGCGAGGCAAACCCGTTGCAGATGATGACCGGCTGATCGCTGACCAGGTCCAGCACGGCTTGGATCGCCCTGGCCCGGCTCTGCATGGTCCCCTCTTCGGGTCTCATCCTTCGACCCACAGTGATGGGTGATCAGTGACGAGTGATGAGTTCCTTGGCCCCATCGCGTCTGCCTCTCTACCCTTCACTCATCACCCATGACGCATCACCTGTTCACGGTTGAATCCCGCGCACCACGCCGCTTTTCAGGAGCAGCGCGACCGGGATCCGTTCCTTCATGAACGTTTGCGCGACCCAGCGAAAATCATCGGGCGCCGTCTGTTCCGACAGAGTCCGGTGGGGAATACGGACCGTCTCCAACACCTGCGTCACGGTCCGGCCCATGACAAGGTGCTCCGGCGCGTCTTTTCCATCGAAGCCTCGCCAAGCGATGATCAGCAAACAGGGCTGGCGATAGAGCAGGTTCAGCGAGGCCAGCGTATTCAGGCTGTTCCCCACACCGGCATTCGCCATCAGCACCGCCGGGACCTTGCCGGCCATGAAGGCGCCGGCCGCCACCGCCACGGCTTCATCTTCCCGGACCGCGGGCGTGTAGAGCCGCCGCTCGATCAACGTCTCGATCACGCCGGCCAGCAGCACATCCGGCACACCCGTGAAGAAGTCGAACCCGATGTCCTGCAACGCCTGGCAAAACACATCGCTCTCGATCATGACGCACCGTGACGAAGGGTTCGCCGACATCCGCCGCTTGAAGAACGGCGCATTATAGCGAAGCCTCTCCCGACTTCACAAGGAACGGATCGCCTGCCCTCTCGCGCCGCGCCGATTGAGTTCACTTTCCAAAGATGCTATGGTTTCGCGACCTGCGACGGAGATGGACACCGATGCTCCCTCTGATTGCCCAGGGCCGACCCCGCCTGACTGCGGCGTTGTTTGTACTGGCCGGGCTCTGGCCCATCCTGTTCTTTCCGACCGCCGGCGGGGCAGGCGCCTTGCTCAACGACCCCAAGGGATTCCGCAACATCCCCTGGGGTTCTCCCCTTGTCAATCAAGCGGAGCTGGCCCTGGTCCAGACCATGGACCGGGTGAAGGGCTACGAGGTCTCGAAAGAGCCGCCGCATCTGGGAGACACGACCGTCGAATCGGTCCGGCTATTCACGATCGACGGCCAGTTCGGCCGGGTCACCATCCACTATCAGGGCAAAGAGACCCATGACGCGGTGCTGGCCTATCTGCAGTCCCAATTCGGCCCGATCGACCGGTCGCCCGGGTCCATGATGCGAGGCCTCAACCAGCAGTATAATTGGCGCGGGGCCGACACGGAGATCAACCTGACCTATGAGGCCAAGCGAGAACGGGGTTACCTGTTCATCGAAAGCCGCACCCTCTCCCCCCGGTTCAACGATGCGTTGGCAGACACAGGCTCCAGTTACTAACGGGACGCCTCCCAAGGCCGTCCTGGACTGGACACCGTTCCGCGCATGGATGCCCTTCCTCCTGGCCTGCCTGCTCATCAATCTGCCGGCACTCGCGCCGGCGCTAGCCGTGACAATGACCGAGGACCCGAAAGGATTTGAAGGCATCCCCTGGGGCGCGGGCCTGTCCGAATCGTCGAACTTCACGGTGGTCTACGCGGATGACCGCGTGAAGGAATATCGCCTCCAGCAAGAGCCATTGCTGCTCGGGACGGTCCCGGTCCAATCCATGAAGTTTTCCACCTTGGACGGGAAATTCGCCCGTGTGACCGTCCGCTACCAGGGAGACCAGCGACACGAAACCATGCTCCTCTATCTCCAGTCCCGCTACGGTCCGCTCGACCTGACGCCGGGCCAGACCATGGCCGGTACCAATCAGCAGTACAACTGGCGCGGCACCGACACCGAAGTCAACCTGACCTACGACGGCAAGCGGGAAACCGGCGTCATCTATTTCGAGAGCGCCGCCTTGGGCGCCAAGCTCGCCGAAGTCATCAGCGGTTTTTGACCGGCCGAACCCGTCTTGTCCCCCCACAACCCCTCCTCCGGCTTGCACCCTCGGCCAGCCCATGATAGCATCACAGGTAAGTAACTACTCACTCACTGGATGCTACGATGCCGACCGTGAAGACCGCGGGACGACCGACAAGGAGCAGGGGCGCGGCGCCGCCCCACCGACCGTCCGGACAAGAGCGGCAGGCCGGCATCATCACCGCCGCCGCCGCGCTGTTCGCCACCAACGGCTTCAAGGGCACGACCACAAAAGAAATCGCCAAGTCCGTGGGAATCAGCGAGGCCCTGCTCTTCAAGCACTTCCCCACGAAACGCGCCCTCTACGCGGCCATCTTGAAGGAAAAGGTGTCCATCCCCGAACTGCTGGCCAGCGTGGAAGAGGCGGCCAAGAAGCGGGACGACCGGCAGGTCTTCACGTTGATTGCGAGCCATCGCATCCGCCGGAGCGCGGACCCGACGTTGCTCCGCCTGCTCCTGTTCAGCGCACTCGAAGGGCACGAGATCTCGGCCATGTTCTTCCGCACCCAGCACCGGATCTTCTACGATTTCCTGGCCGGCTACATCACGCAGCGGGCCAAGGAGGGCGCATTTCGGCACGTAGACCCGATGCTTGCGGCCAGGGCCTTCACCGGCATGCTCGCCCACCATCGGCTCCTGCACGAAATCTTCGGCGTCCCGGCCCACCGGAGCCCCGAGGACAGCGTGGCCGCCTACGTCACGCTGTTTCTGGATGGCTTGCTGACCGCCCGTGCCGAAGGCCCACCCTCCACGGCCCGGAGGCAGTCATGAACCAGATCCGCCGGCATCCGGGCCTGACGGTGGCCGCGATTGTGGTCCTGGCGCTCGCCGGCCTCGTCGTGTTTCGCCTGACCAGCAGCGGGGCTAAGCCCGACGCGAAGAAGGGCCGCGTGATCACCGTCGGCATCGGCACGCCAATTCGCCAGGATCTGGACGTGCGCCTCACCTTTACGGCCGATATCGAGCCGGATCAGCAGATCAACGTCTTTTCCCGTGTGGACGGCTATATCGCCAAGTTCCACGTGGACGAAGGCGACTACGTGAAAGCCCACCAGTTGCTGGTCGAAATCGATCACACGGATTACATTCACGCCGTCAACCGGGCTAAGGCCAACCTGGCGGCGGCCAAGGCCGATGTGCTCCGGCAGGAAGCCAATATCCGCAACGCCAAACTAACCCTCGACCGAATGCAGAAGTTGATCAAGGATCAGTTCGTCTCCCAGCAGGACCTGGACAACGCCCAGGTCAACTACGACATGGCTCTGGCCCAGATCGAATCCGTGCGCGCCCAGGTCAAGCAGATGGAGGTGGCGCTGCAACAGGCCGAAACGAATTTGACCTACTCGTACATCCGCGCACCCTTCGCTGGCTACATCGCGGAGCGGACGCTCGACACCGGCGCCTCTGTCACCGGCGCCACCGCCAGCACCTCGACCACGGCGCGCGGCATCCTGACCTTGCAACACATCGACACGGTCCGCACGATGATCGAAGTGGTCGAGAAGGATGTCCCGCTGATCAAGATCGGCCAGAAGGCTGAAGTGCGGGCCGAAGCCTACCCGAACCGGGTCTTCAACGGCCAAGTGACCCGTATCGTCCAGGCGCTGAACCGCGGCACCAGGACCATGACGGTCGAGGTGGACCTGCCGAACAAGGATCTGGCGCTCAAGGGCGGCATGTTCGCGCGCGTCGAAATCCTGGTGGGCATGCATCCGAACGCAATTCAGATTCCCATCGATGCCCTGACCAAGCTGGAAGAAGCGCAATACGTCTACGTGGTCCAGGACGGCAAGGCTCACAAAATGCCCGTCGGAGTGGGGGTCCGATCCGGAAACATGATCGAGATTACCGAGGGACTCGCGGGCACCGAACAGGTGATCGTGTCGGGCAAAGACCTGGTCGGCGAAGGGACCCCCGTCCAGACCAGGCCGGCCGATTCGACGCCCGGTCCCGGAGTATCGCCCGAGCCGACCCCACACACGGTCCCGACGGAAAAGCCGGCCGGACCGACGGCCCCAGCTCCGCCCCATCCCAAGGACAAGACTTAGGCAAACGAGGCTCAGGACCCGCTTCGGAAGAATATGTGGCTCACGCTTCTCGCTCTCAGAAACCGCATCGGCATCCTGATGCTCTCGCTCGCGATGGTCGTGCTGGGGTGGACTTCGCTGGAGCGCCTGCCGGTCGATTTGTTTCCCAATATTCAGGTGCCGGTCGCCTTCGTCGGCGTGATCTACAAGGGCGCGCCGCCCCTGGACGTCGAGCAAAGCGTCGTCTACCCGATCGAGAAAGCCGTGAGCTCGGCATCCAACGTCGAGCACGTGGAGTCGTTCGCCAAACACGGCATCGGGGCGGTGCAGATCTGGTTCAACTGGGGGGCCGACATCAACGTGGGCCAGATGGAGGTGATGCAGCGCGTCACCCAAATCCTGAATCAATTGCCGCCCGGCATCCTCCAGCCGTTCATCGTCAAATTCGACGTGTCGAACATCCCCGTCGCCCTGGTCACCGTGACCGGCCCCAACATGGACGAACGGGCCCTCTACGACCTGGCCTATAACACGATCGCGCCCCAGATCGAACAGATCGCCAACGTCGCCGCCGCCACGGTCGAGGGCGGCAAGATCCGGCAGATCAACATCAACCTGGACCCGGCTCTCCTCCACGCGCGCGGCCTATCGATCTTGGACGTCGTCAAGGCCGTGAAGGCCTCGAACCTGATCCTGCCATCCGGCGATATCAAGGCCGGGAATCTGGACTACAACGTCTTCACCAACAACCAGTTCAAGACCGTCGAGCCGATCAACGACGTGATCGTGAGGCTGACCCCGCAAGGCAATCCCGTGCGGGTGCGCGACCTGGGCACCGTCACGGACTCCTCCGACATCCAGACCAACATCGTCCATACGGACGGCCAGCGGTCCGTCTACCTGCGCGTGAACAAGCAGCCGACCGCCAACACGGTGGCCGTGGTGGACGCGCTCCGCAAAGCTCTGCCCAAGATGGTCGGCATTCCGCCGGGAGTCCAGCTCGGCGTCTCCTTCGACCAGTCGCTCTATATCCGGCAATCCATCAAAAACCTGATGGAGCAGGCCCTGCACGGCTCCCTCCTGGCCGCCGCCGTGATCCTGGTGTTCCTCCGCAACCTGGCCAGTACGATGATCATCTCGGTGGCCATTCCGCTCTCGATCATGGTCACGTTCATCGTCCTCTACTTCAGCGGGCAGACGTTGAACGTCTTTACGCTGGGCGGCCTGGCCCTGGGGATCGGCCGCCTGGTGGACGACTCGATCGTCGAGTTGGAGAACATCCAGCGCCACCTGAACACCAGCCGTCAACGGTGGGAAGAGGTCCAGACCCTGGCCAAGGACGTGGCGCCGGACGCCTCGCTCAACCTGTCGGTCCCGACCAAGTGGGAAGCGCTGCTGGAGGCGGCCCGCGAAGTGGCCATGCCGATCTTCGCCTCCACCGTGACGACTGTGGTCGTCTTCCTTCCGATCCTCTTCGTGGTGGGTATTGCCAAGCTCCTGTTCATCCCGCTTACGCTGACGATCGCGATCTCCCTCTTCACCTCCTTTTTCATCTCGCGCACCGTCACGCCGGCTCTCTGCTACAAATTCCTGAAGCCCGAGCAGGAGGCCCTCCGCTCCATGCCGACCTGGTGGGTCCGCCTGATGCATTGGAGCGAGGCCCGGTACGACGCGCTGGACGCCGGCTACCAGACGCTGCTCACCTGGGTGCTGGGACACAAGAAAGCGCTGGTCGGCGTGATCGTGCTGGTATTCGCCGCCTCGCTGACCCTGATCCCGGCCATCGGCACCGAGTTCATTCCGGTGACGGACGAGAGCCAGTTCCGCATCAACGTCCGGGCGCCGGTGGGACAGCGGGTGGAGAAAACCGAACAGCAGGTGTCGGAGATCGAACGGGTGATCCGCGAGACGATCCCGCCGAACGAACTGGAGACGGTCGTCTCGAGCACCGGCGTGCTCGCGCAGGGCCGCTCGTCGCTGTTCAACCGCAACACCGGCCCCCATACCTCGCAGATCCAGGTGTACCTGACCTCGCCGGACAAACGCCGGCGCAATCAGGTCCAGATCATGAACGAGGTGCGGCCCAAGATTCTCAAGCTGTTTCCCGGCGTCGCCATGTTCTTTGACCCGGGCGGCATCATCAAGCGGGTGACCAGCTTCGGGTCCCAGAAAGCGGTGGACGTGGAGATTTACGGTTACGACCTGGAAAAGGGCCGGGCCGTGATCAAGCAGGTGGAAACCGCCATGCACCAGGTCCACGGCCTGGCCGACATCGAGGTCAGCCGGGAGGAGAACTATCCGGAGCTGGACATCGAAGTGGACCGGGAAAAGGCGGCGCTGTTGGGCGTGAGCGAGACCGACGTGGCCAATGCCGTCCTGTTTTCATTGAACGGCAACGGACAGACCGATCCGATCATTTTCACGGACCCGCAGACCGGCAACGAGTACTACATCAGCGCCTGGCTGGCCGAACCCTACCGCAAGAGCCTGACGGATTTGGACGACATCCTGCTCACGAGCCGGGGCGGCTCGCCGGTGTTGCTCAAGAACGTGGCCCAGGTCCACATGAACGCCGGCCCGGTGCAGATCGAGCGCAAATACTTCCAGCGCATCGTGCACATCACCGCCAACCCGGTGAACCGCGACCTCGGGGCCATCGCGGCCGATCTGGAGGACCGCTTCGCCGAATTGCAAATGCCCCAGGGGTTCAGCGTCCGGCTGGCCGGCCAGATCCAGCAACAGCGTGAGACCTTCGAGGGTCTGGTCTTCGCCACGATCCTGGCCTTGCTGCTGGTGTACATGGTGATGGCCGCCCAGTTCAAATCGTTGCTGGACCCCTTCATCATCATGTTTTCGGTGCCGATGGGGTTGCCGGGCGTGATCCTCATGCTCTTCCTCACCCACACGACCCTCTCCACCACGTCGTTCATGGGCATGATCATGATGCTGGGGATCGTGGTGTCGAACGGGGTGCTGCTCGTGGACTACACCAACGTGCTGCGGCGTCGCGGGGTGGGCCTGCATGAAGCGGTGGTGCTGGCGGCCCGGACCAGACTGAGACCGATTTTAATGACCTCGCTGGCCACCGTCTTCGGCCTGTTGCCGATGGCGATGGGACTGGGCACCGGGGGCGAGACCAACGCGCCTCTGGCCCGCGCCGTCATCGGAGGGCTCAGCGTCTCCACGATCCTGACCCTGTTCCTGATCCCGACGCTCTATTTGCTCCTGGAGCAGCGGTTCCCGCGGAAGACCGATCCGGAGATGGAGAGACAGGCAGGCGTCGTTCGTATCTCGTGAAGCGTATCTCGTCGGTCAAAAACGTATCTCGTATCCCGTCGTCCGTATCTCGTTGTTGGTAGCGAGGCCCTCTTCCTTCACGCTTCACGCTATGTCAGCGGACGGTGGGGAAGAGCGACTTGAGCTGAATGGCCAGCGTGAGATCGCCGCTGATTTGGAGGCGGCCGGTCATGGCCACTTGCATGCCGTCCAGCCGCCCGGCCAGGATTCCCACGCAGTCCTCCCCCGACAGGGCCAGCGTCACATCAGGGCCGGGATGCACTCCCTCCTGCACCTGACAGACGCGGTCCTTGATGGAAAGAATGTACTGCCCGCCTTGAGGACCGCTGAGGTCGAACTGGTAGACCGCGGCAACGCCTTCCGCCGCGTCTACATCGAGACGTTGCGGCAAGGTGTCGAAGAACTCTTTGGTGGTGCGCGGCTGCATGTGTAGAGCCAGGCCCAGCGAGGCCGGGCCTGACCCCTGTGTCTTCGTCAGTACCGAACGGTGACCGACGCGGTGCTGGACTTGGCCCCGAAGTAGTCCCGCGAGAAGGCCTCGACCACGTTCGGGTCATACCCCTTGCAGCTGAAGATGTCCAGGTAGGCGCGGTTGGTGTCGTTGGCAAAGTGGCCGCTGATGAGCGACGTCTCGATGAGCTGGACCATGGAGTAGCCCGCCACCCGTCCTTCCCCGAAATTGACGATCTGGCATTCCCCGAAACGCTTCATCCCGATGACCTTGCACAAGGCGATCACATAGGCTTCTATCTGGTCCCGGTCGCGGATTGTCCCGGGGTTGCAATCCTGCAGGTCCACAGAGGTGCACAGGCCCCAGGCCTTGCCTTCCCCAACCAAGTCTGGCGCGGTTTCGATGGCGGACGGTAAGATGGTGGCGTCGGCGGCTGCAACGTTCATTGTTGGGGCTCACCTTTCGGCTAAATTGTGGGGGGCGGGCGGGTCATTCCCGGCCGATTGACGGCGCACTATATAACAGGATTTCGCCTGCTGTCTAGGTGCCGCGACAACTTTTTATACTTTATTGACAGGGCGCGGACCGCTCCGACACAATGACGCCCATGACGTCATCGTCCACCCCCAAACCAGACCGGACAGCCGCGACCCTGGCCGCGCTTCCCGACCGCACCTGCACCTGGTGTAAGGTGCCGATGACGAAGCGGCTGGTCGGGGGCGGCCTGTACATCCACTACACCTGCCCCAAGTGTATCTTCCAGTACACGTCGAAGCGGACGCCCAAGCAGCCGTAGCGCCGATCCCAAGCCCTTCGTTTACCCGCTTTACTTTTCCATGCTAACGTAAAGCCGTTCGACCGAAGGAGGGCCTGGCTATGGGCACGCAAAAACTCAGCAGCAAGAATCAGATCGTCATTCCGAAAGAAGCCCGCGAAGCCATGCAGGTCAAGGGCGGGGACGAACTCCTCGTGGTGGTCAAAGGCAATATGACGATCGTCATGCCCAAACCCAAGAATTACGCCAAAGCCCTCTATGGAATCGGAAAAGGCGTCTATCCCCCCGGCTACCTAAAGCGGGAACGCCGCTCATGGTAACTCGCGGTTCGGCCAGCACCTTCCTTACCGCCCATTCAACCATCGGTCTTGACACCAACGTGCTCATTTATTTTGTCCAGGCCCATCCTCGTTACGGGCCATGGTGCAGGGCCCTATTCGAGCGTATCTCACGCGATCAGACGGCCGCAGCCACGTCGGTTGTCTCCCTCCTGGAAGTACTCGTCGAGCCTTGCCGGCGTGAAGAGCTTACGCTTGTCCAAGCCTTCTACGCGCTCCTGTCGGGCTACCCGGGTCTGAAATGGTTGCCGCTCACCCTTGACGTGTCCGACGCGGCGGCCCAGCTTCGCGCCCGTTACCATTTGAGCACGCCGGACGCTATTCAGATCGCGACCGCGATCGAGGCAGGAGCAACGGGCTTCATCGGCAACGATAACGGATTCAGGAAAGTGAAAGAGATCGAGTGTCTCGTCCTGGACGACGTGGTCTAGCCGCAGTGCATCTTCCGGCGCACGACGAAGCGCGAGAAGAAAGAAAAGACATAGGAGGGAGGAAAGGGGTGGCCGAGGCTGCCTGCTCAGTGGCTGCGGCTCGATCCGCACTAAGCGTCG
>Ga0194120_10005541_pt1 | contig 18516 bp, 16 predicted proteins | sample TA2MahCa65mmetaG_FD_148642 | JGI IMG/M metagenome (GOLD analysis project Ga0194120, IMG submission 148642) | Freshwater microbial communities from Lake Tanganyika, Tanzania - TA2015019 Mahale Deep Cast 65m | ecosystem: Environmental > Aquatic > Freshwater > Lake | place: Tanzania: Lake...
GAGGACTTCCTCAACCTGTTCGCGGCCGGGGTGCCCCAGATCGAGATCGAGGCCAAGATCGTGGAGGTCACGCTCAACGACATCTTGGACATCGGCGTCCGCTCGCCGGATGGCAACCCGATGTTCCAGTTTCCGTCGAAGACCTTCGTCAAGAGCTTCGACAGCTCGATGCCGAACTTCGCCAACGGCGTCGAGGGCGTGCTGACGGTCGGCGGCGTGCAGGACGCAGTGACATTCAACGCGGCGCTCGAGGCGCTGGCGATCAACGACAATGTGTCGATCATCTCGCGCCCCAAGATCGCGGTGCGCGAGGGCGGGCGCGCGGACATCTCCAACACCTCGAAGATCCCGTACCTGAACATCACGGGCGTCAACAACGCCGGCGGCTTCGCCAACGCGACCATCGCCTACCAAGAGGTGGGCGTGAAGCTGTTCGTGGTGCCGCGCGTCGTCGGCACCCAGACCGTGGCGCTCAACATCGATGTCGAGCAGTCCCAGATCACCGGCTCGGAGACTGTGCTGGTGACCTCCTCGGACTCGCCCGTGCAGGTGCCGGTCGTGTCCCAGCGCGCGGCGCGCACCGTGGTCTACCTGCAGCCGGGGCAGGCGGTGATCCTCGGCGGCCTGATCACCGAGCGCACGGTCGACAACGAGCGCAAGGTGCCGTTCCTCGGCGACATCCCGCTGCTCGGGTTCCTGTTCAAGGCCAAGTTCACGCGCAAGGAACAGTCCAATGTCTTGTTCTTCATCCGCCCGCGCATCCTGCAGGGCAACGACCTCAACCGCGAGTTCTAGGAAGCCGCGAGTTTCGAGGCGCCTGCGGCCGCGAAGGTAGGGTTGGAGTCCGTGGCGGCGTAGACTGCGCCCACCGTGCCGGTGCGGGAAGAAGGCCCGCCGCCCATCGTCCACCCCTCGCCGATGACGCTCCAACGCGATCGATCCGCGAACGCCCGCCGCCCCCGCAAGGGCTCGGCGCTCCTGATGGCGTTCCTGATGATCATCCTGCTCTACGCGATCGTCTTCCAGCTCTCCTACGGCACCAAGGCCGACCTGCGCGTGACGGAGAACGACGTGACCATCACCCAGATGGACATGGCGATCGAGTCCGCCCTGCAGGAGGTCTACGACAGCCTCGCGCAGGACGCCGCTGCCTCGGAGGGCGGGGGCGAGGCGGCCGGTGGCATGGCGCCGCCCACGGGCGGTGGGGCGCCGGGGGCGGGCGGGGACGGGCAGCAGGGGCAGAACCAGCCTGCGGATTCGCGCATGGACTCCTGGGGGCGACCTCAGCGCTCGACCATTGGCGACATCGAGCTGCGCATCCTCGTGCAGGACGAGGACGGCAAGCTCAATGTGCTGCAACTGCTCTTCGAGGACGAAGAGGAGAGCGAGAAGGCCCTCGAGCGCGTGGCGCGCCTGATCGACTTCTTCCGTGACGGCTCGACGGTCGATGTCGATCGCAGCGAGGCGATTCGAATCGCGCAAGTGATGCGCGAGCACCTGCGCAATCGGCTCAACTCGGTGCTCCCGCGCGCCAAGCAGATGAGCGACCTCGAGGACAACCGCGAGCGCGCGCTGCCGATGACGCTCAAGGAGTTCGAGGTGCTCGAGCGCCTCGACCCGAGCCTGTTCCGCGACTTCCGCGACGAGCGCGGCGAGATCGTGCACTCGCTCGGCTCGTACCTGAGCGTGTGGACTTCGGTGCAGCAGGGTTCGTCGCAGGAGGACGCGGCCGGTGCGGGCGCGCTCGATGCGCAGAAAGACCCCAACGGCGCAGGCGCGGGCGGGCAGGGCAGCGGGCAAGACAACGATCCCAACTGGGGCGTGTGCGTCAACGTCAACACCGCGCCCGTGGCGGTGCTCAAGGCGCTCGTCGACGACCGCACGGTCGCGCCGCGCTTCTGGGATTCCGTGGTCGAGTACCGCAACCTCGAGAAGCAGGACGAGGAAGGCGCGGAGGGCGAAACGCAGGAGGAGGAGCCGCAGCTCGACGAGTACGGCGAAGAGGTCGTGGAGCGCGAGATCTTCGACACCATGGAGGAGGTCGAGGACGTCGACGGCTGGGAGCGACTCGACGACAGCGCCAAGGACGACGTGCGCTCGCTCCTGTGCGTGCGCAGCCACGTGTTCTCGATTTACATCACGGCGCGCCGCAAGACCGGCACGAGCGACGACTTCGGAGGCACGCTCGGCGTGCCGCGGCCCGGCGAGCGCGAGGACGAGCGCGGCAAGGGGCTCGTGCGGACGGTGCGCTCGGTCGTGTGGCGCAAGACCGATGGCGAGACGACGCAGATCGTGCCGCTCGTGCGCTGGGAAGTGCTCGACTACACGCCGTTCGAAGTGATCGACTTCCCGGTCGAGGGGCGCTGAGGCGTGGCGGCGCGGCGCGGGGTCGTGCGGCACGAATCCGCCAGCCTCGAGGTGTTTCGACACCTCTTCTCCGCGGTGGCGGAGGAAATGGGACTCTCGCTGCAGCGTTCCGCGCTCTCCGCGAACATCCGCGAGCGCCGCGACTTCTCGTGCGCGCTGTTCGACGCGCGCGGCGCGCTGATCGCTCAGGCCGCGCACATTCCCGTGCACTTGGGCTCGATGGGGCGCGCGGTGGGGTGCGTGCGCGCGTCCGCGACGCTGCGCCGCGGCGATGCGGTGCTGCACAACGACCCCTACACGGGCGGCACGCACCTGCCCGATGTGACGCTGGTTTCTCCGCTGTTTTTGCCCCGGGAGCGCAGCGCGCGCTTCTATGCGGCGAGCCGCGCCCATCACTCGGACATCGGCGGAGCGCACCCGGGCTCGATGGCGCCCGTCGACGATGTGCACGCAGAAGGGTTGCGCCTGCCGCCCGTGCACCTGGTGCGTGCGGGTCGGCTGGTGCCGGAGATGCTCGCGCTCCTGCGCGCGAACCTGCGCGATGCGCGCGAGCGCGAGGGCGACCTGCTCGCGCAGTGGGCGGCCAATCGCAGGGCGGAGGTGCGGCTCTTGGAGCTCGCGGCCGAGCACGGCCCCGAACAGTTGTCGCGGCGTGCCCGCGCGCTCGTCGAGTGGACGGCCGCGCGCGTCGGAGAGCTCGTGCGGGCCTTTCCCACGCGGCGCGTGACGTTCCGCGACTCGCTCGAGCCCGTGCGCGCGGGCGGCGAGCGCGTCGAGCTGGTGGTGCACCTGCGGCGGCGGGGCGGCGAGCTCGAACTCGACTTCCGCGACAGCGCCGAGCAGCAAGGCGCGAGCCTCAACGCGACGCGCGCCGTGACCGAGGCCGCGGTGGCCTACGCGCTCGCGCTGCTCTTGCCCGAGGGCACGCCCACGAACGAGGGCAGCCGCGCCCATGTCCGCATCCTCACGCGCGCTGGCAGCGTCGTCGACGCGAGCTATCCCGCGCCCGTGGCGGCTGGCAACGTCGAGACCAGCCAGCGCCTCGTCGACGTGCTGCTCGGCGCCTTCGCACAGGTCTTTCCGCAGCGCATTCCGGCCGCGAGTGCGGGCACGATGAGCAATCTGTCCTTCGGCGGCGCGCACGCGGGCGGAGGCTTCGCGTACTACGAGACGATCGCGGGCGGTTCGGGTGCGTCGGCGCAGGGACCGGGCGCGCACGCGGTGCACACGCACATGACCAACACGCGCAACACGCCGATCGAGGAGTTCGAGCGGCGCTATCCGGTGCGGCTTGGGAGCTGCACGGTGCGGCGCGATTCGGGCGGGGCGGGCGAGCGGCGCGGCGGGGACGGGATCGAGAAGCGCCTGCGTTTCCTCGTTCCGGCGCGCTTGGCGTGGATCGGCGACCGCGCGTCCCGAGGTCCTTGGGGGCTCGCGGGCGGGTCTGCGGGCGCGTGCGGCGAGCTCGCGCTGCTGCGCGATGGACGAACGCGGCCGCAGGGCGCGCGTGCGACGCTCGCGCTCGAAGCAGGCGATGAAGTGCGCGTCAGGACGCCCGGCGGCGGGGGACACGGACGCTCGCTGCGCCGCAGGGGGCGCTGAGAGGGCTCGGCGATCGGCCGGGGACACTTGTTGCGGCCACGGCGCGGCGCGAGAATCCCAAGCCCGCTCGCGCTCCGCACCTTGGGAGCGAGTCCCCCTCCATCCGCCCAGCGCTCTCCCTCAGGAACTCCGCCATGTCGTCCGTCAGCGTGTTTGGTGCCCAGTGGGGTGACGAGGGCAAGGGCAAGATCATCGACGGACTCGCGCGCGGCGCGGACGTCATCGTGCGCTATCAGGGCGGCGCCAACGCCGGCCACACGGTCATCGTCAGCGGCGCGAAGTACGTGCTGCACCTGATCCCCTCGGGCATCCTGCACCCCGGCAAGGTCAACGTGATCGGCAACGGCCTCGCGGTCGACCCGCTCAAGTTCATCGAGGAGGTCGAGGGCCTGCGCGCGCGCGGCGTGAACGTCGATGGCACGAACCTGCGGCTGTCGTCGGCCGCGCACGTGATCTTCGAGCACCACAAGCGCATCGATCTGGCCTCGGAGCGCTGGCGCGGCGTCGGTCGCATCGGCACCACCGGGCGCGGCATCGGTCCGTGCTACGCCGACAAGGCCGCGCGCACGGGCCTGCGCGTCGCCGACCTGCTCGAGCCCGAGCGCTGCCGTCGCCGCCTCGCCGCGGCGCTCGCCGAGAAGAACGCGCTGCTCGAGCAGGTGCACGGCGAGCAGCCGCTGTCGCTCGAGGAGCAACTCGCGCGCTACATGCACTTGGGCGAGGTGCTGCGGCCCTTCGTGGGCGACACGGGCGCCGAAGTGCGCGACGCCTACCGGCGCGGCAAGCACGTCCTGTTCGAGGGCGCGCAGGGCGCGCTGCTCGACATCGACCACGGCTCGTATCCCTACGTCACGAGCTCGAACACGGGCTCCGACGGCATCGCAGCGGGCGCGGGCTTTCCCTCGCGCTGGCTCGACCGCGTGGTCGGCATCGCCAAGGCTTACTGCACGCGCGTCGGCGAGGGCCCGTTCCCGAGCGAGGACCACGGCGCCGACGGCGTGAAGATCCGCGAGGCCGGCAACGAGTACGGCGCGACCACGGGGCGCCCGCGGCGCTGCGGCTGGTTCGATGTGCTCGCCATGCGCTACAGCCTCGAGCTCAACGGCGCGGACGGCTGGATCATGACCAACCTCGACGTGCTCGACAGCTTCGACGAGATCAAGGTCGCGACGGCCTACGAGGTCGGCGGTCAGATGCACCGCGAGTGGCCGGGCGCGCATGTCGACCTCGCGGACGTCAAGGTGCACATGGAGGGCGCGCGCGGCTGGAAGACGGACATCACCGCGGTGCGGCGCTACGACGACCTGCCCGCGCTCACGCGCAAGTACGTCGAGTGGGTCGAGAAGCTCGTCGGCGTGCCGATCGTGATGCTCTCGGTCGGCCCCGATCGCGACCAGATCATTCCGCGCGATGGCCTCAAGCGCGCTCTCGCGCACGCCTAGGATCCGCACTTGAGTCGCCCGCGTCTGCAGATCGTGAGACCGGAGCTGGGGGGACCGTTCCCCGAGCACATCGCGATCATCATGGACGGCAACGGGCGCTGGGCGAAGGGCCGCGGAATGATGCGCGTCTTCGGCCATAAGGAAGGCATCGGCTCGGTGCGCGAGATCACCACCGAGTGCGCGAGGATGGGCGTCAAGTCGCTCACGCTGTACGCCTTCTCGGTCGAGAACTGGAAGCGACCGCGGCAGGAAGTCGGCTACCTGATGGAGCTGCTCGAGCAGTTCCTCGTCGACGAGCGGCCGACGCTGATGGACAACGACGTGCGCCTGCGCGCGATCGGTCGCATCGACGACTTGCCGGAAGCGGCGCTCGCGCGGCTGCGCGAAACCGAGCGACTCACGGCGAACAATGAAGGCATGCTGTTGCGTCTGGCGCTGTCCTATGGCGCGCGCGCCGAGATCGCCGATGCGCTCAAGCGCTTCGCGCGCGACGTCGCGGCCGGAACGGTGCGCGAGAGCGAGATCGACGACGAGACGCTGCGCCGCTACCTGTACGACTCGACCACGCCCGACCCCGACCTCTTGATCCGCACCTCGGGCGAGCTGCGCGTCTCGAATTTCCTGCTGTGGCAGATCAGCTACAGCGAGCTGTACGTCGCCAAGGAGTGCTGGCCGGAGTTTCGCCGTCCGCAGCTGCTGGCCGCGCTCGAGGACTATGCGCGCCGTGTGCGCAAGTTCGGCGGGCTGGTCGTCGACGCGCCCGTGCCGGGCGAGGCCAAGGCGTGAGCGTGCAGGACGCCGCCGCGCGCCGCGGGAAGCTCCTGCGCCGCACGCTGGTCGGCAGCTCGATCGCGCTCGCGCTGGCCTCGATCCTGTGGCTGGCGACGAAGTTTGAATCGCCGCTGCCGATGATCGCCCTCGCGGGCGTCGCGCTCGCGGCCTGCGTGTGGGAAGTCGACCGCATGGGCTCGCTCGCCGGCCGCGGGCTGTGGATGCCGCTCTCCGCCGGTGGTCTGGTGGCGCTGATGCTCTTGTGGGAGCGCCTGGGCGGTGTCGATCTCGACCATTGCCACGACCTCGGTTTCGGCTGTCTGTGGCTCCCGGAGGCGCTGCTCTCCTCCGGGCTCGTCGTCCTGGCGGTCTACGCGGCCTGCTGCACGCGCTCGATGATCGTGCGGCTCGCCGGTCTCGCGCTGGTCGCGGCACCGGTCTTCTTCGAGCACGTGTTCGCGGCGGAGACCGGCGACTTCGCCGTGCTGGCGCTGGCGCTGTTTCTCGTCCTGCGACTGCTGGTGATCGGCGCCGAGCGGCGCGGCGAGGCGCTCGCCGTCCTGCTGCTAGGACCGCTGCTCGTCGTGTCGATCTTGGGCCTTGCCTGGGTCTGGTACGGCTTCTCGCACCTCGGGCTGGTGGCGCTGATCGCGATCTGCAAGCTCGGCGACAGCGCGGGCTACTACGTCGGCAGCACGCTCGGCCGACACCACCCCTTCAAGACGATCAGTCCCGGCAAGACCACCGAGGGCTGTCTGGGCTCCTTCGTGGTCGCCGCTGTGTCGACGCTCGCGTTCGTGAAGCTCGGCTGGCTGCCCGGAGACAGCGCGCCGTGCGCCCTGCTCGCGGGGGCGGCCGTGAGCATCGCGGCTCAGGCGAGCGACCTGCTCGAGAGCTGGGTCAAGCGCAAGGCGGGCGTGAAGGACTCCGGCCACTGGTTCGGGCCGTCGGGCGGCATGCTCGATCTCGTCGACAGCTTCTTCCTCGCCACGCCCGTGGCGCTCGTTCTGTGGCCCTTCCTGCTCCGGCTGTAGGACACGCCGGGCCGTTCCCCTTGACACGTCTCGCTCGGCCGGTGGATCCTTGGCCTCGAAACGGCACCCCACACCGAAAGAACGCGCACCCTTGATCGAAGTCACCATTCCGCTGCGTTCCCACGAGGAGGCGATCCTCGTCCTCGGTCCCTACGACCGCCACGCCAAGCTGCTGCGGCAGGTGCTCGACATCGAGATCTTCACGCGCAACGGGAACCTGCGGCTCAAGGGCAGCGATGAGCACACCTCCGAGGCGCGGCGGCGCATCGAGCACTTGCTCGGCAAGCTGCGCAAGGGACGCGAGCTCGACCCCAAGGACGCGGAGGCGATCCTGATCGGCTCGGGCGCCGCCGAGATGCCGTCGGGCGTCTCGCCCACGTCGTTCCCGTCGGCTCCGCCGCCCTCGCCGCGCCACGGCCCCTCGCCGAGCGCACCGCGCTACGGCGGCGCGCCCGCGGCCGATCGCATGGCGAATGTCGGCGTGCGCTCCGCGCGTCCGGTTTCGTCGACCGGTTTTCGCATGCGGCCGTTCGAGCCGCGCGGGCCGCGCCAGCGCAAGTACGTCGAGCTGATCGCGCAGAAGCCGCTGACGTTCGGCCTGGGCGCGGCCGGCACCGGCAAGACCTTCCTCGCGGTCGCCTGCGCCCTGCGCGCGCTGCGCACCGGCGAGTGCCGCAAGCTCGTGATCACGCGCCCGGTGGTCGAGGCCGGCGAGAAGCTCGGCTTCTTGCCCGGCGATTTGCTCGCGAAGCTCAACCCCTACATGCGTCCGGTGTACGACGCGCTCGGGGACCTGCTGGAGTTCGAGGACGTGATGCGGCTCGAGGAGGCGGGCGTGATCGAGGTGGCGCCGCTGGCGTACATGCGCGGCCGCACGCTCGCCAACGCCTTCGTGATCCTCGACGAGGCGCAGAACACGACCGCGCCGCAGATGAAGATGTTCCTCACGCGACTCGGCGAGGGCTCGCGCATGGTCGTCACCGGCGACCCCAGCCAGACCGACCTCGAGCGCGGCCAGAAAAGCGGCCTCGTCGATGCCATCGCGCGCCTGCAGGGCTTCAAGGACATCGGCCTGGTCGAGTTCACGACCGAGGACATCTGCCGCCACCCGTTGGTCGAGCAGATCGTGCGCGCCTACGAGGCGCCCTCGCGCCACGAGCACGGGGCGTGAGTCGCCGCGCGAGCGCCATCGCGATCGCTTGGACCGCCAGAGTGCGCCGTCCGCGCGGGCTGTCGGACGCGCGCATCCGCCGTGCCGCGGAGCTGGCGCTCGAGCACGGCGGCCGCGTCGGCGAGGGGCTCTCGATCGTGTTCGTCGACGACCCAACGCTCGCGGCGATGCACGCGGAGTGGCTCGCCGACCCCACGCCGACCGATGTGATCAGCTTCGACCTCGGCGCTGGCGATGGCGGGCCGATGGGGGAGCTGTACGTGAGCACCGAGCGCGCGCGCGCCGTCGCGCGTCGACGCGGGCTCGATGTGGTGCGCGAGCACCTGCTGTACGTCGTGCACGGCGCGCTGCACCTGTGCGGTTACGACGATCGCGAGCCGCGCGATCGCGCGCGCATGCGGCGCGCCGAGCGCACCGTGCTCGCGCGGCTCCCCGCGCCGCGCCGCAACTAGGGGCTTGAACAGGAGCGCGGAATTGTGGATCAACATGGGGTCCGCGCTGCGAGACGCCCCCGTGCTCGGGGTGCGACTTGCCTCGCAGCGCGCACAGCACGTGCGACCTGAACCTGCTCCCCCGACTGGGCCAAGTCCGCTCGAGCGCCGTGCGCTCGCGCTCGATCGTCGCCGCGGCGAGGGCCAGCGCGTGGCTAAGAACCGCGCACTTCGCAGCGGAAAAACGCGCGTTCTGACGCTCGTTCCCGCGGCGAGCCCGACGGCGCGCGCGCGCGCGGCCGAGGTCGCGGGCGGACGCGAGCGGACGCGCCGCGAGCGCTCGAGCGACTCGACCGCGCGCTTGTGGCGGCGCTTCGCGCGCAGCCGCGGAGCGGACACGCGCAACGCGCTGGTGGAGCTCTATCAGGGCCTCGTCGCGGATTTCGTGCGTCGTTTTGCGCTGCGCTTGCCGCGCTCGATCGACACCGGCGACCTGCTGACGGCGGCCAACGTCGGCCTGATCGCGGCGGTCGAGAGCTTCGATCCGCGGCGCGGCGTGCCGTTCGAGTCCTACTGCGAGCTGCGCTTGCGCGGCGCGCTGCTCGACGAGCTGCGTTCCCAAGATTGGCTCCCCCGGCCTTGGCGCGCGCGCCTCGAACGCCACCGGCGCGTCGTCGAGCGGCTGCGCGCGCGGCTCTCGCGCGAGCCCTCCGAAGCCGAGATCACCTCCGAGTTGGGCATGGACCCGCTCGAGTACGCCACCGGCTTCCTGCGCGGACTGGCGGCGGCTCCTGCCGCGGCGATCCAGCCGCCCGAGGATGACGATGGCGGCGGCGGCATGGAGATCATGCCCGACCCGTGCACGGAGGCTCCCGGCGAGCGCTTGACGCGCGAAGATCTGCTCGCGCTCGTGGCGCAGAAGCTCTCACCGCAGGAGGCGCGCATCGTCTACCTCAAATACTGGGAAGACCTGTCGCTGCGCGAGATCGGCGAGCTCGAGGGCCTGAGCGAGTCGCGCGTGTGCAAGATCCACATGAAGCTGCTCGAGCGCCTGCAGGAACGCCTGCGCGCCTCTGCGGACGCCTGAGGGGGCCTGCCTGAGAGGCCTGCCTGAGAGGCCTGCCTGGGAGGCCTGCCTTGGGAGAGCGCGGCGCGCGGCCGCGCCTCGCGCGAAGTTTCGGACGCGCTGGCGCGCGCGGGAGGTGCGCAGACAAGAGCGAAGGCATGGAGCGCGGGCCCCATGCCTTCGCGTTTGGCTCGCGAGCCGCCAACAAGGTCAGCGGATCGGCGGTTCGCCCCGGCGCAGCCGAGCTGCGGCGGTCCCCACGGCGTTCCGTCCCGTGCGCGCGTGACGCGCACCCTGCGCGAGCCGGGCGAGCGCGTGAGAGAGTCCCCACTGCTCCACGGCTTCGCCAACTCCTCCTCCACGGCACGAGCCGCGCCGTCCCCACAGCGCGAGCGTCGCACCGCTCCTCCCCCTACGTCCGCGCGCAGAGTCCCCACCCGCGCGCGACGTTCCGCATCCCAAGACCCGCGTCACCCGCGCCGCGCAGCGCAGCGGCCGACAGCGACGGCGCGAGCGCGTGCTCGGGCGGCGTTCGCTGCGGTGGTTCGACTGCGGTTGCATGGCGGCGGTGTCTCGGGTTCTGGGCACACCCCGGCCGCGCCGACGGGATGGACGGGCGGCGCGCACGCAGGCGCGGAGCCGTCGACCCGGAAGAGCGGTCCGCTATGGGATCGGACCGCGCTCCACGCGTCGCACGCGGCGCGGGGCATGCCCGGCCGCTTCTTTGGATCCCGCGCAAGTCATCGGTTCGGCAGCTAGGCTGCCCCCGGGTTTCCCCGTGGGCCCTGTGGCTTTGCGTCCCCACGTTGCCGCGGGTTTGCCCTTGTCGCTCGATCCTCGAAGCGCACAACTATACTACGAAATCGCATTGTGGGCAACTCGACCGCGCGAAAAACTGCGTGGCGGAGCGGGAAAGCGCTCCTAAAGGTATGTCCTGCAAAGACTTGTGAACGCTCGAAAAGGCGGTATCTTGGCCCCAATGGCAGGCCTCCCCGAGCCCCTGTTGAGCCATCGAAAGGCGCTCGCGCCCGGTCCGCCGCGGCCCCTGGTGTCGACCGGCGGGGTCGGGGAGAACGCGGCCTGCGGCGATCGCATCGAGCTGTGGCTGGCGCCCGAGGGCGAGCGGGTGCGCTGTGGGTACGCCGGACGAGGCTGCGGCGCGGCGCTCGCGCTCGCGAGCTTCACGGCCGCGGCGCTCGACGGCACGGCGCGCGAGCGGCTGGGGACGTTCGATCTGCGCGGCGAGGTCGAGCGCATGGGCGGGCTCGGCCGCACGCAACACCACGCCCTCGAGTTGGTCCTGCGCGCCCTCGAACAGGCCCGCGAGGAGCTCGAGCGCGGCTATCCTCTTGCTCGCTGAAAGGCCGCACTCGTGTTCCGATTCCTGAAGCGCTCGAGCAACGCGCCCGACGGGCACGAGGAGATCACCCGCTCGGCGCTGCTGCGCATCCTCGAGCTCAACAAGGAGATGGCGCGCGCGGCGAAGCCCGAGGCGTTGCCCGATCGCGTGCTCGACGCCGCGATCGAGCTCGCCGGCGCTGAGCGCGGCTTCTTGATCGTGCGCGCGGGAACGGCGAGCGCGCTCGCGGCGCGGGTCGAGGGGGGCGCGGTCGAGGGGCGCGCGGTCGAGGGGCTCGAAGCCGGTCCGGGCTGGGAGGTCGTGGCGGCGCGCAATCTCGATCGCGAGCACCTGAAGAAGGCCCTGCGCAAGCTGTCGCGGTCGATCACGACCGGCGTGCTCGACAGCGGCGTCGCGTTCCGCTCCGACGACGCGCTCAACGACGAGACGCTCAACCCCAAGCAGTCCGTGGCGGACCTCAAGCTGCGCAGCGTGTTGTGCGTGCCGATGCGCGTGGGCGAGGAAGTGCGCGGCTGCCTGTACGTCGACAATCGCTTCGCGCAGGGCCGCTTCGACGAGCACTCGCAGGAGCTGCTCGAGGCCTTCGCGGACCAGGCGGCGTTGAGCCTCGAGCGCGTGCGCTTGCTCGAGGAGAACACGCGCATGCTGCGCAGCGTCGAGCTGCGCAACGAGGAGCTCAAGGGCGCGCTGGCGGAGCGCTCCAAGGCGCTCGAGTCGCTCTCGGAGGGTTTCGTTCCAAGCGGGCTCGAGCTGCGCCACAGGTACCCCGCCATCGTCGGTCGCGGCCGCGCGATCACGGCCATGCTCACGGTGGTCGATCGCATCACCGAGGGTGACTTCCCGGTGTTGCTCTACGGCGAGAGCGGCACGGGCAAGGAACTCGTGGCGCGCGCGTTGCACGAGAACGGCCCGCGACGCGAGAAGCCATTCACGGGCGTCAATTGCGGTGCGATCGCCGAAGGGCTGCTCGAGAGCGAGCTGTTCGGCGCCGTGAAGGGCGCGTACACCGGAGCCGTGCGCGACCGCGCGGGCCTGATCGAGTCGAGCGCGGGCGGAGTGCTGTTCCTCGACGAGATCGGCGAGATGAGCCTCGCGCTGCAGGCGAAGCTGCTGCGCGTGCTGCAGGAACGCCGCCTGCGGCGCGTCGGCGGCAACGAGGAAATTTCCGTCGACGTGCGCGTGATCAGCGCGACGCACCGCGACCTCGCCCGCGAAGTCAGCGCGGGCCGCTTCCGCGAGGACCTCTACTACCGCCTCAAGGTCGTGCAGGTCGAAGTGCCGCCGCTGCGCGAGCGGCGCGAGGACATTTCCGTGCTCGTCGAGACGTTCCTCGAGCGCCTGCACGCCGAGCACAAGGCCTCTGGGCGCGCGCGTCCGCAACTCGCGCGCGAGTGCCTCGAGCGACTGCTCGCTCACGATTGGCCGGGCAACGTGCGCGAGCTGCAGAACGAGATCACGCGCATGCACGCTCTGGGCGGAGACCTGCTCGGCCCCGAGCTCGTCGCGCACCTCTCGAAGGCGCCGCGCGTCGCCGGGCAAGGCGGCGTGCGCGGCCTCGTGGGCCGCAAGCTCGAGGACGTCGAAGCGGAGCTGATCCGCGCCACGCTCGAGCTCACCGATGGCCGACGCGGCGAGGCGGCCAAGATCCTCGGCATCCCGCGGCGCACGTTCTACAACCGGCTCAAGTCGCTGGGGCTCGAGGCGTGAGTTTCGCGCCGGGCCTGCTCGCCCCTCTCGCGCTCGCCTCACTCGGGCCTTCTCTCGCGCAGGCGCACGACGCGAGCGCGCCGCGCGCGCGGCTCGTGGTCGTGATTTCCGTGGACCAGCTCGTGCCCGAGTCCCTCGACCGTCTCGCCCCTTGGCTCTCCGGTGGGCTCGGCCGTTTCGTGCACGAAGGCCGCGTGTTCGCGCGCGCGGCGCTGCTGCACGGCGACACCGAAACCGGCCCGGGACACGCGGCCATCGGCACGGGCCGCCTGCCGCGCAACAACGGCGTGATCTCCAACGACTGGTTCGCGCGGGACAAGCCCGCTTCGGTGTACTGCTTCGCGGACGCGCAGAGCTTCGAGGTCACCGACTCGGGCGTGCAGTCCTCCACGGCCTCGTCGCCGCGCCAGTTGCGTTGCGACGGCATGGCCGACTATCTGGAGGCCGCGGTGCCCGGCGCGCTCACGGTCGCGATCAGCTCCAAGGATCGCTCCGCGATCGGCATGAGCGGTCGGCGCGCGGACCTCGCGCTGTGGTGGGACAAGCAGCGCGGCGGCTTTCGCAGCTCGACCTGGTATGGCACCGAGTTGCCCGCGTGGGTGCGCGAGCACAATGCGAGCTGGCAGGAGCGCCTGCCGTTCGCAGCGGGCTGGAAGGGTGAGCTGCCCGAGGATTTCGCGCGTTCCGGGACCGCGCCCGATGAGCGCGAAGGCGAAGCGGGGCGCCCCGGGCAGCGCGCGTTCCCGCACGCGGTGCCGCCGCGGGGGAGCGCGCTCGATTCCAAGGGACTCGCGACGCTGGCGCAGTGGGCGTACGAGGGTCCGGCGAGCGACGTGATGGTGTGCGAACTCGCGCGCGAGGCACTGGTGCGGCTCGCGCTCGGCGGCGACGACGCGACGGATCTGCTGTGCGTGAGTCTCTCCGCGTGCGACGTCGTAGGGCACGCCTACGGACCCCTCAGCGTCGAAGTCGCCGACGTGTTGCTGCGCGCGGATCGCGAGCTCGGCGCGCTCTTCGCGCTGCTCGACGAACGCGTGGGCAAGGGGCGCTGGGTCGCGGCGCTGTCGGCGGACCACGGCGTGCTCGAGCTGCCCGAGACACTCGCCGCACAGGGCTATCCAGCGCGCCGCATCACCGGTCGCGAGATCGCCGACACGCTGAAGGACGCGCGCAACGCGATTTCCGCGCGTTTCGGCGCGGATTTCTTCCTCTCGGGCAACTACCGCGGCCTGCGGCTCGATGCGCGTGCGCTCGCGGAGCGCAAGGTCGATGCGCGCGAGGTGCGCGAGGCCTACGCGAGCGAGCTGCGCAGGTTCGGCGCGGGCTGGATGGAGCACGCGCTGACCTGGGACGAGCTGCGCGCGATCGCGCGCGACGGCGCGCCCGCGTCGAACGGGCTCGTCGCGATGGAGGCCAATTCCTTCGACGAGGAGCGCACGAGCGACGTGGTCACGCTCCAAAAGCGCTATGCGCTGGCTGGCTTGATCCACGGGACGACCCACGGCACTCCGCACGACTACGACCGACGCATCCCGCTCGCTTTCCTCGGCGTCGGCGTCGTCAAGGGCCGCGACTATCGCGCCGCATCCTCGATCGACGCGCTGCCGACCTTGTTCACGCTGGCCGGATTGCCCGTGCCGAGCGATCTCGACGGTCGCGCGCTCGCGCTCGACTAGAGGTCGGATGGCGCGCGGCGGGGCGCGCTCGTGCCGCGGAACAGCTGTTCGAGCGCGCGCAGCACGGGCTCGAGCTGGGCGTCTTGGCCCTGCGCCGCGGGTGGCGGCGTGACCGGCGCGGACGATGGAGACGCGTTCATTCCGAAGCGGCGCGGCTCGCGCTCGAGGCGCTCGACGGCGAGCAGCGTGGCCTGCGCGTCGACGTAGCCGGGCTCGCGCGCGAGCACCGCTTCGAGCTCCGCGCGCGCCGCGGCCGCTTCGCACAGGTCGAGCTGCCCGCGCGCGCGTTCGACGCGCGCCGCGAGCGACAGTTCGCTCTCGCCAGCGAGGTCGATGCAGGATCCCAGACGCGACACGGAGCCGCGCAACGCACTTTCGGCGCGCGCGAGATCGCCGCGATCGAGGGCCGCGAGCGCGAGTCGACGTTCGATGCGCGCCGCGTCGTACAGCGGGCGCGCGTCGGTCGGGCGCTCGAGGATGCGCAGGCCGTGGAGCGTGAGCGCTTCCTCGTAGCGCCCGAGGCCCGAGAGCACCGCCGCGCGGTAGAGCAGTGCCGAGCCGCGCTCGAGCGCCGTGAACAGCGGTTCGAGCACGGCGAGCACCTCGCGCTCGCCTTCGCCCTGCGCGCGCGCGAGCGTCGCCGCGAGCTCGAGTGCCTCCGCGCGAATTTCCGGCAATTCGTCGAGCGCCGAGGTGCGCAGCACGTCGAGGATGCGCTGGCTCGCCTCGAGCTGCTTCTTGCGATCCGACTGTGCCTGCCCCTCGGTCCACAGCTGGCGCGCGTCGGCGATCGCGCGCTGCGCCACGGCGATGGTGCGTTCGCGTCGCTCGCGGTCGCGCGCCGCCTCGGCCTGCGCCTGCCGCGCCGCGGCGTCCTCCGCTTGCTGCTCGGCGACGCTCACGTCGACCTTGCTCTCGTTCCATTGCCGCCACACCCAGCGGAACGCGCCGCCGAGCGTGAGCGTGATCGCCAGCGCGCCCGCGGCGAGCGCGGCCTGCAGCGGATGGCGGCGGCACCAGCGCAGGGCGGGATCGAAGAAGCGTGGCGAGCGCGCGGTGACGTGCCGACCCTCGCGCACCGCGATCAAGTCGTCGCGCAGGTCGGCCGCGGTCGCGTAGCGCTGGCTCGGGTCCTTCTCGAGGCAGCGGTGCAGCACGGCCTCGAGGTCGCGCGGCACGCCGGGGCGCAGCTTGCGCACCCGCGCGGGCTCGCGCTGCAGGATCGAGTGCAGGATCGCCGAGGGCGTGGCGCCGGTGAACGGCGGCGCGTCGCACACCAGCTCGTACAGCGTCGCGCCGAGCCCCCAGATGTCCGTGCGCGCGTCGATGCGGCCGAACTCGCCGGAGATTTGCTCGGGCGCCATGTAGAGCGGCGTGCCGACGAGGTCGCCGGACTCGGTGACGCTGCCGTCCTCGGAGTCGGTGTGGCGCGCGAGGCCGAAGTCCGTCAGCAGCACGCGCTCGCCATCGCGCAGCAAGTTGCCGGGCTTCACGTCGCGGTGCAGCACTCCGCGCCCGTGCGCGTGCGCGAGCGCTCCGGCGACGTCGATGCCGATCGCGACCACGTCCTCGACCGGCAGCGCCCCGGCGTCGAGCACGCGATCGAGCGACGGCCCCTCCGCGAATTTCATCGCGAAGTAGTGGTAGCCGCGCCGCGAGCCGACCTCGTAGATGTCGACCACGTTGGGGTGCGCGAGCCTGCCCATCGACTGCGCCTCGTGCAGGAAGCGCTTGACGGTGCGCTCGCGCAGCGCGAGCTGCGGCGGCAGCACCTTGAGCGCCACGCGCCGCCCGAGCCCGCGCTGCTCGGCCTCGAACACCATGCCCATCGCGCCTTGGCCGACTTGGCGCAGCACGGTGTAGCCCTCGAGGTCGCGGTCGAGGGCCGCGGCGGTGACCTCGAGCGCGGTGCGCGAGTCGGCCAAGTTGGGGCGCTCTCCGCGCGCTAGCGGGCGCGCACGGCGCGGTGCACGGCGAGCACCGAGTCGAGGATCGCGTGGAACTGCTGCAGGCGCACCATGTTGGGGCCGTCGGAGGGGGCCTTGTCCGGGTCGGGGTGGACCTCGAAGAAGAGCCCGTCGACGTTGCCGGTCGCGACCGCCGCGCGCGCGAGCGCGGGGACGTGCTCGCGGTTGCCGCCGGTCGAGTCGCCCCGCGCGCCCGGCTCCTGCACCGAGTGCGTCGCGTCGAACACCACGAGCGAGCCCGTCGCGCGCAGGTGCTCGAAACCCGTCATGTCGACGACGAGGCGCCCGTAGCCGAAGCTCGTGCCGCGCTCGCACACCATCACGTTGGGACGGCCCGCCTGCGCGCACTTGGCGACGACGTTTTTCATGTCCCAGGGCGCGAGGAACTGGCCCTTTTTGATGTTGAGCGGCTTGCCCGTGCGCGCGGCGGCGAGCAGCAGGTCGGTCTGGCGGCACAGGAAGGCCGGGATCTGCAACAGATCGCAGACCTCCGCGGCCGGCGCGCAGTGCTCGGGCAAGTGCACGTCGGTGACGATGGGCACGTTCCAGCGGCGCTTGATCTCGGCGAGCAGCTCGAGGCCGCCCGCGATCCCCGGCCCGCGCGTCGCGGCCGCGCTCGAGCGGTTGGCCTTGTCGAAGCTCGCTTTGAAGACGAGCGGGACGCCGCGCTCGCGCGCGACCTCGACCAGCGTCCCGGCGATCTGGTGGGCGAGCTCGGGCGTCTCGAGCACGCACGGGCCGGCGAGGAGGAACAGCTCGCCGCCGCCGAGCTCGAGCTCGCCGACGCGGACCTTGGGGCGGGACGGTGCGGTCATCGGTGGGGGATGAGGATGCGGCGGCCGGTGGCGCTCACTGCGAGCTCGACTGGCGTGTGGCCGCCGGTGTCGCCGTCCACATGGTAGGGAACCTGAGCGCTCGACGTGACGCGCAGTTGGCGCGCCCGGCGCAATTCGCAGCTTCCCCCGGGCAGGCGGCCGAACAGCCCGCGCACCCCGACCGCGGCGAGCCCCCGCAGACCGCCGTCGCGGAACAGGTAGACATCGAACTGTCCGTCGTCGAGCACGCGGGTGGGGGAGAGCCGCAGCACGCCGCCGTAGTGGATGATGTTGCTCGCCCACAGGCTTTCGACTGGCCCCTCGACGCGTTGGCCGTCGAGCTCGACCACGAGTTGCGCGGGCTTCCAGCGCCGCAGCGCGCTCAAGGCGGCCGGCAGGTAGGCGAGCTTGGTGATCGGTCCCCTGCGACGGCGCTCGACTTCGTGGACCACGAGCGCGTCGAAACCGACGCCGGTGACGAGGAACGAGAGTCGCCCGTTGACGTCGGCGACGTCGATGCAAGTGCTCTTGGCTGCCTTCACCAGCTCGAGCGTGCCCGCCGGTTCGCGCGGCAATCCGAGGTCGATCGACAGCACGTTCGCCGTTCCCAGCGGCAACACCGCCACGGGCAGCCCGCTTTCTCCGAGCCCCTCGAACACCTCGCGCAGCGTCCCGTCGCCGCCGACGGAGGCGACCAGATCGAGCTCCGCGCGCCGCGCGCGCACCGTCGCGAGCGCATCGCCGCGGTGCCGGGTCAGGTGCAGGGCGCTCTCGATCCCAAGGCGCGCAAGCCCTTCGTGCAGCTCACGTCCCGCCCGCTCCCCGCGCCCGCGACCCGCGACCGGGTTCGCGACCACGAGCGCGCGACGGAACGGCGAAGGGGCGCTGGATGCCATGGGCGAGGGGAGGGAAGATGGCGGCGTGGAGGATCGTACCCGTTCGCTGGTCGTGCTCGGTGGCTCAGGGTTTCTGGGGGCGGTGGTGCTGCGCAGGGCCGCGGCGGCGGGGTGGGAGCGCGCGGTGTCGCTCTCGCGGGCCACGGGCCTCGACCTCGCCGCGGCCGACGCGCGCTCGATCGAGGCCGCGCTGCGCAGCCACGGGGCGAGC
>Ga0194120_10005544_pt1 | contig 18511 bp, 19 predicted proteins | sample TA2MahCa65mmetaG_FD_148642 | JGI IMG/M metagenome (GOLD analysis project Ga0194120, IMG submission 148642) | Freshwater microbial communities from Lake Tanganyika, Tanzania - TA2015019 Mahale Deep Cast 65m | ecosystem: Environmental > Aquatic > Freshwater > Lake | place: Tanzania: Lake...
CATGCTGGTGGGCACGGACAATGGTGCTGTCGATGAATATTTCCTCAAAATCAGCGTCTTTGCACAATTCCGCAAACACCCGTTGCCACACTCCCGCATCCGACCAACGCGCAAAACGCTTGTAGGCGCTGTTCCAAAAGCCAAACTCGTCTGGCAAGTCCCGCCACGGCGAACCTGTCCTGGCTATCCACAGCACCGCTTCCACGAACAACCGGTTGTCCGCCGCCGTGTGTCCCCGATCAGTCTTTTTGCCCGGCAACATCTGCTCAATCCGTTCCCACTGGTCATCCCGCAGCATCTTTCTTAACATTCGCCAACCTATTCAATTAATTGGCGTAATTATCTCATATTAATTGTCAACAGACTCTAAGGAAAACGTCAGGGCAACGGTTCAGTTTGCTGGCGATGCCTGTATTGATCCATCCTTCCGCGGTTGTTGTTTTTACGAGTCCGACAGTACGCAGGCCGCTGTTTTACTCCGTCAGGACGGCGATATTGTTCTGTCTGAGAAGAACGGTACGCCGTTATGGCTGAGAAGAAAGCAAGGGTCGAGTGTGCTGGATTTGGTGGCGGTAAGGCCGAAGCCACTGGCCACCAATGAAATTTTGCGCGAGCATTTCAGTACGCATTCGTTTTCTCATCTCCTGCCTTTACTGCATTTTATGCGCGAAGTGGCAGGACAGCCTGAAACTCCGGCTGTACCGAGGCAAGCCTGCATCGTGATTGACGATCCCAGTCTGTATTTCACGTCGTACGGTTTTATTAATTTTAAGAAGCTTGCCGAACACGCCAAACAACATGGATATCACGTGGCGATAGCGACCATTGCGATTGACGCTTGGAAGATTAATAGCCGGGTGGCGGCGATTTTTAACGACTATCCGGACAATCTATCATTAATCATCCACGGCAATAACCACCTTTGGCAGGAGTTATCCGCCGACCGTTCCGTTTCCTGGTTAAGAGCTATTCTGGCGCAAGCGCTGCAGCGGTTTAAAGGGTGTCGGTTGCAGAATTACGCGCCTATTCTGGAAGCGCCTTACGGCACTTTTGTGGCGGAGGCGACGGAGCAGATATCCCAATTGGGTTATGCGGCAGCGTTGTGTACGCCATCTCAATTTATCGGACTCAATCGTCAATCGGCTTTTCCGGCAGCATTCGGAAGCGGGAGTACCGATGTGTTTCCCGACGGTTTATGCACTATCCCACGGTTGGTAATGTCCGAAGATTGGCGGCTGGAAATCGCGATTGCGGCATTCCTGCGCCAACCTATCGTGCTTGCCTGTCATCATCAGGATTTTTTCGAAGGCATGGGCTTACTGGCGGAGTTTACCGCGGCTATTAATCGGTTGGGACCCATTCATTGGTGCAGTCTGCGCGAGATAGCTAAAGCGAATTACAGTCTCCGCAAGGAAAATACGACGCTTTACATTACGTTAGGGAGCAGAAACGTAGAATGCCGGTTGCCGCCGGATGTCAACGCCGTGGTAATTGAACGCCCCTGGGTTAAGCAGCAGGAACGCTTGATATTAATGGACGAATCGGGAACGAATGCGACGATTGATATCTTGTCCGGTGTGGCGACGGAGCCATTAACGTGGAAGCATAAGGAGCGATCCGTATTAAGGATTGAATCGCCGGTTTTAGCAGCTGTTCATCCCGATACCGTTGAACCGCCTGCGCGTAGGCTATGGCCGGTCGTCAGAAAAGTGCTACAGGAAGCCCGGGACCGGTTGTATCCGCTGTTGCCGGTGACGCTCATCAGCTATTTACAAAATCGTAAAACGCAACGTTATGAGTCGACGGCTCAGTCGAGCCGTATCGCAAAAGGTAGTTATGCTCGTCCGTGATTTTTTAGAAGCCGCCGCCGAGTGTGCGCCGCACAAAACGGCGGTCATCTGCGATGGGCAGCGCTGGGCTTACGGAGAAATCGACAGCATGGCGGATAATCTGGTGCAAACTCTGCGCATTAATGGAGTTAAACGCGGCGACAGGGTCGTGATTTACCTGAAAAACTGTATCGAAGCGGTTATTTCGATATTTGGCGTATTGAAAGCCAGCGCCGTTTTCGTTGTCGTTAATCGCAGTACGAAAGCCGAAAAACTGGCCTTTATCATTAAAAACTGTCAGGCGACGTTATTAATAGCAGACGATAAGGCGCCATTCGACGATGTTTTCAAGTTGATTAATCCGGATGAGAACACGCTAAAAACATTAATAAGTTGCGGTGATAAGCCAGTTAATCACTCTATTTGCCCATGCCCCGTTTTAACATGGAATGAAGCAGTAAACCGGCAAACTAAAAGCCATCGCCAACCCGCTATTAATATCGATCTGGATTTGGCATGCATCATCTATACCTCCGGCACGACCGGCGATCCGAAAGGCGTTATGTGCGACCACAGCAGTATGGTGTTTGTGTCGGGTTCGATCATTAATTATCTGGAGAACAACGAAAACGACATTGTTTTGAACGTGTTGCCGCTGTCTTTTGGCTACGGCCTGTATCAATTATTAACGATATTCCGCTCCGGCGCGACATTAATTCTGGAGAATTCGTTTGCGTTTCCGGCAATGATTTTGCAATTAATTCAACAGGAAAGGGTGACCGGCATGTCAGGCGTACCGACCTTCTACGCCATGTTATTACAGTTCGATTTCAGCAAAGTCGATTTTTCCAGTTTGCGCTATATCACCAATGCAGCATCCGGATTGCCGCCTTCGCATTTGCTGGAGCTACAGCGGCGGTTGCCGGATACCAAGATTTATGCAATGTACGGATTAACGGAAGTGGTCAGGGCGCTGTACTTGCCGCCGGAATATACTCGACAAAAACCGGATTCAGTCGGCATTGCCATACCCGGCACCGAAGTGTGGGTAGAACGGGACGGTATCCGTATGGGTCCTGGTGAAGTTGGGGAGTTGGTGGTCAGGGGACGGCATGTGATGCGTGGTTATTGGCAAGCGCCGGAGTTAACTGCCGTGCGTTTCCGTCCGGACTTTATCCCGGGCGAACGGCTGTGTTATACCGGTGATCTGTTTAAAACGGATCAGGACGGATTCTTTTATTTTGTCAGTCGCCAGGATGACATCATTAAAAGCCGTGGCGAGAAAGTTGCGCCGCGGGAAGTCGAAACCGTCCTGCATCATTTAGACGGCGTTGTGGAAGCGGCTGTTATCGGCGTACCGGATGCCATCCTGGGGCAAGCGATAAAAGCCGTTATCATTAAGGATGAAAAACCGCTGACCGAACGCGAGGTGCTTGCCCATTGCCGTGTCCATTTAGAAGATTTTATGGTGCCAAAATACGTGGAGTTTGTGACGTCACTGCCGAAGTCGCCATCGGGTAAAGTGTTAAAGGGAGAACTGGTCTAATGTGCGGTATTTCAGGCGTGTTCTCAGACCACGGATTGCCGGAGGACGCGGAGTTACGCGTACGCAAAATGTTGGCGGCGATTCGGTATCGGGGACCTGATCAATTCGGCTTATTAATAGATGATCGCGTCGTCTTGGGCAGCGCCAGATTGAGTATTATCGATCTGGGCGGTGGGCAGCAACCGATTTGCACACAGAATCAACGTTTTTGGATTGTTTATAACGGGGAAATTTTCAACTTTATCGAGCTACGGGCCGAGTTGGAGCAGAAAGGCTACCGGTTTACCACCCATACCGATACCGAGGTGCTGTTGGCGTTGTATCAAGATGAAGGGCCGGACTGTCTTAATAAACTAAACGGCCAATTTGCCGTGGCGATTTACGATACGCTGGAAAAATCGCTGTTCCTGGCGCGCGACCGGCTGGGCGTTAGACCTTTATTTTATACAAATCGTGGCGGTATTTTTTATTTTGGCTCCGAAATCAAATGCTTATTAACCGGCAGCGGCGAAACTGGAGAAATTTGTCCGGTCGCGTTAGGACATGTCTTTACTTTTTGGGGTTGTCTGCCCGGACAAGCGATATTTAAAGGTATTAATGAATTACGTCCTGGCCATTGGCTGCTCTGGCAACAGGGCAACATCACGATTAAGCGGTACTGGGATTGTTCATTCGACACTAGCGAGGCAGAAGAAAACTCTGTTCGCTCCCAAAAAACAACCGGGGAATTAAAAGAAGAACTACATCGCTTATTAATTGAAACGACTCAAATCCGTTTACGCGCCGATGTGCCGGTAGTCGCTTATTTAAGCGGAGGCCTAGATTCATCATTAATAGCGTCGATTGTCAGGAATCATACGTCGAATAAACTGAGGACATTTTCCATTGCGTTTACGGATGAGCGTTACGATGAGCGTGACTTTCAAATGCGGATGGCGCATTTTCTGGGTACAGAACACGAAGTGGTGGAAGCTACCCATAAGGACATTGGCGCGGTTTTTCCCGATGTGGTTTGGCATACGGAAACGCCATTATTAAGAAAAGCGCCGGTACCGATGTATTTGTTGTCGAAAAGAGTTCACCAGTGCGGTTATAAAGTCGTATTAACCGGTGAAGGCGCAGACGAATTTTTTGCCGGTTACGACATCTTTAAAGAAGCCAAGGTACGGCGTTTCTGGGCGCGGAATCCCAGCTCGAAATGGCGTTACCGGTTACTGGAAAAGCTTTATCCCGATGTTTTTCATCAAGGCCAGGCGGCAATCGGTTATTTGCAGGCGTTCTTCGGCAATGGGCTGGAAGAGACCGAATCGGTCGATTATTCTCACGCCATCCGCTGGAAAAATACCCGGCGATTGTGGCGTTTTATGGCTAAAGACGTCCTTGCCGAAGCCGGTAATCAACCGGCGAGCGCATTAATAACGCCGTTTTTGCCGGCGTCGTACCGCCGCTGGGATCCTTTACAACAGGCGCAATATCTTGAGATTACTTTCTTTCTTTCGCAATACCTGTTGTCGTCGCAAGGTGATCGCGTGGCAATGGCTAATTCGGTGGAAGGCCGATTTCTATTCTTGGATATTCGTCTTATTGAATGGAGTAACCGTTTGCCCGTTAATCTGAAAATGCGCGGTCTGGAAGAAAAATATTTATTGCGGCTTGTTGGGAAAGACCGCCTGCCGCCGGAAATTTGGCAACGTACCAAGCGACCTTATCGCGCGCCGATTCACCGAAGCTTTTTTCATTCTCACGAACCGGTATACGTACGCGACATGTTGTCGGAGGAATCGGTAAAAAAAGCGGGGCTTTTTAATCCTCTGGGAGTTAAACAATTGGTTGAAAAAGTCAGTACCGGGAAAGCGCTTGGGGAAACTGACGACATGGCTTTGGCTGGTATTTTATCTACACAGTTGCTGCACTACAGGTTTACTGAAAATTTTCCGGCGGTAGAGCCTATAGGTGAGGAAGATGATATTAAAGTTTGCAAATTACACTAAAGTCAGGAGGCAATAAATGACAACCTTTTCCAAGGATTCTTTACTAATAGATCCTAAACAAGAGACTGAGCGATTGGTTGCCGAAATCCCGCGATTGGTCAGACAAATGAAGCGAGGCGGTGCGGTGCTGGGGGTCAGTGGCGGTATTGATTCGGCCACCGTGCTGGGTTTGGTGGTGCGGGCGCTAGGGCCTGATCGCGTGGTTGGCCTTACTTTACCGGAGCGTGATTCCGATCCGGTCAGCGAAACGTTAGCCCATGAAGTCTGCGCCAAATTTGGCATTAATCCGATTCGTGAAGATATCCGCGATGCGTTAGAAGGCTTCGGTTGCTATCGCCGCAGGGATGAGGCGATCAAACGCGTCGTACCGGCTTACGATGCGGCCAAGGGCTACAAAGCAAAGATAGTGTTGCCGCCTAACTTGCTGGATGAAGATACTTTGAATGTTTTTTCTGTCGTTGTGATAACGCCGGATGGCGAGGAAATCAGCAGGCAATTGCCGCCGGCGGAATTCTTGCAGATTGTGGCGGCGTCGAATTTTAAACAACGCACCCGAATGTCGATGGTGTATTACCACGCCGAGCTACACAATTATGCGGTGATGGGAACCGCCAATAAAAACGAACACGACCAGGGCTTTTTTGTGAAATACGGAGATGGCGGTGTTGATTTACGCGTCATCGGGCATTTATATAAAACCCAGGTTTATCAACTGGCGGAATATCTGGGTGTACCGGAATCCATTCGCAGCCGTACGCCAACCAGCGATACTTATAGCGCACCGTGCAATCAAGAGGAGTTTTTCTTCCGTCTCCCGTTTAAGACGATGGATATGCTCTGGTACGCCATGGAAAACAAAGTTTCTCTCAGCGATACGGCAAAGGTCATGGGGTTAACCGAACAGCAAGTGCAGCGGGCATTCGATGATTTCACGCGTAAATTCCGCGGAACCGAATATCTCCGTATGGCGCCGGTTTACATGGGAGAAGACCAATAATGGCGGGCGGATCAGCTATTAATCGTAAGCCGCTGGGTAATACAGAAATACAGATACCTGAGATCGGTCTCGGTACATGGAGCTATCATGGCGGCATCGAACCGTTGCGTCGCGGTCTGGATGCGGGCGCCTTGTTTATCGATACAGCCGAATCTTACGGCGGCGCAGAAGAAATCATTAAAGATGCCATTACGGGAATGCGCGACAGGGTATTTCTTGCCTCAAAAGTATCGAGCCATCATCTACATCACAACGACCTTAAGAAAGCGGCAGAAGGCAGTCTTAACCGCCTGGGCGTTTCCCATATCGACTTATACCAGATTCACCAGCCGAATCCGGCTATCCCGATGGCTGAAACCATTGGCGCGATGGAGCAGTTGGTCGATGAAGGTAAAATCTGCTATATCGGCGTCAGTAATTTTAATCTGGAGCAATTAAAAGAAGCGCGCGTTGTAGCGCGCAAATATCCGATTGTCGCCAATCAGGTTCGCTACAACCTGGCCGACAGGACAATTGAGGACGGTTTATTGCAGTATTGTCAGGAAAATAACATCACTGTTATTGCCTATAGCCCGTTAGCAAGGGAAATGTCCCGTTTGTACGATTGCGATCCGAACGAGGTATTAACACAGATAGCAAAGGAAACAGGCCGTACGGTTGCCCAGATCGCCATTAACTGGTGTTTGTGTAAGGACGGTGTTGTAGCGATACCCAAAGGCAACTCCGTAGATCATGTCCTGGAAAATTGCGCCGCCAGCGGCTGGCGCTTAAGCGAAGAGTACCGCGCTTTGCTTGACAATCAAATTCAATCCCGGCGACGCGGAAGGCTGGATAAGATGCTGCGCAACTACATGCCTGCCAGCGTTGTACCTTTAGCCAAACAATGCCTTACTCTGCTTCCGCGCGGTATCAGACGACGGTTAAGTTAGCTAATTTCATTAACATTAATTAATAAGATCAAGACTATGCAGATAGAAAACGACATTAAAGAGTTTATTGCCAAACAATTTCTATTCAGCGATGAGGGCTATCCTTACGAGGACGACACTTCTTTTCTGCAAGAAGGAATTATTGATTCGCTTGGCGTTATGGAGTTGGTTACCTTTGTTCAGGATACTTATCGAATTAAGGTGGATCCAGCCGAAGTGACGCCGGAACATTTCGATTCGGTTACAAAACTGTCCGCATTCGTCAAGGCAAAGGCAACATAACGTGGCTGAGCAAACCGTTAATCCCATTAATAACGGTAGCCGGGGGGTTAAAAAACCGTTATTGCGGCGGGTTTGCAACCGGCTGTTCCAACTATTGGCGCGATTCAGTCCGGGGGCGACCACGTTACGGCCTTTCCTGCACCGCTTGCGCGGCGTTGCGATTGGCCGGGACGTATTTATCGGCGATGATGTTTACATCGACAATGAGTATCCGGAAGCGATTGAAATCGGCGAAAACGTCCAGATCAGCATCCGCTCGATCATCATTGCCCATACGCGCGGGCCTGGTAAAGTGATAATCGGCAAGGAAGCGTTTATCGGCCCTAACTCTGTGCTGGTGTGCGGAGCCGGACGAGTGTTGAAGATCGGCGAAGGCGCCGTAATCGGCGCGGGTTCGGTGATAACACGCAGCGTACCGCCCAAATTATACGTTGCGCCGCCAGCGCCGCAACCGTTGGCCAGAGTCCGCGTACCGTTGCCGGTGGCGAAATCCATGCAGGAATTTTGGTCCGGACTCGATATGCTCGATAAGCAAGGCAAATCAAATCATTAATGACCTTCCTAACCTTATGAATACACAGCGATTAAAAGTTATCGGGATTATTATTCTATTTTCCTTGTTCATCATCGTAACCGGTATCTATGATTTCCTGGCGATTAATCGTCCGGCAGCCGGAGCTAATATCCTGGTAGTGGAAGGCTGGCTGTGGAAGTCGAAGGCCATGAAAGAAGCGGCAGAGATTTACCGTCAGGGCAACTACGACTGGCTGGTAACGGTGGGCGAGCCGGATGAAGGTGAACAGAAAAGTACGAATGCCCGCAAAAGCACTGCCGAACTGGCGGCTTTACGGTTGCAGGAATACGCGATTGATGGCTGGAAAATAACGCAATTGCCGGTGCCTGAGGTTGAGGCGCATCAAACCTATACGTGCGCATTAACAGTTAGAAAATGGCTGAACGAAAAAAACCTAAAACCGACCGCCATTAATGTTTTTTCACTGGGAACCCATGCCAGAAAAAGTCTGGTATTATTTGAAAAAGCATTAGGACAGTCTGTTAAGGTTGGCGTTTATGCGGGTACTGAAGATACGTTTGTACCTGAACGCTGGTTGACGACTTCGCGCGGCATTTACGTGGTCACCAGAAAAGCCATGGGTTACCTGTACGCTGTACTCTGGCCGTTGCCAAATCAGGGCTAATCATTAATAATTTGCCGGATTAATTTCGCCAGACGAAATTAATCATTGAAAAAACAATAAAAACAAGCGGTAGCCTCAACCTGAAAGGACGAATTCGGCTGCCTTGACGCTACTCAAGACCATGAATCTAAATGTGAAATTCTGGGCAGTCGTTCCTGCGGCTGGTGTCGGCAAGCGTATGAATGCTGACCGGCCCAAACAATATCTGATGTTATCCGGTAAAACCGTCATTGAACACACATTGTCGCGCTTAATTGAAGCGCAGGTTTTTTCCGCAGTATCGGTAGCCGTTTCAGAAGAAGATCCCTATTGGCCGGAATTAGCGATTGCACGGCATGAAGCCATTATAACAGCGCCGGGCGGCAAGGAAAGGGCGGATTCGGTACTGTCCGGTCTAAAGGCGATCGGCCATCAGGCAGACGATGATGACTGGGTGCTGGTGCATGATGCGGCGCGCCCGTGTTTAACGGCAGAGGATATCCGTCTGATGATTAATACCTTGCAAAACGATGATGTCGGCGGGATTTTAGCGTTGCCGTCGCACGATACCCTAAAACAGGTTAACGGCAACGATATCGTTAATACCCAGGACAGACGGCAGATATGGCGCGCGTTGACCCCGCAAATGTTCCGTTACGGCATGTTAAAATCGGCATTAACGGCTACCGCGGGCAATCTGGCAGTAACCGATGAAGCCAGCGCCTTGGAATTAATGGGGTTTACCCCGAAAATCGTCGAAGGCCGACCGGACAATATTAAAATCACCCGGCCTGAAGACTTGGCCTTGGCGCAATTTTATTTGAAACAGCAGGCGCAGCAAAAGGAACTATCATGATTCGAGTAGGACAAGGCTACGATGTGCATCGTTTTAACGAAGGCGATCATATCATTCTGGGCGGGGTTACCATTCCGTACGAACAAGGTCTGGAAGCGCATTCCGACGGCGATGTTGTGTTGCATGCGTTGTGCGACGCCTTGCTGGGTGCGGCGGCGTTGGGCGATATCGGCAAGCATTTTCCCGATACCGACCCGGAATTTAAAGGTGCCGACAGCCGGGTTTTGCTGCGGCATGTGTACAGCATTGTAAAAAACCAGGGCTATACGTTGGGCAATGCCGATATCACCATCGTAGCGCAAGCGCCGAAAATGGCGCCGCATATTCCGGGTATGCGACAGAATATTGCCGAGGATTTGTCAGTTGAAATCGACCGGATCAACGTTAAAGCCACGACAACCGAAAAGCTGGGCTTTGAAGGCCGTAAAGAAGGCATCGCAGTGCATGCGGTGGTGCTGATTAATCGCGCCGTAAAGTAACCCATCTATTTTTTATTATTAATGGGTTACATGATATTAATACAAAAGCTAAGCGTTTTTACCTGCCTATAGCCGCAATAGCTAAAAAATTGTTTAGTAGAATGTTGCTTAACTGGAAAGATGGGGCATGAGTCCTGCTTTGGGCGATCCGAAATATATCGCCGAGTACCTGCGTTGGATGGAGCCGGGCTACAGGCCGAATTTGTCGGAAATGATGTGCTGACGGCTACGGTAAAGCACAAAAGCTGATGCTATCGGAACGGCTGAAAACTGAATCTTTAGCGTTTTATATTGTCTGTATTATTAATCGATTCATGTAATCGTTATTGTTGTATTTTTATCGCTCAAGCAGAACCGGAATATCACAAAGGAGAAGGCTAAAAACCTTCTCCTTTTTTTATACGGAAAACGATGAAGTTAACGCTGCACACAGCCGAAGGCTACAAACTTAATTTTAATTAATAATCGATAATTTTCTAATTCTTTAAATTGAATTAATAAAATTAAAGAGATAAGTATTCATACGAATAGGCAAGACTAAGGAAAAATTTAAAATATCCTTAAGCATTTAAGAAATGAATGCAGATTTCCAAACAAAGGATTTGGTATCGGGAACACTGTCAAAAGCATGTTTGCAGGAAGCAATCTGCTTTTGAACCTTAACGGTGTGACAGGATGTCAGCAGGATGCAGCTATGTCCCCTTTTACTGTCGGTCATGGAAGGCCGGCAGCTTTTTATTCTTTAGCCGTAAAATTTCTGTACTAAATACCTCATTAATCGGGGAAGTATTTATGGGATAATCAACGCTGTTTTTGATTGTCCGTTTATACGCATGTCCTACCCCACAATTGAATCTTTTGTCGGCAACACCCCCTTAGTGCGGCTGCAACGATTAATAGAAAATTCCAGCAATACCATTCTTGCCAAACTGGAAGGCAACAATCCTGCCGGTTCAGTCAAAGACCGCCCAGCCTTGAGCATGATCAAACATGCCGAAGCGCGTGGTGAAATCAAGCCCGGCGATCGATTAATAGAAGCCACTAGCGGCAATACCGGCATTGCCTTGGCAATGGCGGCGGCCATTAAAGGGTATAGGATGACATTAATCATGCCAGACAACATGAGTTCCGAGCGCATTGCCTCCATGAAAGCCTACGGTGCGGACATTATTTTGACACCGGCAGCAGGCAGCATGGAAGCGGCAATCGACTTGTCCCGTGAGATGGAAGCGCGCGGGGAAGGGCGGATTCTCGACCAATTTGCCAATCCCGACAACCCTCGCGCCCACTATGAAGGCACAGGTCCTGAAATCTGGCGTGACACCCAAGGGAAAGTGACCCATTTCGTCAGCTCGATGGGGACGACGGGTACCATCATGGGCACATCCCGTTATTTAAAAGAACAAAACCCCAACATCCAAATCATCGGCGTACAACCGGAAGGCGAATCCAAAATCCCCGGCATCCGCCGCTGGCCGCAGGAATACCTGCCCAAAATCTACCAGGCTGAACGCGTCGACCGCATTCTTGAAGTCGACCAAAAGTCTGCCGAGCAAATGACCCGCGACTTAGCCGCTAAGGAAGGTATTTTTGCCGGGGTGTCCTCCGGTGGTGCAGTATATGCGGCTTTGAAATTGTCTCAGGAAATATCTGATGCGGTTATCGTGGTGATTATTTGCGACCGGGGAGATAGGTATTTGTCTACGGGGGTGTTTCCGAGTTAGCGTGGGAACAAGGGAACCTGATTTTGAATAAATGCCAGATTATTAATAAACTGTATTTATTTTGGATTATTTTAATATTGACATTTATGGCAAGCCCCGTTTTTGCCATTGACTCAGCGATGCTTGGTATAGACAGGCTAAGCGGTAATGATTGGCAATTGAATGACATTAAGTTAGAAGTTACCGGGCTGAATCAAACACCGCAAATTAAGCTGAGGGCAACAAAATTAATATTGCCAAAACCCTTCCATGACGTAACCCTGGCCGATATTCAATGCCATGATTTCAGTTGGCAGGAAAACGATTTGGAATGTAAACGGGGCAGGGCATCGGTCAAATCAAAATACTGGCAATCGCCATCAACTGCATTTTCTTTCCGGTTAACCAACACAGCAGCGTTATTAATCTACAGGATGTTAGGTTAATGGACAGCCGGTTAACCGTAACAGCCGAAGCAAAGGCTGAAAATTGGAGTGTTAAGTTCCAGGCTAAGCGGGTAAGCGATGAGCTTATTAATAAACTGTTACCTGCAGAATGGGTATCTTCCGACCCTAGCCATGCCAGAAAAGGCATGATGAATTTGTCGGGCATAATTTCCGGACGGTTAAAGGCTGTTAATCAATTCGGTATTACAACGGAAGTTGTTGGTTTAACCGACCTAACCAAAGACGGTGCTTTGGCATCGGAAAACTTGCAGTTTAAAACGCAATTGGAAGGTAAGAAAATATTTAATAATCAATGGGCTTGGCAAAGCACATCGCATATGACAGGCGGCGCTCTGTATGTCGATCCGGTCTATGTGGAAGCTGGATTACAGCCTATTACATTGAAGGCTCGTGGTCTTTGGAATTCAAAAACTAAACAAGCCGATATTCAGGCTTTTACCTATCAGCATCCGGAAACCGGAACGTTGAGCGGCTCGGCGCTTGCCTATTACCGTCGTGGGTTGCGCTTTGATCGAGCCGATGTGACCTTGCAAAGCGACACGTTGCAAAAATTGGCTGAAATTTATGTGAATCCGTTTTATGCCGAATCGCCTTTTCAAAGTTTAGCGCTGACGGGCGCTTTGCAAGCCAACTTTACATTTAAACAGCATTCGTTAACGGATGCCGCCCTAGAACTCAAAAAACTGAACGTTAACGATGCAGCTAAACGGTTAACAGTTAATGACGGCAATGCGGCGATTAATTGGTCGGCTGATCCGTTAATCGTTAAGCAGTCTGAACTGTCCTGGCGGCAATTAAACGTCAAGGGCTTACCGATAGTCGCCGCCAAATTAAAATTCACCAGCCAGGCCGATCGTTTCCATTTGGCGGAAGCAGTGAAACTGCCCTTTTTAAACGGCATGATGGCGGTCGATCGATTCAGCTGGCGCGGCGGTAAACAAGAAGAGCCGGACGTGACCTTTGCCGGTTCGCTAGACAACGTTTCTTTAGAACAATTAACCAGACGGCTACACTGGACGCCGTTACTGGGTAACATCAGCGGGCAGATTCCCGGTGTAGCGTATCGCGACAATTCTTTGAAGCTGGATGGCGGGTTAACGATTAATATCTTTGACGGCATTGTGAAGATTAATAATCTGTCGTCATCCGGTTTATTTTCAAACATGCCGAAATTAGCGGGTGATGTTGAGTTGCAACACCTTGATTTGGAGCAGCTTACTAGTAAATTCGAATTCGGCAGAATTACCGGGCGGTTATCGGGATTTATTAATAAACTGGAGCTTGAAAACTGGCGTCCGGTAACTTTTTTCGCCTGGTTGGATACGCCCGAAGACGATGACAGTAAGCACCGGATAAGCCAGAAAGCCGTCAAAAATATCGCCAGTATCGGCGGCGGCGCGGCGTCGGATTTTTTATCGCGCAGTTTTTTGGGATTTTTTGAAACCTTCTGTTACGACAAAATCGGTGTGGGTTGTTACTTGCATAATGGCGTCTGCCAAATGCTCGGTCTGGAAGCGGTGGGGGAAGGTTACTATCTGATTAAAGGCGGCGGCCTGCCGAGAATTGAAGTGCTCGGGTATAATTCGCAAATTAACTGGGATGTACTGGTAGAACGGCTGAGCCGGGTGGCGTCGCCGGATACGGTAATCGTGCAATAACGGGAGTTCGACATGAAAAAATTTTCGCTGCTTGGCCTATTAATGTTGTCGGCGTGTGTCACCATTAATATTTATTTTCCGGCTGCTGCTGCCGAAAAGGTTGCTGATGAAATTATTAAGGATATTCAAAACAATGCGCCGCCAAAACCGCAGCCTAAGCCGGAATTGCAACCGAAATCGGAGCGTTCCGGTATTCAAACCGGCTTCTACCAAGCGATTGACCGGGCTATTAATGTTGTAATTTCACAAGCACATGCGGAAGAAGCGAATTTATCCATCGACAGTCCGGAAATCAGACAATTAACCGCAACGATGGAACAGCGATTTACCTCCTTGCAATCGTTTTATGCCGCAGGCGCTATCGGCATTCAGTCAGACGGCTTATTAACTGTCCGCGATGCAGGTAGCGTACCGTTGAAAGACCGCAACCAGATCAACAAACTGGTCGCCGCTGAGAACGCCGACCGGCAGGCTTTGTATCAAGCGATTGCCAATGCTAACGGCCATCCGGAATGGGCTACGCAGATAAAATCGACCTTTGCTGCGCGCTGGATCGGCAATGCACAATCCGGCTGGTGGTATCAGGCCGCCGGTGCATGGAAACAGAAATAATCAATCATTAATAACATGGCAAGATCAAGGAAGAAAACGCTGCCGGAGTCACCGGTAAAGGCAACGATTACCTCATTAACGCATGACGGACGCGGCGTAACGCATGTCGATGGTAAGGCTGTATTTATAGATGCCGCACTACCTGACGAAGAAGTCGAATTTCTGTATTCGCAAATTCGCCGAGATTATGCCGAAGGTTATGTCGTTAATGTATTGCAGGCTTCAGATCGCCGGGTTGATCCGCTTTGTCCGCACTACGCCGTTTGCGGGGGTTGTAGTTTTCAACATATCGATTCGGAAGCGCAAATTCGAATCAAGCAGGATTTGTTAATAGAACAGTTTAAGCGCATCGGTAAACTGCCTGTGTCCGAGTTGTGGCAGCCATTAACCGGCCCGCATTGGGGTTACCGTCGTAAAGCGCGTCTGGGGGTTAAGTATGTCGCCCAGAAAAATCGCGTGTTAGTCGGTTTCCGCGAAAAAAGGCAGACGTTTCTGGCGGAAATGGATAACTGCATCGTTCTGCATCCGATGATCGGTACAAAATTGGTGGCGTTGGGCGAAATGATTTACGGTTTAACTATCCGTGAAAAAATTCCCCAGATTGAAGTGGCGATTGGCGATGAACAGTGCGTACTGTCCGTCCGGGTATTAGCGCCGCCGACAGAAGCAGATCAGGAAACCATGCGCGCCTTTGCTAAAGCCCATAATCTGACGATTTGCTTGCAGGAAAAAGGCCCGGACACCATTAAACCCCTGCCGGACGAGCCGGAAGTCACGCCGCGTTACGCTTTGCCCGATCACGATATCGAATTTCTATTCCGTCCGGCTATGTTTACGCAAGTCAATTACGAGATTAATCGATTAATGATTAATAGAGTGCTGATGGAATTAGCGTTAACTAAAAACGATACCGTGCTGGATTTGTTTTGCGGCTTGGGCAACTTTACCCTGCCGATTGCCAAGTACGCCGGTCAGGTCGTCGGTGTGGAAGGCGATCTGCCATTAATCAATCGAGCCAAAAACAATGCCGAACATAACAATATTGAAAATGTCGAATTTTATGCGGCGGATTTAAGTAAAGACCTTAGCGATCAACCGTGGGTAAATCGCAAATATAATAAAATCATGCTGGATCCTTCGCGCGCAGGCGCGTCCGAAGTATTGCCGTACTTTAAACGCTGGCAGCCCGATTTAGTCTGTTATGTTTCATGCAATCCGTCGACATTGGCTCGCGACGCCGGTATTTTGGTGCATGAGTTAGGGTATCGATTAATAAAAGCAGGTGTGATGGATATGTTCCCGCAAACGGCGCATGTGGAATCCATGGCGTTATTTCAACGGAATTAATAGGTTTGACGGCGATTTCGCCAACATTTTTATTGCAAGTTGTTAGGCTTGCTGAAAGATAGACCGGTAAAACCGCTGTCGGGCGGTGTCATGCGATAGCTGGTTGGCCTATTGTAACTGTGAAACAGGCTGTACGCTTGCGGTATTAATAATGTTAGCAGGCCGATGATTATGATGAGCTGTGATAATTTCATAATTCACTCCTATCAGATCGTTGCTTAACGCTTTCTCATTACGCTTACGCCATGATGAATGGCGGTTTTAACGGGAGCATGACAAAGCAACACATATCCGTGGTGTTTGTCTTCGTATTCGGCAATTGCCGTTGTATTGCCATTAAGTCTTTATTAATCGATAAACTAAGCTGTTGTAGATTTGCTTTATTGCTGGCTTCATGCAATTTCGGTACGCTAAAACAATGCAGGTTATTTTCCGATGGTTCATCGAATTCCAGTATCTCCACGTCGAAGGAGTACATGGAAGCGAGCGAAGCCGAGCGATGTACGACGACCCCTGCGTAGCCGTAGAGGCCGGGCGTTTTGACGGAGTTGGAGCGCAAGCGTAGTGCGTAGCCAAAATGCAAGGCCATACGACACGGCGTCAAGTCATTCGCGCAAGGTCAAAATACGAAGCAAGGCGGAAGCCGATGTTTTGTGTTTTGGGCTGTAGCGGGACGAACGCAGGCCGCCGAAGGCAAACTCGCCACGTCATTTTTCGCTGCTGAAATCGGATTGAACCCCATTTCAGCTTTCGCGAAAAATAGTGGCGCGCTGGTTCATCGGTGAAATTCCCGATTGAGTATTTGGCAAGATAGGTGGTAAAAATAGTAAGTACGCTGACGGAACGGTCGCTATTTTTCCAGGCCGGGTCGAATATCAGCGATTGATTGTCAACATAGTGGTCGCAGTTCGCATCGTAATTGGGCAAGATCATGCCGATATCGGCATAAACCGGCCTCGTTATGAGAAACGCGATAATACCCAGCAATGTTATTCTTGTGTTCACGGCACTTTCCTTTTGCAGCTTGATGTAGCACCATAAGATTGAATGATTAATGCATCGCGAATTAGCGAAACGCATAAGAATGATGCGCAAAGACAGATTAACCAGCTATCTTTTATCAGTCGGAGTACAGGGTATCGCACCTGCAATTGCGGCTCAATGGATAATTCCACAGCGAAAATGTTAAAAATTCACTATGATTTCAAACAACAAAGGTTATTAATAAGGTAAGCCAATAGAAGGGAAGGGAATTACCGTTGCCCGTATATCGATCGATATGTCTTCACAAGTCGGTTGTTTTCCCGTCGAGTACCATACTATTCATGCTTAAAATTTCATTTTATTAACGTATAATCAATCGATTATTATCACTTAATGAAAAATTACTTAAGATTGCCGTGAAGCCGGTCTTTTTATCATTATTCGCGGGATTAATCCTGCTGTACTTTGTAAACGCTGCCTTGAAAATCAGCGTGTTTAGCTGGGAAATGCTGATTCACAGCGCCATCCGGTTTATGGTTGGTTTTATCGTGCTGGGTATCGGTTATTTCTACGGCCATAAACTGAATCTCAAGATTGCAATCGGCATTGTATTAATCCTGTTGATTGTCGACGACATTATGGATTATGCCAGGGATGTAACCCGGCTCAGCGCCGAGCTGCTCCTGTATAATCTGTATATGCTGCTTTGGGGTTCATTAACGGGTTATCTGTTTATGCGCAGTTATAAAGGGAAAGTTACAGATTTATGATGCGCTTACCGTAGAAGTAAACGGCAAATGGGAGTTGCGGATTCGGTGAGTGATTAAAGGCGAACGGACGGCGCCGCATTATTAATGGAAAGATTGCGCCAGATCGGCTAACAAAATCGGTTTTTGGATGCCCCAGCCTTGGGCGTAATCGACACCGATTTCTTTCAGAATGGCATGAATGGTCATGTTTTCAACGTATTCGGCAATGGTTTCCATTTCCAGCGAATGGGCGATTTCATTCATGGAATTCACCATCACCATGTCTGTTGGACTGTTGGCGATGTTTTTAATAAAGGAACCGTCTATTTTCAGATAATCCACGTCCAGGCTTTTCAAGTAAGAGTAAGACGAATAGCCGGTACCGAAATCGTCCAGTGAGAATTTGCAGCCGAACTGTTTGATTTCTTTAATCCTAAAAAGATCAGTTTGCCTCTTATGCAGGTGCGGGAAGGCAATCTGGTGGATGTAATTGCCGACCTCGAAGATACTTTACTAGCGCCAAACTTAATATCCGGCACCAACGCTGTTGGGCATTGAACTGCTCCGCAGTTGCCCAAAGCTCTTTGAAGAATGCGGCACTCCGGCGATAGCACTGTTCAACTTTTACCGCCTCGGAGTGGGTACTGCTGACGGTTAGTCGGGTTTGTCCCGCGTGACGCGTCTGCTTGCCGATGCCATAGAGCATCAAGGGGCGACTGGTAATGGCTTCGGTATGTCGGTCGGGGTCGGCGAGCCGGACGAATAGACTCCACCAGTTATAAACCAATGCGGTGATCCTGGCCATGAACCGGCAACGTTTCAGGTCTTGGGTGGTGAAGCCACCCCAGCCCCAATGGTTTTTGAGTTCGTCAAAACTGTTTTCAGCATCGGCGCGGTCTCGGTA
>Ga0194120_10005548_pt1 | contig 18506 bp, 16 predicted proteins | sample TA2MahCa65mmetaG_FD_148642 | JGI IMG/M metagenome (GOLD analysis project Ga0194120, IMG submission 148642) | Freshwater microbial communities from Lake Tanganyika, Tanzania - TA2015019 Mahale Deep Cast 65m | ecosystem: Environmental > Aquatic > Freshwater > Lake | place: Tanzania: Lake...
ATGCGAGCTACGCAGCCGTCGCGCGGACATGCCACGGCGCGATCCTTGAGTGCGAGGCGTATCTGGGCCTGCGCGATCCGGCCGACGCGATGGCCGAACTCGAAGCCGGTGTTGCCGACGCGCTCGCCTGTGATCCAGCGCCGCGTGGCGATCTCCTGGAAAGCCACGGCTGGTGGGCCGTGTGCGCCTGCAATGTGGCTGCACGATCGCTCGATGGCCCCGCGTTGCAGCGTGCACTCGCGATCTTCACCAACATGATCAGCGAAATCGCCGATGCCACCGACAATTGGTCGCTGCGTGAACGCTGCTTCAGCATCGAACACGCCGCGCACGCCGATGATCTCTCGGCCGAGTGGCTGCTGGATCGGAGTGACCTCAAGGTGCTGTGTGGCACCATGAGCCGATTCCCATCGTTCCGCCCAACGGGTTGGCGCATTCTGGAGCGCGCCCAAGTCCTGGAGGAAGCCTCATGAAGCCGGTCCAACTCGTGCTGTGCGGCCTGCTGGCCGTGGCCTGCCCAAGTGCATCGATCGTGCATGTTGCCTCGGCGGGCAACGACTGGTGGGGCGATCAGCGTCGCAAGCTCCCGCCATGGTGGGTCGGTACCGGGCAGACCACTCAGGAGCGCATGTTCTTTGCCATGATGGACACGCGGTTCGGCACTCGGTGGATGCACACGATGCAGGAAGAAGTCGTCATGCCGATGTGGAGCCGGTGGCTGCGCGATTGGCACCGGCGCGAGAAGACCGGGCACTGAGCAATCGACCCCGATCTACACTCGGGTGATGGCCCGTCGACGCGCGTCGATCGTGATCCTGATGCCGATCGTCGGGTCGTCGGCGTTTGCCCAAAAGGGTGACCAGCCCGGCGAGATTCAGCCGCCGCTGCCGGCCGAGATGATGGCGTTCGACAGTCCTGCGCTCACGCCTGAAGGGTCGCTTGCGTCGATGCGTGTTGAGGATGGATTCCGCATCGAGCTGGTGGCCAGCGAACCGATGGTCGTCGCGCCCGTGGCCATGGCGTTTCATCCTGATGGATCGCTGTGGGTCGTCCAGATGCCGGGCTTCATGAGCGACATCGATGGTTCGCGCGAACTCGAGCCGAACGGCAGCATCGTGCGATTGGTCGATCGTGACGGCGATGGCCGCATGGACGATCGCCAGATTGTGTTGGAGTCGCTGATCTTGCCGCGGTCGATCGCCTTCCACCGCGGCGGCACGCTGGTGATTGAGCCGCCCCATCTGGTGTGGGCGCAGGATCTTGATGGCGATGGCCGCGCCGAGTCGACCACGATCGTCGCGTCGGGGTTTGCGGGTCTCGAGAGTCCTGAGCATGCGGGCAACGCGCTTACCTGGTTCCATGATGGTTCGTTCGTGCCGAGTCAGCACGACGCGGGGTTCGTCGATCACGGGCGCGGGTTCGCTGCATTCGCGACGCCCGTCGAAGGACAGTGGGGCCAGGCGATCGATGACTTTGGTCGTTTGTTGGTCACGCCCAACAGCGATCCCCTGCTGATCGATCTTGTTCCACGATGGATGGCCGCGCGAACGCTCGGTGCGTCGAGCCTTCCGGGTGTGCCGCAGCGTGTGGTCGAGGATGCGCGCACTTGGCCATCGCATCTGACGCCGGGGATCAATCGTGCCTATCGCACCGGTGTGCTGCGCGATGGGCGATTGGCGCATGTGACATCGGCGTGTGGGCCGGTCGTCAACCGCGACATCGTGCTCGGCGAATCGATGCGCGGCGATGCGTTCATCTGCGCGCCGTGCGCCAATGCGGTCAAGCACTACCGGATCACCGAGAAGGACTCTGGTCCCGTGGGCGAGCCCGTGCCCGTGGGCGGCGAGTTTCTGACGAGCACCAGCGAGCGGTTTCGGCCATGTGATCTCAAGATCGGACCCGACGGTGCGCTCTACATCGCTGACATGAGCCGCGGCATCATCCAGCACCGCATCTTCATGACGAGCTTTCTTCGCGCGCAGGTGACGGCGCGCGGGCTCGATCAGCCCATCGATCAGGGACGGATCTGGCGCGTGGTGCCGGCCGATCGTCCGCTGCGCGCGCGTGTTGACCTGACGACCGCCGATCAGGCCGCGCTCGTCAACCACATCAGTGGTCCCAGCGGACATCTGCGCGATCACGCTTCACGACTGCTCGTTGAGCGCTGCCGATCCTTGGCGCCGCATCCCAGTGGGGAAGATCGGCGCCCGGACACCACCACAGTTCGCGCCCTCGTCGAACTCTCGCGCGGCGTGCAGGTCGATCCTGCGGTGCGTCATTCGGCGGCGAGCACGCTCATGATGCTCGGCGCCGGCGACATGGATCTCATTCATGCGCTGTCTTTGGACCGTGATGCACGGCTTCGAGCGGATGCTGCGATCTTTGCCGCGGGCATGCTGCATGGGGGACAGCATGTGCAGGCGTGCGTGGCGACGCTCGAACGCCTCGCGCAGGATCCCGCACGCAGCGTGGCGATTGCCGCACTCGCGTCGCTGGGCGAAGTCCAGGACGATCGCGACTTCATCGAGGCCGTTGGCCGACTCGTCGCGACCGGCGGTGTTCTGAGCGATGCGTCACGACGCGCTGCTCTCGCCAGCGGCATCAAGGGCAGATCGATGTTGCTCCTTGAGTGGTCGCTCTCGCTCGCGGACGGTGGCGACGCCGGCGTTCGTGCGCTTGCGAAGGAGTGCGTGGGACAGGTTCTGGCTCACGGCAACGAGCGCCTGAACGAAGCACTGCTGGCACTGGCTGCGCGCGCTTCATCGACGCAGCCGCAGATCGCGTCGACGATGCTCGATCGTGTCGCAGCGTGGACGAAGCCGGGCACGAAGGACGCTCGAGTCCTGCGCATGCACGGGCAGCCGGTTGGTTGGGGCGAGCTTGTGGCGGCGGGTCCGCGTGCGGTTCGCGCTGTGGCCGTGCTGCTTGACCCACAACTTTCGTGGCCGGGTCGCCCGGGCTACTTCCGACCCACGGTGGAACTCAGCGCCGATCAGCGTGGACGACTGCTCTACGGCAATTGTGTCGGATGTCATCAAGCCAGTGGTGCGGGCATGCCACCGGTCTATCCCCCGTTGCGAGACAGTCCCTTTGTGACGGGCGATCCGTCGCGGCTCATTCGAATCCTCGTGCATGGGCTCGAGGGCGACCTTGAGCTCGATGGGGTCACCTATCGCGGCGCGATGCCAGCGGCGCCGATTCAATCCGATGCGGATCTTGCGTTGCTCGCGAGTTGGCTGCGATCACAGTGGGGTCACGCGTCGGAGCCGATCACGCCGGAGTTCGTGTCGCGTGTACGCGCCGCCGATGCAACCCGGACCGGTCCATGGACTGCCCAACTGCTGGAGTCAGCGACGACGGTCGCGCCCGACCGTTGATGCGAGCGATGTGTGTTGATCGTGGCGGGTGGGTGAGCGCCCACACTGCTGCACCCTGAGTGCATCAGCCATGGCACGACTCAGGGTCGGCGTGAAAGAGCGCGGAATCGCAGCATCGCTTGTGCGCAATCAGCGCACTCATCCGCCGCGCAAGAGCCGTTCGACTTGTTCGCGGAACTCCGGCGGCACATCCGCCAGTCCACGACCACTGCCTGCAGGATCGACATGACCTTCCCAGAGGACGGATCCGTCGAGGTCTTCGACCCGCACTTGGGCTGGCTCGTGGTTTCGTCGATTGATCGAGATGCGAACCGAACCGTCGTCGAATGATGCGGACGACGACGACGATGAGGAAGATCGTCGTTCCTCGCGCTGACCATCGCGTTGACCATCGCGTTGACCATCGCGCTGACCATCGCGTTGACCATCGCGCTGACCACTGCGCTGACCATCGCGCTGACCACTGCGGTTCGCTGGCGGCATCGGCGGCATCGGAGGACGCGGTTCGTCACCGTTCCATTCCTGAACTTCGATCTCGACCTGAACATCGCGCTCAAGCGCGCGCATCAGCCGCTCCATCACGCGATCGCGCTGGTCGGGCGGAAGACCCTCGACCGCATCGCGCACGGCTTCCATGAGACGCGCGCGCGCGTCGTCACCGCCATCACGGTCTGGCTGTGCGTGACGGCGCTGTCCTTCACGGTTCGGCGCGTCCGCGCGCTGCCGTTCGGGGCGCGGTCCCTCGCCGTGCGGCCCATCACCGCGCTCACCTTCGCCGTGTTGCGCCTTGTTGTGTTGGCCCTCACGCTGCTGCGCTCCGCCGCGTTGCCCTCCGCCGCGTTGCCCTTCGCCGCGTTGCCCTTCGCCGCGTTGCCCTTCGCCGCGTTGCCCTTCGCCGCGTTGCCCTTCGCCGCGTTGCCCTTCGCCGTGTTGCCCTTCGCCGCGTTGCCCTTCGCCGTGTTGTGCGTCGTTGCGTTGCCCGTCGCGTCGCTGCGCATCGCCGCCCGTGTGGTCGGGTGCAGCACGACGCGCGGGCACCATGCGTTCACCGAGCGTGACCTCGGACTGCTTGCGCTCGCCGCGGCGGAGCCACGACAGTTTCATGTTGGCGCCTGGCTGTTCGGACTTCACCAGTCCGCCGAGTTGATCGACATTCATCAAGAACTGATCACCAACCATTTCGAGGATGTCGAAGCGCTGAAGACCAGCCTTCTCTGCGGGGCTCTCTGGCTCGACGAACATCACGACCAAGCCGGCACCCTTTCGCAACGGCAACTGCATCGCCACATCGCTGCGCACAGGTTCCACTTGCACGCCAAGCCACGCCTGGCGTTCGGTCATGCGATCGGTCGGTGCCTGCACAGGGGCCAGGGCTCGCTGTGGTGGCGGAGTTGGTTGTCCAGCGCGCGGTTCCTGGGCGGGCGAGCACGAGAATGCGACGACGAGCACGGTGGGAACAACCAGCGCCATGAGAGCCTCCTTGCAACGGACCAGCGGGACGGATTCCATCATCGTGCTTGGGACATCGGCATTTTCAAAGCGCGTGCTGCAGAGTCGACTTGGCAGAGGCCGCCGTTCGGTCGACGCTCACCACACGCTGGATGCGAGCGCCGCCGCGGCAGCGATCACTCAGTCATGTCCCAGCCAGCCATGTACCGGCCCGTCTCCAGCTTCAAGACCTGCCGGACGAGGTCGTTGGCGAGCGTGCTCGCGCCAAAGCGGAATAGATGGGGCGATAACCACTCTTGCCCCAGCGTTTCGCGCACCATCACCAGATAGTGGATCGCGGACTTCGCGGCGCGAATCCCGCCGGCGGGCTTCATCCCGATGCGGATCCCGGTCGTGCGATGGTGCTCGCGGATTGCCTCGAGCATCACAAGCGTGACGGGCATGGTGGCCGCGGGTTGGACCTTGCCGGTGCTTGTCTTGATGAAGACCTCGCCGTCGACGAGCGCAGGTGCGCCGGGCACGCTCGATGCGGCATCCATCGCGACATCGCTCGCGTGTCGCACCTGCTCAAGTGTGCCGAGCTCGCCAGTCTCAAGAATGATCTTGAGGTGCGCTGATCCGCATGCACGCTTGATCTCGCGGATCTCTTGCGCGACTTCTGCGTGACGACCCTCGAGCCAGGTGCCCCGCGTGATGACCATGTCGATCTCATCTGCTCCATCAGCAACAGCGCGCGCACAATCGGCCAGACGAAGGTCGAGTGGATACTGCCCGCTTGGGAATCCCGTCGCCACGCTCGCCACCTTGACGGTCGAGTCGCGCAGGGCATCGCGCGCATCGCGTACGCGTGACGGGTAGACGCACACCGCAGCGACGGGCGGCAGCGGATCCTTGAGCACACCGTGGTACGGGCGCAGTGCCTTGGCACAGAGTGCATGCACTTTTTCGCGCGAGTCCTTGCCCTCAAGCGTCGTCAAGTCCACCATGGACAGCGCCAGGCGCAAGGCCTGGCGCTTGGAGTCATGCTTGATCGAACGCTTGGTGAACGAGGCGGCGCGCGCGACGGCGGTGACGGTGTCGACCGCGCGCATGCTCGGTCAGTTCCCGCGAGCGCGAGCGAAGAGCGCGGCCAGACTCTCGCTGTGCCGCAGTTGAACCTTCTGGTCTTGGAATCGCTCCATGGCGTAGACCAGCAGCACTTCGTCGCGGCTGTCCACCACGTAGACGGCTTCGATGGGCTGTGCCGGCGTGCCCTGACCCGTGGTGGCGGAGCAGACGCTGTAGCCGTGCTGACCGCTGTTGGCCTGGTCGGCGTACGCGCGCTGTTCGAGCCGCCCCGCTTGCATGATGACCAGTGCGCCCAAGAGGACCGCGGTCGCCCACAGGATCGCTGCGCCAGTGCCGATGGACTGTTGATTGGTTCGCGTGCTCATCGTCCGCCCCTCCGTGCTTGCATGCTGTCGGCGGCGATGTTGCGGTAGCCGACGTAGTTCATCTTCTTGCTCGTGTCGTCCCAAGCTAGGGCGACGAGTTCGTTGTTGGTCTCGTCGATCACATACACGACCGACAGCGGCGTGCCCGTGACGCCACTGGAAATCAGAATGTACGATCCGCGTTGGCGTGCTTGGGCGCTGGCGCTGCCAGACAACGAGACGAGCGCGAGCGCCGCGAGCAGCACGGCATTCAGCGCGATCAGGGAGAGGAACTGTGTTCGTGACATGAAGGAACCTCCTGGGTGGTGTGATGTCGGCTTGCGGGACCCCGTCGCGTGATCAATCGTGAACGAACCGCGCGATCAGTCCATGTGGCTGCGCTTGACTGGATAGAGCGCCACGCCGAGCACGCCGGCCGCGATCAGGAACATGACGGCGTAGCCCACCCACGCGGGTGCTGGACTGTTGACGCTCGGTTCGCGGGGACCTTGTGCTAGGGCGATGCCGGTCACGAAGAGCGCGGCGACCATTGGTGCATATCGTGCGAGGCGGCTCATGTCCGAAGCATACCGGGGGCCATGGGCGACAGCGCCACGCGCTTGCCATCACGCACCGCGCGCACGACCGGATCTGTGGGGTCGTGGTCGAGCACGATGCGGAGTTCGCGATCGAGGGCATCGTGCAAGAACGCGCGCTTGCTGAGCATGGTCTGGTAGGGCAGCATGTCGTAGCCGAGGCTCGACGATGGATGCGCGTGGTGCCGCGTGGGCATGAGGTCGCCGGGGAACGCCCACGGACCATCCTGCCCTTGGATGAAGACGCCCTGCATCCCCCAGGTGTGACCCGGAAGCGGACGAAGCTCGATGCCCGACATCGGCTCCGCGATGCCGTCGTGCAGCACGATCTGCGACGCGATCGGATCGAGCACCGAGCGAAGGTAGGTCTTCGTCATCGTGCTTTTGTTTGCGAGCGCGTCGTCCCACTCGGTCCGCTGCACATGGATGCGCGCGGCGGAGAAGACGGAGCGGATCGAGCCATCTGGTCCAGATGTCAGCCCGGCCGCATGATCGAAGTGGAGGTGCGTGACGATGACGTCGGTGATGTCCTTCGGCGTGACGCCACGCTCGGCGAGCGCGTCGACGACGGTTCGACGAGCCAGCAGCCACGCGGCACGGTCTGCATCGCTCCATCGATCGCCGTATCCAGTTTCCACAAGCACGGTGCGTGCGCCGTCACGAAGCAGCAGTGCGTTGCACGCGAGTGGGATCCGGTTGTCCGCGTCGGCCTCGACCCAGGTGGACCACTGCACCTTGGGGATCAGCCCGAACATTCCGCCGCCATCGAGTCGGAAGTCACCGACGCGAAGCACCTCGATGTGCCATCGATTCATGCGTAGTCCATCCAGGTACCTCGGATCAGGGTGCCGTGTTGGGCGGCGCCGACGCGGGTTGCGTGCCGAGCGGTGGAACAACGCGTTCGGGCATGGGTGGACCGACGCGCGGATCGTCCATCGGCGGATAGAGCATCACGCGCGCCCGGTCGATGGAGATCGTGCCTTGTTTTTGATCGGGCGACCCCATGATGGCCATGCGTCCTTGTGTCGGCAGTCCAGCTTCGACACGGTACCCCACGCTGGTCGCATCGACAAAGGTGTTCACGCGGGCTCCCTTGATGGCGACGGCAACGACATGGTCCTTGCCGTCGCGCAGACGCTCGACGCCGATCTTCGATCGCACGCCACCGTCGAGCGAGCCGTCCTCGGGAAGGCGCACGATGAACGCAGCACCCGGATCGTCGCAGCGCCCCTCGAGGATCGCAAGACAATCGCCGTACGCGTCATCGCTCACGAGCACCGCGGGCTCCGCTTCGGTCTGGGGAGTCACGAGTCGGGCGTGCGGAGGGATGCCGTCGAGCGGCCACGGCAACCCTGAGCGTGCTGACCATCCCTGCAAGGCACCACCGTCGAAGATGCGCACGGACTTCGGTGGAGGTAGCTCGGCGATCATCACGCGACGCCAATGCACGGTGGTCCGCCCGGAGTGAACTTGGAAGGCAATGCGTCCGTCCGCGTCCAGGATGTCCACGCCATCGGCAGCAGGGACACCGTTCACCCAAGTCCGGAACCACGGGCCACGACATTCGATCACAAACCGATTCCACTCCCCTGCCTTGAACGCCTGCCGAGCGGCTTCGTTCTCCTTGAGATCGAACAGCCATCCACGACGACCCTCGTCATAGATGCCGCCACTCCACGCGCGTGGCGTCGGGTCGATCTCGACCTGGTATCCGACGAGCGAACCAGATCCGTCGTTCTCGCGCACCTGGCTGCGGACCTGGATGCCGGAGTTGCCCTCGTCGATGCGTAGTTCCAGATCGAGCACGAAATCTTCGTAGTTCCCTGGACTCACGAGGAAGGCGTTGCGTGAATCGGTGCCATGTCCCGTGAGCACGCCATCGCGCATTGCAAACTCCGCCACGCCGCCGACGATGTGCCAACCCTCGGTCGATCGTGCGGGGAAGAGTGGCTTGAGTGCCGGCTGCGGCAGGCGCTCGGTGTCGTCGAGGGGCATTCCAGCGACCGATGGTGCTGCAACGCAGACCGCGGCGGCCGAGCGCGACGCGATCGTGGACGAAGCGACGACGCTTCCCACGAAGGAAGTCGCAGCAACGAGCAGTGCTGCAGGGGCGAACGATCGCGTGAGTCGTGCCATGCGAGGATCGTAACCCCGGGCTAGGCTTGCTCCGATGATGACCTCGCCCCGCGTCGCGCTGTTCGGAGCCGCAGGCGAGGTCACGGGGTCCTGCACGCTGGTCGAATCGCAGTTCTCGCGTGTCTTGGTCGACTTCGGCATGTTTCAGGGTGCGCCTGAGCAGGAGTTGCGCAATGCCGAGCCCCCACCGATCGACTTTGCGAAGCTCGATGCGGTCGTGCTCACGCACGCGCACATCGATCACTGCGGCCGCTTGGGCATGCTGTCGCGCCTGGGATTCAACGGACCGATCATCGTGAGCGACGCCACGAGCGAGCTGCTACCGCGCGTGCTCCGCGCGAGCGCCACGCTGCAGTTCGTGAGGGTTGACGAGCATGGCGCCGGCACTGCGCCCAGCTTCGAGGTCCTGGAGCCAGCGCATCTGGTGCAGTCGAGCCGCGCGCGCGAGGTGCCGCCGGTGGTGCTCTTTGGGCATCGAGATGCTGACCGGGTTGCCAAGATGGTGCGGGCCATTCCGTGGTCGGCCTGGCATGAGTTGCCAGGTGGAATGCGTGTCCGGCTGCACCATGCATGTCATGTGGTCGGTGCGGCGAGCGTGGAACTGGAACTGGAGCATGCCGGCACGCGCCGTCGCGTGCTGTGTTCAGGCGACATCGGACCGTTCGGCAATCCCCTGCTCGCTGTGCACCAATGGCCTGAACGAGCTCCTGATCTTGTGGTGATGGAGTGCACGAATGGGCATCGTTCGTTGCGTGAGCACGAGGCGGTGCGCTCGTTTGATGCGGTCGTTCACGACGCCGTGGCGAACGGTCGCCGATTGCTGTTTCCGGTGTTCGCCCTTGGGCGCGCGCAGCAGTTCCTGCAGCACTTTGCACGGCTCTCGCGTGCCGGTGCGCTCGACGGGTACCAGGTCTACCTCGACAGTGGCATGGCGGTGCACGGTGCGTCGGTGCTCGAGCGTCACCCACGGCTCTTGGCACCGGAACCACAGCGCATGATGCTGCGGGGCGAGTCGCCGATGGAGTTCCCGCAATTGCATCGACTCACAAGCCGTTCGCAGAGCGAGGACCTTCGATCGATTCGTGGCGGCTGCGCGATCTTGGCTGGCTCCGGTTTCTGTGATGCCGGCCCGATCGTGAGGCACCTGCTCGATCACCTCGAGGATGAAGGATCGTCACTGGTGTTCACAGGATTTCAGCTCGAAGGATCGCTTGGCCGCGCGCTGCTCGAAGGCGCCACACGCGTTCGCGTGAATGGCCATGAGCGAAGCGTGCGTTGCAGGATCGAACGCGTCGAAGGCGTGAGCAGCCACGGTGATCGCGCGGACCTGTTGCGGTGGTTCGAGGGTTTTCCCAATCAGCCGTTGCGCGTGGTGCTCAATCACGGCATCGGCGAGGCGCGGAGCGAATTCGGTGCAGCGCTAGAGCGCGACGGCACGACCGTCCACACGCCGATGCTGGGCGAGCCCATCACATTCTGATCGACGGGTCGCGTTGGAAGATTATGGTTCGAGCGCGAAGAGTCGCGTGAATCCCATGCGTTGCAGCAGCTGGTGGTACTCCGGCTTCGGGCCGCGGAGCCTGAGCGGAAGCGCCCCATCCTTGCAGAGTCGATAGAGCAGCAGAAGCGCCTCGAATCCGCTGCTGCACATTGCCGTCACCGCGCCGACCTCCAGGACCACCTCGCCAAGCTCCTTGGGGCGTCGCTTCATCGCCTGCTCGATGTCGTTGCGAAGGTCAGTGGCGAGATCGCTGTCGATCACGCTCGGAACAACCTTGAGCACATAGGTGGTTGCATCGCGTCGTGCGAGGATGGTTGGATCGTTCGGGCGCATCGCGTGCATCATCGGTCTGATCCATGTGAAGAGGTGGCGGAATTCCGTTCTTGGAGTAGTCCGATAACAGCATGGTAACGAATTCGCGGCGTGTTCTTGAGTGGGATCCTCGTCCACCGTTACATTCCGGGCCTGCAAGGAGGCAACCATGTCAATTGAAGGCGGAGATCGTGCGCCGAAACTGGCGCGAAAACTCGGTCGCGGGCTTGGAAATCTCATTCCGGTGCCATTGCCACCAAAGTTGGCCGAGGACTCTGAGGGTTCGGCAACGAATCGGGTCGGCGCGCCCCCCGCCGCGACCACGGCGCCTGGGACAACGGCGCCTAGGACAACGGCGCCTGGAACAACGGCGGGCACAAGTTCCACGGGGAACACGGGCGGGGCATCAAAGGCTGGATCACCGAGTGGCGGCGCAGCTCGACCGATTCCAACCTCGATGCCGCATGTTTCGACCCGACCGGTTGCGGGGTCGGCGACGGTTGCTCAGACTTCAACTCCTCGTACGCCGGTGCCCGCGGTTCCTCCTAGCCGCGGTGCGGGTCCTGGGACGACCGATCAAGGCAGCGGCTTCGCAGCCTCCGACGCCGGATCGACCTACCGCGTTGTCCCTATCGCCTCGATCAGCAGGAATCGGTGGCAACCGCGCGAGATGTTCCACGAGGAACAAATCCGAGAGCTCGCTCAGTCCATCGAATTGGCTGGGCTGATGCAGCCACTGGTCGTTCGGGCCAAGGGGAAGGGCTTCGAATTGATTGCTGGCGAGCGCCGGTTGCGCGCGCTGACCTTGCTGAAGCGAACGGATGCGCCTGTCGTGATTCACGATGTGAACGACCAGGTGGCCGCTGAGTGGGCCTTGATCGAGAACCTCCAGCGTGAGGACCTGAACCCCATGGAGCGCGCGACCGCGATGCAGCGCCTTGTCGTGGAGTTCGAACTGACACACGAGGAGCTCGCTGACAGGCTCGGACTCAAGCGCGCTTCAGTGACCAACATCTTGTCGCTCAACCACTTAGATGCGAAGACCGCCTCCATGGTGCGGTCCGGAGCGTTGTCAGCTGGTCACGCCAAGTGCCTACTCAGCGTCGATTCGCTTCAGGATCGACTGCGCCTGGCAGATTCTTGCGTCAGGGAAGCGTGGCCGGTTCGCAAGCTCGAGCAGGAGACCAAGCGAATCAGGGAGCGTTCCACGGGGAACAGTCGGCTGCCCACGACACGCACGATCAGCGCACATGTGGCCGACCTCGAGCGGCAACTTACGGAGCACCTCGGCACCAAGGTCACGATCCAGATGGGTCGCAAGCCGAACACCGGGAGAATGGTCCTCCAGTTCTATTCGAACGCGCAGTTCGACGGCCTCTTGCAGGCAATGAACTTCTCCAACGACGGGTTATAAGACCTTCACAACCGAACCTAATCCCCGGCCCGGAGGCGTCGCACACCCGCGACAAAACCGGGCCTTTTCTTGCCGTCGCAGGGGAAGCCGCGCTTCGTGGGCGGCGTCAGGACGGCAGGGCAGTTCGGTCCCCGCCGCAAGCGCCAGGGCTCGGGGCCGTGGCATCAGCGATCGGTTGCCGCGCGCCCACGCCAGGGCATAGCGTCCGTCCATCCACGGTCCGCCCATCGGCCCTTTGGCGTCCGCTCGATCTCGTCACGCACACCATCTTCAGTCCACGACTCCAGGAGTTCCCGCGATGCTTCGCACGACCATTGCCGTTCTTGCCCTTGCCCTCGGTTCGTTCGCCGTCACCGCAGCGGTCGAGCCGCCGCCGGAAGGGGTTGCCTACACCATCGACAGCGTGCACTCGACCGCGCTCTTCCGCGTGCAGCACCTTGGTGCTGGCCGTTTCTGGGGTCGCTTCAACGATGTGTCGGGCAGCGTTCTGTTTGATCGCGGTGTCGAAATTCAAATGAATGTGTCCATCCGGACCGACAGCATCGACAGCGGCCACACGGACCTGGACAAGCACTTGATGAGCCCGGACTTCTTCAATGCGAAGGAACCGTCGTGTGCCACGATGACCTTCAAGTCGTCGGGATGCTCGATGGGCGACAAGGGCATCTACATGGTGTCGGGCGACCTGACGATCCACGGCGTGACCAAGCAGATCACCGTGCCCGTCGAGTTCACTGGTGCGGCGGACATGGGGCGCGGCGCGCGCGCGGGTTTCGAGACCACCTTCTCCATCAAGCGCAGCGAGTACGGCATGAACTTCGGCGTCGAGAAGGGGATGCTCGGCGACGAGGTCCGCATCACGGTCGCCCTGGAAGGTGTGGAGGCTACGACCGACAGCGCCGGCGAGAAGAAGTGATCTGCCCCCGATGGCGCGCGATGGCCGCGAACACGATGTCTGAACACACAGGAACACGATGCTGAACTTGACACTCATGGCCGTGATGGTGCCGGCGCTCGTCGGCATCATCGTGTTCTTGCTCCCGCGCGCCCCGTGGATCGCCGTCGGTCCCAACGCACAGGAGCAGCGCCGCGTTGTTCCAGGGACGGCGGCCCTATCGCTCGGTGCGGCGTTTGCACTGTCGGTCTGGCTGCAGGAAGGCACGAACGCTCCGTGGGCGCAGTGGCACACGGTTCCGTTCGTGATCGCAGTGTTCTCCATCCTGACGCTGGTGCGCGGGTCGCACGAGCGTCCACTCGATGGTCTGCTCGGATGCATCTCGGCACCATTCATGGCTCTCCTCGCAGCTGTGATGGTCTTCTGCATGCGGTTCCCCGCGTGGACCGCAGGCGATCGCGCGCTCGCCGCGCTCGCGGCGCTTCCACTGGCCTTCATCCTGTGTCCGTCGATTGGATCGGCACCGGGAACAACAGCCACCATTGGTGCGGTGGCGTGTGGATCGATGGCCTCGCTCTGCATGGCGAGTGGTTTCGCCAAGCTCGCACTCGCCTTGACTGCCGTGGCGATGGTGTTGATCGTCATGGTCGTGGTGTGCCGTTGGAATCGCCGCATCACGCCCGGTGTCGGCGTGGCCACGGTGGTTGCGGCCTTGCTCGTCGGCAGTGCGGCGGCTGGCGCGGCGCACGACGACAACACCTTCGCTGCGCACTGGTGGTGGGCCGTCGCGCTCTCGCCAGTCGTGCCTGTGATCACGATTCCCATCGTGGGTCGAGCGTCGTCGAGCCCGACCGCGGCGGTGACCAAGGTGGTCGTGGTCGCGCTCGTCTGCGCGGTCGCGCTCATCAGCGCGTGGGGTGCCAAGCGCGCATCAAGCGAACAGGTGTCGTCGATTCCGCCGTGCACCGATGCCTGCTTCGTGCGACACTGCCCGCATGGCTGATTTCTTCCCCGGCGTCCCGTCGATCGCCTTCCGGGGACCGGACTGCAATGAGCCGTTTGCGCTGCGCCAGTACGACGCATCCGCCATCATCGAGGGTCGCTCCATGCGCGAACACCTGCGGTTCGCGAGTTGCTATTGGCACACGATGCGCAACGGTCTCTCGGATCCGTTCGGCGCGCCGACAGCGTTGATGCCGTGGGACGACGGAAGCGACTCGATCGAGAACGCACTGCGACGCGTTGATGCATTCGGCGAGTTCCTCACGAAGACCGGAATCGGCCACTGGTGCTTTCATGATCGCGACGTCGCACCTGAGCGCGACACGCTTGCCGCGACCGAGCGCGACCTGCAGACAGTCGTCGATCGCCTGGAGTCGATGCAGCGCGCGACTGGTGCGCGGCTCCTGTGGGGCACCGCGTGCCTGTTCAGCCATCCGCGCTACATGCACGGCGCGGCCACGAGCCCGCAGGTCCGCGTGTTCTTGCACGCCGCAGCGCAGGTGCGCGTGGCGATGGAAGCCACGATGCGTCTGGGCGGCGAGGGGTATGTCTTCTGGGGCGGCCGCGAGGGCTACACCACGCTGCTGAACACCGACCTTCGTCGCGAGCGCGAGCAGTTGGCAGCGTTCCTGCACTTGGCCGTCGACCACGCACGATCGATCGGCTTCACCGGCCAGCTCTACATCGAGCCGAAGCCGCACGAACCCTCGACCCACCAGTACGACCACGATGTCGAGGCCACGCTGAACTTCCTTCGCGAGTTCGACCTCATCAACCACATCAAGCTCAACATCGAGACCAATCATGCGACGCTCGCAGGTCACTCGATGGAGCATGAACTGCGCGCGGCGATCGCCGCCGACGCGCTCGGTTCCATCGACGCCAACATGGGAACGCCGGGATTGGGCTGGGACACGGATCGGTTCCCGACCGATCTTGCTCTGACGACGCAGGTCATGCTGGCCGTGCTCGACATGGGTGGCTTCACGACCGGCGGCCTCAACTTCGATGCCAAGCGCCGGCGCGAGAGCTTTACGCCCGAAGACCTCGTGATGGCGCACCTTGCTGGCATGGACGCGTTCGCCGCCGGACTGAAGGTTGCCGCCGCCATCCGTGCCGATGGTCGTCTTGCTGCCTTTGTGCGGGACCGATACTCCAGTTGGCAGGGGGATCTGGGCCAGCGCATCCTTTCGAGAGGGGCGAATCTTGCCGAGCTCCATCGGCTGGCGCACGAAGCCGGGCGGGTCGATCTGACGAGTGGTCGTCAAGAGATGCTTGAAGACATTGTGAACCAAGTCGCGATCCGCGCGCTACGGTGACGCCATGGCACAGGAGCTGCTCTTCACATCGGCACCGAAGGGACTGAAGCCCGGCTCAAGCGGTCCGTGCATCGTGCAGATGTCGGAGTCGATGCCTCCCTTGCTCATGCATCGGCTTGAGTCGCTCAGTGCATACCGCGTGGCGAACGACGGCCACGATCCGATTCCATCCTTGAGCCATGTGTTGGTTGACATGAACGGCATGCGTCGTCATGTGGTGAGCCGCGTGGCGCATGCAGGCACTGATCATGCGGGGCGCGTGAATCGTCTTGCGCATCACTTGGTGCTCCACGGCGAAGAGCTTGGCTTGGGCGGACCTGCGTGGCTCGTGCAGCAGCCGGTCTTTAAGACGGAGTGGGACGGACGCGTGGCGTACCTCGAGGGCGAAGCGTGGTTGCCCGAGGGACCCACGCAGCCCGTGCATGTGTGCGCCAACTGGAAGACTGTGACGGGTGATGCGGGCTGGGCCGGAGTCGTGGCCGAAGCCGCGTTGGCACCGTCACCAAAGCCGGTGTGGATCATCCATCGTTGGAACGCGCCGGTTGTTGCGCTCCTTGATGAAATCGTCTCGGTTGCACCATCCCGCGAGCGCTGGAAGATCACATTCAGCACGCAGTTCACGCAGCCCTTGCCTGGCGCGGAGTGCACGATTCGCTTTTGCCTTGCAGGGACCGACGCTGCGCATGCAGCGCTCCATGCCGAAGGACTGGTGCTGGACCTGTCGTCGCCCGGTCGGCTCGATCGTTCGGGTGGTCTGGTTGCGGTGGCGCGGTCTGGTCGCGCCGTCGAGGCGTCGCAGGCTCCGGCCGCGACGACCGTGGCACCGGTCGCGCTCGAACCAGCGCAGCGCGGCAAGCGAGTGGTGCCGATGCTCGACACCAAGCCACCCACGCGCATCGATCCCGCGCAAGCGCGCGCGAACATGCCAGCCATCGATGTGGGAGGTGACTCCGTGGACCAAGGCATGGACTCATCGACAACGCCGACCCGTCGTGGACCACACACCGTGCCGTGGCTGCCGTGGGCCGTCGCGATGCTCGTCACGGCATGGGCTGCGGTCGCGACCTTCAAGATCATTGTGTCCGAGGCACCGACGCCGAGCGCTGGACCGCTCGCCGACATCACGCCGACCGATGCCGAGCGCGATGGGTTGCGCGCGCGAGTGGGCGAGCTCGAGGCGCAGGTCCGCGCGGCTCACGACGAGAAGACCGCGCTCGAGGCGCAGGTGCACGAACTCGACCAGGCCGCGTCACGCGACCGCGCTGCGATCAGCGATCTTGAGGCTCAGCTTGCGGCTGCTCGTCTCGATGGCGCGTCATCGCCACCCAACGCAGGCGCTGTCCACAAGAACGGCGCAACGAGCGCGGATGACCAGCCCTCGACCGCGACGGCGGAAGTCTTGCTCAAGCGGCCTCAAGCGGCCAGCGGTGATCAACGGCTTGGCGAAGTTCTTGGATCATCGATCTCCATCGCGTGGCCCGAGGGCGCACGCGTGGATCTGGCGTGGGACGCTGGTGCGCTCATGCAACGCACCACCGGCAAGCGATTGGCCGGGCTGCGCATCGTGGACGGCGGAGCAGTCTGGGCGTGGGATGCGCTTGAGTTGCCAGCGCTTCAGGGCGAAGCGCTCGAGACGATTCTTGATGCAGTCACCGCTGCCACCATCATGGTCGATGGCAAGCAGGTCGCTGCGCGCGTCGATCCGCGCATCCTGACGCTGCAGGTTTCACGCAAGGCCCTGATGGCCAAGCCCATCGACCTTCGGACATCGCTTCGGCTTCCCTGGGCGGGACCGATCACCGTGCGATCTCAAGGGGAGCCGATGACGGTTGAACCAGGTCGCTCGGCCGCAGTGCAGGCCAACGACGAGCTCGGAACGCGCGGCGTCCTGACCGTGGCACTTGCAAGCCGTGGTGATCGCGTGACCTTCTCGTTCACCCCGGATGCATCGCTGGAGCAGGAGACCACTCGTCGTCGTCTCACCTCGGCGACCGAGGCCAGCGAGTTCCTCAAGCTTGTGCGTGAACACGATCGATTGACCAGGGAGCAGCCCGCCAAGGCACGCAAGAGCCTGGGCACGCCGAAGGGTCGCGACGCCTACGAGGCCTACCTCGCCAAGTATCCGTTGATCGCGGAGAAGATCGTGGCGTACAGGGCGCAGGGTCTGGATGACCTGAAGGAACAACTCGAACGGGACAGCACGGCTGCCGAGGCCGAACTCCTCGCGGCGACCGAAGCTGTCGCGCGCGGTGATGCGCTGCGTGCGCAGTGGCCGAAGGCCGTCGCTGAGATCGCGCCGCGTGGCGGACAGGGCTTCGTGCTCGTTCGCATCGAGGCCATTGGCCCATGACTGAAGCGCCGCACGGCGGTCAGGTGCTCGATGCAGTGCGTGCGGCCGATGCGTGGCGAGCCGTGCAGGCCGGCTTGGTCGATGATCAGTCGTTGCACGAGAGCCTTCGGCATCAGGTGACGCTCGCGCTCGAATCAGTGCGCCATGTGCGACCCGGCGAGCGCTTGGGCAGGTCCGCGTTACGCCGATGGCGGTCGGTCCTTGATGCGCTCGGCGGCGACGCGGCGATCAGCGCGCTCGCTGCACCGTGGCTGTCGCGGCCAGTGGGTGAATCGGTGCATGTGGATCACGAACTGATGCCGCTGAGCAATGACGAACTGAACGCCATCAGCCGCGCCCTTGGTCCTGCCGAGGGACCGTCGGGATGGACTGGCGCTGACGATGCCGACGGCGTCGAGCCCGGATTGGGTTGGCACCTTCGACGGACGACCGCGAGCGAGCTGGTACCGGCGATCGATGCAGCACTCGCGCGCGCGACGCGGATCGCGTTCGATCGGCATCGCGCCGCAGGACGCCTGGCTCCGTGCTGGACACTCGCTGCGGAGCTTCATGCGTTTGGTGGCCCCACGAGCGCGGTGCTCGCGAACGAGCTCGTGCAGTGGCTCGATGCGGTCCATGGACTGGAGCCCGGCGTGCTCGCGCGCGTGTTGCTTGATGAATGGCGCGCGTCGTCGGGTCAGCATGACGACGCAGCGGCGTGGTTGTGGGCAGGCGGTGGTCCTGGCGGTGCAGCGGAACTCGCA
>Ga0194120_10005552_pt1 | contig 18493 bp, 16 predicted proteins | sample TA2MahCa65mmetaG_FD_148642 | JGI IMG/M metagenome (GOLD analysis project Ga0194120, IMG submission 148642) | Freshwater microbial communities from Lake Tanganyika, Tanzania - TA2015019 Mahale Deep Cast 65m | ecosystem: Environmental > Aquatic > Freshwater > Lake | place: Tanzania: Lake...
AAGCCTTTGCCCCTGCCATCGGAGGTTTGGATCAACAAGCCGGTCGACACCAGCACAACAGACAGAGAGGAACGTCAGTAAATTCCCATGCCGGGTGTCTCAAAGTTGTTGACACGCGCCGGCAGACTGATGTCTGAGAGGGTCCTGTTGCATCTTCGTTGCGCAATGTTTGGCGCGGGCTCGTGCCTGCCGGTTGCAGATCCAGCAGGTCCATATACTGGCATGCCAGAAAGTTGGGTATCAAGAACGATCTCGGATAAAACAGGTGCCACTAAGAACACCGACGCGGTCTGCCATGCCAGTGAAAAGGAAAAGGTTGACTTTGCGCGCCGAACTGAATGAAACTGCTTACGAAGCACACATCATAGCCGGAACTCGTGGCAGGTTAAGATGCAACGGCGCTGGAGCGCTCAGTTCCGTGCAGCGGCGCCATTCCGTTGTCAGTCAGGTCCAAAGGAGTGTTGATGCAGAAGCGGTTCATTTGTCGGCTCGCCATCGTTACCGTCTTCGCATTCGCGAGCCCGGCCGAAACATTGCGCGTGATGAGCTTCAATGTTCGATATCCGGCCAAAACTGACGGCCCGAACCGTTGGGAACTCCGCAAGGATGTCCTGGTGAAGAGCGATCAGCTGGAAGAATCCCGACCTGATCGGGACCCAGGAACTGTTCTACGTTCAAGGTCAGCACATTGTTGAGAGCTTGGGCGAGTACGTGTGGTTCGGTAACAGCCGGCGCGGTAACCGAGAAGATGAACATATGGGTGTGTTCTTCAAGCGGAGCAAGCTGCGCGTAATAGAGTCCGGGAACTTCTGGCTGTCCGAGACCCCTGAGGCTGCCGCCAGCATGGGATGGGGTGCAACCCTGCCCCGAATGGTGACTTGGGCGCTGTTCGAGCTAGTGGCCAGCGGCAAACGTTTCTACCTCTACAACACCCATTTCCACCATACCGCCCAGGGCGAAGAGGCGCGGCGCAACCTCACAGGGACTACCAGCGGGTTCAATGGGAAGAACACGACTGGGAGGCGGATCGACTGGATCCTGTACCGTGAGCCGTTCACCGCTCGAAGCCGAGACGGTCACGCATAACGAAGACGGCAGGCAACCGAGCCGCCACCGTGGAGACCGTTGGGCCGAAGCTTGCCCAGCCGGGCGTACTGCGGGTTCAGATCCCAGAGGTTGGCCGCGGCTTCGCAACGTTCGTGCCGCGCCAATCGTGAACGTATATACGTTGCGATACAATCTGGATGAGTGGCCAACGAAATCGAATTTGATTGGGATGACGAGAACGAGAAGCACCTCGCTGCCCACAAAGTCGCGCCGACGGAGTTCGAACAGGTGCTGAACAACGATCCAATAGACTTGGCCTTCGATCTCATCGACTACGAAGAACGTTATCGCTCTGTTGGTATCACGAATGGCGGCCGTTTGTTGTCAGTGGCGTGGACGATCCGCAACGGCAAGATACGTGCCATTACCGCCTTTCCGGCTAGCGTATCCGATAGGAAGTCTTTTCTGGAGAAACCCAAATGAAGAAGCAAGTGGAGAAGAAAACGAAGCGCGTCGTGCCGGCCTTCGCCACCGAGGCGGAAGAGGCGGCGTGGTGGTATGAAAACCGCAACCAGCATGGCAAGGAGCTACTCGCCGCCGTGAAAAGCGGCGAGGCTCAAGTGTTGACCAAGGCGAAGTTGCAGGAGCGGATAGCCGCGTCCAAGAAAGCGGCAGCTCCTGTGGTGGCGCTTCGGATTCCCGCAGCAGACTTGGCTTTGGCCCGAAAGCAGGCAGAACGCAAGGGCCTGCCTTACCAGACCTACATCAAATCGCTGCTGCACGAAACGCTCACCGAGCGAGAAAATCGAGAGGCGGGGTGATAGTCCGCGCAGTTTGACCGAATCGCTGCTTCAAGTCTTCAAGTCGCGGTGCTTGCGCCGCAGTATCGCCTTGCTCAGGCGAGCTCAGGAGGGCATTCGGTTTGTCGGGCCTGGCTTGACGGTTGCTGCCGCCAAGGTGCTTGCGGAACGCTGGACAGCACTTGGCCCCTCCGCTGTTGAGGTTGTGCTTGATGCTGATGCGGATCTATGCCGCCTCGGATTCTGCGACGGTGAGTCGCTCAGACTGCTTTCGGATGCAGCATCGCGGATGAACGCCCAGATCCACCGTCAAACGGGCGTGCGCCTCTGCGTACTAGAGATCGACGGGGAACGGATCATCTTCGCACCGACGCCGCGGCTCGTGGAGGAATCGAAGGCGGATGTCGCCGAGATCGTGCTCTCTCCAAGCCAGGGCGAGAGCCTCCACGAGCAAATCCTGGCAGCCCCAGACCTGGTGCCGCGCCCGTTGACTAAGGCCAGCGTTGAGAAAGTGGCGGCGGACCTGCAGCAGAGTCCAGCACAGCCGTTTAACCTCGCCCGGCAGGTGCGCATTCTCAGCTTCCTGGTCTGGTATTCTATCGGGCAAGTCCAGCCACCGTGCTTGGCGCATGTTTTCGTGGCTTTTGACGTCGTGGCTCATTTGGTGTCCATTTGGTGTCCATTCTTCGCAGGCAAGAAGGAGACGAAACCGGACCAGATAGACTGTTTGGATAGGTGGCAAGCATTGAGAAACTCGCAACTTGGAGGAAATCCATTGTGGTTCTCGCAAACCTCGAAGTTGCTGATAAATTGGGGGTTGCCCTTCTTCCTTCGATTCCCTTGTTTGCCTCCGTTGGTGGCGCTGTCGGCGGCTTTCTTGGCTTTCTTTCGTCAGCGAACGGCGCTTCAGCTTGAGATTCTGGCCCTACGTCACCAGCTCGGTGTTCTGCAACGCTCGGTGAAGCGGCCGAAGCTGTCGGCGGACTCCATCATCGTTACAAGCGCCGCGCCGCCTAAAGGCATCTTCGGCGTGACTCCGCATGGCTCTGTACTCTTGCGCGGCCCCCACGGAGGGCCACCGGGTCAGCGCTCGTGAAGCGCAGCAAGAGGTCTTGTCAGCCGACGACGTGGGGCGAGTGACGTCCGAAACTGCTCTCTCAGAACATCCCAAAGGCCCTGGATCCCGCTCGATAAGACCTCAAGATGGGATTTCCGAGAACGACAGTGGGAATCTCGCGACTCTACGACTTTGTAAACACCGGACTCGTCAGCGTCCCCGTGCTATCGCCAAACGACTCTTGCTCGATGCCCATGGCCCGCAGAATGCTCAGGTACATGTTCGACATCCGTGCTCCGTCCTGGCGCCAATACGTTCCGTGCTTCAGGCCCATGTTGGCGCCGCCGGCTACCAGCGTCGGGAGGTTGTGCGAGTTGTGTGTCGTGCTCGCGCCGCTGCCGAAAAGCACGATGGTGTTGTCGAAAATCGGGCCGTTGTTGTCCTTGAGCTGGTTGAGAGCGCCGAAAAAGTGCGCGATCTGTTGCGCAAGGAACAGGTCGTATTTGGCGAAATCGAGCTGTCCTTCCTTGTCGGTGGCGTGGGAAAGATTGTGGTGCGTTTTCGACAGGCCGAGCTTGAGCGGGAACGTGTCGCTGATGCCCATTCCGTCCTCGCGGTTCAGCATGAAGGCCACCGAGCGGGTGATGTCGGCGTCGAAGGCCAGCGCGATCAGGTCGAACATGTTGCGGTAATATTCGCCTGGGTCGCCGGCGTTGGAGGCTTCGAGGTTCAGATGCGAGTAGTCCTGCTTCTTGAGCGGAATGTCGATCCAGCGCTCGGAAGCAACCAGACGGGATTCCATTTCGTTCAGCGTGCTCAGGTACTGGTCCATCCGCTCACGGTCGGTCTTGCCCAGATTGTCGTTGAGGGAGCGAGCGCTCGAGGCTACGGCGTCCACGAGCTTGATGCGGCGCTGCAGATTCTCGTGCGCGGACTGCTGGTTCGGATCGTCCCCGCGGAACAGACGGTCAAACACGCGGCGCGGGTTGTTTTCCGCCGGGACAGGCCGGCCGTCAATGCTGTAGGAAATGGTTCCCGTACGCGACAGGAAGCCGGTGCCGGCGTCAATGGACAACACCAGGGAGGGCTGGCGGCAGTGCTGTTTGGTGTGCTGCGCGACGACCTGATCGAGGCCGACCGAGTTGAACGTGCCGGGCTTCGGATTGTGCAGCGGGGCGCCGGTAAGCCACATGTCCGAGCAGATGTGCGGATCGGCCTTAGGACCATTCGGATGTTCGAGGCCGCCGAGGAAACTCAACTGCTTGCGGAATGGCGCGAACGGTTCCGTGGATTTGCCGAACTGAAAGTCTGCGCCGGCGCCGTGCGCGGGAAACCAGCTCCATTCGTCGATGCCGTGCTCAGATTTGGGCAGCGACATGCCATTCGCGGTGTAGATGGCGCAGAAACGCCTCGGAACCTGGTTTGCGACCTCGGCTCCCATCACGTCAAGCGCGGGGAGAGCAAGGGTTACGCCTCCGAGACCTTTCAAGAAAGCCCGGCGGTCCAATTGATTCAGGCGCTTCATCGTTCCATTCCCTCCAGGCAGATCGAACCCATCGCTACTTCTCTAAGAAGATCGGGCTTTTGGCCACATACCGGACCATGTCCTTCATCCGGAAACCACCTGCCTGCAAATCTCTGACTGCCTTCGTACGAAGGCTGTGGATTTCATTGTACGTGAGAGAGCGGCCGGCTGCAAAGGTGGCCAAGTGCTTGAGGACACTGAAGGCGACCTGGTCCGGACGGTCTTCGGCAAGATAGCGCTTCAGGCCATCGACGCCGGTGACCTCGGTCTTGTCGGCCAGCGTGGATCTCGAGTCGACCGGCTCCTTCTTACGGCGGCCGCCTGCGTCGTAGTCTTCAAAGGGCACACCCCACGGGTCGATCTTCAAATGGCACTGCCTGCAGGCCGGGACGTCCCGGTGCTGCTCGAGCCGCTGGCGCAAGGTGAGGCCGGCAGTTTCCTTGAGGGCGGGGACGTTCGGCAGCGGGTCACCGGGCGGTTCCGCCACGATCTTGCGTGCGAGCCAAGCGCCGCGTTTGACAGGATTCGATTCGCGGCCATCGGAAAGGCCGGCAAGGATCGCGGCCTGGGTGATGACGCCACCGAGATCGGGCCGGCCATGCGGAATCATCATGAAGCGGAAGCCGCTCTCGGTCTTGTCGGCCAGGTCGTAGTAGTGAGCGACGGCTTCATTGGCGAGGATGAACTCCGAAGTGATCAGTTTCGTAGCCGCGAGGTTGTTTCGGATCAGGTACTGGACGAACTCGACGGGCTCCTGCTCAAGCGCGCGGCGAGTATCGCGCGTGAGATTGGGGAAGCGTTTGCGGTCGGCCTCGAGGACCTGGAACTTGTCGAGGCCCAGCCACTGGGTGGTGAACTCGGACACGAAGCGGGAAAAGCGCGGGTCCGCGATCATACGGTCAATTTCGCTGTCGAGCTGCTGTGTGAGCAGCCCGCTGGATGCCAACTGCCGGGTGCGGGCGTCCGGGGGGCCGTTCCACAGAAAGTAAGACAGCTTCGAAGAGAGTTCCCAAGGATCCAGGGGCTCGGCCTGCGGGCTCGCGCTGGTTTCGATGAGGAAGAGGAATTGCGGAGAAGTGAGGACCACTTGCAACGTGTCCTTGATGGCCTCTTCGAAACCGCGGCCGTTTTGCCGGGATTTTGTGTAAACGGACAATAGGGATTGCTCTTCGGCTTCAGTGATCCCCTGGCGGAAGGCCTTCGTGGCAAAGTTCGCGACTACCTGTTTGGCGTAGACGTGGTCGCTGGCGCCCTGGGCCCGCCGGATAAAGATGTCTTTGTGGGACGGCGGCGGCCAGGATTCATAGTAGGGGCCTTCGAATTCCACCGAGCGGACGAGGAGGCGGGGCATGTCGCGGCCGTCGGTATACTCGCTCCGCACGCCGATTTCATGGATGCCGGCGAGGTAGTTGACGTTGTCCTTCTCGACAATGGGGGCAGGGAAATTGTCGATCGTGCCTTCAAAGACGAACTTGGCGAGATTGGTTCCGGTGACGGTTAGTGGCAGGCCGACCGGGGCGAGGGTACTGCCGCAGTCGCGGCGGAGGCCGAGGTGCACGCCGACCCGCGGCTGGCGCTTCTCAAATACGGTAAAGCGCTTTGCTAACGCGTCTTCCGGAGGGATCGGCGTAACGACGATGCGGTCCAATTGCCGGACGCTTTCGTATTGCGCGCTGATCTTGAGCGGACCTGCCGGGAGCCGGGCCACAAGGAATGCCGGTTGATCGAGCGCGCCCGTAAATTCGCGGCCGCCGAGGTGCAGCGTAAGGTCTGGGGTACGGCGGCGGCGAACAGTTACGCCGTCATCGGTATATCCTTGCTTGCCGCGTTGAGAACGAAGCTCGAGGAGGCTCTTGCCGGGCGTGATCAGTGCGGCGATTTCGGCCTCTTCCAGCGGCCGGCGGTAAAGCCGGACCTGGCCGACCTCGCCGTCGAACTTCGGCGCAATCTGGAGGTCGGACTGTTCGGCGTCGAACTGGGCGCTGCCCATGCTTGCCTTCGCCACCAGCGATCCGTTGACGTAAAGGAGCGTTTCGTTGTGGCCCCGGTGGACAACGGCGGCGACGTGGCTCCACTGATTCGGAAGGATGGCGCCAGGCCGGGTGGAGACGGCGGCATTAGCACCTTCGGTTTCCCCGGCCGTTTGCAAGCGCAGCGAACCCCGCATGTTCGGGATTTCCAGGAACCAGCCGCGGGTCCGGTCAGCAGCGCCCAGAGTGACGATGGATTGGCGACCGGGCTGCTTGGGCTTGATCCAGGCGGCAACGGTGAAGTCTCCTTCGCCGACCGCGCGCGGGTCATCGGTGGGAAGATCGTTTCTCGGGATCGTTAACGGCGCGGTGATGGGCTGGACGGCAGGAGATTCCAAAGCTTCGGTTGGCCAGGCTCCGCTGAGGCCTTCTTTCAGCCGCGAGGCGTCCGGCGTCACAGGCTTCGTCTCCACCGGGTAAATGTCCACTTGGTAGATGCCGTCTGCGGGAATCGTTACTGTTTTGTCAGTAGCCTCCAGGACGATTCCGCCCGCGCCTGCCAGGGACGTGGCACCCGGATCAAGGAGAAGGCCGTCGTCGTATTTTGCCGCGGTGACGGTCACCCGGAAGCGGCCGCTATCGGGGAGTTCGCGGAGTGCGATTTTGAAGTTGGCTTTCGGGCCGTAGGTGCCGTCCTCGTCGAACATTTCCTCTGTCGGGATTGCGGGGCGCAGCAACAGACCCTCGGGAACGGTGCTCCAGGCCTCTCCTTTCGGATAACCCCCACTCCCCCGCGTGTCTGCGAAAACGGAATGGTAGATGCTGTCGAATTCGCGCCAGCCGCGGACCGTGTCGTTCCCGCGGTAGCCTTCGATAAAACGGTACTTCGTGCGCATGAAGAACGGCTGGAAGGGGAAGGGCTTCTTCGCGGTGAGCTGTGTCACAAGTACGTCAGAGGGTTCGAGCAGTGCGCTGCCTGCGCCGAGAACAAGTTTTTCGGGCAGCGGGTTTGGGTTCACTCCGGCGGCGAGGTCGACTCGGAAATTCTGGATTTCGGGCTTTGCCGCCGGATCAACGATGGCGTGGTCCAGGGCTTTTTGCGCGATCTCGAAATAGGCTTCCATGAGCAGCGGGGAAAGCTGCAATGTGCTGGCGTTATTCAAGAAGCCGTCTTTGGATACGCCGTCTGCCGGGAGGATGGACGCGAGGTCGTGGTCAATGCCGAGCAGTTCGCGGATCGTGTTGCGGTATTGCGCTACGGTGAGGCGGCGAATGTTGCCGTTCTTGGGTGCGGGACGGAGCTTTGCGACGTCGAGGTTCTTGGCAATCCAGTCGAGCATCGCGTCGCGTTCCTGGGGGCTGGGCTGCGGCGTACCTTTCGGCGGCATAGTACCGGCGGCGATGCGGTGATGTATCGCTTCCCACCGGTTCACCGTGTCGTCGCCGAACCGCTCGTCGAGGTTGTCCACGCGGACACCGGCAGTGCTGTTGTCGGCGTTGTGGCAAGCGAGGCAGTTCGCTTTCAGGAAGCCTCGGAAATCGGGATCCGGAGCGGGCGATTGTGCGGTCAGGTAACGGGCGGTAACCGCAACCGTGGCGAGGGAAAGCAATGCCAGCGCCCAGGCGGATCGAAGGTGTCTCCAGCGCACTCTCATCTTTCAGTACGTTCCTATTGTATGTTGGCAAGCGTGCGTGCGCAGGTGTGAACCCTGGCTGGGCGCCGGCTGTGGCCGACAGCACGAGCCAAGACCAGATCAGTGCTTTCATGCCTCCACCTCGCTCCATCGCACGACCCGCTCGCGCCGCAGCGCAAGATTCGCCAGATGCGATCCGTTGGCCGCCTTCACTCCCTCCTCGGCGGGGCAAGCCGGCGGCTTGCGGCTTCGAATGGAATCGGTCCAGTTCTTCAGGTGCAACGCTTCGCCATCGGGATTCTTATAGAAGTCCGCACCGCGCCCGCCTTCGCCCAGAACCCACTCGCTGGCAACTGGTCCGCCGGAGACATCCTGACCCTGTGCGGAGCGCTTCCGTTCCGGAATGATCTCGTAGCGGCCGCGGTCGATATAGAGCGTCGCTTCCCGGCACATGATCTCCGTCATCGCCGCGTTTCGCTGGTTGATGAAAGTCCCTTCGAAATAGGCCTGCACCTGGCGCTTCGGATAGTGCAACAAAGTCTGTACAGTGTCCGGCGTCTCCCAGACCCCCTCCGCATGAATGTTGTCTCCGATGGATGTGGCCGACGTGGGGAGCGGCAGATCGAGCATCCAGTTCACTGTGTCCAGCCAGTGCACCATCAGGTCGCCGAACAGGCCGTCGCCGAAATCCCAGAACCAACGCCAGTTCCGGAACCGGTAAGCGTCGAAGTCCTGCTTGCGAGACGAACCCACGAAGTCCTGCCACGGAACTTCACTCGCCGCGACGTTGGTGGAATTGGACGCTTTTCGCATCGCGTTGCGGTTCCAGGTCATGTGGATCTTGTGAGCCGCGCCGAGTTGGCCCGACTGAAGGATCTCTTTCGCCTTGATCAGGTGCGGCATGCTGCGCTGCTGAGTGCCGACTTGCACGATGCGCCGGTAGCGGTTCTGCGCTTCGATCACCCCGGCGCCTTCGGCAATGGTGTGCGTGATCGGCTTCTCGACGTAGACGTCCTTGCCGGCGGCGCAGGCGTCGATGGTCATCTGCGCGTGCCAGTGATTGGGGCTCCCGATGATCACCGCATCGATGTCTTTGCGCTCCAGCAATTCCTTGTACTGGTGCGTCGTGTAGACGCGCGGCGGCGCCAGTTTGGCCGCTTCTGCGAGTGCCCCGTCCCAGATATCAGCCAATCCGGCGACACGGGTTCCCGGTACGCTGTCGAGCGCCCGCATCAGGAAGCGAGAGCGCCCTCCTGTGCCAATCACCCCAAGGCGAATCGTATCGCTCGGCGGCGGATTCTGGCTACCCCGAGCTACGGATGGGACGAGCGCCCCAGCTGTAAGTATGTTCCGGCGAGTCATGTCAGGCATGGCGGATGCACCTCGTTCGATAGTGGATACTCTTTCAACATTAGAACGCGATCCCTCAACATGAACGTGAACCCGCTCGGTCATCGAAACGATGGGCTTAGGCCGGGCAGATGGATCTAAAAGCTCCGCTTGTCCCCAACCTGCTTGCTCCATTGGTCCAGCCGTTGCTGGAGCTCTGTCCGCTTGCGCTGGTCCGTGGCCTGACGGTTGTCCATCTCCAGCGGATCTGTATGCCGGTGGAAGAGCATTGGCTTGTCGTTCTGATGCAACACGTACTTCCATCCATCGGGACTGATCACGGCTCGGGCATCCGGCACACCCTGGCCATCCGCCGTCCACTCGATCGAGACATGCCCGTCCCCGGACTTCCTGCCCTCGAGTCTTGCGGCGTGGCTAAACCCCGGCAGATCCCCCCAGTCTTTGTGGCCCAGCAGATGAAGCATCGTTGGAGCCAGGTCGATGTGACTGATCGGCTGCGCTACCCGCATCTGGCGCTGCCTGCGGAAAGGAACCCGCAGCAACAAAGGAACCCGCACGCTCTCTTCATACATCACCTGCTTGCCGTAGAGCGAATGCGCCCCCAGCATCTCACCGTGGTCGCTTGTGAACACCACGATCGTGTTGTCGGCTTGCCCTGACGCTTCCAGGGACCAAAGGATGCGGCCGAGCGCCTGGTCCACCAACGAGCACAACCCCGCGTAGTTTCGATTCGCCCGCTGCACCTTGGCTCTGTCGCGCACATCGAAGGTGCCAAACTCACCACCCTTGCCCTGCTTGGCGCGCCGCTTCGCGGCCCAGTCAGGATCACGCTCCGCATCAATTCCCGGCCAGTTGGCCGGAATCGGGGCCTCCTCTTCGGAGTGCAAGTCGTTATATGCGCTGGAGAACGGCGTGTGCGGTTCCAGGAAGTTGACGTACAGCATCCACGGCTGATTCCGGTTCGCCATGATGAACTCAGACGACTTCTCGGCCAGAAACGCCGGCTTCGAGTGCTTGGCGGGCAAGCGGGACGCCATTTCCCGCGAGAAGTAGTTCTCCTCGTCCGGCTTGTAACCGAGACTGGACAGGAACTGGTGGTATTGGCTACGCGCCTCCGGGTTCCTGCCCTTGGAGAAGAAGCGCTGGTAGTTATCCTCAATCGCCTGCCATTCCTCGAAGCCGTGTTGGGCAAAGACCTCATCGCCCAGATGCCACTTACCGAAATACCCTGTACGGTAAGAAGAGTCGGCGAGCAATTCCGGCACCGTCTTGCACTCTTTCGGGAGTGGCCGGTTGTTGTTCACGCAACCGCTGGTGTGCGGCCACAGTCCGGTCATGACCGTACTGCGGCTGGGCGTACAAACCGGCTGCGCCACATAAGCCCTGTCGAACACGATGGACGACTCCGCCAACTGGTTCATTACAGGGGTTCGATAGGTGTGGTTTCCGTAGGCTCCAAACGTGTCGGCCCGCTGCTGGTCGGTCCAAAGAAAGAGCAGATTCGGTTTGTCTCCCGGCGCGCGCTGGCCTCCACGGGCAATGGCCGGGGCCAGCCCGGCGGCAAGCATGGTTGCGAGCGCCTCGCGGCGCGTGGCTGTAGTCGCTTTCATTTGACAAGGCTCTCCTCTAAAACTCGTACTTCAGCGACGCCTGCTGAATCCGGCCGGGGCCGGCCCCTTGAATTCGTCCAAATGCGGGCGAATTGAGCGTTCCCACTGGGTTCGAAAACACTGGCGTATTGGTTGCGTTGAACATCTCCCAGCGGAACTGCAATCGATGTTTCTCGTAAATCTCGATGTTCTTCAGCAGCGAGGTATTCCAGACGAAGGACCCGGTCCCAAGAATCGGGTTCCGTCCGGAGTTGCCGAGCGTGCCAACGGGGTTGGCCACGAACGCGGTGGTGTCAAAGAAGCGGTCGATCCGTTCGGCGCGCGGGCGATTTGCGGACAATACCGGATTCCCAACGACGTTCGGCCGGTCGAACCCGACACCCGTTCGCGAGTTGTCGGCCCCCGATAGTATCGCGACGGGGTTTCCGGTCTGTACCGTTACGAGCCCTCCCAGCTCCCAACCCCCAATTACTGCCTGGAGGAAGTTGTTGGGAATCCGAATGGGAAGCTGGTAAAGATAAGAACCGGCCCAGCGATGGCTCGCGTGATTGCCATTCAACGCCCGGTCCGCCCGGCGGTTGAAGGGGTCCTGCGGAGACTGCTGGGAAATCTGAGCGAATGAGTCTCCCGAGGTGACTTCGTCAATGGCTTTTGACCAGGTATAGTTGGCGTTCACCGTGAATCCGCGCGCGAAGCGGCGCAGTACCGCAACCTGCAGGGAATCGTAACGCGTGTTCGTGCCGGTCGACAGCTCTCCAATGCTGCCGATGGCTGGCGCATAGATGCGCCTCGCATTCGTGTTCCCCGTCGTGGCGCCCGGCCGGAACACTGCCGGATTCGCCTGGCGCAGGTTGGCGAGATGCCGGCCGGCGTTGCCCACGTAGGAAACGTCGAGAACCCAGTTCCCGCCCATCTGCTGTTGGATCCCGAAGCTGTAATTCATCGTGTAGGGATTGCGGACGCCCTGGGCGAACGATTTGGGCAACACCACGGGGGACTGAAATGTAGCATTCGCCGGGTTTACCTCATAGGGGTACGGAATCTGCTGTCCGGCGTAGGGCGATGAAAGCCGCCGGTTGTTGACATCCACCACCAGCGCGAAGGGCTGCGGCGATTGCACCCCTCCGGTCATCTCGGCGGTGAGCGGCTCGATGAACATGCCCCAACTGGTGCGCACAGAGGTCTTGCCATTGCCGAAGACATCCCAGGCAATTCCCAGCCGCGGAGCCGGGTTCCACAACCGGTCCACCAGCGGAAACGCGCTGTCACCCTGGAACACCACACCGTCCGGAGCAGTTGGGAACCGGCTCGACCGGGCGCCCGGAACGAATGCCGTGGCCTGGCCGAAGCGCTCCCTCCACGCGGGATAGGCTTCCATCCGGACGCCGTAGTTCAGGGTCAGCCGGCGGTTTACGCGCCATGTATCCTGTGCGAACACGCTCCACGGGAAGTACCGCTGGTCCGTATCCAGCGGCGACGCCTGCTGCAGGCGCACCACACTGCCCAGCAGGAAATCGGCCGCCGGCACGCGGGTGGCCGTGCCATCGAAGGTGAACTGTCCGCCCGAACTTTGATTGTCGCGATACATGAAGCGGTTCCGCTGGATGTCGGCCCCGAACTTGAACTGGTGCGACCCCTTGATCCACGTGAGGTTCTGAGAGAAGTCCATGTTCTCCGACAAGCGCCGCCGGTCCCGCCCGGGGCTGAGGAGAAACCGCCCACTCACCTGCAATCGCGGCAGTGTCACCGGACCGCCTGCGTGCACGAAGTTGGTGGCGCCCAACTGGTCCAATGTGGTCCGGACGGTATTGGCTTCGTTGTAGTCAAAGCGGGTGTAGTTCACGCGAGTGGTCAGAAGCACGTTCGGGGTGAAGGAGTGGTTGTCCTCCACCGTGATCGTATTGAGCTGCTGCCCGTTGCCGACTGGGCTGTAATCCGGAAGCGTGCTGCCGTTGGGGAACGGATCCGTCCCGACGGACCGGTCACGGAAGTACCTTACATTCAACCGGTTCTTCTCGCTGAGCACGGAGTCCCAGCGGCCGAGAAACTGATCACCATCGTTGGCCTCGCTCATCTGGCTCACGAACTGGCCCGTTGGGCGGTTGGGGAGGGGGACATAGCTCTGGACGACGCGGGCGGCAACGGGATCAATGCGCGCAGCCGGAATCTGCCGGCCCGGAAAAGGCTGTCCAGTGAGGGGGTCGATAATCGCTTGCGGCGCAGCGGCAAAATTCCCTGCCCGTTCCGCCTCTGTCAGAGGATTGGCACCGGAACTCACTCTATCCCGCCTGATTCGAAGGCCTTGGTAGGTCACGAAGAAGAAGTTCTTCCCGCGGCCGTTGTACAGCTTGGGAATCAGGACAGGCCCGCCGAAGGTCGCGCCAAACTGGTTGAATCTCAGCTTGGGCACGTCCGCGGCGAAGAAACTGCGCGCATCGAGCGCATCATTGCGCAGGAACTCCCAGGCGCTGCCGTGGAACTCATTCCCTCCTGAGCGTGTCACGGCACTCAGAGTGGCGGCGCCACGGCCATATTCCGCGGGCGTGCCCACCGTGGCCAGCTTGAATTCCTGGAGCGCATCCGGCGGCGGCAGCAGCAACCCGGATCCGCGATGGAAGAAGTTCTGCTGCCCCCCGTCCAGCAGGAAATTTACCCCGGTCTGGCGGCCGCCGTTAATCGCGAGCCGCTGCTGCGAGAAGCTGGACTCAATCGTGGTGTTTGCGTTGTTGATGCCAGGCGCAAGCAGCACCAGGTCGACGGCATTGCGGCCGTTGAGGGGAAGGTCGCGCATTCTGCGGTCATCTACCAGCACGCCCTGTACGGAACTGCGCGTCTCCACCAGCGGCACCTCGCTCGAAACCGTGACCACGTCCGCCACTTCGCCAATCTGCATGACAACGTCGAGTTTGATGGCGGAAAGCGCAGTTACAGTGACGTTGCTGAAACTGGCCCGGCGAAAACCGGTTTGCGCCGCAGTCACTTCGTAGCTGCCCGCCGGGAGCGCGGGGAAACTGTAAAATCCCACTTCGTTGGTTCGGGCTGCACGGCTGACGCCCGTGCTGCGGTTCACCACGGTGATCTCAACGCCTACCATCACGGCGTCAGAAGTATCCGTAACCGTGCCGGCGATTTCGCCGCTGGGGGCCTGAGCCCTGGCGACGGGAGGATGCAGCAGGCCGGATATCAGAACGGCCATGAATAGGATCGACGACAGTTGACGCACTTAGGATTCCTCCTTGATTGCATGCTGAGTTTAGCAGTTCTGCAGCAAGCTCAACCAAGTGCTGGCCGAAGCTGGGTTTGACCGGCGCGTCGAGCATCTGTGCCAGAAGTACTACCGGCCGGTGATGGGCCGCCCGTCGATTGCGCCGGGAGTGTACTTCCGCATGCCCCTGATCGGGTACTTGGAGGGGCTCGACAGCGAGCGCGGCATCGCGTGGCGGGGTGCCGGCGGTGGTCAAACTCCTGCTCGCGGAAGGGCTGCTCAACGGCGACTGCAAGACCGTGACCGGGAAGACGCTACGCGAGAACGTTAAGGACTTGCCGGGGCTGTTTCCATCCCGCAAATCGGCGGTCTCCATCACCGCTACGAACGGCGCGCAGCCTGAATTTCGTAGGGCTCCACCCGAGCCCCTCTCGGGGACAAGTGCGCCTCGACCTGGTCCTGCTTGAGAATCCAGCCGCCGTGCGCTCGCCAGCGGCAAATCTGGGCCGCCAGAAACGGCGCAAAACAGACCGCCGCAGTCTCGAAGCCGGCTTGCCACGTGTCTTCGAGCCGCGATCAGTTTCCGCCGGCGCAGATTCTGCCGCCTACGGGATTGCGAGAGGCACAGTCCAGATCAGCTTATCGCAAACGGCCAGCGATGGGTGTCGAACACCCGTGGCGGCCAGACATGGCGCGGCGGCCGGCGCCGGTCGTCACTTCCAGGGAAGCGAGGCCGGTTCCTGGAAGACCGTTGTCTTCAAACGGTCCCAGGAGTCTTTCTGCACCAGACCGCCGTAGTACCAGATCACGACCCCCGGCAGCTTCCTCTCGCGGCAGATTTCGATCGAGCGGATCAGAACCTCCGTTCCGCCGTTGGTCACGTCAATGCCCGGCGCAAACCGCGTGCCGTCGCCACCCACCGCCGCGAGTTGCCGGTCCAACTCGGCAGTAAAGCCTGCCATGTCGCTTCGATAGACCTGTGGCGAAACGAAGTCCAATGAGCCGGCTTTTATCCACGCCGGATACTCCTGAAGGAAGTTCACATAGGAGAAGCTGTAGACGATGGGGGCGCTCGTGGACAGGATGCGCCAGTTGGCGGACTTGATGACCCGGCCGATCCGCTCAACAAACGCATTCAGCTTGAGGGCGCGCCAGCGCATCCATTCCGCGTTGCGCTCGTCATCCGGCGGCGGCGCGCCGTCGTGCTCGGCGGCATACAGAGCCTTGGTGGCGTCGTCGTAGCCGCAGTCGAGCTCCGGATACCGCGCCCGGTCGAATTGGATCGCCGGGACATCGTAGTTCGCGGCCAGTTCACGCATCAGGTCGAGCAGGAAACGCTGCCCCTCCGGATGGGCATGGGCGATCCAGTAACTCCTGGTTGTGCCTGCCCACGAAAACTCCACCGAGCCGTCCTTGCGGCGGGCCAGCCAGCCCGGTTGCACTTCCACCAGCGGCGCCTTGCCCCCGGTGTAACCGATCACAAATCCGTATTCGACCCACGGAATGACGGCCAGACCGCGGGGCCGCGCCTCTTCGATCACTTCGGCGAGCACGTCGCGGCCCAAGTAGACCGGATCCGTGAACACTCCCGTGTGCTGCTGGAAGACCGCGCTCCGCCACAAGGGGTAGCCGCGCGACCAGACATTGACGAAAACCGCGTTGCAGTTGGCATTCTTGAGATCGTCGAGCATTTTCGCGATGGACTCGCGGGTCGCCAGCGGCGTCCGGTCCACCCAGACGCCCCGGATCTCCGGCGGCGGCGCGCTGTGTGCCGCCAACGCAAGTAGGAAACAGAATCCCCGCAGCAATGCCCGCTTCATGCTCGAACCGTTCGCTGATACTATGCTAACAGGACAGCACATACCGATACAAGGCAGGACAGGCCGGGAAACCGTGAGTCACATTGCTAAACCGTCGTACGGGCTTAAACCTATACCCAGGGTTCGAATCCCATCCCCACCGCCATCCTAACAAGCTTATAATCAATACATTACGGTGTTGGATGTCCACGATCGTAATAGGATCGCAAGGATTTCGTGTACAATCTGGGGCATGCTGACCCTGTTCCGGCTTCACACGAAGAAGTGCACGGCCGGTCGGCCACGGCTCGACCGCAGCTATCGCAAGTGCAAATGTCCCATCCACGTGGAGGGCAAGTGCGGCCCCGACTTCATTCGAGAAGGGCTGCGCATGACCAGCTGGCAGCGCGCCCAGCAGCGAGTGATGGAGGCCGAAGCCCGCGGGTCCCGGAACCCGCCCCCGGAGGAGCGGAAGGCTGAGCCGACCTTGATCTCGGAAGCCAAGAAGCAGTTCCTCGAGGATGCCGAGAAGGGTCTACTCATCTAATTCGATGTCCCGCAAACGAAGTGATCCCTTTGCCTCCCGCCCGGCAATAACTTTTACCCTCTTGTTCACCATTGGGCCGATTACGTCATCCATTGTGTCCCCTAGCCCAAGGACATGGACGGCGTGGCTTTCGACCGCCACATCGAGAAAGTCGTTGTCGAGGTCGACGGCACGCAGGATGCCGACGATTCCGGCTTCGATTGTCTTGCCGAGTCCGACCTCGTCGGCAAGGATGGCGCCCTTCGAAAGAGGCGAGCGGAAGGCGAACAGCGCCGCCTCGATCTGGTGCGGATTTAGATCGACCTGCGCGTCGGAGAGAACAGCCGCGAGCTTCTCCACGCTGTCAGAAGCGCAGCGTTTCGTCAGTTCGTGTGCGAAATATTTGGCGTGGTATACCGTCACAATCCTCTGGTGGCGCGCCTACACGTGAGTGTGCTCGTGTTCCTTTAGGGTCGGGAGAGCCTTGATGGACTTCCCGGCTTTTTTTTCGGCTAGGCGCAGCTCGTAGAGGCTCTGGAGATTGAGCCAGAACTCCGCGCTGGTGCCGAAGAAGTGGGCAAGGCGCAAAGCCGTGTCGCCGGTGACGGCCCGCTGCCCGTTAATGATTTCCGTGATGCGGTTGGTCGGCACCTTGAGCTGACGCGCCAGCGCAGCGGCGCTCATGTTGAGGGCCTCCAGTTCTTCGGCGAGGTGCTCCCCTGGGTGGATTGCGGTCAATGCCATTGCCAGTTCTCCCTAGTGATAATCAACAATCTCCACGTTCACAGGCCCCGGAGACTTGTCGGGCCACGCAAAGCAAATCCGCCACTGATCGTTGATGCGGATGCTGTATTGGCCCTTGCGGTCTCCGGCCAATGCCTCAAAACGGTTACCAGGCAAGGAAGCCAAGTCCTTGAGCGTCATGGCTGCCTCCAAACGGTCGAGCTTCAGGCGGGCGGAGCGTTCAATGCCAAAGAACGCCTTGACCCGTTTCCCGGCAGCGAAGTCTCTGGTCCGCTTGTCCCGATAGCCGACGATCATTCTTGATCATAGTCCAAATTATCCGTTACGTCAAGCATAACTCCGCAAGTGCAAAGGCCTCTGCGCCGCGCTTGCCGCTGCCAGCCTTGTTAGGCGCCCGAACGCACGCCGGTTACCAGCGGCGTCAGCTTGTACCATCTGGCTTATCCGGCCTCGGGCGGCAAGCCGGAGTATCAGCTCGTCGTCAACTTGCCGGATTGTTCGCTAAAGCCCGGTGAGGTTCTGCGTGTCCATTCAGGGCAACGGCGGGACCTGTCGGTCCTGCATGCGGAGGACAGGGCCGGTGCGGACTGGCACTCCTTCACCGGCGAGGACGCCTGCGTGTGGAACAACCGCGAAGGCGATGCCCCCGCGATGTACGAACCGGCGACGAAGGAAACCATTGACTCGGCCTCGTATGACGCGAATCCGCCTGAGGGTGTGGTGCTCCACCGGCAAGGTGCGAAGCTCGTTCCGGCTCCAGTGGCGGCCGGCGGGTATCGCTGGTAATCGTTCAGCCCGGGCTCTGCAGTTGACGGGGAGGTCGAGTATCGTTGAGCGCGGCAAAGCTCTCAGTTGGTAGGCAGCACCGACGCTTCCGGGGAGGGGGGTCAGCTGCGCCTCGATCGTAATAGGATCGTGATGAAGCGAGCGTTTCTTGCGTTCTGTGCGTTTCCTGCACTCGTAGAATCAGTAACTTACAGATTCCAAAGGAGCGCCCAGCGTTCGAATCCCACCCTCACCGCCACACGACCAGCCGAGTCCACCGCTATGAGTCCTTAGCCGGACGCCAGTGATACCTGGCGGCTCGCAGCCAGTTTTTGGGTTTGAGCGCTTCGGAAGCCAGCAGGAGCCGGGCTTCATGAACGAGGAAGCAGAGCCTGCCGCGTCAGTAGATACACGTCGGGGGTAGAGAGTGCCGGGTTCGCTCGTGAAATTCGGCCGACTTC
>Ga0194120_10005556_pt1 | contig 18489 bp, 14 predicted proteins | sample TA2MahCa65mmetaG_FD_148642 | JGI IMG/M metagenome (GOLD analysis project Ga0194120, IMG submission 148642) | Freshwater microbial communities from Lake Tanganyika, Tanzania - TA2015019 Mahale Deep Cast 65m | ecosystem: Environmental > Aquatic > Freshwater > Lake | place: Tanzania: Lake...
TTATTCGTGGTTTTATTCGTGGATGGTCTTCTACCACCAAATCAACGGCTTGACATCATCCCATTCAGGCGCGGACAAACTGGCGGAGGCGCCGTCTTGAAATTCAACGCTGTCTTTCGTGATGCGCTTGATCCATTTGCCCGTGAGACAGGACAGCGTTTCGGCAAGGTCTATGCCGTCATACAGACGGTTCAGACTCACCTCGACCTGATTCTGTTTCTTATTCACTTTCACGGCTTCGAGCATTTTCAGATCACGCAGGAAGACGTAACTGGTGTAGGCGTCTTGTGTGCCTTGAAACAAGGGCGCGTCTTCATAACGCGCCTTTTTCAGCGCGTCTTCGTATTGTTCCAGTTCAAAATATTTCGCAAAGTGACTGATGCCCGTCGAGACTTCCGAAGTCTCGCCGTTCTTTGGCGCTTCGGAAGTCTGGGCTTTCCCATCCTTCCATTTGCTCGAAAACGCTACTTTTTTGACACGCGGCAAAATGACCGTGTTGAAATGTTCGCCCATCTCGACCAGAATATATTTGCGCTTGCCGCTATCGGCGCGGTTGAGATTCATTGCCGCATGTGCGGTTGTGCCTGAGCCGCCGAAAAAGTCAAGAATCATTATTTCATCGTCTGGGTTTGCGACTCTTATGCAATCACTTGTTGCATGTACGGATTTTGGAAATGAAAATTTTTGACCTTCTCCAAAAATGTTTTTGAGAAGATTTGTTCCGTAGTCAGACGCAGAATACAAGGATTTATCCCACCAAGTGAGCGGCAGAGTACCTTCTTCATTCATACGCCCTTTCATATAAACACCGAGTTTTCCTTGTTGGTCGTTATGAACCTTGAAATCTTCAATATTTTTTTGTGCGCTTTCGTGTCCCCATTTCCAAGTCCTTTCTTCACCTTCTGCGCTAAGTGGAAAAAGCACCGTTTCTTTTGGTGTGGGTTTTTCTAAGGCTGTCCATTCTCCTTTGATTTCGTCCCACTTAATCTTGGGGATTCGTAAGCCTTTTTCGGTAACATAAATTGGATAGAATAATTTGGGGCGTGCAGTTCGCAAGGCATTTGCTCCGCCATGCTTTCTAAAGTTAACCCATTCGTAGCGTCCCTTATCATCTCGCTCATTATATCTAGCGATTTGTTCTTCGGTTCTTTCTAGCCGACCTATAGTTGCGTCGTCAGAGTTTGTTACAAACACGGCATATTCATGAGCGATTGAAAAACCTTTTGCGGTTGAACGTCCCGCAGGGTTATTTTTAATTGCTACAGTTCCAAGAACGGCGTTGTCACCGAAGGTTAAATTTAATAAACCGCGCAATCTGTGTAATTGAAAGTCGTCAATCGTGACACATAAAAAACTTTCTTGTGCAAGAAATGATTTTCCAATTTCTAAACGGTTATCAATTAATGTTAACCATGATGAGTCTTTGTAATTATTTGTGTAGATGATTTCTGATGCGGCTGTGTTGTACGGAGGGTCAATATAAATAACATCAACTTTTTTCCGAAACTTCGGCAAAAGCGTATTGAGCGCCTGATAATTTTCGCTGTGAATCAGCCAGCCATCCAAAGCAGAATCCAAATCATCAAAGAGCGCCAGAATATCAAGTTCAAGGTCTTTGAAATACTTTGTATCCAGCGGCAGGTATTGGTATTGCGGGTTGGCGGGTTCTTTGAGCAGGTTCTTTTCTAAAATTAAATCGAGTTTGAAGGTCTCATCCACCATGCCGAGTTCAATCCATTCGGCAATCTGGTCTTTCATGCCTTTGTGCTTGGCGAGTTTGCGCCAGACTTCCGAAGTCTTGGAGACTTCGGAAGTCTTTGTGCCGAGAATTTTGTCCAGCGTGATAATGTAAGCGCTGTTCAATGCAAATTTGGGCTTGTTCCAAACTCTTACCAATTCATCTTCAAACTGCGCGATGAAGTCAATAATTTTGGTTGCAATGCCTTTCATGGCTTGCAATTGCTTCAAGCGGGTTTCGTTGAACTCGCTTTCGCCTTTGAAAATGTATTGATACATCCACAGGTCGAATTGCTCCTGCAAAAAGGCTTTGGCGTTCTTGTTGATGAAATAATCCACTTCGCTTTGCTTCTCGAAAACGCGAAACGCTTTGGCGAGAATTTCATCGTCCACCGTCCGCCGTCCATCGTCCGCTTTTATGGCTTTCACAATCTCGTCAATTTTGGTTTTGCGCCCCTTTTCCGAATAGCCGACGGTCAAAGTGATGACGCCGTTTTTGATGGATTTGAAGGTATAGGTCAACTCGCGCTTTTCATTCGAGCGTTTGAGTTCCATGCCAGAAACATCGAAGAAGAATTTCCCGCCATCCACTTCAATTTCCATGCTGTTGAAAAGCCTGTCTGTCTTCACGTAATACAGCATGTGCGTCTTCCAGAACAACATCACATCGCGGTCATCGGTGTAAACCTTCTCGTAAATGTTGTGGTGTTGCGCTGTGTTGCGAAAATAAATACTTCCGCTTTCGCTGAAATAATGCTGGAAGAAATCGTAGAGTTTATCGAATAACTCTTCGCGGAAACCTTTTTCAAAGGGCTTGCAAGCCGAATCAATGTCTTTCATCAAAACGGGAAAGACACCTTTTTCAAAGTAATTGGCTTTTATCTTCATCAGGTTGATATAACCTGAGTCGCCTTCTACTTTTGCGCCAATGAAAATGGATTTGAGTGCGTCAAGAAATTGTTGTTCGTAAGTCATGAAGGAATCCTATGGGGATGAATTGTAATTGTCAGAATATTGCCCGATTATAAAGCCTGTAAGATGTATTGGGAGAACCACTGAGGACAAAGAATTAAGCCTGAATTTGCCTGCGCGACACATTTCCCCACATAACTGAGTTTTATTTTTTTACGCTAATTCTGCAAGGGGCGTGCCAACAGGCGCGCGTTCTGCAACTGCCGTGGCGCATGTTGTGGTATCAGTTCGGCCCGTTCGAGGCCTACGATGCCGTGGGCCGCTCCGGCGACGTGCTCGCCCTCACCGACTCCGTTCTCTCGCAAGCAAATAATATCGAAGAGGCGTATTATTGGCGTGGCCGCGCCCGGCTGGCATTGGGCGACCCCCATGCCGCCGCCGACGATTGGCGGACTGCTCTGCGCTATAATCGAAACTATCTTGCCCCAGCGCGGGCATTAGCCGAGCAGGGCCTCACACCATAGCCTCTTCGAGTGACCGAAACGACTCGCCGCCGCCGTTTGGATATTAACACCGCTTCCCTCGCCATGCTGGCGAGCGTTCCCGGTTTAACCCCCCAACTTGCCCGCCGCATCATCGCCCACCGCCCCTTCAATAAAATGAAGGAACTTCTGCACGTGCGCGGAGTCGAGCCGGACATTTACGAAACGGCCATCCCCCACCTCAAACTTGCCAACGGGCGCAAAAAGCCGAAAACACCCGAAGCGCCGCCGCAAGTTGTTGCCGAACCCGTTGCGGCAGTGGCGCGACCATTGCCGCCACCGGCAATGCTCGTCGAGTATGTCATCGAGTCCACTCCCGCGTCGGAGCCCCCACCCTCATCATCAGTCGAGATCATCATCCCGCTGATCCAAACAACCATCGTCGCCGCGCCCCCCGTTCCGTCCGAATCGCCGCCGCCCCTTGCGACCGAAACTCCCATCGAGATCGCCCTCGAAGCGACAGCGCCCGCCGAAACGGTTGAAAGCGCTCCGACAGAGTCGGAGACGGCCACCATCGAGGACAAAGCCTCGGTGGCAGAAGCCGCGCCCCAACCGGAGTCGAGCGTACCGGCTGAGATGGTCGAGTCCACTGAAGAAGCGCCAACGGCGATCACCGAGGATGTCGGCGAACATCTAACCCTTGACGAATCCCCAGCGCCCGCCGAGCCGATTCTCGAATCGCCTCCGCCGCGCACCACCGCCGATTCGGGATGGGCCACGCGCGAATCGGTTCCGCCGCGTGCGCCGCGCGCCGCCCCTGTGCGCGAAACCATCGTCCGCGAGTTCATTTACGATCCGGAAGTCGTCGTCATCGATCCCGGCCCGCCGCCGATGGCCGAAACGCATCTCGTGCGCGCTCCGGTGCGCGCGCTGGCGGCCACGCCCGCGCAAAAAATCGCCGACGTTCTTTTCGACAGCTACCTCGGCCCGCGAGTGATGTTTTCATTTTTCACCGCTGTGCTGGCGCTCGCGTTGCTCGCCATCGCCGCCGGAGTGATCCATTTCGACAACCCCTCGCCGCAAGCGACACTGCCGCCGCCTACGCCTATGCCGGTGGGCATGACGGTGATCACTGCCGCGCCCACTGTCACATCGCCGCCAGCCGCCACCGCGCCGGTGATCGTTGCGCCCACTGCCGCCGCCCCGACGGCCACATCCATTTTCGTTTCCAACAGCGGGCTGGTCGGCGCGGGCGCGCAAATTTTCAACGAGACCTTCGACTCGCCCGGATATTGGGATCTCGGCGAAAGCGATTTCAGCCTCATCCAAATTGCCGAACGCCGGCTGTCCATTGCCATGAAACGCGCCGGGGCCATTTCGTGGACTCTCAACGGCTACGCGGGCGGCGATTTCTTTTATCAGGCCACTGCCACTGTGGGCGCGTGCCACGCCAGCGACTATTTCGGCCTTGCCTTCCGGTCGCAGAGCAACGGCTATCGTTACCTCTTTGGCTTATCGTGCGGCGGGCAATATCGCGTGATGCGTCAGCGCGGCGCTGAATACGACACGCTGATCGATTTCACCTTCACCCCCAAAGCCGCCACCGGCTCCGGCTCCATCAATCTGCTCGCCGTCCGCGCCGAAGGCGCCGCCGTCACCGTGTACGTCAACGATCAATTCCTCGCCACCGTCGAAGGCGTTGACCCTGCGCCCGGACTCTTCGGCCTGTTTGTCCGCTCCACCGACACCCCCAACCTCAAAGTGGAGTTCGACGATCTGGCCGCGTGGCAACTCAACCCCTGAGGCCGACGCCGATGGCCGACTCGACCCTGCCTCGTCTGGTGAACCTCAACAAAGCCTCGCCAGAAGAGATCATGCAATTGCCCGGCGTGGGCCGCAAACTCGCCAGCCGCATCGTCGCCGCGCGCCCCTACAAAACCGTTCGCGATCTGATCCTCATCGACGGCGTCAGCCCCAAACTTTACGCCAGCCTTCTGCCGCTCATCGCCGTCACCGATCGTCCGCCGCGCAAACTCAAGCCCGCCCAACCGATCACCCCGCCGGAGTCCACTGCGGCGATCCCGGTCGAGATCGAACAATCGCTCGCGGCGGAAGAAACGATGGTGGTCGCCGCTCCCACTTCCACCGCCGATTCGATCCTCGCCGTTGAATACGCGCCCGTAGGGGCGATTCATGAGTCGCCCCTGCCATCCGAATCGCAACCGGACATTGAACCTGTTGAGACCGTTCGTGAATTGCCCTCGCCGCCCCAACCGCAACCGAAAATCGCCGAGCATGTCGAGGCAATTCGCGAATCGACCCGGCCCGCGCCGCCCTCTCACGCCGCCCCCACTCGATATGTTCGCGCAGTTGAAAGGACGCGGCCGCTCACGTATCTTCTCTATGGCGGCGTTGCATTGATCGCGGCCGTGTTTTTGTGCGCGGTCGCCGTCGCGGCGGGCAGGTTGATGTCATTGCAAGCAGTGGCGGCGCCCACCGGCACAGCGGCGGTGGCGGCAGCCGAGTCCCCCACGATCATCGCCGCCACTTCGACGGAAGCGGCCACTTCAATTCCCGCGCCGATCCCGACAACGACTCGCCTCCCGGCCTCCACCGATACGCCCACCGCCACTCTCGCCGCCACCGAGACCCCCGCGCCGACTCACACGCCCTTGCCCACCGACACACCGCAACCCGCCGCGCCCGCAAATGTTGGCGTGTTGGCGTTCGTCGAGAATTTTGATCCGCCGCAGTTTTATTGGGGCGTGGGCAACACGGGTTTCAGCAAATCGAACATGCTCGATGGACGGCTGACCATTCGAGTGGATCGCCCGAGCCTCGCCTACGTGTTCGGCGGCATGGAGGACATGAAAGACTTTTACTATCAGGCCAGCGCAACGGTGGGCCCATGCGGCGACGGCGATCATTACGGTTTGCTCGCGCGCGCCAAAGACGATTCGGCGTTCTATCTTTTCGGGGTGTCGTGCGAAGGAAAGATTCGCATTCAATCGGTGTTGGGCGGGCAATACAGTGTGATGGCCTACGGCGATCCCAACCCGGCGGTGAACACGGGCGATGGCGCGGTGAACGTGCTGGCCGTGCGCATGTCCGGCGGCGATGCGGAGTTTTTCGTGAACGACGCGCTGGTGGAAACGGCCACCGGCCTCGCCGCCCGCGCCGGGCACTTCGGCGTTTACGCCAAAGCATTTGCGTCGGGCACACTCACCGTTTCGTTCGACGACGTGACCGGCTGGAGCGCCCCGTAATCTTTGCCGCCAAGCGCCGCTCACCCCCCGACTCCAACTCCAACTCCGCCCTCCCATGCTCATCGAAGTCTTCACCCTCTTTCCTTCGATGTTCGACGGCTACTTGCAAGAGAGCATCCTCAAGCGAGCCCAGCAAGCCGGATTGCTCACCGTGCGCCTGCACAACATCCGTGATTGGGCCGCCGACAAACATCACATGACCGACGACACACCGTACGGCGGCGGCGGCGGAATGGTGATGAAGCCGGAGCCGATCTTTGCCGCCATCGAAAGCGTGCTCGGAATCTCAAATTCCAAAACTCCAACTCCGCCGCCCATCCGCCCACCCAACCACCCAACCACCCCGCGACAGCGCCCTGTAGCGAAAGCGGAGTGGGAACCGCCCATCATCCTTCTGTCCCCCGCGGGGCGCAAGTTCACCCAAGGCGTCGCGAAAGAACTCGCCGCGCACGAACATATCGCCTTCATCTGCGGACGATACGAGGGCGTCGATGAGCGTGTGCGCGAACACCTTGCCACCGACGAAATCTCCATCGGCGATTTTGTGCTCACTGGCGGCGAACTTCCGGCGATGATGATCATCGACGCCGTTGCCCGCCACCTGCCCGGCGTGCTCGGCGCAGAGAACGCTGTGGAAGACGACTCGCACGCCAGCGGCCTGCTCGAATACCCGCACTACACTCGCCCGCCCGACTTTCGCGGCTGGGCCGTGCCCGATGTTCTGCAATCGGGCGACCACGCCAAAATTGCCCGCTGGCGGCGAGAGCAATCCCTGCGCCGCACGTGGCAGCTGCGCCCCGATCTCCTCCGCACCGCCGAATTGACCGAAGCGGACAGAAAGTTTTTGCAGAAGTTGAAAGAAGAGAGCGATCAGCAATTAGCAAATAGCGATCGGCGCACGGCTGACGGCTGATTGCTGAAGGCTAATCGCTGTCTCCTGTATAATCCCCCCATGCTCTCCATCGGCCAGCTCCTCCGCGACCGATACCGCGTGGATGCCTTGCCCGACCCGCAAGCCAACCTCAACGCCTATCGCGGGCACGACACGGTGGAGAATCGGCTGTGCGCCATCAAAGTGATCGAAGGCGAAGAGGCGGCCCGCCTCGAACGCGAAGCCGAAACCCTCCTCTCGCACCGCCACCCCAGCCTGCCCCTCCTCTTCGACGCCTTCATGCTCGACTCGCGCCTCTACGCCATCTTCGAATGGCCCGAAGGCGAATCGCTGCAATCGCGCCTCAAACGCGAAGGCCGCCTCCCCGAAAGCGACGCCACTCGCTGGGCCGGGCAAGTGCTCGCCGCCCTCGATTACATCCACACCCTCAACCTGCCCATCGCGCGCGGCGGATTCTCGCCCGCGCACATTTGGATCGCGCCCGATGGCCGCGCCCGACTCTACGGTCGGGGCGTCACCGACCTCACCGCCTCCGATCCTTCGCCGTACCTCGCGCCCGAAGGCGGCGCCGAGCGCCGCGCCGACGTGTTCTCCGCCGGAGCGACTCTCTATACCCTGCTCACCGCCCGCGCCCCCGAACAAACCTCGCCGCGCAAATACAACTCATCGGTCAGCCTCGCCACCGCGCATGTCGTTCATCGCGCCCTCAACCCTCGCCCCGAAGCCCGCTACGCCTCTATCCGCGAAATGCGTAAAGCGTTGGGCCGCGCCAAAGGCCGAAGCGAAAAAATCGTCATGCCCCTCGGCGCAGCCCCGCGCACATTTCCACTGGCGCCGCTCGCCGCCGGAATCGTCGTCGTTGCCTTCGCTATTGGCGGCGTCATTTTTTTGAGAAGCTCTCAACCGACCGTTGCCGCCCGCAACACCGAAACCGCCACACCTCAACCAACCACTGCGCCGCCAACCACCCAACTACCTAACCATCCAACCACCCAACCCTCCCCAACACCCAGCGGGACTCCGACACCGCCGCCCACCGCCACCCTTTCCCCCACACCCAACCTCACTTCACAAGCCGGGGCCATCGCCGCCGCCGATGGCATGATCCTTGTCTTCGTTCCCGGAGGCGACTTCCGAATGGGTTCGCCCGATGACGACACGCAAGCCTTCGCCAACGAAAAGCCGGAGCACGTCGTGTTCGTGCCATCGTTTTGGATCGATCGCGCCGAAGTGACGAACGCGCAATATCAGTTATGTGTCGCGTCGGGGCAATGCACCCTGCCTTCGGGATTCGATTCGCCCACCCGGATCAACTATTACAACGATCCGCAATATGCCGATTACCCGGTGCTGTGGGTGAACTGGGCGCAGGCCAACGCCTACTGCGCGTGGGCGGGCCGGCGGCTGCCCACCGAAGCCGAATGGGAAAAGGCCGCGCGCGGCGGGGACGGTCGTTTATATCCGTGGGGGGATCAGCCGCCCGATAACACTCTGCTCAACTTCAATCTCGCCGCGCAAGACACCACGCGCGTCGGCTCATTCCCCAACGGGGCCAGCCCCTACGGCGCGCTTGACATGGCCGGCAACGTCGTCGAGTGGGTGGACGGCTTCTATTACGATTCGTATTTTCCGTTGGTGAGCAACACAGTGACTCCTACGGCCTCGTTTCGCGGGGGCGTGCGCATTTTGCGCTCCAGCTCGTGGAAAGATTTGTTCGAGAATATCCGCGCCGCCTCGCGCCGATTCAGCAACAGCGAAGCCAGCGCCTTCAACGATGTGGGCTTTCGTTGCGCGGCTGGTGCGCCGTAAAGTCGCCGCCCCCGTTCTTCATCAACATCCTCAACCCCTCATCTTTGGGCGCATAACGTTTGACGACGACGCCATCACAGGCGAGCGTTTGCCACAACTCCGCTGAAGGCGATGCATCGGCGAAGGTGAGGTCGAGCACGGTGGCGGCGTCGCTGTGCGAAACAAGTTCCGCTGATTGCACACCGGGCAACGCTCGCATCGTCGAAAGAAAATCTGGTGGCATGTTGGAGAGTTCGAGCCGGTATTCGACGGTGGCGCTGGCCTGCCGGATGAGTTCGGCGGGCGAGCCGCTGGCGCGAATCGATCCGTGCTCCAATATCGCCACGCGATCACACATCGTTTCCATTTCGTCGAGATCGTGAGTGGTGAGCCAAACAGTTTTGCCCTGCCTCTCCACAAACTCGCGGCGCAACAATGCGCGCACTTTTTCAGCGGTGGCGATGTCCATCCCTTTCGTCGGCTCGTCGAGGAAGAGGACGGGCGGATCGTGCAGCAAGGCGCGGGCCACATTCAATCGTTGCCGCATGCCAGTCGAATAACTTTGGAAGTGTGAATCGGCGGCGTAGGCGAGGCCGAACATCTCCAGCAGTTCGGCGGCGCGTCGGCGGGCGATGGCAGGCACGATGTTTTGCAGGGCGGCGAAGAATTCGAGATTCTGCCGCCCGGAGAGTCGGCCATAAAACGAATTCTCGTTGGCTGAGACCAGTCCGATGCTGGCGCGAACTTTGTCGGCTTCACGCACAACATCGTATCCGGCAACCGATGCGGTTCCGCCAGTGGGGATGATGAGGGTGGAGAGGATGCGAATGAGGGTGCTTTTGCCAGCGCCGTTGGGGCCGAAGAGGCCGAAGAAACTTCCGCGCTCGATGGCGAGCGCCACGCCGCGCAGTGCAGTGACGGCTCCCCGCGGAGTGTCGAAATTGTGTGAAAGGGAGTGGGTGGAGACGGCGGTGGGCATCAAATCACTGCGCTCGGTGTTTCTCCATCACGATCCCGTCCTCGCCTCCGGAATAATAACCCGACCACACGTTCACCCGTTGATAGCCGAATTGTTTGTAGAGGGCGATAGCCGGTTGATTCGATGCGCGCACGCTGAGTTTGATGATGGGTTGGCGTGTGGCCGCCTCGCACGCCGACAGCAGAGCCCGGCCGATGCCGCGCCGCTGGTGGGAGGGGTGAACGGCGATGGTCGCAATCCACGCGCTGTGCTCATGGCGGCGCTCTTCGCCGATGGCTAACCCCACCATTTCTTCGTCGGTGATGGCTTTGAGCCGGGTGTTGCCGGGAAAGAGGAGCGAGGCGAACATCTCGAAGTATCCCCATGCATCGGGGCCGAAGCAGGCGCGCTCCAGCGCGCGGGCGGCAAACAGGTCGCGGAGGGTGGCGGGGGTGATGGTGAATGGAACGGGGCTGGCGGCAGGAATGGCGGGGGAGGAGGGCGTCATGAGCCGTGTGCGTTAAGTGTTGAGAGCCAGGGACGCCGACCCTGGCTCTCTCAAAGGAGGAGAAGAAGAGATTTCATAGACCCTTCTGAGCGTTAGAATAGCACAACCTTTTATGTCTTCCTTGCCCGATACCATACGTTAATCCTACGCTTTCCCTACGCCATTGGCAAGGCCATGCCATCACCCATCGGCCAAGAGTCGGCAAGGGGGAGGGAGGCGCGTGTTACAATCCTCCACTGCTCCTCACCTCACCCGCTGTGTTCTCGATCTTCCGCCGCCCGCCGTTCATTGCCCTCCTCGCCGTTCTGCTCGGCGCATTCCTGCGCTTCCATCGGCTGGGAGCCGTCCCTCCCGGCCTGCACTACGACTTCGCCGCTAACGCCATCCTCGTCAACAACATTGCCAGCGGCGCGTTCCGAGAAGTTTTCATTACTGCCTATACCGGCAAAGAAGTGCTGTTCTTTTATTCTGCCGGGTTGCTGTTCAAACTCATAGGCTCGTCGATCTTTGCCCTGCAGCTCACCGCCGCCCTCTACGGCGTTCTCGGCATCGCCGCCTGCTATTTTGCCGCCCGCGAACTGACCCGCCACGACTCACATTCAGCATGGATCGCGGCTCTCGCCGCCGCCATCATGTCGTTCACGTTTATGCACCTCGTCTGGTCGCGCTACGGCGAACGCGCCACCACCGAGCCGTTCGTGCAGGGACTCGCTATCGGCTTTCTGTTTCGGGGCCTGCGGCTTTCGCAGGGCAATGATGCAAAGGGCGCGGCGATCAACATGATGATCGCCGGAGCGTTCACCGGCCTCGCCGCCTACACCTATCTCGCCGCCCGACTCTTCCCCATCCCCATCGCTGTTGCCCTCGCCGCCTTCACCATCGGCCAACTCCGCCGCCCATCCAACCACCCAACCATCCAACCACCCAACCACCCAACCACCCAACCACCCAGCCACCCCGCTACCCACCTCGCCCTCTTCACCCTCGCCGCCACTCTCGTCTTCGCCCCGCTCGGCCTCTTCTTTCTCCGCCATCCCGAAGCCTTTCTCATCCGCGCCAATCAGCTCACCCCGCGCGAAGGCGAAACCGATCTCCTCCTCAAAGGCGTCATCGGCGCGCTCGGCATGATCTTCGTCTCCGGCGAACCGTACGACCGTTTCAACATTCCGGGCCGCCCCATCTTCGGCCCACCGCTCGGCTTCTTTTTCTGTGCCGGCCTCCTCATCACCATCGCCCGCCTCTTTCGCGCTCCGCACTCCACGCCCCACGCCCCACTGTTCTCCCTCACCTACCTCCTCACCTTCCTCACCCCAACCGCCCTCTCGGTTCACGACATCTTCCCCTCCAACGTTCGCTCGATGGGACTCCTTCCCGTTCTCACCCTCTTCCCCGCCCTCGGCCTCGTCACTGTCGTTCAACGCCTCTCTCCTCTCCTCCGCCGCCCGCCCGCGTTCATCCTTCATCTTTCATCCTTCATCCTTCTCTTCCTCGGCGTCCTCACCACTTATCATTCCTATTTCAACCTTTGGGCCGCCGCCCCTTCCCTTCATTACGCCAACGACACCGATCTCGTCAACGCCTCGCGCTGGCTCAACGCGCAAAACACAAGCAACACATCGGTGTATCTCTCCGCCATTCACTACCGCCATCCAACGGTTGCATATCTCGCGCGCGGCTTTCAATCGTTTCGATGGCTCACCGGCGGCGAGAGCCTCGCCATCCCCGAAGGCCCCACCCTCTACCTCTTTCCTCATTCCGCGCCGCCGCCCGATGATTGGATCGCGCAATGGACTCCGATTGCCGCGCCGCTCGGCCCCGACGGCTCGCCCGACTTCCGCGCCTATCGCTTCGACTCGACTCCGCCACTGCCCAACTTCATTCCCGCCTCAGCCAACTTCGGCAACATTATCGAGATCACCGGCTACCGTCTCCCCGCGCCCGGCATCGCCGACATTCGCCTGCGCGTCCTCAACCCGCCCGACCGCCCCGACTATCGCCTTGTGGCCGACCTCGCCGACAGCGCCGGCCATCGTTGGACTCAAGCCTTCAACGATTCATACTTCTCCGAACAGTGGCAGGCGGGCGAAACAATTTTGATGCGATTGAAATTCTCGATTGAGATCGGAACACCGCCGGGCAATTACCAATTACTGCTCACCGTTTACTCCCCCTCCGCCGATGCCACTCTCCCCACCCTCACCGCCAACGGATACTCTGCCGCCCATGCCGCCGTGGGGCCGATTCCGATCCCGCGCTCCGATCCTCAGCCGTTGGCTCAACCCGTCCTCGCCATCGGCGGCGTCAACGTCATTCGAATCGATCCGCCGCCCGCGCGCATTCGCCCCGGCGAGCGGCTCCCCTTCACCCTCCACTGGCAACCTCGATCGCCAATCGCCAATCCTCTAATCCTGATCACTCGACTCGGCACCCTCGTCGTCGAATCCTCCGCGCCCGTTCAGGACACATATCCCGCCACGCAATGGCTGCCCGGCGAGATCGTGATCGATCATCACCAGCCTCGCCTCCCGCGCGATCTCGCTTCGGGCGAGTACACCGTCGCCGTCAACGGAGTTGGCATCGGCGCGATCACCGTCGATCCCATTCAACGCATCTTCGATTCGCCGTCGCCCTCACATCCCCTCATTGCCAATTACCAATCACTCATCGAATTGATCGGCTGCGACCTCGCCGCCGACTCCATCACCCTTTACTGGCGCGCGCTGAAAGAAACCGACACCGATTACACGACCTTCGTGCACGTGCTCGACGCCGACGGCAACATCATTGCCCAACACGACTCACAGCCGCGCGGCGGCTCGTACCCCACCTCGATGTGGGCGCAGGGTGAATACATCGCCGACACGATTCGGATTCCGACGGCGGGCCGCGCGATTGAGATCGGCTGGTATGTGGCCGAGACGGGCGAGCGGCTGACGACCACCGAAGGCGACGCCGCGCGCATCGCGCCGTAGCGATATAATCAGCCCACTCTCATGCTTATCGGTCTCATCGTTGCCGCATTGCTCTTTGATTTTCTCAACGGCTTCAACGATAGCTCCAGCCTTGTGGCAACTGTGATCGCTTCGCGGGCAATGCCGCCCCGCCGCGCGCTCACCATCACCGCCATCGCCGAATTCGCCGGGCCGTTTCTGTTCGGGGTGGCAGTGGCGAACACGGTGGGCAAAGGGCTGATCGTGTCGGGCGCGGTGACGGTGCCCGTCGTGTTGGCCGGAGTGATCGCGGCCATCGTCTGGAATCGAGTCACCTGGTTTTTCGCGGTGCCCTCATCGTCATCCCATGCGCTGGTGGGCGGGTTAATGGGCGCGGCGATTCTATCGGCGGGGTTCGGCGCGGTGCAGCTCAGTGGGCTGATCAAAATTTTGATCTCGCTGTTCATTTCGCCGCCGCTGGGCTTCGCCGCCGGGTTTCTGCTCATGCGGCTCATTCTTCATCTGGCGCAATCGGCCACGCCGCGCGTCAACGATTGGTTTCGGCAGGGGCAGTTGCTCACGTCGGTGGGGCTGGCGCTCAGCCACGGCGCGAACGATTCGCAGAAGACGATGGGCATCATCACGCTGGGGCTGGTGGCTTCGGGGCAGATCGAATCGTTTCATGTGCCGCTGTGGGTCGTCGTCGTGAGCGCGGGGGCGATTGCGTTGGGCACGTTGTTTGGCGGCTGGCGGCTCATTCGCACGTTGGGCGGGCGCATTTACACTATTCGCCCGGTGCACGGCTTCACCGCGCACATCGGGGCCACGAGTGTGATTCTCGGCGCGGCGCTGCTCGGCGGGCCGGTGAGCACCACTCAAGTGATCAGTTCGGCGATCATGGGTGTGGGCTCGGCGGAGCGGCTGTCGAAGGTGCGCTGGGATGTGGCCGAAGATATGTTGTGGACATGGGGACTCACCATCCCCATGACGATGTTGACCGGAGCGGGAACGCTGTGGGCGATGCAAGCAATGGGATTTTGATATGAAACGCTTTTCTTTCTTTCGCAAGAAGCGGGATGTTTTTTCGCCGCTGTTGGTGAAGCAGGCTGAGTTCGCCGTGGATGGGCTTCACGGCTTGCAGGCTTACATGCGCGAGCCGAACGCCGACACGGCCAAGCGGGTGAAGGCCACCGAGAAAGAGGCCGACGAAGTGCGGCGCATTCTCATCGACGAACTGAATCGCAACTTCATCACCCCCATTGATCGCGAAGACATCTTTGCCCTCTCGCGGGCCATCGACGATGTGTTGGATTATGCCGATACCACCACCGAAGAAATGGCCATGCTCGGCGTTCAGCCGAATCCGTATCTCGTGCGCATGGTGTCACTGCTCACCGAAGCCGCCGAAGAGATTCTCAAAGGCGTTCTGCGATTGAACGATCACCCCAACGTCGCCAACGATCATGCTGTGCGCGCCAAAGCGCTGGAGAACCGCGTGGAGAATGTGTACCGTGAAGCCATCGCCGCGCTGTTCGTCGGCCCGAAGGATGTGCACGATGTGGTGGAGATGTTGAAGTTGAGGGAGATCTACCGCCACCTCTCCAACGCCGCCGATCGCGGCGACGAAGCGGCCAACGTGATTGGCGATATTGTGGTGAAGAAGGTGTAGGGGCGGTCACCTGCCCCCCCTTTGGCGAGGTTGCGGTCGCCCTTTTGCAGCCGCCGTTCGGGCAGGGGCGAGCCCTGCCCTACACCGGGACGAACACCTCATCGCCCACCGCAATCGTCACCGCGCCCTCACTGGCGAGCGCGCAATAAAACCCTCGCGTGCCGCCATCCAAAAACTGAAGCGCGTTTTTGATCGACTCGGGCTCGGTGATGCGTGACACGTATTTGCTGAACGGCTGGCACGGATGCGCGACGGTCACCTTTGTCAGCCACGCCAACCCGCCCGCCTTCACCCGCACCGTCACCCCGCGCGACACCGTCTCCAGAGTCACCCGCTCCGCAGTCTCGATCAGAATATTCTCCCCGCCGCGCCCATCGCTCAAGTGATCGCTGTGGCCGTATCCGTCGCGGATGGCGGCGTAATGCGCGGTGAAGTTCAGCGAGAGATCATTCTCGCCGTTTTTGTTGAGGCTGTGGGGGTGATCGGTGTGGTGAATGTCCAGCAGGCGCTCGCCATCGGGCAGCCGCGCCTCTGCGCCGCGCGGGGTGAGGATCAACTCGCCCACCGCGATCAGCGCCGACGGATCGTAATAGCGATCGGGCCTTTCGCCGAGCGTGAGCGATGAGCGTTGCAGTTGCAGGCGAACTATTCTGCCGAGAGAGCGATACGTATCGGGCATCGTAAAACACGAAGGCTCAAAGCCTCGAAGACACCAATAACTTCGCGTCTTTGAGCCTTCGCGCCGTTGTGTTGAATCTATTTTCCGCGAGCTTCGTTCACCGAATCGGCCAGCCGCCGGATGCCTTCGTCGATCTGCGCGGGGGCGAGGGCGCAGAAGGGCAGGCGCAAGAATCGCTCGCCGCCGCCGTTGGGGAAGAAGGCCAAGCCGTCGGCCAAATTGAGGTTGCGTTTGGCCGCCGCCGCGCGCACGGCGGTGGTCATCACGCCTTCGGGCAGTGTCACCGAAATGAAGAAGCCGCCGTCGGGGCGCGTGGCTTGGGCGTCGGGCATGTAGTGGTCGATGGCCGCGAGGCAGGCGTCGAGTCGCGGGGCGTATAGTTTCTTCAGCATTTCGATCTGCGCGGGCAGGTGCCCTCGGCGGCACCATTCGTAGGCCAAGCCGTGCGATAAATAGTTGGGCGAGATGTAGGTGTCTTCGGCGATCTTTGCCACCTTCGCCAGCATGTCGGCGCTGCCGATCATGTAGCCCAAGCGCGCGCCGGGGGCGATGATTTTGGTGAACGAGCTCATGTGCAGAACGCGATGGCGGGCGAGCTCGAACAGAGTCGGCTCGTCGGCGCCGCGATAGCGCAGCCAGCGATACGGCGCGTCTTCGACCAGCCAGAAGTTGTATTGATCGGCCAGTTCCACAAGGCGCTGGCGTTTGGCGCGCGAGTGCATTGCGCCCGACGGATTCTGAAAATCGGGAATGATGTAGAAAAATTTTGGCGGGCGCTTTTTGAGGGCGCTTTCGAGGGCGTCGAGGTCGGGGCCGTCGGCTCCACCGGGAATGCCGATAATGTCGGCTTTGTGCCGCCGGAGAGTGGTGATCGTTCTATCATAGGTGGGCGATTCGGTGTACACCACGTCGCCCGGCTCGATCAATTGAGTGGAAAGGAATTCGACGATCTGCAATGAGCCGTTGGAGGCGAGCACTTCGTTGGGTTGCACGCCGTAGAAGTTCGCCAGCCATTCGCGAAGGGGGGCGAAGCCGAGCGAGGGGCCGTATTGCATGAGCGAGTCGCCGTAATCGAGCATGGCGGCCACGGCGGCTTTGGTGATGTCGCGGATGGGGAACGATTCGTTGGCCGGAACGCCGCGAGTGAAATTGATGGGGGTTAGTTCTGACATATGGACTCCTGTGGAGGGGAATTATACCGCGCTAGGGCGCGAGAGGGGAAAGGTCAAACGTGATGGAGTTTGCGAGGCGGGGATTCGGATGGATTGAACAAAGAGGCTCTACTCCAATTTCCAATTGGGCTTCACATCGAAGTCGAGCGGGTCGCGTTGCCCGGCCATGAATCGAAAGTGCGCGGCGGCGGCGATCATGGCCGCATTGTCGGCGCAAAGGTTGAGCGGGGGAAAGCGCACGGGCAAATCTCCGGCGTGTGTTTCGGTGGCGTCGCGCAGGGCTTTGTTGGCCGAAACGCCTCCGGCGATGAAGATGGTTTTGGCCTTGTGTTCGCGCGCGGCGTTCACGGTTTTGGCGGCCAGCACTTCGACGATGGCGGATTGAAAACTGGCGGCGAGATCGGCGATGGGCAAACCGGGGGGAGGCGGCTCCTCGCCCGGCCGGATGCTGGGCGTTTGACGTTTCAGTTCGCGCAGAACGGCTGTTTTGAGTCCGCTGAATGAAAAGTTGTGAGTCCCTTTGAGCCACGCGCGCGGGAACGGGTAGGCGGCGGCGTCTCCGCCGATGGCGGCTTTTTCCACGTGGGGGCCGCCGGGGTAGGGCAATCCCAACATGCGCCCAACTTTGTCGAAGGCTTCTCCGGCGGCGTCGTCAATCGTGCCGCCGAGTCGTTTGTATTGGAGATGATCGCTCATCAACACGAGTTCGGTGTGGCCGCCGGAGACGATGAGGCACAGCACGGGGAACGGCGCGGCGCGTTCGACGAGGAAGAGCGAATAGAGGTGGCCTTCGAGGTGGCTGATGCCGAGCAGTGGCAGACTGCCACCGAGAGCGAGGCCTTTGGCCGCGTTGACGCCGACGATGAGCGAGCCGGGCAGGCCGGGCCCGCGAGTGACGGCGATGGCCTGAATGTCGTCGAGGGTTGTGTTCGCGTCGCTCAATGCCTGCGTGATGACGGGGTGAATGGCCTCGATGTGCATTCGCGAGGCCATCTCCGGGAACACGCCGCCATATTGCGCGTGAAAGTCGGCTTGCGACGAGATGACGTTGGAGAGAATCGCTTGCCCATCTTCGACGACGGCGGCGGCGGTCTCATCGCACGAGGTTTCGATGCCTAAGATTCGGGAGAAGCGGCTTGTCACGATTCGGTGATCCTGAGTTCAAGGTGACGTTGTGCGCACGGATGAGCACAGATGGGCACGGGATCCCTTTTCTGGCTCAGAGACTGTTTCTTAAATGGTACTTGTTTAGCGTCAAGAAGTATCCAGCAGAGGCGGGGCCAAAGACTTGAGTGTGTTGCCTAGGTGCGAACCGACAATGAAATGTAGAGATATTACCGCCATTCAACTGTAGAGAGGATTTTGCAACTATACTTCACGCGGGCACAAACTGCGCTTTTGAAAACAGTTGAAAACGCAAGGTCAGCAATGAATGTAAAGCGGCGCGATGAGTGGTGGGCATCTCTTGCAGGCAGGTCTCAATCGCGGTCTTGAAA
>Ga0194120_10005557_pt1 | contig 18487 bp, 16 predicted proteins | sample TA2MahCa65mmetaG_FD_148642 | JGI IMG/M metagenome (GOLD analysis project Ga0194120, IMG submission 148642) | Freshwater microbial communities from Lake Tanganyika, Tanzania - TA2015019 Mahale Deep Cast 65m | ecosystem: Environmental > Aquatic > Freshwater > Lake | place: Tanzania: Lake...
CGATGCGGCCAGTTCGGGGCGTGCCAACGTCGCGGTTCAATAGATTTCGTATTGAATCGCGTCTATCGAAAATGCCACGCCCACCGGCTCAAGACTCGTTTTCAAAATCCTTAGGCGAGGATTTGGGGCCAGCCCTGATCCTCGCCTAAGTTCTCGGTTTTCATAGAAAAAGCGCCACCCGCGGGGATTTCTTGTTGACAGGGAGATATAGACGTTCTATATCTTATTCCGTGGCTGCTTGCTTGCCCTTGCTGCACAAGACGCCGTTCATCCTGGACGAGCGTCCCCTGCTCGAAGCCACCAGCGCGCACGCCGGCCTGCTCAGCGTTTCGCGCGCCTTCCGCTCGTTGGGCCTGCCCGACTTGATTAAGGCCAATCTCACCCTGCGTCAGCGTCAGCGCGGGTTCGAGGAAGCCCAGTGCATCGAATCGATCTGCTTGCTCCAAGCCGTCGGCGGCGAGTGCCCCGAAGACCTGCGCCTTTTGCTCGGAGACGACTGTCTGGAGCGGGGCTTGGGTTACCGTCTGCCCAAGGTGACGGCGGTACGGGAGTTTCTGGAACGCTTCCACGATCAGAAGTTGGAGAAGCTGCGGCCGGATCGGGCGGTGCAGAAGAGTTTCATTTTCCCCTCGAGCGCGCCGATCTGCGCCTTGCAAGAGGTGCAAAGCGGCTTGGTGCGGCGGGTGGCCCGGCTCTACCAAAAGCAGGGACAGCCGCAGCGGATGGCGACGGTGGATCAGGACGCGACGATGATCGAGAGTCACAAGCAAGCGGCCTACGCCCATTATGAGGGAGGCAAAGGCTATCAGCCGATGGTGGCGGTGTGGGCGGAAGCCGATTTGGTGCTGGCTGACGAGTTTCGAGACGGCAACGTGCCGGCCAAACAGGATCCGTTAACGTGCGCGAAGCTGGCCTTTGCGGCGTTACCGGAAAATGTGCGGCAGCGGTATTTCCGGGGCGATTCGGCCTGCCATGAGAATGACTTGCTGGAGTGGCTGAACCATCCGGACCGAGAAAAGGAGCCGGGGGGACGGATAGGTTTTGCGGTCAGCGCGGTCCTGAGTGGACCCTTGAACCAAGCGTTGCGGAAGGTTGCCGAGACGGATTGGAGGACTTTTGGGAAGGAGGACGATGGCACCTTGCGGCAATGGGCCGAAGTGGACTTTGTGCCGGGAGAAAAATCCGAGCACAAGGACAGCCAGCCTTTGAGGTATGTGGGACTGCGTCTGCTCAAACCGCAGGGGGTGTTGTTCGCCGACGGCAGCGACCGGCACTTTCACGCGGTCATCACCAATCAGAAGACCGAAGGCGGCCGCTTGCTGGACTGGCATCGGGAGAAGGCGGGGACGGTCGAGCACACGCACGACGAGGTGAAGAATGAACTGGGTGGGGGGCATGTGCCGAGCCAGCGTTTTGGAGTCAACTCGGCCTGGTTTAAGATCGCGCTGCTGACCTACAATATACTGAGTGCGATTAAAGGGCTGTGTTTGGAGGGCGAAGAGCGGACGGCGCGGATGAAGAAACTTCGATTGCTGCTGATCCACGTGGCTGGCCGGATGAACCGGAACAACTGCGTGATGGGATTGCGGCTCTGCAACGATGCGGCGGCGCTCCGGCGGATGCAGCAGGTGTGGAAGGTTTTTGAATTGGCGACGCAAGCGACCTGCGCCAAAGCCTTGGGGAGGCGCGGTGGTTAGAGGCCCGCCGCCAGAGCGGGTCGGAGTGACCGCGCTATAGAATGCGGGATGGAAGAAGTGTTTTCGAATCAGCGAGTTGGGACGATTTCAAGCACTGAGGGCGAGGAATTTGAGCCGGTGTGTGAAAGTCAAAACCGTCCCGTCGGCGCTCCCCCCGATTTTTTTGTCGCCGCTTGCTTAGGCGAGGATTTGGGGACCGTCAGTGTTGTCCGCGTGCCGTAGCTGGAGGCATTCGCAGCCAGGAAAATCACGGCGCCATGAATTTCGTGCAGGTGGCCCCAGCGGCCCAACGGGATTTCGCCACGAACGCCTTGTAAACTTCCGGATTCTGCAGGAGCGGCAGGTTCATGGGCGTTTCAAATGGCCCCGGACAAATGGCGTTCACGGTGATGCCCTTCGTTGCGAATTCGAGCGCCTGTGTTTTTGTGAGGAGCACGATGGCTCCTTTGGTCGCCGGTACGCGGGTCAGCCTGCCAGGCCAACGCGTCCGAGAATCGAGGATAAATGAATGATTCGTCCCCAGCCGCGCTGGATCATGTGCGGCGCCACGGCTTTCGTGCAGATGAACGGTCCCGATACACGGGTCAGTCCCACACATCGACACTACGGTTTCCCCCGCCGCTGGGCCGACAGCAGATTCGACAAACTCGCGCCTGTCCCCATTTACAGGGGAGCCGCAATCCACTTTAGCGTCATGGTCGTCTCCGTCCGCAACTGCATCGCCAGCTTCGCTTTCGCCCGGTCACCCTTCTGGCGCTTGGCCAGGCCGGCTCCGTCGGACGGCAACGTGGGCTATCACACGATGGTCCATCGTCCGCTGACGGCGCGCTCGCCCCGCCGCGCCCTCGAAGGATGGACCGGACGCGATGAAGTCCGCGGCCGCATTCCCTTCGACGAATTGCCGCATCTCTTCAACCCCGACTCCGGCTATGTCAGCCACGCGAACGCTGGGATTTCACACCCTCAATGTTGAGCAGATCGGGAATCATCGTTTTGAGCCAGGTCCAGCCAAGCCAGAATCTCCGAAGTGAGAAACTGGGCCATGACCAGTTTCCCGAGATCATTGATCTCGTACAGCTGGCCGGCCAGCAGCCCGGCGAGGCGGACCGTACTGGCTGGCAGAACCGGCAGCTCGTGCGCTTGGGTGATGAGCGCGTCCAAGTCGATAAGCCCGCCCACCCCAACACCGGGCTGGGCGCCACTTCGGAGATCACCGCTGAGGCATCGGCGCTGAGCATGGCGATAAACGGTTAAAGAGCCACCTTGGGTTCCAAAGCCACGGCCAGCTTCGCTTTCTCCACAAGTTGGGATTCTTTGAACGGCTTGGCGATATAGCCGACGATCCCAAGGCCGTCGGCTCTGCGGATGCTGTCCTGATTGGACTCCGCGGTCAGCATCACGACAGGGATGGACCTCAACTCCGGATCGCTCTTCAGCCGCGTGAGCATCTCCAGGCCATCCATCACCGGCATGGTGATGTCGAGGAAGATGAGGTCCGGTTTCTCCCGGGCTGCGGCCTCCAGGCCGTCGACGCCGTTGGCCGCCTCGACCACACGGCAGTCGTAAGGATTGAGCGCGCGGGTGATCATGATGCGCACCACTTTGCTGTCATCGACGGATAATATTTTGTGTGTCATAGGATCCGATAGGGTTGCTCCAGCCAGAATTCCGCGACGGGGCATGTCGGACGTCGTGGTTCGTGTTTCGCTGCTGACCGAAGGCTCAGTCATTGTTCTCTTAATAAATGTCACCGGTCGCTTCAAACTGACCCACCTTGGGTCGAATCAAACTGACCCACCCTGTCGACCGTTTGTTTAGCGTTTTAAGAAGTTGGTTGGCAAGTTTTCTTCGAGAGTTTCTTTAGAGCGTGTCCGAAAATTCCGCGGGGTCCTGTTTTCGCGCCAAAGGCCGGATGGCGAGGCGCGACGAAGGAGAATATCCTCCCTGGATCTTCGACTGAGGAGCAACGAAGCCAGGCGGCCTTTGGCGCGAAAACCCTCCGGGCGGCGGGTCTTTTGTCCGTGGCCTGCGTTGGCTCGGTCCTTACAGCCCGCGTTGGGGATGCTCGGACCTCGCCGCCTTGGCCACAGCCAAAATCCCTCGCCGCAGGACTCCGCGCAATTTTCGGACACGCTCTTAGCCTGCATTAGCTCCAAGGCACGGCCCACGGTCAGGTAGTGGTGCAGTTCATCTGCTTCGGCCTCGGTGAGATCTCCGGCGTTGGCTTTCTGCCCAAGTTCTTCCGCTCGGGCTAGATCGCCCGCGGACAACCTGAGCTTCAGAATTGCTTCCGCTTTCTCACGCAAGATTTCTTCTTCGTCAGGCAGCATAGTCCGCAGCCAGATGTCCGCTTCGGAGTTCGCCGGGGTCATGTTCATAGTTCCTTCCTACTTGCTGTGCGCCCCTTTTTCAATCCCGAAAGCCAGGGCAGACACCGCTTACACGCAGCGATTTGCTTGCCTTTTGGAGCGCGGTGCAATTCCTTTGAAGCCGTTGCGGCGTGACGACTGAAGAATCATGAACCCACCCCCAGCCCCTTCCAGGAGGGGAACTTCGTTTGTCGCGCCGGAAACAAGTTCTCCTCCGAGGAGAGGGAAGGGGTGGGTCGGTTCATCGGAAGCTCTCTTGGTTTCAAAACCACGCATGCAGCCCACGAACCCATCGATGGTAGGGCGAGTCCTTCCCGGTGAGCCGCTCCCCGTGCTTGGAACACGTCTGGACCGGCTCGCTGAGGACAGGCTCGCCCTACGGTCAGGCTCCTGGGAAGCCTTTTCCCAAAGGCACGGTGAACGTTGATGCGCGCGGCACTCCCTATCATTCTGAACCAGGCTGCCACGCTGGCGCTGGGTCTGGTCGCTTTGAAGTTGATCAACCGTTTCGTGCCGCCGGACGTGTACGGCGCTTATGTCCTTTTCCTGACGCTGACGCAAGTGGGCACGCTGCTCACACATTCCGGGCTGTCGAATCACGCCACGCGCTATTGGCAGCGCGAGAGCCATCGCGCCGGGACTTATGTGCGATTCCTTGCGTCCGCCAGCGCGCGCGTGCTCCTTCCACTCACGCTGCTCCTGCTCGCAATTACGTTGGCGTTGGCCGCCCTGCGCCAGGAATTGATCTGGGTTTGGATTTTTCCATTCCTGCTGGTGAGCAACGCCGCCCTGGCTTTGAACCTGGTTGGGACGGGCGCGCTCAATGCCGAGCAAAGTTTCTGGAAAGTTTTTTGGCTGACCCAACTCGGCAACGCCGGGCGGACTTTTCTCCCGATTCTCCTGGCTCTCGGAACACACATGAATTTCGTGGCGCTGAGCGCCGGATTCACGCTGCAGGGCGTGCTGATCCTGGCCGGTCTCGCCGCGTTGTTTATCTGGGCGTCCAAAACGCCAAGACCGGAGGCCGAGTTGGAGCAACGATGGATTCGGGAACTCAAGGATTATGGCCGGCCGTACGCGCTGCTCGGCGCCGGCGCGTGGCTGTTGCAGTTCGCGGACCGTTGGGTGGTTGAGGGATTCTATGGTGAAGAACCTGCCGGCCAGTTCGCTCTGGCGGCCAGTTTGGGCATCATCATTCCGACGATGGTGATGCCGGCCCTGATGCAATGGGTGTTTCCGGGCATCTTCCGGCGCGCGGACTCGGCGAAATCGCGCGCAGATTGGATCGAGCTGGCGAAAAGCTGCGATCGCATCACCGCGGCTTTCCTGCTCATCTCGATTGCCGGGTTGCTGGCCTTGTGGGCGGTGTCGCCATGGTTGGTCGGCTGGCTGATTTCGGAAAAATATGTCCCGGCGCTGGCGATGCTGATGCCGGCGGGATTCGCCGCGCTGACGTCGCAGGTGAATCAGTTTTATTATTTGCTGCTCCAGGGACAGCACGACAGCGCCAGCATGGTCAAAGTGATGCTTGTGGTTTCGGGGGTGAAGACTCTGGGCAGCGTCGTGGCCGCGTCTGTTTCACTGACCGCGCTGATGGGGTGGTTGATCGTTTCCGTAGCGGTCACAGGCTGGCTGGGGCGTTGGATGATTCGGCGCCAGGCGTTGGCCGTGGCTTCTTAAATCGAAAAGAAATGATGCGAATAGAGAAAGAGAGGCAAAGGGCCTTGGCTGCTGTGGCGCGTTACTGCTTGGTCCGCGGGATGGACGACAAAGCTCGTAGCGCAGAGTTGCACTCTGCCGTAGCGCAGAATTGTATTCTGCGGGGCGTCTCCCAGTCCGAGCCCGCTGGGACTTGCCGGCGCCCTGCCGATTGGAAATCGGCGATACCGCAGATTGAAAATCTGCGCTACGGTTCTCCGGTCGATCTGTCGTCCATCCCACGGTCTGCGCAGTATGGTAAGAGCAGCTCATGTCGGCCAACGAGGGATTGACTACTGCCTTCGACGCACCGTGGAAAGCGGCCCTCGAATATTTCCTGGACGAATTCCTGGCCCTTTGTTTTCCCCCGGTTCACGCGTTGATCGATTGGACCGTCGCACCGGTCTTCCTGGAGACTGAACTCCAACAGTTAGCGCCCCAGCGCCACGAACCTCGCCGCACGGTCGATAAGCTGGTGCAGGTGCGGCTCAAGGACGGCCGGGAAGAATGGCTGCTGATTCAGGTTATTTCGGGTGATCGAGTGGCTGACGCAGTTGCCGGAGGAATGGGAATTGCAGTTTTGGGAGCAGTTAAGTAATTTTGAGCAAACGGAAAAGCCTATGACGGAGTTATTGTCCAGGATCGAAGTGTTGGCCCTAGGAGCTTCATTGACGGAGCACACGGAGCACGCGTTTATCCTTGTTTGTCCTAGACACCCCTTTCGTATGCTGTAAAAAGGCCTAAATTGCAGGCCTGACGCCATGAAATCGCGATGAGCGCTCACGAAAGTCTCAAACGGGAAGAAACCGTCAAACTACCGTCGAACCGGTCGTTCGGACTGGTTTTTGCCGTGGTGTTCCTGTTGATCGGACTCGCGCCCTTGATCAAGCGCGGCGAAGTCCGGTGGTGGGCCGTCATTCTAGGCGGGCTGTTTCTGATCCTGGGCTTGGCGAACGCGTCCATCTTGACGCCGTTGAATCGGATCTGGATGAAGTTCGGGTTGCTCCTCCATCACATCGTCAGTCCCGTCATTCTGGGAATCCTGTTCTTCGCCGTGTTTACGCCGATGGGGTGGATTCTGCGCTTGCTGGGCAAGGATCCGATGCGGATGAAGCCGGACAAAAATGCGTCCAGCTATTGGATCCTCCGCGACCCGCCCGGTCCGGCGCGTCAATCGATGCCAAATCAGTTTTAAACATGAGATCTTTCCTCCTTGAATTCTGGGCGTTCTTGAAAGTGCGCAAGAAATTCTGGCTCCTGCCGATTGTCGTCGTGCTCGTGCTGCTCGGCGGGTTGCTGATCTTGGCGAAGGGATCGGCCATCGCGCCGTTCATTTACACGATTTTCTAGCCGCGCCGGGATATGGTCATTCTCGGAATCTCGGCTTTTTACCACGACAGCGCGGTCGCTCTGCTCCGGGACGGTGAAATCATCGCCGCCGCCCAGGAAGAGCGCTTTTCCAGAAAGAAGCACGACGCGCGTTTTCCGCAGCACGCGCTCGAATACTGTCTCCGGGCTGGGAAGATTCCATTGTCGAAGATCGACTTCGTCGTCTTCTACGACAAGCCGTTTCTCAAGTTCGAGCGGCTCCTGGAAACGTATCTGGCGTTCGCGCCCCGAGGTTTTCGTTCGTTCCGCCTGGCCATGCCGATCTGGCTGCGCGAGAAACTTTTTCTGAAGGACCTTCTCTTGCGGGAACTGAAAGCCCACGGCGGCGAAGAGATCGACCCGACGCGGCTCCTGTTCACTGAACATCACGTGAGCCACGCGGCGAGCGCGTTCTTCCCTTCTCCATTTGAGGAAGCGGCGGTCCTCACAATGGACGGCGTTGGCGAATGGACGACGACTTCTCTGGCCATGGGCCGCGGGAACGATTTGCAGGTGACGAAGGAACTCCATTTCCCGCATTCGCTCGGCCTGCTGTATTCCGCGTTCACTTACTACCTGGGGTTCAAAGTCAATTCGGGCGAATACAAAGTCATGGGCCTGGCCCCGTACGGCACGCCGCGCTACACCCAGCTTATTTACGATCACATTCTGGATTTGAAACCGGACGGCACGTTCCGGCTGAACCTGGACTGCTTCAACTATTGCACCGGGCTGACGATGACGAACGACAAGTTCGACGCGTTGTTCGGCGGCCCGGCGCGCGATCCCGAAGTGTGGCTGGAGCAAAAACACATGGACCTGGCGGCGTCGCTTCAAGCCGTCACGGAGGAAGTGGTCCTGCGGCTGACCGATTCCATCGCGGCCGAAACGGGCGCAGCCAACCTCTGTCTGGCCGGAGGCGTGGCTTTGAATTGCGTGGCGAATGGAAAAGTTCTGCAGCGCGGGCGCTTCAAGAACATCTGGATTCAGCCCGCGTCCGGCGATGCCGGAGGCGCGGTTGGGGCCGCCCTGGCCGGGTATTACATTCATTGCAATCAGCCGCGGAAACCGCAGCCGGGCGACGCCATGCGCGGCGGTTTTCTCGGGCCAGAATTCGCCCAAACCGACATCGAGCAACGGCTGCGCACCATCGGCGCGAAGTTCGTCGTCCTGGAGGAGAAGACGCTCATCCAGCGTTGCGCCCGCGAACTGTCGGAGGGCCTCACCTTCGGCTGGTTTCAAGGGCGGATGGAATTCGGCCCGCGCGCGTTGGGCGCGCGCTCGGTCATCGGAGACGCCCGTTCGCCGAAGATGCAATCGATCCTGAATTTGAAAGTAAAATTCCGGGAATCGTTCCGGCCCTTTGCGCCGGCCGTCCTGCGCGAAGACGTCGCGAATTGGTTCGAGATGGATACCGACAGCCCCTACATGCTCCTGGTGGCGGACGTGAAGAAAGAGCGCCAGCGCGCCATGACCGATGAGGAGAAAAAACTTTTCGGAATTCAGAAACTCAATGTGCCGCGCTCGGAAATTCCGGCGGTGACGCACGTCGACTATTCGGCCCGCGTGCAAACGGTTCATCGCGAGACCAACCCCATCTTCTATTCGTTGTTGAGCGAATTCAAAGCGCTCACCGGTTGCCCGGTGCTGGTGAACACCAGTTTCAACGTGCGCGGCGAACCGATCGTTTGCACGCCGGAGGACGCCTTCCGATGTTTCATGGGAACCGAACTGGACGCGCTGGTCGTAGGCCGATGCTATTTGCGCAAACAGGATCAGGAAGGCGCGTTGAAGGCCGAGTATCACCAGAAGTTCGAACTGGACTAGCCTCCCTCGATTCAATGGCACAATCAAGCGTGAGCCAGGCCGATTCCCTCTCTGCCGAGCGAGAGGGTCAGGGTGAGGGTGAAAACTTCAGACGAGTCGGGAGCGTCGGAAACGGTCCGCGACTCTCCCTCACCCCAACCCTCTCCCGCGGGGAGAGGGAGCATTGGCGCCGAGCGCTGGAACCGGTTCGCGCAGCGAAGAACTGGGAAGGTGAGGCGGCATGGGCGGCCTGAAGCGTCGCACGCTGCCCCCGTGGTGCATCAATCTGGGGTTATTCCTGGCCAGCGTAATCCTGGCACTGGGACTGGCGGAAGGCGGTTGCCGGATTTACGCGGCGTTGGTTCCCCCGACTCCCACCACCCACTACCAGTTCCGCCTGTCCCGTCCGCTCCCATATCGGAACGCGGATTACTTTTCTCGCGGCTTCATCCAGGAATCGTTTGCCCAGCCTGGCGGCTGGAAAACCGACCGCTCGTTCGGCTGGATGCCGAATGATTTTCACGGCCAGTACTTCAACGTCTCCGGCGGAAAGCGCAAGACGACCGACGGCCCCGGCCCTTCTGAAACCCAAGGCCGAATTCTGATCTTCGGCGGTTCGACGGTCCATTGCTCCGAAGTGCCGGATTCGCTCACGCTGAGCAGTTGTCTGCAACGCGTCCTGAACGGGAAGGGGCACGGGCAAATCAAAGCGGAGAATCTTGGCGCCACAACCGTCACCATCAAGCAGCAGTTAGCCCGCCTCAAAATGGAACCGATCGCGCCCGGCGATGTCGTGGTGTTCTATGACGGCGTCAACGATGTGATTCAGTCAATCTTCTACAACAACCCGGAGGGAACGATCATCGACGAATCGCGGAAGCAGTTGGAGGGACTCAGCCGGTTCAATCGCTTCCTTTTCAAAGTTCATCGCCGGCTGGCGCCCTACTCTGCGTTCGTGGCGGTGTTGTTAAACCCGGTCAAGCCGAGTGGCCAAGGCCGCGAGATCGACCCCGCAACCGTCGGTGTTGCCGCGCGCCAATATCAACAATCCATTGTGCAGGCCGCGGAGCACTGCCGCTCGAAGGGCGCGAAGTTTGTCCATTTTCTCCAGCCGTGTCTCCTGGCGACGCCGGCCAAATCGGATTATGAGAAGCGCCTGCTCGAAAACGGCTGGCTGACGGCTCCCGGCCTGGCGCGCGCGTTTGAGGTTGGCTATGCCGCGTTCAGGCGCGCGTGCTCGGAAACCGCTGAGGCCGGGGTGCCGCACTTCGATCTCTCCGGATGCCTGGATTCACGGACGGAGGAAGTCTATCTGGATTATGCTCACGTCAACCACGTCGCAAACGAGATGATCGCCAGGGCCATTCACAGTCACCTGGCTGGCTTATTGATGCCGCCGGCAGTCAGGAAATAGATATGCGCGAGCCTACAACACGGCACTCCTTCCACGAACCGGCCGGCTGGAGTGCGGGCGGCTCGTCCGCCGGACGGGCAGGTCCATCGAGAGGCCCCAAATTCGTGGGGGATAACAGGTTCATGGTCCGTGGGCATGGTTCTGAGATCAAGGAAGCTTCCCATGAACCTGATGGTAGGGCGAGCCTGTCCCCAGCGAGCCGAGTCGGACGTTTTCCAGACGCGTCGAGCGGCTTGCCGGGACGGACTCGCCCTACCGGGTTCCTGGGACGGGCGCATGGTTCTGAAATCAAGGCAGCTTCCCGTGAACCGGCCCTGCAAATTCAGGGCGGACCACAAATTGAGGGGGAACCATTCGCGGCCCGCCCCAAATTCGTGGGGGATACGAATGGCTTCGGGAATTCGCGTTTATTCGCGTCCGTTTGCGGTTAGAACGAACTGAACAGTCCCAGAAACATAACCATGGATCGCGCATTACTGGATCGTTGGTGCGAGAAGGGCATCCTTGGCTTGACCCTGGCCCTCCTGGTCTTTGGCCCCCTGGCGGCCGGAGCGGTTGGCGCCTTTGAATTCCTGGTCCTCCAGGCTTTGACCGTTGTCGTAATTGTCCTCTGGCTGGCGAGAATCTGGCTTCAAGAAAACTACCGGCTCCTCTGGCCGCCGATCTGTTGGTGCGTCCTGGCGTTTACGGCCTACGCGATCGTGCGCTACCAGCAGGCGGACATCGAATACGCCGCCCGCGCCGAGCTGATTCGCATTCTGATCTATGCCTTCCTCTTCCTGGCGGTCCTCAACAATCTCCACCGCCAGGAATCCACACAGGCGATTTTGTTCCCGTTGATTTTCTGCGGCATGGCGATCTCGCTTTACGCGGTGTACCAATTCTTCACGCACACGGTATACGTCTGGCATTTGCTCGAACCCGAATTGAAGCCCGAACAATATCTCAAGCGCGCCTCGGGCACCTTCATCAATCCGAACAACCTGGCCGGATTCCTGGAGATGCTGGTTCCGCTGGGACTGGCCTGCACGCTCAAAGGCCGGTTTGCGCCCACCACGCGCGTTTTTCTGGGCTACGCTTCTCTCGTCATGCTCGCGGGCATCGCTGTGACGATTTCTCGCGGGGGATGGATTGCGACCGGCGTGGCTTTGGCGGCCCTTTTCGGGGTCTTGGTCTGCTACCGGGATAGCCGCCTGCCCGCCATCATTTTTCTGGGGCTTCTGATCGCGCTCGCGGCGATTTTCTTCAGAGAAGGTTACCGCGCGCAAACGCGCTGGCAGCGTCTCTTTCGGGAAACCGGAGAGATTCAGGACGTCCGCCATTACGTCGCCCAATCGGCGGTGGCGATGTGGAAAGACCATTTCTGGTGGGGCGCGGGGCCGGCGCACTTTGATTACCGCTTCCCACAATATCGTCCCGAGTTCGTTCAATTGCGTCCCGGACGGGCGCACAACGATTACTTGAACACCCTGGCAGATTGGGGAGTCCTCGGAACGGCTCTGGTCGCGTCTGCATGGTTGTGTCTGTTGATCGGGGTGGTGCGAACCTGGAAATTCGTCCAGCGCGCGGGCGATTTCGTGGCCAAGCCAAGCAGCCGCGCCGCGTTCGTGGTCGGCGCCGCCGCAGGTTTGCTGGCCATTCTGGTTCACTCCCTCGCCGATTTCAACGCGCACATACCCGCCAACGCCTTGTTGATGGTTGCGCTCCTGGCGCTGCTGACGGCCCACGTCCGTTTCGCCACGGAAAGATATTGGGTCACGCCGGGCTGGGTGACTCGCGTGGCGCTGACGATCGTCGCATTGCTGGGCGCCGGATATCTCGTGCGGGAAGGAACAAGGAGTTTGCGCCAGCAATTTCTCCTCAGCCGCGCGGACCGAATCGAACGGGCCACGGCTAAACTCAGCGACATTTACGATTATTTGCTGCGCCGCGCTGAAGGGGGAACGAATGATCTGCCGAAGGTCGATTTGCGGGTTCTGGACCAGCTCCAGCCGGAAACGCAGGAAGCGATCCGAAGCCAGATTGAACAGCTCCAGCGCCCTTCCAGTGCCGAATCCACGGCAGATTTGAAAGTCCTGGATCAAATCGCGCGCCAGTCTCAGGACTGGATCCGGGATCAGGCCGCGGCGCTCAAGGCGGCCTGGGAAACAGAACCCAAGAATTTCGAGACCTCGTATCGCATCGGCGATCTCCTGCGGAAGTCGAGCTGGCAACGGGGGCCGGGGTTCCAGGCGCAGGCGCAGGAGGCCATGAAGTGGTTCGAGACCGGGATGCGCTTGAACCCCTATGACGCGTACAACCACCTCAGCTACGGCATGTGTCTGCACCTGCTCAAACGGCGCGCGGAAGCCGGACCGTATTTTGAACGCGCTCTGGCGCTGGATCCGAGGAGCTACTACGTCACCGCGCACGCCGGCTGGCACTACTTCAACCTGGAGGACTACGCGGAGGCCAGGCGCTGGTTCCTGGAGTCCAAACGTCTCTCCGAACTGGTTTGGCGCTACAACCCGATCGCGTTGGAATACCTGAAGTTGATCGACCGGCTCCAGCCCAGGTAGGGCGAGCCTGTCCCCAGCGAGCCGGGTCGGACGTGTTCCCGGCACGTCGAGCGGCTCGTCGGGACGGACTCGCCCTACCTTCGACTGGTTCGAAATTCAAAGCTGGATAAGCTGGATGACAAAGGTTGCGACGAATTCTTCGACCCGCTATAACCCTCGCGCATGATTTCGAGCACCATCGACCATCGGCTGAAATTTCAGCAGTTTTTCTGGTTCGGTCTGATGGGGTTTTGCGCCCTGCTGGCAGGCTATTACCTGGCGATCAATTTCTTGCTCGTGGCGCTGGCCTCTCTGGGTGTGCTGGGTTTGATGACCTTGCCGTACCATTCGAAGCTGTCCATCATTCTGTCCGTCGCCACCTTCAGTTCCGCGCTCATTGTCCCCCTCTTTCCGGGACGCCCGTACGTTTGGGAATTCGCCGCGCTGCTGGGCTGGTCCGGATTGGTCATCAACGTGTGCATGCGCCAGTATGCTCGGGATGCGTATCAGGTTTTGCGGACCCACCGGTGGCTGTTCATCGGCGTTCTCGGATACTGCATCGTGCTCGTCGCGACCATGTTCTATCGAGGATTCGGACTGCGGATTCTAGGTTCGGAACAGATGGGTGGCCGGTATTATTTCCAGCAACTCACCTGCGCGATCTTCCCGTTTCTGTTCTTGTTCTGCCGACCCGACGAAAAAACTCTGACGCGCCTGATTGTGTGTCAGTGTTTGCTCACCACGACGTATCTTATTTCGGACTTCGTTCTTTCCAAGGCGCCGGATGCGCTGTTCTTTCTGCTTCAATTCTTCGAATTGTCGGGGGACGCGGTTAATTTCGAGATTCAGGCCAATCGATTGGGCATCCGCCGTTTCCAATCGTTTTACGTGGTCAGCACGGGTTTCCTGTATTTGCTGCTGATCCGCTACAACCTGCGCGAATTCTATTCCAACAGAGTCCTGTACCTCTTGCCGACGGCGATCTTGACCGTCGGGATGGGCACGCTGAGCGGCCACCGCTATCTGAGCGTGGTGGTTCTGGGTGTGCTGGTTCTGAGCGCCTTCGCCGAGCGGTTTTTCACGATGAAAAACACCTTCATCTCCCTGGCCATACTTGTGCTGGGCCTTTCCTCGGCTTACGCGGTGTCCGATCGCCTGCCCCTGGCCGCCCAACGGGCCATCGCCTTTCTGCCCGGAGCGAATATCGACACCCAGGCCAAGATGGACGCCGAAAATACACTGGTGGTGCGCCGAGTTCTCCGAAAAATCGGTTTGGACATGGCCCCGCAGTATTTCTGGATTGGCCGCGGGTTCGGGGTCGCTTCGGTGGATTATTCCTGGCAGTGGGACCCGACCACGATCACCGGCCATGTGAACGTGGGCCGTTTCTTCAACGGGTTTGTCGGACTCCTGGTCAATACCGGATTGTTCGGCACGACGTTCATGCTCATGTTCCTCGGCTCCGGCTCCGTCCTGGCCTGGCGCATCATGCTCTACCTGAGGTCCACCGAATGTGAAGACACTTTCTTGCGGGTGTGCAAGCTGGTGGCGAGCCTTTGGATTGCGAACGTCCTGGCGTTTCTTTTCCTGCACGGGGACAGCGAATTCGCGCTCAAAACGTTTTCCATCCAGGCGGGCATTCTCCTGACCTGCTACCTGCACGTGCTCAAGCGAAAATCGGCGGCAGAAGCCCGTTCCGCTTTGCTTTCGACGTGAGGAAATCGCGAGAATTCTCCGAAGAAGCTTCGCGCATTGAACGCCTGAACCCCCCTTTGAATTAAGCTAAACATCACCTCTGTATCTTCTTCCTCTCCCCGCGAGGGACGAGTGGGGAGAGGATCGAGGAGAGGGGGGATCAAAACGGCCCTCCTCTCCCCAGCCCTCTCCTCCCTTGCCAGGGAAGAGAGGGAGTAATCCCGAACCGAGTCAGCGGCGTTTCCACCGGTTCATTATCCACAAGGTTTTTCCCGTCGGCGCAGGCGGGATTTCCGCGACGGCTTCCAGTTCAATCCGGGAGGAGGCCCCGAGCGCCTTTCTGAAGCTGACCTGAATTTGCTTCAAATTGTCTTCGAGGCCTTCAGATCGGAGCGGCACATAGCGAAAGACAAAAGCGCCAGGACCGGCTTGTTCAAATTGCCATTCGCGAATGAGCTGGCGATTCAGGCTCACGCCGACGAAATGCCGAACGAACACCGAGGTCAGCAACGTGCCGTCTTCCGTCACCAGCATGTCGTCCGCGCGGCCCTGGAGATTCAACAAGCGCGGAAAAGCCAGCCCGCAAGCGCAGGGCCCGGGTTCCGCCCAGACTCCCAGGTCGCCAATTTCATACCGGATCATCGGGAAGGCGAAATTGTTCAGCAGGGTGACCAGGATTCTCCCGGTCTGGCCTGGCGCGCACTCGCGGCCCTCATCGTCCACGACCTCCACAAAAACGCTCGGCGAAAAAACGTGCAGCCCCTTGTGCGCCTGGCATTCGCACGCGATGTCCGCACACTCGCGCGAACCGTACTTGTCGAAAACCTCCGCGCCAAAGGCTCGTTCCAGAATTTGCCGCCACTCCGGCGTCACCGTGCCCGCGCACGCCATGATCGTTCGCAACCCCGGCTTTGCCAAATTGCGATCTTCGATGAACGTTGCCAGGCTGACGGCGGCATCCACATACGCCATGAGATGGCGAACCGACGGATCGCTCCGGATCGTCTGATAATGCTGGATCAACTCGCCCGCTTTGGCCCGAAACGCGTTCAGGGGAATTTCCCCCAGCAAATTCCTGAGCACGCGGCGGTCGAGTTTCTCCTGTTGCTGCAACAAGTCCTGCTCCGATCCCCACAAACGGAAAAACCGTGTGCCGAGCGGGAAGCCGCAAAGACGTTGCGCGAAAAGGCGAGTCGTCCTGCCCCAATCTCGAAAGCACACGTCGTGGACGACGCTCGTCGGCGTGCCCGTGGTTCCGCCGGTTTTGACGACCAGCCAATCGTAGCGCCGGGACGAGACCGCCGCGGGTGACGCGATCTCGCTTCGCAACGCATCGATCACCAATTCGGGAAACCGGTCGCGAATCGCCTCCCGTGTCAGAATGGGAAAGCGCTTCAAGAATTTAGTCGCGCTCTCTCGCGCATCGGAACGGAGGCCGAGTTTCCGATAGAAGGCCGATTCGCCGCTCGCGTGCGTCAGGATCTTCGCCAGCCGCAGATCGACTGCGCCATCCAGGTGATCGGAGGCCAGGCGCGTCCAGGACTGAAACTCCCGCCAGCGCGCCCAGATCCTCGATCCGATAGCTTGCTGAAGCGAGAAGTACAATCCGGCGCGAACCGGCGCGGGCAGGCGCGAAAGCCAGTCAACGTTCAACGTGCTCCCTCCAGCCGGGCGGCGGCGCGAACTCGAAATTGATGTTCGACTCCACCAGCTTCACCGCGTTCCCGTCGAGCAAAATGGACAGGTCGTCCACATCGAACTCGCCCCAGCCGACGCCGCCAAAATGCTCGCGCCGCGCGATGATTGGCAGCCGCCCCAGGTCGAAGCCCATGAACCAGCCCAGCGTCGCGTCGATTTTGAAGGGGTCGCTGCCGAACACGACCCAATCCGTCTCTTTCGGCAGCGGCTGGAGCGGGCCATTGCCTTCGCCGCTCACCAGACCGTCCACGATGCAGAAATAAGTTCGCTGCGGCGTGGGCTGTATTTTGCCCTCGGCGTCGGCGCACTGAATGATCCAGTTCAAATCGTAAATCATGCGCCAGAGCGTGTCGTTTCCGTGCCAGGCGCCACCCGCGATGTAGAAGCGCTTCGGGGAAGCGTCCGGATTGTCCAGGCGTGTTTCGATGCCGCGAACGCGCTTGATCCATTCCCAGCCCGGCTTGAGGACTTTGTAAGCGAGCCGGCTGCGCTTCTGAAAGCGCTCGCGGAGCCGCGTCTGCGCAAAGTAAAGCCACCGGCCCTCGTCGCGATATTCGTCCCCGCCCCATTTCGGCGCGCCCCGGCGGAAGTGCGGAAGATACGCCTTGTCGCCGTTGATCCCGACCAGATTCTTCAAGGCGCACGTGATGCCGCTTTTCTGGTGCGATTTCCATTTGGGCAGATTGATGAACAAATCCGCGTCAAGGATACCCTGGCAAATCAAATAACGATGCGAGCCGGGACGATGATTGCTGCTCGTGACCGCCGAACTGTAATCGTTGACCGCAAAGAGATCGGACTGATCAGAAATCGGCTCCAGGTGACTGCGGATCCCGAACTCCACTTCCCGATAGCCTGTCGGATCGCCGTGATCGCCATTAGCCGCCGCCAGAAAACTGTCGCCGTCCTGCCGAAAAACTTCGCGTCGCAAATCACGAAAAACCACGCGCCCGCCCGAACGGGCGCTGAGCCGGGCAATCACCGGATCCAGTCCGGCTTGCCGGCACATCAACGGCCAATCGGCGTATTGCAATGGGCAATCGCCGACCAAGATGGACTCGGCCTTGGGAAAGAAGTTGAGGCACGCCTCCACGGTTGCCTCAATCAGACGCGCGTCCGTCACCAGCGCGCGAATGGGAAAAGCGGGGTCCGTTTCGTGCAGGACCCAGTTCGGTTTGATGGCGATTTTTCGAGGCTGGCAGATTTCGGACAAGTGGCGCACGTGTTCGAAGACCAGGCGTTTCAGCCGCGAAGAAGCCTGCGTAAAACAACTGGTCATAGGGCGGGTTGATTAAACCGTCCGTCATCTGAACTTGCAAGGTCAGCTAAGTTTCACGCCAGGGCAGACGCATCTAAGGGTCTGTCTGAAAAAACCGATCCAAAAGCCGAGCATAGAGCGCGTTCTCCCTCTCTTCCGACGCAGGAGGAGGAGAGGGCCGGGGAGAGGAGTTCATTCTTGAAAGAGTTCCCCTCTCCTCAGGGTGGGGCGAGATACTGGCCGATCTTTTCCTCGACGGCATTGGCTCGGCTGGAGCCTCACCCCACCTCAACTGGCATCCGGAGTTTCACCAAGATTCCCCTTGCCACTACCCCGTTCGACGGGATTACTAACCGCCAAACTAATCTTTGCTTGCGCTATGAATGTCGTATCCACGCTCCGATCTTGTGCTTCCATGAACCGGGTAGGGCGAGCTTGTCCCCAGCGAGCCGATCCGGACGTGTTCAAAGCACGTGGAGCGGCTCGCCGGGACGGACTCGCCCTACCTGGCTCATGGGGTGGGTGCCTGGCGCCGTGGCCATGGAGACTTTCCTTGCTCCTACTCATGTTCGCCCTGACTTCCTCCGCCCAGGAATGGACTCGCTTTCGCGGGCCGAACGGCAGTGGCGTCAGCCACGCGAAAACCGTCCCGACGCAGTGGACCGAGAAGGATTTCAATTGGAAGGCAACACTGCCAGGCGTGGGCCATTCCTCGCCGGTGATCTGGGACGACAAAGTTTTCGTCACCAGCGCGCAGGAAAGCCCGGGCAAGTTTTTCGTCTTGTGCTTGCGAGTGGAGGACGGCGGCGTGTTGTGGAAGCGCGAGTTTTCGTTCGTCCCGTTCGAGAAACACAAGTTCAACACCTTCGCCTCCGCGACGCCGGCGGTCGATGAGCACCGGGTCTATGTCGCCTGGAACACGCCGGAGCATTACAACCTGATGGCGT
>Ga0194120_10005559_pt1 | contig 18484 bp, 9 predicted proteins | sample TA2MahCa65mmetaG_FD_148642 | JGI IMG/M metagenome (GOLD analysis project Ga0194120, IMG submission 148642) | Freshwater microbial communities from Lake Tanganyika, Tanzania - TA2015019 Mahale Deep Cast 65m | ecosystem: Environmental > Aquatic > Freshwater > Lake | place: Tanzania: Lake...
GAGGGTCGACTACCGCCACGCGCCCACGATGGGAGCGGGTCTGGCTGTCCACATCGCGGAGCACTCACCGGATCGCGTGGTCGCCACCGAACCGAACTCGGTCGCGGCACGCGCGATGTTCCAGCGGTTGGGCGTGGAGACCGTCGCGTCCGACCAGTTCCTCACCCCGATCGCCGACTTCGCCGCATGGGCCGCCACCCGCAAGCAACTGAAGATGGAGGACTTCTACCGTCGCCAGCGCGTGCGCCTCGGCTATCTCATGGATGGTGAAGCGCCAGCCGGTGGACAGTGGAACTACGACCACGAGAACCGCGAACCCCCACCCAAGAAGGGACCCTGGCCGTGGCCCGCGCCTCCCGTGTCGGCGCTCGATGCGATCGACGCCGAGGTGATCGCGGCACTGCCCGCGGACTCGACCGGCGAGGCACCCACCGGCACATGGGCCGTCACGCGCGCACAGGCGCTGGAGCGCCTCGACCACTTCGTGTCGAACGTGCTCCCGATGTTCGGCCCCCACGAGGATGCGATGCTCGCGGGCAACTGGCACCTCGCGCACTCGATGCTCTCGCCGTGTCTCAACAGCGGCCTGCTGCTGCCGGGCGAGGTGTGCGACGCGGTGCAGCGCGCCTTCGATGCGGGTCGGGTGCCGATCGCCTCGGCGGAGGGTTTCATCCGGCAGGTGATCGGCTGGCGCGAGTACGTGCGGGGTCTCTACTGGCTGTGGATGCCCGAATACGCGCACCTGAACGAGCTGGGCGCGACACGACCCCTGCCACCGGTGTTCAGGGATTCATCGCGCACGGAGATGGCGTGCATGAAGTGGTGCGTGGGCGAGGTCGAGTCACGTGCATGGACCCACCACATCCCCCGGCTGATGGTGATGGGAAACCTCGCACTGATCGCCGGTGTCGACCCGGGCGAGATGACCGAGTGGATGTGGGAGTCGTTCGTGGACGGGGCCGAGTGGGTGATGGTGCCGAACGTGGTGGGGATGTCCCTGCACGCCGATGGCGGACGCATGGCCACCAAGCCCTACGCCGCCGGTGGTGCCTACATCGATCGCATGGGCGACTTCTGCAAGGGGTGCCGCTACGACCGCAAGGCACGCACCGGCGATGATGCGTGCCCGTTCACCACTCTCTATTGGGACTTCCTGCTGCGCCACAGCGAGCGGTTCGTGCGCAACCCCCGAATGGGGACCCAGGTGCGCGCCGCACAGAAACTCTCCGACGCCGACGCGGTGAGACAGAGAGCAGCCGACGTCCTGCAGATGCTGGACTCCGGCCGTCTCTAGGGGGAACTGTGTCGTGCCGCGCCCGCACTCGCGGGCGCTGGTGCGGGGATCACGCTCGCGATCGTGGGGCAATTCGCCGACGACCACGGTGCGAGCGCGTACGTGCTCGACAGTGCCGGTGGCGGCGCCATCGTGGGCATCCAGTTCACCGCCTGAGTCAGCGGCAGGTGGAGTCAGCGACGGACTGAGTCAGCGGCAGGCCAAATCAGCGACGGGGTCGGCGGAATCCGCGCCGGGAACTCTGTCGCTCACGGTGGACGAGTTCTTCCTCCACACCGGCCTCCTCGGCGACCAACCGGCGCATCGAGGTGAGCCGCTCGGGGCGCAGCGTTCCCGACCCGATCGCCTCCCGCACCGCACAGTCCGGCTCGTCCTCGTGCTTGCAGTCGCGGAACCGGCAGTTCTCGGCGACAGCGAAGATCTCGGCGAACGCACGCTCGATCCCCCGCTCGCTCGTCCACAACGTCACCGCACGCAGACCCGGCGTGTCGAGCAACCACGCACCGCCCGGCAACGGCACCAATTCTGCGGCCACCGTCGTGTGGCGACCGCGCTGGTCGTCCTCGCGGACCTCACCGGTGCGCTGCACCTCGCTGCCCACGAGTGCATTCACCAGCGTCGACTTGCCCACGCCGCTCGCGCCGATGAAGGCCACCGTCGACCCCGGCCCCACCAGCGCGCGGAGGTCGTCCATGCCCTCGCCCGTGCGCGCCGACACCGTGATCACGGGCACGTCGAGCACGATCCGAGCGAGACGCTCGCGCGTCTCGGCGATCCGCGGGGCGTCGACGGCGTCGGTCTTGGTGAGCACCAGCCCCGGGTCGGCACCCGAGTCGAAGGCGAGCACCAACTCGCGCTCGAGACGGCGCTCGTTGGTCTCGGCGGCGAGCGAGTGCACGATGAACACAGTGTCGATGTTCGACGCGATGACCTGGCGCTCGGCCCGGGAGCCCTCGAAGGAATTGCGCCGAGTCAGTGCACTGCGCCTCTCGTGCACCGACTCGATGCGCTCCCCGGCGGCGTCAATCTCGACCCGGTCACCGACGGCGACCTCCTCGCCGATGTTGCGCACCCGCACCGTCGTGCCGTCGGCGAGCAGCACCGTGCTCCAGCCCCTGTCGAGACGCGTCACCCGACCCGACGTCACCCGACCCGGTGCATCCGGCGAATCGGGCGCGTTCCCGCCTGTGACATGTGCATCCACTCGCTGAAACCGTACCCGTGCAACCTCGGGTCATGACGCGCCCTTCGTATCCTCATGGTCGGTCCCGATCGAAAGGTCCCCCGTGCTGAGACGACTCGCCACGCTCGCCGTGCGACGCAACAAGATGATGCTGTTCCTCGCATGGATCCCCCTCGCCCTCGTGGTGGGCGTCGGGAGTTCATTGATCGGCGACGACTTCCGCACCGAGTTCTCGATGCCCTCGTCGGAGTCGAGCCGGGCCGAGATGCGGCTCGCGTCGGCCAACCGCTCCGAGGCCGGCGTGAACTCCCAGATCGTGGTGCGCGCACCCGAGACCATCGACGACCCCGCGGTCAAGGATGCCCTCGAGCGCTCGATCGCTGCCATCGCGCGCATCGACACGCTCCCCCTCACCGTGACGAGCCCGTACGAGATGCCGAACCAGGTGAGTCGGGACCGCGTGATCGCCTTCGCCCAGATCTCCCTCCCGCGCACGTCCCGCGACAGTTGGATCGGTGTCGCCGACGAGGTGAGGGAGGCGACCCGGCCGCTCGTCGACGCCGGTGTCCAGGTCGAGTACGGCGGCGTGATCTTCCAGGAGTTCGAGCTCCCCGAGAGCGAGGCGCTCGGTCTCCTCGCGGCCGTGATCATCCTGGTGATCGCATTCGGCTCGGTCATCGCGATGGGTCTGCCGATCGGCATCGCGCTGCTCGGGCTGCTCGTGGCCGCGGGGCTCGTCACGCTCTCGAGCAGGTTCATGACGATGCCGAACGAGGCCACATCGATGGTCGCGATGATCGGCCTCGGCGTGGGCATCGACTACGCGCTCTTCATCGTCACCCGGTACCGCGAGGCCCTGCACGACGGCCTCAGCGTCGAGGATTCGGTCGTCGAGGCGATCGACACCTCGGGTCGGGCCGTGGTGTTCGCCGGCGTCACCGTGATGGTGGCCCTGCTCGGTCTGCTGACCGTGGGGCTGCCCTTCGTGAGCGGTTTTGCCGTCGCAATGACGATCAGCGTGGGTGTCATGGTCGCCGCCTCGATCACGTTGTTGCCTGCGCTGTTGGCCATGACCGGCCGACGCATCGACGACACCTCGCGCGCCGCCGTCGCATCTCTCGTGTCGCTCGTTCTCGCGGCGATGGTCGCCCTGCTGTTCCACGCCGTCGCGGTGCTCGTGGCGGGATTCGTCCTTGCGGTCGGCCTGCAGGTGATGCGCCTCGCCGTGCCGTGGTTGCGTGCACCGCTGCCCCACCGGGCACAGAACGAGCACCAGCACACCCCGTGGTGGCGCTGGAGCCGCGCGGTGCAACGCCACCCGTGGCGTGCCCTGATCGTGTCGACGATCGGGCTCGGTCTTCTCGCCGTGCCGATGTTCTCGTTGAGGCTCGGCTTCGGCGACGACGGCAATTTCCCGAAGGGCACCGACATCCGCGACGCCTACGACCTCGTCTCGGAGGGCTTCGGACCCGGCTTCAACGGCCCGCTCTACATCGCCGTGGCCGGTGAGACCGTGCGCGACCAGGATGCGCTCGTCGGCTTCACGAGGGTGATCGCCGCGACCGAGGGCGTCGTGAGCGCCGCGCCCGTCCCCCTCGGGGACAGCGACGTCGCACTCGTCGTGGCGTACCCGCGGGGGGCTCCCCAGGATGAGGCCACGAGCGACCTCGTGCACCGACTGCGCGAGGATGTGATCCCCTCGACCGGCGTGGATGCGCTGATCGGCGGGTTCACCGCCAGTGGCATCGACTTCTCGGACTACATCGCCGGTCGCCTGCCGTTCCTGATCGGCGTGGTGCTCCTGCTCTCGTTCCTGCTGCTCATGGCCGTGTTCCAAAGCGTGCTGGTTCCGGCCAAGGCCGTGCTCATGAACCTGCTCTCGATCGGATCGGCCTACGGCGTGATCGTTGCGGTCTTCCAGTGGGGCTGGCTCGCCGATCTCATCGGGGTGGGAAAGCCCGGTCCAATCGAGGCGTGGGCCCCGATGTTCCTGTTCGTGATCGTCTTCGGTCTCTCGATGGACTACGAGGTGTTCCTGCTCTCGCGGATGCGCGAGGAATACAACCGCACCGGCGACAACCACACCAGTGTCGCCGACGGTGTGGCGGCGACAGCCCGAGTGATCACCGCGGCTGCGCTCATCATGGTGTGCGTCTTCGCCGCCTTCGTGCTGGCTCCGGACCGGCAGTTGAAGCTGTTCGGCCTCGGCATGGCGGTGGCCGTGTTGATCGATGCGACCGTGGTCCGCATGCTCCTCGTGCCGGCCACGATGGAGCTGCTGGGAGACCGCAACTGGTGGATGCCCAAGCGACTCGCGCGCCTGCTTCCGCGCATCGACGTGGAGGGCACACACCACATTCCGAGTGCGCCGCCGCGCTGAGCCACACCGTCGTTTCCCACGCTGGCACAACGATTTCTGCCGAATGCCTTGACAAGGCCCGTCCCGATCACCTAGCGATGAAATGGTCATGGCCAAGTCCCTCGTAATCGTCGAATCGCCAGCGAAGGCCAAGACGATCGCCCAGTACCTCGGTCCGGAATTCGACGTCCGACCCTCCGTCGGACACATTGCCGACCTCCCGAGCAAGGGATTGGCAGTCGATGTCGAGAACGGTTTCAAGCCCACCTACGAGTTGACCGATCGTGGGAAGACGGTCGTGCGCGAGTTGCGCGCCGCGCTCAAGTCGGCCGACGCGCTCTATCTCGCAACCGACGAGGACCGCGAGGGAGAAGCAATATCGTGGCACCTGCTCGAGCAATTGAAGCCGCGGGTGCCGTTCTTCCGGATGGTCTTCCACGAGATCAACGCCAAGTCGATCAAGGCCGCCGTCGAGGCACCCCGCGCGATCGACTACGGCCTCGTCGACGCCGCCGAGGCCCGGCGCGTCCTCGACCGGCTCTATGGCTACGAGGTCTCCCCGGTGCTGTGGCGCAGGGTGAATCGCGGCCTGTCGGCGGGTCGTGTGCAGAGCCCCGCGCTGCGACTGGTGGTCGAGCGCGAGGAGGAGAGGCGGCGGTTCCGTGCGGCCGACTACTTCTCACTCGAGGCCGTGACCGCCACGACTCCCTCGTTCCGGGCCAAGTTGGTCTCGGTGAACGGCTCGCGCGTGGCGCTCGGAAAGGACTTCTCGCTCGTCGGTGACGCCGCATCGACGGTGCTGGTGCTCGACGCCGGTCGCGCCGGGGCACTGCGTGCCGGGCTCGAGGGTGTGGATCTGCTGGTCCGCTCGGCCGAGACCAGGCCCTACCGGTCCGCACCCAAGCCCCCCTTCACCACCTCGACCCTCCAGCAAGAGGGCGGCCGCAAGCTGCGCCTCTCGGGTCGGCAGGTGATGTCCATCGCCCAGGGCCTGTACGAGCGCGGCTTCATCACATACATGAGGACGGACTCGGTCACCCTCTCGGACGAGGCAATCTCGGACATCCGCGATCATGTCGCCGACGAGCACGGCCGGCGCTACCTGCCCGAGCGACCGCGGGTGTACCAGACCAAGGTCAAGAACGCCCAGGAGGCCCACGAGGCGATCCGGCCCGCGCTCCCGCTGCGCACCCCCGACGAGGTCTCGGGCGAATTGCGCGGCCAGGACCTCAGCCTCTACCGGCTCATCTGGCAGCGCACTCTCGCCTCGCAGATGGCCGACGCGGCCGGCACCACGGTGAGCGTGCGTCTCGGCGCCACCGCGGCCGACGCCGATCGCAGCGATTGCGAGTTCTCCGCGAGTGGCACCACCATCGAGTTCCCCGGTTACCGACAGGCCTACGAGGAATCCCGCGACGAGGACGAGACCGATGACAACGAGGACTCGCTGCTCCTCCCTCCGCTGACCGTCGGCCAGAGCGTTCCCGTCGGCGAACTGGACGCGATCTCGCACTCCACCACCCCGCCGGCCCGCTACACCGAGGCCTCGCTCGTCAAGGTCCTCGAGGAGAAGGGCATCGGCCGGCCCTCGACATGGGCCTCGATCATCTCGACCATGGTCGACCGTGGGCACTACCTCTGGAAGAGGGGCACCGCGCTCGTTCCCACGTGGACGGCGTTCTCGGTGATCAAGTTGCTGCGCGACAACTTCTCGGCACTCGTCGACTACGAGTTCACCGCCGATGTCGACGCCGATCTCGATGCGATCGCCCGTGGCGAGATGGTGAAGGAGCGCTGGCTGCACACCTTCTACTTCGGTGGTGACGACGAACCAGGACTCCGCAACATCGTGGCCACCAACCTCGACACGATTGATGCGGCCACGCTCAACACCTTCCTCCTCGGTGCGCACCCGGACTCCAGCGAGGACGTCGTGGTCAAGCCCGGCCTGTACGGGCCCTACGTGCGCTGCGGCGACAAGACCGCGAGCGTGCCCGATCTCATGACCCCCGACGAGTTGACCCTGGAGACGGCCGTCAGCCTGCTCGCCGCGCCCAAGGGCGACACCCCGATCGGCGAGCACGACGGTCTTCCGGTGTTCGTGAAGTCCGGCCGCTACGGGGCCTACGTGCAGTGGGGCACGATGGATGAGCCGCCCCCCGGACTCGAGAAGCCCAAGATGGTCTCTTTGTTCAAGACCATGAACGCGGACCGCATGACCCTCGGGCAGTGCCTGGAGTTGTTGAGCCTGCCGCGCACCGTCGGGCTCGACCCGGCCGATGGAGAGCCGATCACCGCGCAGAACGGTCGGTACGGCCCCTACATCTCGAAGGGCCGGGAGAGCAGGTCTCTCCAGAACGAGGAGCAACTGCTCGAGATCGGCCTCGAAGAGGCCCTCGCGCTGCTCGCCGTGCCGCGCAGTTTCGGTCGTGGTCGCGCCGCGGCCAAGCCGCCACTGCGCGAATTCGGCGACGATCCGGTGAGCGGCAAGCCCGTGGTCGGCAAGGAGGGCCGCTTCGGCGACTATGTCACCGACGGAGAAGTCAACGCCGGGCTCACGCGCGGCGACCGCATGGAGGTCATGACGAACGAGCGCGCCTACGAACTGCTGCAACTGCGGCGCGACTACATCGCCGAGAACGGGGCCGGACCGCGAAAGGGCGGCAACAAGAAAACCCCAACCAAGAAAACCCCAACCAAGAAAACCCCAACCAAGAAAACCCCAACCAAGAAGACCCCAACCAAGAAAACTGCACCAGCGAGGAAGGCCGCGGCGAACAAGAGCGTGAAGGAGAAGTCGACCAAGCGGGCACCAGCCCTCAAGACGACGACGAAGAAGACTGCCCGGCAATCAGCAGCGATGCCGACCACAGACGAAGTTCCGTCGCCGGACGACACCGATGCCTGAGCCCCGCTACATCGCCCTCGAGGGACTGGAGGGCTGCGGAAAGTCGACGCACGCAAAGCGTCTCGGCGAACAACTCGGGGCCGTGGTCACGCGCGAGCCGGGTGGCACGCAGATCGGCGCACTCCTGCGCGGGATCCTCGCCGACCCCGCGTCGACCGAGATGGCGGCACGCACCGAGGCGCTGCTCATGGCCGCCGACCGCGCCCAGCACATGGCCGAGGTGGTGCGTCCCGCACTCGAGTCCGGCCGCCACGTGGTGAGTGACCGCTCCATCTATTCGACGCTCGCCTACCAGGGTCACGGTCGTCTTCTCGGCACGGAGATCCTGCTCTCGATCTCCACGTGGGCACTGGAGGGCCGGCTCCCCGACATGGTGGTGTACATCAACGTGCCGATGGAGGTGCTGACCGAGAGGTTGAAGAAGCGCGACCTCGACCGCTTCGAGCGCGAGGGTCCGGACTTCTTCGCACGGATCCACACGGGCTACGCCGAACTGCGCGCCATCGATCCCGACCGGTGGATCGTGGTCGACGGCACCCTGCCGAAGGACGACGTGGAGGCGGCCATCGTCGCGGCTGTCTCGGCCCGCCTCTGACCCGATCACCCACGCGGTGACCGAGGCGACCCCGACACCCCGGGCATAGGGTGAGTGGCGTGGAGAGCGTGTGGGACACAGTCCAGGGTCAGGCACGTGCGGTGGATCAACTCGCGCGGTCGGCGACGCGCCCGGTGCACGCCTGGCTCCTCCTCGGACCCGACGGCTGCGGCACCGACGAGGCGGCGCGTGCCCTCGCATCGGTCCTGTTGTGCGGCACCGACGACCCGCATGAGCGCACGGCCTCACTCGTGCTGCGTGGCGCGCACCCCGATGTGCACGAGATCCGCCGCGACGGAGCCTCGATCCTGGCCGAACAGGTCGACAACCTGATCCAGGTTGCCTCGACGACCGGCGTCGAGGGGACCACCAAGGTGATCATCATCCACGAGGCGCACCTCCTCGAGTCGCCCAACGCCGCGCGCCTGCTGAAGACGATCGAGGAACCCCCATCGGGGGTCCACTTCGTGCTCGTCGCCGAGCAGGCAATCGACACCCTCGTCACCATCGCGTCCCGGTGCGTCACGGTCCAATTCTCCGCACTCGACGAGACCACCGTCGTCGATGTGCTCGTCTCGCGCGGCGTCGATCCGGAGGCAGCAATGGCTGCGGCCGCCTCGGCGGGTGGGAGCCTCGTGCGTGCCTCCCTGCTCGCCTCCGATCCGCATCTCGCGACGCGCCGTGCGGTGTTCCTCAACATCCCCCACCGCATCGACGGCAGCGGTGCGACGGTGATGGCGATCGTCGAGCAGGTGCTCGCTCTCCTGGACGAAGCCGCCGAGCCGCTCACGCGCCGGCACGAGCAGGAGATCGCCGACCGCGAGGAGACGCTCGCGGTGATGGGTGTCAAGCGTGGCGGCAGGAAAGCGCTCGAGGACCGCCACAAGCGCGAGATCCGCCGCCACCGCACCGACGAGTTGCGTGCCGGTCTCTCGGTGGTGGCCGGTGTCTACCGCGACGAAATCGCGCGCTCCACCGATCTCCTCCGGCCGGATTCCTACGCGTCCGCGATAGAGCGCATCCACGCGGCGATGAGGCACCTCGCGCTCAACGTGAACGAGGCGATCCTGTTGCGCGACCTCGTCTGGTCGTTGCCGTCGCCGTCGTCGGACGCCGCACTTCAATTCGTCCTCGAGGAACAGAACGCATGACCCCCGGGACGAACGAGCGCCGGTGGGAGGACGTCGCCGCAGTCACGATGGCGGTGTTTCTGCTCTTCGCCGGGGCGAGCCACTTCACCAACCCGGATTTCTTCGACGCGATCGTGCCGCCCTGGCTGCCCCCGAGCGAGAGGTTCTGGACGTGGGTCTCGGGCATCGCCGAGATCGGGACCTCCGTGACTCTCCTGCGTCGCTCCACCCGACGTGCCGGCGCGATGGCCGCCGCATGGTTGTTCCTCGCGGTGTACCCGGCGAATCTCTACATGACATGGGACTGGCGCGACCGCGCCTGGACCGAACAACTCGTCTCGTGGGGTCGGCTCCCCTTCCAGTTCGTCTTCATCTGGGTCGCCGTGCGCATCACCCGGCGGGAGTCATCGCGCACCGCACCGTCCGTCCCGGGCGACGTGCTCAGTTGACCGCCTGCCGGGGCCGCGTGATCGGATCCGCCACGATGGGTGGCAGGCCCGACACTGAGCCGGAATGTCGATCTCGCGGCACGACACCGGGTCCGAAGCGTGATTCGCACGGATCGAACCGGAGGCTGATCCGGTGATGGTTCGTGGTGGTGTCACCCCATGAGGTCGGATCCGTGGGTGATCCCACGGTTTGCTCGGTAAGTTGAGGAGCCGTCCGCCCAGGTAGCTCAGTCGGTAGAGCAACGCACTCGTAATGCGTAGGTCAGGGGTTCGATTCCCCTCTTGGGCTCCAGTCAGGGCAACTCAGGGGTGAGGCAGTACGCCACCTCACTCACCCGGTGGCGCATCGCCGGAATGACCTCCCTGTACGCAGCTCGGTTGTTCGGGTGCAGATCGGGAACTTCCGAGTCATTCCCCCCGTCAGATGGTGGTGTAAGAATTGACCGAGGCTGAATCGCGATTCGGCCTTCGGAAGGGGAAGTCATGTCATTGCTTCGTCGACACTCGTTCCGCGCCGTGCTGGCCGGAGCGCTTCTCATCGTTGCCGCGTGCGGGAGCGGATCACAGGAGAAGACACGCAACGCCGCCGTGCAGGTCGCGTCATCAGGCAAGGCTGCCTGGGGAATCACGTCATCGTTCGGTGCCGGTTCCCACTTCGAATGGGACGCGGTCAGCAAGAGGTCGGTCGTGCTGTCGACATACGGACCAACCGTCGACGGTCTCTATGTCGGCGGTGCAGGAATCATCGATGCCGCCGACCCGTGGAACTCGGCAGTTCCCGAATCGATGCCGATCATCCACGGAGATGTCGCAGACGTCGAGCCGGACGGCTCGGGCGGGTGGTACATCAGCGGCAACATCACCGGTCTCGGCAACACGATGTTCGATCGCCCCCGCTTCATCATTCGCATCGACAAGAACGGCCAACGACTCCCGTACGATCCGGTCCTCACGCCGATGGCCCAAACGATCACCGGCCTCCCCCCATACCCAATGGTGACCAGCCTCTGGACCGACGACACCACTGACACACTCGTCGCGAGCACTGCGGACATCGAGCCCCCGGGCCACTTCACCCAAGGCCCCGGTAGTGTACACATGCAATCGATTCGTGTTCTCGATCGCCAGATGGGGCGAGACCTCACTTCTCTCTACGTGCCGTCGGTGTCAAACGGGTTCATCACCCAGAACGTCGTCGATGGCCAGATCTACATCTCGCCTATTTTCAACGCCGACTTCCGCACGAACCTCGACGCGGTCTACCGCCGACGACTGGAGATGATCGACATGCGCACGAAGCGCCTGACCGACTTCGGTACCCGCTTCCATGCGAGCGTCTGTACGGCACAGAGCATCTGCGATAAAACACCGACAGTTCTTCTCACAGACGGTTCCTCAACCGTCGCGCACTTCGAACTCGAGTGGACGACAGAAGGCAGCACTCAGGTGCGTCGTCACGCCTTCGTCGCGGTGCCCTCCACCGGCGATGCCGGGAGCGTCTTCGCCCGCACTTCGCACGTTTCCGCGTTCAGTCCCTTGCACGGAGTCGCCGTCATCAGCGACCGGCTCTACGTCGGCAGCTGCATGCCGGGAGATCCTGTCATGGTGCGTGCCTACGAGATTCGCACCGGATCGCAGGTCGGAACCGGTCACGCGCCCACAGTGGAACCAGGAACGTGCGCAGACCGTCGCATGGTACGGATCGGTGACGCCCTCTACTTGGGGAACCTTGTGGATAACGGCGGAGTGAGCGCATACAGGTTGACACGCTTGTCTCCCGAGACTCTCACCGAACTCCCGAGCGCTCTGAGCAGGACCGTCACCAACTCGACAAATCAGGAGGTGACACAGCACTTCGATCTCAACTATTTCTCGTTCGTCCGCGGTCATTCGTCACGCTTCGAACTGAAGGCCTCCGAGGGACGAATCGCATGGCCGAGCACATACGGGTTGTACCCGACGTCGACCAATTCACGGCTGATCGTCTTTGACGACCGTGGTACTCAGATCGAGTTCGACGACGGTCTCGCCGCCCTCAATCGGTCGGTGGGGCCTGACATCGACATCCATGACGGTTGGCTCTACGCATTCACTTATTCAGCAACGGAACTTTCCAAGAGAGTCATGCGTTGGAATCTGGCCACTCTCGAACGCGACCGCGAATGGTCGCTCGATGTCAGTAACGAGGCCGGCTCCTTGGCTGTCGGTGACTCGGCAATTCTGGTGACCGAGTTTTCCGACAGAACCGAAGTGTTTGCCGCCTACGACATCGAGACTGGATTCCGGCGATACACATACGAGGTCTCCCCACTCAGCGTCCGGCAAGACTTTTGGGCTGCCACGAGGACATTCGTCGTCGACGGTGATGTCGTGTTCACGCCGGGTGGTTTCAACACCAGCGCTGGTCAACACGCAGTTGCGAGGCTGAACATGACAGACGGAAGCATCGCGTACTCCGGCATCGAAGCCGGGTGGTGTACGCCGGTCAACGTCGGGTGTCACACCCCCGAGGCGCGCCAGAACATCGTGAGTGCTCCCCTCGTCGACGACGAGACGGCGGTGTACACCATCGTCTCGGGCAAGTTGGCACGTATCGACAAGGCAACCATGGCCAACACGATGGGTTCCGCCACCACGATCGACGTTCACCAGAACAGTCTCGCGATCAGTAACGGAACCCTGTTCGGTTACGACCGCACGGTGCGTCAGGTGGTTAGCTTTTCGACCCCGTCCATGGAACAGCGTGGTGGCGTGGGGCCGATCTTGCCGTCGACCGGCACGAAGTCGTCGATCATCTCGTCGATCGTGGGAACACCGACGGGTCTCCAGTTGCTGATGAAAAACCCGGCGACTCTCACAGGAAATACGGTCGGGTCGGGTGCGGTGGCGATGGAGCGCAACGGAAAGATCACTCTCGGACAGCGCAAGGTCAGAAAACTCACCGACACGCTGAATGCCATGCCTGTCACCCCGGCGATATCGGTCCCCTCCGAGGGAGCCGACTTGATCACCGCTCAAGTTGAAGACTTGATCACCGCTCAAGTTGAATTGGTGGTGCCGGCTCCGGCACAACCGAATGGTCGTGTTGCTGTCACCTCCGTGCGTGCCGCACACCGCCAGCTGGTCGTCAGATTCTCCTCACCGTTCGACGGGGCGATGCATAGTGTCGTAGACGTCTCCGGAAAGAGCATCTGCACCACCATCGGGTTGATCTGCACCGTGAAGAACCTGTCGCCAGCCTCGGCTGTCAGCCTCTCAGTCCTCGTCGATGGACGACCCGAGACCGCCTCCGACTACACGACACCGATGAAGCCGTCGTTCGTGGCCAAGCGCGGAGCGACCGTTCGCCTCACGTCAGTGATCAAGCCCGGCAAGGCGAAAGCAACATGGACCGTCCGGGGTGGATGTCGCCTCAACGCCGCCAAGAACGCGTTCGTCACGCCGAAGAAGGCAGCAACTTGTACCGTCCGCGCCAAGGGCGGCAAGGGCAGGATGGCCTACGACTTCACGGCACGTGTCGTGGTGAAGTGAACCGTCGAGCCGTCCCGGTCGGTACGTCAAGACTCGCACCGACCGGGACATGGGCCCCTTGCTGAACGTGGCCACTTCGATCCCGACCGGCGCGAATCATCGAACATCTATCGAACATCCCCTGCCAGTCCAACAATCGCGTGGGTGAGTCCGGGCCTCTCAGTCATTCGACAGGTATGCAGTTCTGACCCAGAGAGTCCCCAGCCGTCTCACCGCCTCGCACTCGTAATGCGTAGGTCAGGGGTTCGATTCCCCTCTTGGGCTCCATTGCGTCGTCCAAGAATGCGGATGTGGCTGGTCAGCCGGCGTCTGCGGCTCGCGTGTTGCGCCGGCGACGGGCCGGGATCACAAGGGCTGCCACGGCAGCAAGAACGAGCGGCGGGAAGATGATCCATCCGATCGCCGAGCCACCGTTCGACTCGGGACCGAGCACCACTCCCACAGCCAGGACCAGTTCGCTCCTTGTCCTGGTCACCTGTCTCACCACCAGCCTGTGCTTGCCGTCAGGGATCTGGGTGCTCACGGCAAGGCGTGACTTGATGGCCCCGTCATCACCCACGACGAACGAATCAAGAAGGGTGGGGTCGGAGAACAGCCACATGTCGACCGTGGCACCCACCGCCAGGTTGGACAACTCCACCCGGAGCGTGCGGGTCTGGTTCAGGCGAATGTTCCCGTCATCATCGAGCTCGAGTACCGAGCCATCATCGGCAATACCGACCACAACCATCCTCAACGAACCTGCCGTGATGATCAGTTCATTGTTCAGACGGGTGAGGGTGGTGTCCACGTCGACACCATCCATCAACGTGGCGGCCTCGCCGGGTTCCACCGACGGGGGCTCGGGGGCATCACCAGAGGTTGACGCAGCACCGACCGTGGTGGTGGTCTGCGGCACCGTGCTGGTTGGCGCGCGGCCCTGTGCCAGGACGTCAGTGGTGCTCCGCACGAGCGGCGGCACCGTTGCCCTGGTGGCACCGGCATCGACCGCGATGGTGTTGTCGACCGATGCAGGGGTGGAGTTGATCACAACAGGAACGCTTGCCCCCGGAAGAGTCTGACTTGACTGAGCGACAGATGTAGACGTCACCACAGTTGTTGTTGTTGTTGGTGCGGCAGTGGTCGTCGGAGCGGCAGTGGTCGTCGGAGCGGCAGTGGTCGTCGGAGCGGCCGTCGCACCGTACTCATAGGCACCGACGTCGTAGGTGCCGACCCTGCTGAATCCACGCTGGTCCGTTGCTGGCGGGGTGACGGTGCTCCCCGCGTTGCCGTGAGCGGCGGAGTCACCCGCGTCCGCAGCGACGCTCCCCGAGAGGAGTGCCAATGTGCGCGATCCCTTTGCGGCGTTGTTGAGAGCGATGGCTGAATCCAGATTCAGGGATGCCTGGTTCCCGGTGATGATGCCGGTGCCGGAGAACACTTTGTTGGTGCTCGCCTCGATGATCGAGTGGGTAGCAACAACGGCCGAGCCGCTGGTTGAGTCCTTCGCGTAGAAGTCGTTGGCGGCCGCGGAGACCCCGGTGTTGTCTGCAAGCAGGACATTCTTCATGCGGAGGTCGTAGTTGCCACCGGTGTACAGCTGGTTCCAGAGGATGCCGCCAGCACCGAGCGAGGCCGAGTTGCCGACAATAGTGACGTTCGTCAGGCGCGCGCCGCGGTTCTGGTAGTACAGCGACATGGCACCCGCGTAGTTGTTGGTGGAGTTGCCGTAGAAAGTGCTGTTCGTGATGGTGATCTTTCCAAAACGCTGCATTGCGAGACCGCCGGCGACGGACGTGTAGTCGTAGGGATAACTCGACCCACCGTCACTGTTCACGGTATTCAGCGACACCGATGAGTTGGTGATGGTGATGGTGGATGACTGCATGCCGCCGTAGATGCCGCCTGCGGCGTAGTACTTGCACGTGCAGCTGTTGTCCTCGATGTTGCTGTCCGTCACGGTGAGGTTGGCGTTCTCCTGGAGCATCACACCGCCTGCCCGGTGGTAGGTGAACGAGTTCAGTGCAGTTGCGGCGTCATTTCTGGTGACGTCCACCTGGTCGAGCGTCAGAACACCGGTGGTGCCTGCGCAACCACCTGCCGTGCCGCAGTACTGGCCGTAGAGGGTGATACCGCCACCGTGACCCGCCGCGACCACCTTTCCGTGGCGCACGGTCATGTTTTTCATCGTGACGGTTGCACCTGCCGCGATGTAGAACACCATGCGGTCGGCCGTGTTGCGCGTGGACGCCGCCTGCACGATGGTGGAGCGCGACTGTCCAGTGATGGTGAGGTTCTTCGCGATGGTGTAGCCGGTGCCGACTACATCGCCCGTCTCGCCCGCGTTCGTCCACGTGAAGGTGCCTGACAGGTCGATGGTGTCACCGGACGAGGCAGCGGTGTACGCCCTGTGGAACGTCTGGAAGGGACTTCCTGCAGTCCCGTTGCCGGTGCTGTCGTCACCGGTGGAACTGTTGGCAAAGACCGTGGTGGCCACGGCGCCGGCGGATGGCACCCCTGTCGACACGAAGACGGCTCCGAGAAGCAGGCTGGTGGCAGTGACAAGTCTGTACTGAACGGGTCCTTTCACCCCGAAGAGGCTAACGAACATCAGGCAGAACAGGGATGAGCTCGGTCATCACCGGACTGTTCGCCTCCCGCGCGGGCTGGGAGAGAAACTGACGGTCTTCCGTGCCCATCCGGGCCGCACACTTCTCCTGTGGAAGAGTTCACCGGTGATCCCCGCAGGCGAGACATTCGACGGCACGTGGCCCTTCGCGCCGCACTACTTCGATGGAAACGGGTTCGCGATGCACTACGTCGACGAGGGTGACGGCGACCCGATCCTGATGCTCCACGGGGAGCCGACCTGGGGCTATCTCTACCGCAACTTCGTCGCCCCGCTCCGGGGATTCGGTCGCATCGTCATCCCCGATCACATGGGCTTTGGCAAGAGCGAGACACCCCAGGATCGCGACTTCACGATCCGCGACCACGTCGACAATCTCGAGCGACTGATCGATCATCTCGGGCTCACCAAGATCACGCTCGTGGCCCAGGACTGGGGAGGGCCGATCGGTGCGATGCTCTCGCTCCGCCGACCCGAGTTGTTCGCCCGGTTCTGCTACATGAACACCGGAGTGCCGGGTCGCCCACCCGAGGGCGTGCCGCTCGTCTCTGATTATCCGTGGTTCAAGTGGGTGCAGACCGACGAGGCACACAAGACGTTGTCGAATCTCGGTGCGACGATCCTGTCGGTGATGAAGAGGATCGGATTCGAGCGGGCCGACATCGTGAACGAGACATGGGTGCGCGCCTACGCCGCACCGTTCCCCACTCCGGCCGACTGCAAGGGTGCACTCGCCTTCCCCGCCAGCATCGGAGCCGCCGGTGTGTTCGAGTTGTTCCTCGAGAACATGGGCAACGTGCCCGCGATCCAGGCCCTGCCCGCGATGTACATCCACGGCGAAGAGGACAGGGCTGTCCCGACCGAGATGGCAATCGGGATGTTCAAGGGGCTCTGGCCGGACGGTCCGGTGACACGGCTGCCCGGTGTCGGCCACTTCCTTCAGGAGGACGCCCCCGAAGCGGTCACCGCGCTCATCGGCCAGTTCATCCAGATGACTCGGGCCGTGTGATCGATCGCCGGAGGAGATTGGGTGCCGCCTTCTGGCTGAAACCTCCTCACATCGTTACACTGGGTCTTGTTACCTGAGCAGGGGTCATGGTGCCGGTTCGATCTCTACGCATTTTCAGCCTTTTCGCTGTCGCGATGGCGGTGTCGGTCCACGTCGTCGCCAATGTCGACTCGAACTCGGTGGCTCACGCGTCGGTCGCCCAGTACTGGCGCTACCCGACAAAAGGTCCCGGTCCAACATTTGAAAATCGAGCGTTCTTGAGATCGATCCCCGCGCTCCTCACCGACGGCTCCACTCTCATATTCTCCCAGGGCGACCTCGGTGGTGGTATCAACACCCAGACGGGGGTTACCGCGAACGGAGTCGGTGCGTTCACGCTCACCGATGGCGTACCGGGAGTGATCACCGATTACGGCGGTGGCAATCAGTTGAGGACCGATGGACTTGCCGATCAAGGCAGGCCGACGGTGTGCGGTCGCTACTTCGAGCGACCGTACGTCTGGGCGCTGGCGGGAACCAAGGACGATCTCTACGTCGGTGGAGGATTCGACAAAATAGGTGGCATCACGGCCGGCGGGGTCGCCAGGCGACGCGTCGTGGGTGGAGTCGCCACATGGTCGTCTCTCGGGGGATTGCGGGGGCTCTGCGGCGACACCACGCGCGGCCATTACTGGGGCGTGAAGGCTCTCGCCGTCGCTGGCAGCAATGTGTATGCAGCCGGCACGTTCGACAAGGCGAACGGCACCGACGGCCGCAACGACCCAGATGGAAGCACCATCGTCAACCAGATCGCGATGTGGAATGGGACGAGCTGGCAAGCACTCGGGGGTGGTGCCACGACGACCACCGCTGACCCGAGCCCCAACGAAGTGACCTGGCCCGTCGCGCTCGCGTGGGACCCGACACGCCAAGTCCTCTACATGGGCGGGTACTTCGACTCGGTGTCTAACTCCATTGGCGGCGCCGCCATCGCAAACACCGCCGGGATCGCGTGCTGGAATCCCACGTCATCGACGTGGTCTGCCCTCGGCTCTGGTTCATCGACCACGACGAACAGGGTTCGCGCGCTTCAGGTGGACTCCACCGGGAGTCTGGTGGTGGGCGGCAGTTTCTCGACCATGGGCGGGATCTCTGTCGACCGAATCGCACGGTTCACCCCGACGGGTGCCTGCACCGGCACGTGGTCCGGATACGGATCACCACCTTTCAGTTCCCGGTGCACGAGCGTGCCCGACATCGTCGCTCTCGCTGCCGATCCGACATCGAATGACCTCTTCGCCTCATGCCAGAAGGATGGAGGCTTGCATCCCAATGTCGCCAAGTGGGACGGTTCGTCGTGGTCGTGGTTGCCGGGCATCGATGAAGTCGGTGGACCAGCCGATGAGATTGCGAGGTCTCTGAATCCGATTCAGTCGCTC
>Ga0194120_10005560_pt1 | contig 18483 bp, 18 predicted proteins | sample TA2MahCa65mmetaG_FD_148642 | JGI IMG/M metagenome (GOLD analysis project Ga0194120, IMG submission 148642) | Freshwater microbial communities from Lake Tanganyika, Tanzania - TA2015019 Mahale Deep Cast 65m | ecosystem: Environmental > Aquatic > Freshwater > Lake | place: Tanzania: Lake...
GTCCTGCGGACGCTTTGCGAGCGGATTGAGCGCGGGCTGGGGTAGGGGGACGGGCACTGCTTCACCACGGAGACATCGAGAACAACAACTGCTTCACCACGGAGACACGGAGAACACGGAGCACTGCAACTTCTTGGGTTAACATCGAGCGCCACTCTGCTTTCGCTTGGCGCGTTGTCGTTACCCCAAGTATTTGCAGTGTCTTTCTCCGTGTCCTCCGTGATCTCCTGTGAAGCCGTTGCCGTTCCTCGCCGCTCGCGAGGCCCAGCGGCCCAGCGCTAGAACCGCAACGCCTTGAGATATCCGACCGACGTGCGGATGCTCGCCATCGGATCGGCCGGATTGTCGTGCTCCACGAAGTAGTGCCGGATGCCGGCCGCGCCGCGTGAGGCGAAGATGGCCGCCCAATCAAGTGTGCCAGCACCCACCTCGGTCATCGTCAGCGCCGGCGCGGCCGTGGCGTCCTTCACGTGCACCATCTCGAAGCGTCCCGGGTGCTTCGCGAGGTAGCCCGTCGGATCCTGTCCAGCGCGCACCGCCCAGTAGATGTCCAGCTCAAAGGTCACGAGCGTGGGATCGGTGCCGCGGATCAGCAGGTCAAGCGGCACCTGACCTTCCACCGGTGTGAACTCGGCGGCGTGATTATGGAAGCCGAAGCGTAGGCCAGCCGCCTTGGCGCGCGCTCCCACCGTGTTGAACGTGTCGGCCATGCGCTTCCAGTCGTCCACCGTCTTCAGCGCGCGCATATCGAGCGATGGAACCGTGAGGTACTGAATGCCGATCGCCTGCGCGGCCTCGGCGGTCGCGCCGAAGCGCTCCTGCGCGTCGGGGAGTCCGATGTGCGTGGACGGCGCAGTCAGGGCGAGGTCGGCAAGCATCTGGCGAAGCTCAGCGCCCGGGCGCCCGAAGTAGCCGGCAAACTCCACTTCGCGGTAACCAAGCGCGGCGACAGCCTTGAGCGTGCCAGGCAAGTCCGCCGCCATCGCCGCGCGCACCGTGTAGAGCTGGAGACCGATGCGATCGATCGTGCCTGCCCGCGGAGACATGGCACGCAGGGCGCGAGGGGCGACGCCGGCGGCGGCCAGCGCGGCAAGCGTCTTCAGTACGTCACGGCGACTGGTCATCTGCGGGCTCCGGCGACGGCGCTTCGGCGAGAGCCGCCTGAAGCTGCCGGTGATGGTGGCGGATGTGTTGCACAGCGAACTGCACGACTTCGTAGAGCGGCAGCGCGCCGAGATAGGGATGCACCAACTCGCGGTGCGGCCGGCGTTCGGCGAGCAATCCCAGATCCCGCAGGCACCCCGCGCCAGTGGCGCGGAACAACGCGGCGCCATCCGCCGGTGTCGCGGGCCCCGACACGGGCAGCAACGCGCGCGGCGCGCGCGCCTTCGGAAACGGCGCGCCCGCCAGGAGCCGCGGCTTCACGAACGCGCGCGCGAGAGCGCGCTGCGGAAGGCGCAGCCGAATGCGGAGCGCGTTCTTGCCGCGCGCCTCGCCCGCATACTGGGAGTACGTGCGCGCCAGGTGCTCGGTGATCTCGGCGGGGGACCAGGCCTCAGACGACGGTCGCTGCGACCACCGCGACGGCGACACGTCCCCCACCGTCTGGACGAAATCGCTTGCCGCGGCGTCGTGCAGCGCGAGCAGTCTTGGCCACAGGCGCCGCGTGATGGCCGCATGCAGGCGGCGCCTCCCGTACCACACCGCGGCGATGCCGAGCAGGAGGCCGCCCAGGGAGGCGAGAAACACATCATAGGACGGAGCGCCCGCCAACCCCCACGCGGCAAGCGGCGGCGTGAAGCAGACCGCCACGCCGAACAGCCACAACAGCCGCAGCCCGATCACGCGCCCTAGGAGCGTCGCGAGAATCACTCCGAGAGCCGTCGAGCCGATCGCGAGCTGACCCGCCAGCACGGTCCACTCGATCTCGGTCGAGGCCGCCCGCGACGATGCCTGCTGGAGCGCATTCGCCCCGAGGAACGCCATCGCCCCGAGATACAGGCACTCGCCAATCGGGCGCCCAAACAGCGTCCATTCGCGCAGCGGCGGGATGCGCACACGCGGCCAGCGCATCAGCCGGCCGGCCGCGCGCTCGACAGCTCGGCGGGCGACACCGTCGCCACCGTCACCGGCGCGCCGGTGGTGAGCCGCCGATGGTAATCCACCTGTCCCAGGTGATACGTCAGGTGCACGGCGCAGTGCAGCAGGAACTCCTGCGTATTCACGCGCACGGCGCCGATGGCGAGCGGGAACTCCGAGGCGAGCACCGACTCGGTGAGGTGCGGCACGGCACCGTCCACCGCCGCGAGCGCGGCGTCGAGTTCGCCGAGCAGCTCAACGCGGGAAAGGCCGCGCGCGCTGAACTCGCGCGGCCGGTCGCGTTCGTACGGGATGCCGCCGATCACATGCCCGACAAACAAGCGAAGGTTGCCGGCAAGATGCAGCACCAGCGTGCCGCAGGAGTTGGCGATGCCCGCAGGTGTCGCCCACACCGCGTCATCGGTGGGATACGCCTCGACTTCACGGCGCAGGGCGCGCAAGTCTCGCGAGAGCAGCGCGTGCAGGTGGATGGCTACGGCGGGGGCGGGCATGACGAACTCCGTGGGGTTACTTCAGGAACGCCGGCACTTCGTGAATCAGCGTCTGCACGCTCAGCCACGCCATCGCCAGCGTCACCAGGGCGCCGCCGACGGTGAGCGCCGCTGGATGACGGTACGCGCCGACCACCGACTGGCGGTGCGCGGCCACCAGCATCGTGCCGAGCGAGAGGGGAAGGATCAGTCCGTTCAGCGCGCCGACGAGGATGAGCACCTTCACCGGACGCCCGACGGTGACGAAGATGAGCGTCGAGACGACAATGAACGCGATGACCAGTCGTGCCCAGCGCTCATCGACGCGCGGAAGCAGGCCGCGCAGGAACGACACCGACGTGTAGGCCGAGCCGACCACCGAGGTGATGGCGGCCGACCACATCACCACGCCGAACACCCGAAATCCGGCCTCGCCCGCAGCGTGTCGAAAGACCGACGCCGGCGGGTTCTGTGGGTCAAGCGCCAGTCCTTGAGAAACGACACCCAGCGCCCCGAGGAAGAGCACGACGCGCATTAGCGACGCGATCACGATGGCGCTTGTCGCCGACTGTGTGACGTGCCGCAGCGCGCCCGGGCCCGTGACGCCGGCGTCGAGCAGGCGGTGCGCCCCCGCGAAGGTGATGTACCCGCCGACCGTCCCGCCGACGATGGTGACGATGCTCAGCGGCGCGATGCGCTCGGGGACGACGCTGCGCAGCACGGCCTCGCCGACCGGCGGCGCCGAGGCAATGGCGACGTAGCCGGCGAGCGCCACCATCACGAAACCGAGCGCCACGGTGAACCGGTCCATCGCCCGCCCCACTTCTTTCACCAGGAAGATCGCGATGGCGAGGAGGGCGCTCAGCGCCGCCCCGGCGCGCACGTCCACGCCGAAGACGACGTTCAGTCCAAGTCCCGCGCCGGCGACGTTGCCGACGTTGAACGCGAGTCCACCAAGCACCACGAGAAACGCCAGCGCGTGCCCCAGCCCGGGCACCACGTCGTTGGCGACATCCTGCGCGCGCCGGCCGCTCACGGTGAGCACGCGCCAGATGTTCAGTTGCGCGCCGAGGTCGAACAGCACCGACAGCAGGATGGCGAAGCCGAAGCTCGCCCCCAGTTGCGCGGTGAACGCCGCCGTCTGCGTCAGGAACCCCGGACCGATGGCCGAGGTGGCCATGAGAAACGCGGCGCCGGCGAGAACGCTGCGCGTGGTGCGCTGCGGAGCGTGCACGCGTCGCTTACGGCTGCGCCGGCATCCCCATCGCCGCCCACTCCTCCTTCGACGGCCCCACCATCCCCGGCACCGGCAGTCCCGCCTGCCGCATCAGCACGGTCATCTGGCCGCGATGATGCGTTTGGTGGCTGATGAGAATCGCCAGCGTGAGCCCGCGCGGCCAATCCTCGCCGTACATCGGCACCTTCTCCGACAGCATGGCATCGGTCCACTTCGCCCGCACGGCGGGGACGACCTGGGCAGCGGCCCGCTCGTACTGCGCGGCGATCTCTGCAGCGCGCTTCGGCACGGCCTCCGGCGTCTGCTCGGTCGGTCCGTCAATAGCCAGCGCAGCGTGACCGCCCATCTCAGCGAGCGTGCACGTGATGTGCCACGCGAGGAAGCCGAGGGTGCGGCCGTCGGGTGTCACTCGCTGCGCCAACGACGCATCGGTGAGCGTCCGGAGGATCTTGAGCGTGCTTTCCGTCTCCTGCGTCCAGGCGGCGGAGAAATCGTCGAGTGTGCGAAACATCGGGCCGTGCTCCGTGCGAGTGATGTGAGCCGAATCTACCACGGCCGCGCACATCGAGCGACTCTGCCGACACACCGCGGCATCGCGCGCCGCGCCAATCACCCCTTCAGCTTGCCGGCGTGCTTGGCGCGGAGCTTGGCGAGTTTCGGCGAGATGACGGCGAGGCAGTACGGCTGGAACGGATGCCGGCGATAGTACCGGTCGTGATTGGATTCCGCCGGGTAGAACGTCGCGTCGCGCTCGATTGTCGTGACAACCGGAAGGTCGTACACCCGGTCGCGGTCGAGATCCGCGATGACCGCCTGCGCGTCGGCCTCCTGCTCGGGCGTCAGCGGGAAGATCGCCGAGCGATACTGCGTCCCCACGTCCGGACCTTGGCGGTTCAACTGCGTCGGGTCGTGCACGGTGAAGAAGACCTCGAGCAGGTCGCGATACGCGATGGCCCGCGGATCGTACGTCACCTGCACCACCTCGGCGTGCCCAGTGGTCCCCGCGCAGACCTGCTCGTACGTCGGGTTGGGACGGCGGCCGCCCGCGTAGCCGCTCTTCACGGCGTCGACGCCGCGCAGCTGCTCAAAGGCCGCTTCGAGGCACCAGAAGCAGCCGCCGGCGAGTATCGCCTGGGCAAGATCGTTAGGGGGCGTCGTCATGGGGCAAGCAGGGGGTGCCCCAAATGTGGGGGCCGGACTCCTATTTAGGAAGCGATCGTGTGTCAGTGGTAGTCGTGCGACCGCGCTTCGATGGCCCCTTCGAGCGGCAGGAACTCACGCGCCCGGATGTTGACCACGCGCTGTTCCACCTGCAGGATGCCGCGCACGAGCAGGAGCGGCGTGCGCGAGATGAGCAGCGCCTGCCGCTCGAAAGCCTGCGGCGTCACGACGACATTCACCATCCCCGTCTCGTCCTCGAGCGTCAGGAAGACGAAGCCCTTGGCGGTCCCCGGCCGCTGGCGGCAGATGACGAGACCCGCCATTCCCACTGGCTCGCCGTCGCGCCCCTCCTGAAGCAACTGCCGCGCGGTCGCCAGATCGTTGAGCTTGAGCGTCGCGCGCAGGTGGCGCATCGGGTGGCCGTGCAGCGACACGCCGGTGAGGCGGTAGTCGGCCTCGGTGAGTTCGGGCGCGGTGTAGGCGGGAAGCGCCTTGGGCACGTCCACTTCGGGGAAGAGCGCCAGCGGCCCGCCGCTCCCGCGTTGCGCCTCGAGCACCTTCCATAGCGCCACGCGCCGCCGCCGCGCCATCGGCTCGTCGCGCACAAACGCATCCAGCGCCCCCGACTCGGCGAGTAGACGCAACGCGCGTCGATCAAGCCGCGTGCGCTGCACGAAGTCATCAATGGAACGGAACGCCCCGCCCGCGCGCGCGCGGCCGATCCGGTCGCGGGCGTCGGGGCCGAGGCCACGGATGGAGCGGAGGCCCAAGCGCACAACAGGTGAGACGGTGGACGGCGGACGGTGGACGGTGGATGAGGGCAGTGATCCACCGTCCACCGTCAACCGTCTACCGTCACTCGCCCCCACACCATCAGTTGTGAAAACAACTCCATCCCTCGGCCGCACAATAACCCCATTAACACACACCATCTGATGATCCCATCCGCTCTTCGTGACGTCGGCCCCCAGCACCTTCACGCCGTGACGCTTGGCGTCCTCGACGAGCGTCCCTTCGCTGTAGAACCCCATCGGTTGCGCGTTGAGGATCGCGCACAGGTATTCGGCGGGGTAATAGTGCCGCAGGTACGCGCTCGCGTAGACGATCAGCGCGAAGCTCGCCGCGTGGCTTTCGGGGAAGCCGTAATCGGCGAAGGCGTTGATCTGGTTGTAAATGCGGAGCGCAACGTCGTCGGGGATGCCGTTGGCTTTCATTCCCTCGATCATCTTCTGGCAGATGGCGGCCATGCGCTCGTGGCTGCGCTTGTGTCCCATCGCCTTGCGCAGAACATCGGCTTCGCCGGGCGTGAACCCCGCGGCGACGATGGCCACCTGCATCCCCTGCTCCTGGAAGAGCGGCACGCCGAGCGTGCGCTTGAGCACCGGCTCGAGCGACGGATGCGGATAGGTGACCTCTTCCTCGCCAGCGCGGCGCCGCAGATAGGGATGCACCATCTCGCCCTGAATAGGCCCCGGGCGAATGAGCGCCACCTCGACGACGAGGTCGTAGAAGGAGCGCGGCTTGAGGCGGGGCAGGGTGTTCATCTGCGCGCGGCTCTCCACCTGAAAGACGCCCACCGTGTCGGCGTTGCAGAGGTCGTCGTAGACGGCCTGGTCGCGCAGGTCGAGCTGGGACAGCTCAATGGTCACGCCGCGCGTAGCGCGCACGTACTTGATGCAGTCCTGAAGCAACGTGAGCATGCCGAGGCCGAGCAGGTCGATCTTCACGAGGCCGACGGGGTCGAGGTCGTCCTTTTCCCACTGGATGACGGTGCGCCCGTCCATCGCGGCGGGTTCGATGGGGACGATGGTGCGCAGGGGCTGCTCGGTGAGCACGAATCCGCCGACGTGGATGCCGCGGTGGCGCGGGGCTTCGGCGAGCTGTTCGACGATGTCAGCCAAGGTATGGGCGCGGGCTGATGTCCCGGTGCACGTCGTGACTGTGGCGGACGGCGATATCCCGTCGCGCGAGGCTCTCGGACCGCTGCGCGGTCCTGCGGCCGCCTCGCTCGACGGGACATCGCCGCCCGCCACCTCCACCGTCCGCCGTCCACCGTCCACCGTCGCCGGCGGAACACCGGCACCATCCACCGTCACCATCCTGTGTGCCTCTCTCTCCTCCCGCATCCGCTGATACGCCTGCGTGCCGGGCATGAACTGCATCCCCAGCCGGTCCGCGACGCTCGACACCGCCGCGCGCTTGTGGTAGTTGGCCGGCCCCATCACATCCGCGATTTCCGGCGCGAAGGGATCGGCGGCGGATGCAGAGGCGGAGGGCGATGTCCCTCTCGCCGATGCGGCCGCAGGACCGCGCAGCGGTCCGAGAGCATCGGTGGGAGGGACATCGCCCTCCGCCGACCCGCGCAGCGGTCCGAGAGCCTCGCGCACAGGACCCTCTGCCGATTGCCTCAGCGCCTCTGCCGTCCGCCGCGCCGAAAAGCGATCTGCGACAAGCGCCAACTCGTCCGCCTGCTGCGGCGCGTACCCCAGCACGCGCGCCGCGTCGCGCACCGCGCTCCGCCCCCGCCACGTGATGTGCTCACACACCATCGCCGCATGCTCGCGCCCGTACGTGTCGTACACGTACTGCAGCACCCGCTCGCGATCACGGTGCGCGAAGTCAATGTCGATGTCCGGCGCCTCGCTGCGCTCCTCGCTGAGAAACCGTTCGAAGAGCAACTCGAGCTTGATGGGATCCACCGCCGTGATCCCCAGGCAGTAACAGACGGCGCTGTTGGCCGCCGAGCCGCGCCCCTGGCACAGGATCCCCTCGCGGCGCGCGAAGCGCACGATGTCCCAGACGATCAGGAAATAGCCGGCGAGCCCGAGCTTCGCGATCAGCGCGAGTTCGTGCTCGAGCTGCTTGTCGTGCCGCGCCGTGCGACGCCACCCCCAGCGCTCCTCCGCGCCGTGTTCCACGAGACGCGCCAAGTACTCGTCTTCGCTGATGCCCGGCGGAAGCGTGAAGTGCGGCAGGCGCGGCTTGAGATCCTGCAGGCGAAACGCGCACCGCTCGGCGATGGCCAGTGTCTGCTTTAGCCCCGAGTCATCGTCCTGCCAGCGACGGCGCATCTGCGCGTAGCCCTTGAGGTACCACTCGCCGTTCGGGCGGAGCCGCGTCCCCATCGACGCCAGCGTCTCGCCGTGGCGCAGCGCGCAGAGCACGTCATGCGCGAGGCGCTGCGTGGCGCGCGCATAGTGCACGTCGTTGGTGACCACCCACGGCACGTCGAGCGCGCGGGCCACGGCGATGAGCTCGCGCGCGAGCGCGCGCTCGTCGGGGAGCGCGTGGTCCCACACCTCCACCGACACACGGCGCCCGAAGATATCGAGCAATGTGGCGAGCGCCTCGCACGCCGCGTCATGCCCGCGGCGCAGCAGCGCCTGCGGCACCGCGCCGCGCGCGCATCCGGTGAGCGCGTACAACCCATCAGCGTGCCGCGCGAGCGTATCGAGCGAGACGTGCGGGGTCCCGCGCGGGTTGTCCATTCGCGCGCGGGTGATGAGCGACGAGAGGTTGGCGTAGCCATCGCGCGATTCGGCGAGGAGCACCAAGTGGAAGAGCGCCGAGGCAGGCGTTCCTTCCGGCGATGCTCTCGGACCGCCGCGTGCACCGATGGAGGAGACCGATGGTCCTCTCGGCGATGCTCTCGGACCGCTGCGCGGTCCTGCGGCCGCATCGCCGAGAGGACCATCGGCCTCCTCCACGCGACCATCGGCTCCCTCCACCGTCCACTGTCCACCGTCCACCGTCTGCTCGACGGTGAGCTCAACACCAATTATCCCCGCAATCCCCGCCCCCTTCGCCGCCGTCGCGAACCGCACCGCGCCGCCCAGGTCGTCGTGGTCCGTGAGCGCGAGCGCCGGCAACCCAAGCTCCACCGCCCGCTCGACCAAGCGCTCGGGATCCGACGCGCCATCGAGCAGCGAAAACGTGGAGTGGCAGTGAAGCTCGGCGTACATAGCCAGGTGCAGGGAACAGGGGGCAGGGAACTGCACGGGGCTCGCGCGCCGGACCGGGCGAGTATCTAATGAAAGGATACCGAATAAACACCGAAACGACAAGAGCGGAAACCCCCGTGCCAAGGCGGTGCGCGCTGCACGGGTGATGAGCATCTTCCCGGAGCCACCATGACCTACATCGCCGTCGTCACCACCATTGATTCGCGCGACCGCGCGCTGGCCATCGCCCACGCGCTGGTCGAACGCAAACTCGCTGCCTGCGTCCAGCTCTCCGACATCGAGAGCGTCTACCGCTGGAACGGCACCGTGCAGCAGGACCGCGAGATCCGCGTACTCTGCAAGACGACCACCGCGCGATACACCGACGTCGAAGCGACCATCAAGGAACTGCACACGTACGACGTGCCGGCGATCCACGCGATCGCGTTTGATCAGGTGGAGCGCGCCTACGGCACGTGGATCGAAGCAGAGACGACGCCGTCCTGACCGTCGGCTTGCGCGGGCCACAGTTGTTGGCGACGTTCGGCGTCCGTCCACGCCCACCCGGAGCCCCCCGATGACAACGGACCGCCTGCCTCGCCTGCTCGGTCCCATCAGCGCCGCGCTGTTCACCGTCGGCTGGACCATCGGCAGCGCCGTCTTTCGCGTGCCAGGACAGGTGGCGAGCGGCGCGGGCTCGATCAGCGCGAGCCTGATGCTCTGGATCGGCGGCGGCGTGGTCGCGCTCTGTGGCGCGTACTGCTACGCCGAACTCTCCGTGCGACTGCCGCGCTCGGGCTCCGAGTACGTCTATACGTACACCGCGTACGGCCCCTTCCTCGGCTTCCTCATCGCGTGGGCCACGCTGTTCGGGGCGCCGATGGCCGTCGCTGCCGTCGCGCGCGCCTTCGCCGACTACTTCTCCGTCATCTGGCCGCTCGGCGAAATGCCGCGTCGTCTGCTCGCCGCATCGGTGATCGCGATGCTCGGCGGAATCGCCGCGCTCTCCACTCTCACCAGCACGCGCATCGCCGGTCTCGCTGGCGTCGGCAAGCTGCTCGCGCTCCTCGCGCTCGCGCTCACCGCGCTGCTCTTCACGGGCACGCACCCCGTGGCCGCGCCGCCGCCGCCGAGTGTTGGCGGGCTCGCCGCCCTGGGTCCGGCCTTCGTGGCCATTCTGTGGGCGTACGACGGCTATGCCTCCGTCGCCGGTCTCGCCGGCGAAGTGCGCACGCCGCAGCGCACCCTCCCCATCGGCCTCCTGCTCGGCCTCGGCTTCATCGCCACGGCATACGTCGGCACGAACATCGCGTACTTCCATGTGCTCGGCTTCAATGGTGTGGCCACGTCTGAAACGGTGGCCGCCCAGACGCTGGGCGCCGCCATCGGTCCGCGTGCCGCGCAGGTGATCGCCGTCCTGGTGATGTGCTCCACGCTCGGCACCGTCGCCGCGCAGTGCATCGGGCAATCGCGATACTACCTCGCCCCGGCGGAAGACGGGCTCTTCCCCAGATGGCTCGCGCGCGTCTGGCCGCGCACGCAGACGCCGGGCAACGCGGTGCTGGCGATGACGGTCGTCGCCATGGCCTTCGTGCTCTCTGGTGGCTACTCCGCCATCATCGGCGCCTACGCGCTCGTCTGGTATCCGTTCCTCGCCGTCGCGCTGTTCGGCACGGTGATCCTGCGTCGGCGGAACGGCGTGCCCACGGGCTTCTCGATGCCACTCTATCCGCTTCCGCTCATTGTGTTCATCGCGGGCATCGCCGCGATGTGCGTGGCCAGCGTGGCCGCCGATCCCAAGGCGTTGCTCGTGGCGCTGTTCGTTCCCGCCACCGGCAGCGTCGTCTACGCGGCTGGTCGTCGCCTTTCGAGGCCTGCGAGCGGTCGGTAGCTTGCAAGCATGACGCAAACGTCCCGGCCGGTCACCACCGTACTCATGTTGGCCCTCTCGCTGATCGCCCCGGCGGTTGGCCGAGCGCAAGACGCTGCTGCGTCGAGGGCTGTCACGGTGCCGACGCTCGTCGCGGCAACCGATTTCAGCTACGTCTCGTTCTCCGGCGCCACCGATCCCTGGCGCCTGGCTTCCGCTTCGCTGTCGCGGCGAAGCGCCGCGGGCTCGCTCATCGCCCTCGATGAAGTGACGTTCCGCCGCTACAACCACCGTCGCGACCTGTGGCGGCTCTTCTTCTTCGCGCTCGTCGAAGGACTCGGCTATCGCCAGCTCACGGTGGTCTTTCGCCTGCACGCGTTCTGGAAGGTGATGCGGGGCGACACCGGGTGGGGGGTGATGCAGCGGGAAGGGTTTGCGAAGGGGGCTAAGTGACGGTAGACGGTTGACGGTAGACGGTGGATGAGTGGCGGGATCCACCGTCCACCGTCTACCGTCCATTCAGTCATACCACCCCTGCAATCTCCATCCCTGTGCGTCCCGGTAGAGCAAAAACTCCTGCTCCAGCTCCTCGCTCTCACAGCGCCAGTAGTCACGCGCGAACGGCGAGTCGGTCCACCATTCGCCCGAGAGCCGCTCGGGCCCGCGCGCGCGGGCGATGGGGATGCGGCGGTGGTGCCAGTTTAGCGCGCGAGGCTCTCCTTGTGGGGAGGCAACCACGGTTACCGGCTCGGGGGACTCGAGCAAACGGAGAGTGACGGTAGACGGTGGACGGTTGACGGTGGAGGGTGGGTGAGTGGCTGTTTCCACCGTCCACCGTCCACCGTCCACCGTCTCCAGCCCCAACCATAATCCCTCCCTTTCGGGGCAATACCCATCTTTCGCCACCGGCCTAACCACGCCCCGCGCCCCCAGCGTCGACCGCAACCGCTCAAACGCCGCCTCGGCGGCTGCGGGGTCGCGCCAGGCGGGGGCGAGGAGGTCGCCTTGTTCGGCGCCGAGTGGGGCCACCGCGGTGATCGAGACCGTCACGGCGCAGACCGGCGCGGTGAGTGTCCACGTGTCGAGCAGGGCGCGGCATCGTTCGAACCACGGCGCCACGCGGGCGATGGCGCGCGGGACGCGCACTTCGCGGGTGACCGTGTGCGGCATGCCGCCCGATGGCAGCGCGCCGCGTCCGTCGTCGAGGGTGAGGGTGATGCTCACCGCGGCGGCGGCGCGCCCGTCGCGAATGAGATCGGCCATCAACCGCTCGAGCGCGCCGCGCACGAGAAACAACACCGGCTCGGCGCTGGTGGTGCTCAGCGCCAGTTCCGCATGCGCCTGCCGTGACGGCCCGACGTGCGCGAGCACCGGGCGACGTGGATCAATCCCCTGCGCAAGCCGCCACGCCGAGAGCCCCGCCGCCCCCCATCGCCGTTCCACATCACCCCCCGAGAGCGCAGTCAGCGCCCCGCACGTGCCGAGCCCCAAAGCAACAAGCGCTTCGCGCACTTCAGCGTCCATCGGAATGAGCGAGAGCGGCAGCGACGCGAGGTAAGCAGCGTCGTCGCCAGATGGGACAATGCCCCTCGTCCCCGCATTTCTGCCATCTGCCATCCGCCATCTGCCATCAGCCGGCCATGTAGCTGCACGTGCGGCGACACAAGAGTCCGCAATCCCAACACGCGCGCTAGGGTGCCACACTCTCGCCATCCGCTGCAGCGTCTCGGCGAGCGCGCTCTCCCCACCCAGCGCCTCGAATCCCGTGGCGCCCACCCACCACGTCCCCGGCAGTCCCGCGGCCGGCGCCACCTGAGGGCTGGCTGAGAGAAAGGCCGCGCTGGTGCGCGCGACTTCGCGGCTCACGCAGAGCTCGTCCCAGTCGCGCACTTCGAGGGTAGCGCATCGGCCGCGCGCGGCGGCGACGGTCATTCCTGCGCGAACGTGCAATCGTGCGGCGGCGGCGCTGACGGTGCGCAGGCGTTGGCCATCGCGCAGGGCGAGGGGGCGGTTATCCCAGTGCGACGTCGCCGCGGCGGATGGCGCGTTCGCCGGCTCCGCCGGCGCGGGCGCCGCGTTTGTTCCGATCGCGTCGAGCCACACCGCGCCGATCGGGAATCTGGGGATTCTCACGCACGCCACGCGCAGCGTGCCGGGATTCGTCGGCGGCACAGGGCACCTCCACTCGCGCTGGGGGGCCGCCCTTTTCCACGGAGATCAGCAGGCGGCGCGGACTCATCGGCGCCGGGGCCGGGGGCGACGCAGGGGCACGGACCTGTCCCTCCAGTCGCGCCGTGAGGTCAAGCGGCTCGGTCGTTCGTTTGGCGCGCGCGCGTTGCACGCGCAGTTGCAGGGCGCCGGCGACGCCGGCGTGCTGGTTGTCGGGGGCGAGCAGCACGAAGGCCGCGTCGCTGGCGCGGGCGAGTCGCACCAGGCGCACGGCGATCTCGCGCGAAAGGGCCGGCGCGCCGTCGAGGATCACCAACCCGAACGCGCCGCTGCGCAGCAGCACGTCGGCGCACCAGGCGCCGCGCTGCGGGGTGTCGGGGCGGACGACCCAGAGCGAGTCGTGCGCGCCGAGTGCGGCCCAGTCGCGCGCGGCGAGTGTGCGTGAGGCGTCGATGTAGGCCACCCACCATCCCGCGTGCAGGGTGGTGGCCACCAATTGGCGGGCGATGGTGGTGCGTCCGCTGCCGGGGGTGCCGGCGATCTCGGTGAGCCGTCCGCGCGGGAGTCCGTGGTCGGGGAGCACGGCATCGAGCGCCGCGAAGCCCGTGGGGAGCCCGGGCAGGGCAGGGCGCGTGCCTTCGACGAGCTCGGCGAGCTGTTGGCGGAGTGCGGCGAGGGACACGGGGTTCTGCTCGGCGGATGGGATTTGTAATTACCGAATAAATACCGAAGATGCAAGGGGCGCAAAATGCAATGCTGTAAGTCGTTGATTTGATATGAGATGGATCAGTTACCGACGACGGACATCGGCGCCGGAGTACGCTGGTCGGTGCTTGTTGGAGCGGTGCGACGAGGCGCTGGAGTTCCCACTCACGCTAAGATGACCAGATTTGCGGCAGAGAGCGTCAGGATTGGCCGATGGAACCGCAGCCTCGAAGAACTGGCGCACTCATCTTGAGCGCTGGATATTCGCCAGAGTAGTGACGCTAAGTGACTTCGTTTCACAGCATAACAGTCATGGCGATGGAGTGAATCGCCCCGGGATTCCCGGAGACTCCGATCCTTGGGAGATTTGGAGTCATGCGACGTTCATCGAAGTATTCCCCCGAAGTGCAGGAGCGGGCCGTCCGGATGGTGTTCGAGCACACCGCGGAGCATTCCTCGCAGTGGGCGACGATCACGTCCATCGCGGCCAAGATCGGCTGTAATCCCGAGACCCTGCGATCCTGGGTGCGGCAGGCGGAGCGGGATACAGGCCAGCGGCCGGGCCTGACCACCGAGGAGCGCGAGCGGCTCAAGCAGTTGGAGCGGGAAAACCGCGAGCTGCGGCGGGCCAATGAGATCCTGAAGAAGGCGTCGGCCTATTTCGCACAGGCGGAGCTCGACCGCCGACCGACGTGATGGTGTCGTTCATCGACGCGCACCGAAGCGCGTATGGAGTCGAGCCGATCTGCGCGGTGCTGCCGATTGCTCCGTCGACCTATTACGAGCAGCAGGCGCGCCAGCGCGATCCCACGCGCCTGCCCGCCCGGGCTCGGCGTGATGCCGCCCTACGTCCGGTCATTCGTCAGGCGTGGGAGACCTCGCGCCGCCGCTACGGGGCCAAGAAGGTGTGGAAGGATCTCCAGCGGGCGGGCGAGACCGTGGCGCGCTGTACCGTCGTGCGGCTGTACAAGGCGCTGGGGCTGCGCGGCATCGTCCGCGGGCGCCGACGGCTCACGACGATTCCCGACGTGCTGGCCGCCCCGCTGCCGGACTTGGTGCATCGCAACTTCACCGCGACGCGCCCGAACCAGTTGTGGGTGAGCGATCTCACGTATGTCGCGACGTGGCGCGGCTTCGTGTACGTCGCGTTTGTCACGGATGCCTTTTCGCGCCGCATCGTCGGCTGGCGGGCGACGACCACGCTGCGCACCGATCTCGCGCTCGACGCGCTGGAGCAGGCGCTGTATGACCGCGACCTCGATGGCCCGCTCGTGCATCACAGCGACCGCGGCTCGCAATACCTCGCCATCCGCTACACCGCCCGCCTGCTCGCCGCCGGCATCGACTCCTCCGTGGGCAGTCGCGGCGATGCCTTTGACAACGCGCTCGCGGAAACGATCAACGGCGTACAAGGCCGAAGTCATCTACCATCTCGGTCCGTGGCGGGGGCTGGAGGACGTCGAGTATGCGACGCTGGAATGGGTGGCCTGGTACAACAGCACCCGCCTGATGGAACCGCTGGGCTACTTGCCGCCGGCGGAGTACGAAGTGCAGTATCACCGTGCTCAGGCCGACGAACCGGCCGGGGTACTCAACTGAAGGAGTCTCCGGAAAAGCCGGGGCGATTCACCCGCTCAACCCCGTGTCCATGGCATCGGTCGGAATTCCCGGCTTCACCGCCGCCGGCAACCTCTGGCTGTGGCTCCCACAGGCGCGGCTGACGCTGGAATCAGCGGGCAAACTCCGCGTGGGTGCGTCCGGCGCCGTGCTGGCGCCGATGAGCGGCGATGCGGCGGGGCTCTTCGACACGGACGTGGACCTGGCCGAGCGAACGAAGCGGCCGTTCGTGGAAGGACGCGCACACATCGCGTGGGGCCGCGACGAGATGGCAGGGTCGATTGGCGCGAGCGCGCACGGGGGCTGGCTCGCACGCCCGAACTCGACGAACCAGCGCGAGGCATTTGCATTCGCCGCTGACGCGCTGATACCCATCACCTCGCACCTCGAACTTCGCGGCGAGTGGTATCGCGGCGACGGGATGCGCGCTCTGGGTGGGGGCGCCATTGGGCAACTGCTGGGCACCGACGGTGAGCCGGTGCATAGCATGGGCTACTGGGGTCAGCTGAACGTCAACCTGACACCGCGCGTCACGCTCGGAGCGGGGTATGGCAACGACGATCCCGACGACGACTTCGTGGGCGCGCGCGGGCGCCTGCGGAACGTCGTATCGGAAGTGCATCTCCACCTGCGGCCCGCGGGTCCGCTTGTCCTCGGCTTCGAATACCGGCAGATGCGGACGACGTACGCCTCCGGGCCGCTCTCCAATGACCACTTGAACATCGCGGTCGGCTTCGTCTTCTAGCACGCCACGCTGGCCGCGGTCAGCCAGGGACGCGCGGGGCGCTCACGGTTCCCTGACGATGTCCTTCCGCAGCGAGTTCACGATCGCGACCAGCTCGTTGCGCTCGCGGCCGTGAATCTTGAACGCATCGAGCGACTCGAGGATGTGGCCAACGAATGTGTTCCAGACCGCTGGCGTGATCTCCATCTCGGCGTGCGTGGTCTTCATATCCTTGCCGGGATAGAAGCAGGGCCCGCCGGCCGCCGCACAAAGCTGGTCCACGAGGTGCTGGCGGATCCGCTGGAGGTCCGCGGTCTCGAGCCCCTTGAAGAAGGGCATCACCACAGGGTCCTTCAGTTCGCGCGCCAGGATATCGTCGGTGACCGCCGCGACGGCATCATAGCCGCCGAGTCGGACATACAGCGACGCCGAGGCGGGTGGGCTCCGGTGCCCAAAGGTGGCGCAGGCCTGCGCCGTGACAAGCAGTAGGGCAATGGCCGTCAGCCGTCTTCCACCCAGGCGCGCGACAGAAGTGTGCATGATGTGTGAACCCTCGCGGTGGTCGTCTCAATAGGAAACGCGCGCCCCCACAGCACGCGCGCCCGTACAACTGGCTGTGCGGATCATAGTGTGCCAGCGCGTCGAGAGACAAGTTCGGCGTGAAGTACTGGCGGCATGAAGGGAGCCCAAGCCGGCGCTCGCTGTTGCACGTCTGATCGGCTATGCTTCCGCTGCTGAACACCGCCGCCCACTGGCAAGGTGTGGGGCAACTTTCTCCGATGCGCTAGTCGACCCGGCAGTTCATGACCCCCGCGCAACCCACCCTCCTCACCCACCGCCTCGTCCTGCGTCCCTTCGCGCCTGACGATGCGAGCGACGTTCAGCGCCTTGCCGGCGAGCGCGCCGTCGCCGACACGACCCTCGCCATTCCGCATCCGTATCCGGACGGCGGCGCCGAGCAGTGGATCGCCACCCACGCGCCAGGCTTCGCTGAGGGCAAGCTCGCGATATTCGCCATCACCGCCCGCGCCGATGGCGCATTGCTCGGCGGAGTCGGACTCACCATCAATGCCGACCACGCGAAGGCGGAACTGGGCTATTGGATCGCGGTCCCGCACTGGGGACACGGCTACGCCACCGAAGCGGCCCGCGCCGTGCTCGACTTCGGCTTCCGCACGCTGCACCTGCACCGCATCCACGCCTGCCATTTCGTTCGCAATCCGGCCTCGGGACGTGTGATGCAGAAGGCTGGGATGCGCCTCGAAGGCGTTCAGCGCCACGCCGTGCGCAAATGGGACGCGTTCGAGGACCTCGCCTTCTACGCGGCGCTTGATACGGACTAGCTCAGCTGCCTGAGGGGCAGGCGCGGCGGCGCGCGGGCGCGAGCTCAGTCTGTCCCGGTGCTTAGTACTCGAACTCCATGCGCACCTTGTGGGTCTTCCCCTGGGTGTCCCAGACGTTTGAGATTCCCTGGTAGGTGAGCAGCCGCTTGGTCGCCGTGTCGTACGTCAACTGGATGGGGTCCACGAACAGGCGCAGGAACGCCTGGTCAATGTCCATCTTCAGGACAACGGCGGGCTGCTGCCGCTGCCTCGTCTCGCGCACCTTGTAGACGCGGAACTTGAAGTAGTCGAGCTGGCTGGGCGCCACGAAGTTGAACGTGAGCACCTCGCCCTTCATCAGCGCGTTCCAGTTCCGTTCGACGAAGAAGTTGAACCCGGCGTCCACCACGGCCGGCTCGGGCACCTTCAGCAGCTTCTCCCGATACGGCTTATCGGCCGCGCCGCCATTGAAGACCTTGATCCGGTCCCCGACGAGTTCAGCGCCCTCGGCGTAGCCGCTCCTGAGGTCCTCGATGCGGAAGCTCGGCGTCAGCGTGCTCTTCTCGAACTCGACCTGGCGGCGGACAATGGTCTTTCCCTCGACGTCGCGATAGGTGAAGTGCCACGTCCCGAGCCGGTCCGGCGCATCGAGCTGCTTCCGCTCTTCGACGTAGACCAGCTTGCGGGTCGCGAGATCATATGCCGATGTCGTCAGCGAAGTGACGATCGGGTCGTTGCCGGTCACAGTACTCCCTGACGCGATGGTGGCTCCGAGCAGGATCGACCACATAGGCGCGTTCTCGATGAGATCCCGAAGGGCCAGTTCAGCGGACGACCGTGAACTCGGTCACGAGCTCTGTGCGGTCCCGCTGCGGGGCGGCGATGAGGACGACGGGGGGCAGTCGCATAACCGGCTTAACGGCGACCGCCCCCTCGGGCGTTCCCGGCGCTTGGCGCCCGGCGCCCGGCGCTCGGCGCCCCGCGATCGGCGCCCGCGGCGCTTAGGGCGTCGCCTGGAAGGGAGCCAGCGCTCCCCTCCGTTCCTTCAGCCAAGCGGCCAGCTCCTTCTTGATCGCCGCCCCCATCGCTTCCTGCTTGGCGGGATCCTGCAGCAGCGCGCGGCTCACGCCGTTGTCGCCAATCTCGAGCAGCACCCGGTACGGCGCC
>Ga0194120_10005561_pt1 | contig 18477 bp, 14 predicted proteins | sample TA2MahCa65mmetaG_FD_148642 | JGI IMG/M metagenome (GOLD analysis project Ga0194120, IMG submission 148642) | Freshwater microbial communities from Lake Tanganyika, Tanzania - TA2015019 Mahale Deep Cast 65m | ecosystem: Environmental > Aquatic > Freshwater > Lake | place: Tanzania: Lake...
TTTTATTTCTACATTTTCTGAGTGCGGGAGATATCCGTTTTTCGTTACGAGCAACGTATAATTTCCCGGTTTTAATTCTACATCACCGCTGTTATATGTTTGGTCGTTCAGTTTTATTTCTGCGTCATTTGGCGTTACATCAATGGAAATTGTGCCGCTGTTTTTGGTGAGAGTAATATCGCGGGAAATTTTTTCTCCGCGTTTTATTTCTACATTTTCAGAGTGCGGGAGATAGCCGCTTTTCGTTACGAGCAACGTATAATTTCCCGGTTTTAATTCTACATCACCGCTGTTATATGTTTGGTCGTTCAGTTTTATTTCTGCGTCATTTGGCGTTACATCAATAGAGATTGCGCCGCTGTTTTTTAAGAGTGTGTTGGTAAAATTATTGTCCTCTCCTTCTTTCACTTCAATATTTTTTTCTGTATCAAGATAACCTGCGAGCGTGAGTTTAAGTTTGTAGGTTCCGGGGTAAAGCCATAATCCTTTATTCGTTTCTCCTTTTTCTGAGTTGTCAATAAGAATCTTTGCTCCCGTTGGTGTGCTTTTTATTTGCACCGATGCGAGTTCCACTTCTTTCAGTGCGAACCGAAACAACGTATTGCTTGGAGAAACATCTATTGCTTGCTCGATTGTTTTAAAACCTTGTTTTTCAATTTTTATGGTATGTTTTCCCACGGCAACTTGCTGCGTGGGAGAAGAAGAAAGTTTTTTTCCGTCGAGTGTAACTTGTGCATCGCTTGGCTCCAGTAAAAGATTGAGCGATACGGTTGTTATCTCCTTCTCTCCCGTAACTTTCAACTGAAACGTTTTTCCGCTTTCAAATTTTATATCGTAGTCATACAAAATAATTTTCAACGGAACATAACCCTCTGCATACACTTCTACCACACGTTCATCGGGTTGCAAAAAAAGAAAATAGCGACCAGGGTCTTTGTTCACTTTCACTATCCCGTTATACGCCTGAAAAGTTAATCCGCTTAAATCGGAAAGAATAATCAGTCCCGCGCACACACGTTGGTTTGCATCTTTGATACTGACATCAATCAACTCATCGGGACGATATTCACCTTTGCCAACAACGCGCATTTCGTTTTGAGCGAAGAGGATGGTAGCGGAAAAGAGGAAAAGGAAAATGTATTTCATAGTATTAGAAAATTAGGATGCTTCCGAATAACCCGTATCACGCTTTTCAGAAAATGAAGAGTCGAACGAAAAAAAATTCTCGACATCAATATCGAAACCCTTTGCAGAGTACGAACCCGCGCTTTCATTGAGAATATATTCGCCTTTGTATTCTTTTCGAACAATGCGATACAGCATTTCAGTGAATGCGTCAATATCTTCTTCGTTGTTGTAACATCCTAATGATGCGCGCGCCATTCCCGGCATCGTTGCTTTATTCCCGGTTACCATTTCTTTCATCAATCGCGCATCGTCTTCAGGAGAAATTTTTAACATTCGTTTTACGTACGGTTGTGCGCAAAAACATCCATTGCGAATTCCGATTGCGCCTTCCGTTCCCAAGATAGCGGCAACAAGTGCATTGTGCATTCCTTCGATGTTGAACGTAATGACGCCTACTTTGTTTCGCAAATTTTTTGTTGGTCCGTACAGAACTATTTTCGGAACATTCTGAATTTTTCTGAAAGCATATTCGAGTAATTCCAATTCGTGTTGTGCAATTGCGTCCATTCCAACTTCTTCGAGAATTGCGAGCGATTTTGCAAGCGCAATAATTCCAACAACATTCGGAGTTCCTGCTTCTTCTTTCTTCGGTGCATCGTCCCAGTACACATCATTCAGCGAAACGGCTTTTACTGTTCCGCCGCCAACAATATCGGGTTCGCCGTGTTCAAAAATTTCTTTCGGCGCAATAAGAACGCCGATTCCAAAGGGAGCGTACACTTTATGCGCAGAAAAGGCAAGGAAATCAATATGTTCATCGTCATCGTTCGGAAGAATGTTAATTTTACGATGAGGGACAAGTTGCGCCGCATCCACAAATATTTTTGCGCCTGCGTTATGCGACCATCGCGCAATATCATAAATAGGATTGCATATTCCCGTGATGTTCGACGCGCCGCAAACAGCCACCAGTTTTACTTTTCCCTTATACGCGTCGAGCGTTTTTTTTAACACATCGAGACGTAAATATCCATCGTCATCAACGCCGATGTGAATTATGTTTTTATGTTTTCTCCATGGCAAATCGTTCGAATGATGTTCCATTTCCGTTGTTACAATAATATCGTCGTGCTGAAATGGAAAACGATTGCTTATTTTGTTCACTGCTTCCGTTGTGTTTTTTCCGAAGATAACAACATTCTCATCTGCATCCGCGCCAAAAAAATCGCCGATAAAAGCGCGTGCGTTGTCGAAAATTGCCGTTGCTATTTGCGATTTGAATCCTGTTCCGCGATGAACGCCGGAATACCACGGCAAAAAATTTTCGATGCACGATATAACGGATTGAAATGTTGGTGTACTTGCAGCATTATCGAGAAATACGTAGCGGCGCCGCGTTCCGTCGAGAATTGGAACATAAGAATCAATGCCGACAATGTCGTCGCGAAGTGATGCAAGCGTGTGATGTTCGTCGGAGGAAAATTTATTCATCGGGTTAGAGTGATTTTTTTCGGTGAAAAGTTACAAGATTTTTTTGAAACTTTCTCAATTTATTTTTTGTAAAAAAGATGTTGTCGTACCGTTATTTATCCGCGTGGATGAAATGTTGTATGCACTTCTTTGAGGAACTCTCTGTCAATATGCGTATAAATTTCCGTTGTCGAAATATCGGAATGTCCGAGTAATTCCTGCACGACTCGCAAATCGGCGCCGCCTTCGAGTAAATGCGTTGCGAAAGAATGACGGAACGTATGCGGATGAATTTTTTTTTCTAATGCTTTTCTGCCGTAATATTCTACGATGTTCCAAATCATCATTCGCGTCAGTTTTTTTCCGCGCATACTCAAAAAAAGATGTTCGCTCACGTTTTGTTTGAGAGTGAATATGTTGCGTATTTCGTTTTCGTAACGGCGAATCCACTGTAATGCAATTCTTCCTATGGGGATCAATCGTTCTTTCGAACCTTTGCCGAACACGCGTACGAATTTTTCTTTCGTATATACATCGTTCTTTTTGACGCCGAGAAGTTCCGACACGCGCATTCCTGTTGCGTATAAGGTTTCCAAAATTGCGCGGTCGCGAATCCATATTTTTTGTTTCACGGAATTTTTTTTGTTTGCAAATTCTTTGCCGTTTGCGGATTCAAGTATATAAATGATTTCGTTTTGATGGAGAACTTCAGGAAGTGTGCGCGAAATTTTTGGGGTTTCGATAACATGAGTCGGGTCAATTGTAATGCGTTGTTCCCGCAGTAAAAATCTGAAAAATGCTTTCAGGGAGGAAATTTTGCGCGCAACAGATTTTGATGTAAGTTTTTTTTTTGACAGGTGAATAAGAAATTCCGTAATTATTGTCCCAGAAGTTTGTTCGAACAGAATATTTTTTTTCTTGAGAAATTGTAAAAATTCTTTGACATCATTCGAGTACGATTCGAGTGTGTTTTGAGAAAGATTTTTTTCTAAAGAAATATGTTGACAAAAAGAACGAAGAAGGGGAAATGCGGAATCTGCAGCGGATTCGTTTTGAGTTTTTCGAATGTTCTTCGTTGTTGGCAAAACAGATTATGGTTGAAAAAATATTTGTACGGCGACTACTTGCCTCTGCCCAACCAGCGCGTTACTTGTTCGGGAATGTCCGTAATAATAAAATCAACATCGCTTTTCATCGCTTTTTCGAAATCGGCTTCGGATACGATGTTGTATGCACCGAGGTAAAGTTTATTTGAGCGTACATCGGTGATAAGATTTTTTTTCAGTGTTTTGATATCGCACACAAACGTATCGGCACACGACATTTTGCAGAGCGAAGACGGCGATTTTCGAATGTGGCGATGAGTGTCGTAGTTGATGCCGCGCTGCAATTGAGTGTTATAATCAAAAAATTCATGAAGAAGATTGTGGTCGAAAGAAGTGAACAGTACATCGTTTTCCATTCCGAATTCTTTTACGAGTTTGATACTTTTTTCTACGATGAAATTATATTTTGCGTCATTGCCGTACGATTTTACTTCGATAATAAGTTTAATTCGGCCTTGGCAAATTTTCAGAACATCGCGGAGCGTTGGTATAATTTCGTTCGAGAATTGCGGATGAAACCACGAGCCGACATCAAAATTTTGCAATTCGCGAAGCGTGAACGTACTGATTTTTCCTCTTCCATTGGTTGTTCGGTTTATGCGATGGTCGTGAAAGACGATAACTTTGCCGTCGCTGGAGCATTGAATATCGAGTTCAATCATATCTATGCCAACTTCAATTGCGCGGCGAAACGCAACGAGTGTGTTTTCAGGAAATGTATCCGAACATCCGCGATGCGCGGCAACAAGAGGACGAACTTTTAAAGGAAACATATTTCTCCGCTACTGTGAAAATTCAAATTGTTGTATTTGTTGAAGCAATGTAGAATGAATTGCCTGCACTTCTCCTATGCCGTTCATAGTGAGAAGATTTCCTAATGAGTGGTAATATTCAATAACAGGTTCAGTTTGTTGTGCATAAACGATTAGACGCTTTCGAACAGTTTCTGGTTCATCGTCGTTTCTTTGAATTAACGGCGATGAACATTTTGGGCACGGTGTTCCTTGTGAAAGTTTATCTAATGTTTTGTTAAATGTTGCGCCGCACGTTTTGCAACAAACTCGTTCCTGCAATCTTCGGACGATTTCGTTTTCATCAACTGAAAAATTTATGACACAATTCAATGGTAATTTCAGTTCGCCAAAAAGTTGTGTGAGTGCAATCGCTTGTGGAATTGTTCTCGGAAATCCGTCGAGAATAAAACCGTTTTTTGCATCATCGTTTGTAACGACTTTACGGATAATTTCAATCATCAAATCATCCGAAACTAATTGTCCCGATTCAAGAACCGATTGAACTTTTTTCCCAAGCGGCGTTTCGTATGAAATTTCTTTCCGCAACATATCGCCCGTAGAAAAATGTTGAATAGAAAAATGCTCCGCTAATAATTTTGCTTGTGTTCCTTTGCCAACACCCGGAGGTCCGAGTAAAACAATACGCATACAACTCACTCTTTTTTTATCCGACTTTTTTTTCTAATTGTTCTTCTAACGATTGAATTACTTCCTCGAGTAGTTGTATAATTCTGTTGTCGTATTCGCGAATACGTTGTTTTCGCAGCATTCGCAACACATCTTCTTTCGGATAGTTTTCGAACAGAGAAATAACAGCGTTTCGAACTTGGGGAACAGGATCATTGAGAAACAACGAAAGATGTTTCACAACAGTATTGGTATCTGATGAAGAACGAACAAGAAGTTGCAATGCTTCCGTTCTGATTACGTGCGAATTTCCCGCCATCGAATACTCCATTAACGTTCTCACTGCCTTCGGCGCGTCAAATTTTACGAACGATTTTAACGCCGCAATACGTATTTGCTCCTGATATGAATCTTTGTTTAACCCTTGAATACAGTATGAAAGCGCATTTGCAGAATCAATTTTTGTCACCGCAGAAAGCGCTAGCGCTACAACAGAATAACTAGAATCTTCCAAAACAATTTTTTGGAGCGAAGGAAGAATTACCAGTTGTCGTTCACCTTTTATTTTTTCGAGCGTACGAATTACCGTCGCGCGTACTTTGCTGTTCGCATCACGCAACGATGAAAGTAGTTGCATCTGCGCTTTCGAAGAATGAACAACACCTGCTAATGCTTCTGCCGCATTTGCACGAACTCCCCAAAAGGAATCGTTTGCTAATCGGTTGATAATGGCTTCAGTGAATTTCGTGCTGTCGTCGGTAAAAAGATTTCTTCGTACAATGTCCAGCGCTTCCAAACGCGCAGGTGTGTCGCCGTGTTCAAGGAGATAGAGTATTTCATCTGTTGTGCGTTCAAATTCGAGTTGTTTTATGAGCGTGGACCCTTTATCAAAAACAATGGCAAGCGGTTTATCTTCAAGGGGAAATGAAAATTCTTTCGTGCGACGGTCAATCCAAATTTGTTCGACTTTACTTCCAGCGGAAGTAAAAAATTCTATTTCGACGGGAAGCGAAAAAAATCCCGTAAGCGAATCGAGTTTCTGTGTTTGACGAACAGTAAGTTTTAATACATCTTTTGTCTCATCGTAACTATCTTCCACAATAAGTTCGGGATAACCGGATTTATACAACCATTGATTGAAAAACCATTGCATATTGATTCCAGTCGCTTCTTCAATCGCAATCTTCAAATCATTCGTTTCAACGTTTTTGAACTGATGTTTGCGGAGGTAATGTTGCATTGCTTTCCACCATAAATCATCGCCTAAATATTTTCGAATCATATTCAAAACGGCGCCGCCCTTTGCATAAATGTGTTCGTCAAAAACTTCATCCGCATCAGTATAACCGTTCCAAACAATCGGTCGCTTTTCGTCGTTGTCCGCCGAAATTGCTTTTCGTTGAAGTCCCAAAACGAACCACATCATATCATCGTTACCTCGTTCGTGTTCAAGCCACATTGCTTCGCAATATGCGGCGAATCCTTCGTGTAACCACGAATGTGACCAATCGCGAGTTGTTACAAGGTTTCCAAACCATTGGTGCGCAAGAACGTGTGCAATGAGCCCATCGCTTTTGTAATCGAGGTGTGCGCGTGCATCGTGAAGTGTTTTTTCATGTAATATTGCGCCGCCCGCATATTCCATTCCGATATTCAAGTAATTATTTACAGTAACTTGCGTATATGTTTCCCCCGGAAATGCAACGCCGATTTTATCAGAAAAAAATTTTATAACTGATGGCGTTTTGGAAAACGTAATATTGGCGTTTTCCTTTTGTGCATCTGGGATAAGATATGCAAGTTGAATTCCATTGGAAGTTTCGACACGTTTAACAAAGTTTCCAACGACGAGCGAAATCAAATATGATGAATGTGGTTTGGTATCAACATAATGGAACGTCGTGGTTCCGTCTGCGTTTTTCTTTTCTTCGCGGAGTGTTCCGTTTGCTACTGCCGTTGTTGTTCCTTTGACCGTAACAGACATTTCACTGGTGGCTTTGTCATTCGGATAATCGTAACACGGAATCCAGCAATGATTATCTTCCGATTGTCCTTGAGTCCATGCTTGCCACGTTTTGCCCTCGACGGTAGAATCGGAAACAAAATATAATCCGCGTTTCGGTTTTGCAGAATAGGTAATGGTAACGCTCGTTGTTTCGTTGAGTTTGTACGGTTTTTCCAATGCAATTTTTATTTTCTTTCCTTCAAGAAAATACCGTAGCCTTTTTCCGTCGTGTGTCGTTGCCGAAGTGAAATTCATTCCTTCCTGGTCCAGTTCGAACACTTTGAAATCGGAACGAAGCGGAGTAAACGTAATAGTAGCAGTGCCGGAAACAGTACGCGTGGATTCATTCAATGAAAGATTGAAAGCATAGTGAAGAATATCTGCATTTCGTTCGCGGGAAAATTTTGCATTTTTGAAATTTATTTGTTGAGTGTAAGAATGAATGTCTAGCGCAAGAAACAATGCAAAAAGAATTATCAAACGTACTAGGTTCATAGCATTTATACTTGAATGAGAGGTTGAGAAAATGAAATATAGTTAGTGTTGGAATAAGGAAGTGTGTTCATCAAAAATTTTTTTGATGCTCCCATTTCAGAAGAAGTTACGGCGAGTTGTCCGCAAGCCGCTTCGATGTCTTTGCCAGCGCTGCTTCGCACAAAAACAGTTACCCGTTGCTCGCGAAGTTCTTGGACGAACTGGTCGAACGATTGTCGTGTTGGTGGTTTGAGTGTTGCGCCGAATCCATTGACTCCGGTAAATGCAATCGAGTGAAACGGTATAATATTTATTTTGGAAGGAACACGGCGAACAAGTTCCGATAGTCGTATCACATCAGTTCTCGTATCGTTTTTTCCATCGAACACAATATATTCAAAAGTAATGCGTTGTTTTGTTTTTGCATAATAGTATTCTGCCGCAGATATAACGTCGTCAACGGAATATTTTTTTGTTATTGGCATAAGTTGTTTTCGAAACGAATTATCAAGCGTATGCAGCGATATTGCAAGTTTTGCTTTGCATTGTTCATCTGCTAATTTTCTGATGTTGTCGGCATAGCCAGCAGTGGATATGGTGATATGTTTCGCAGATATTTGCATTCCCGTTGAAAAAATTTCAATGGATTTCAAGACGTTTTCGTAATTCAATAATGGTTCTCCCATTCCCATAAAAACAACGTTTGTTAGTTTCTGTTCGGTGTGTTTTCGTTGCAACCATTGTTCTGCAAACAATACTTGACTGACAATTTCACTTGTTGTTAAATTTCGTGTTAACCCCATTGTCCCTGTTGCGCAAAATTTACAATCGAGCGGACATCCAACTTGCGTCGAAACGCATAATGTTAGTCGTGAACGATAGTCCAATTCTTCGTCACATTCAACTGATGGAGAAGGAATAAGCACCGATTCAATCAATGCATTATCGCGAAGCCGAAAAAGGAATTTTGTTGTTCCATCAATGCTCGAAATTCGAGAAGAGACAAGGTGCAATTGTTCTATCATTGCTACGGTATGAAGCAATGAACGAAATGCTTTTGACAACGAAGTCATTTCGTTGAACGAAGAAACTCGTTCTCGATAAAGCCAATGAAACAATTGACTTGCGCGATATGGTTTTTCTCCAAGCATTGAAACAAAAACTTGCAGTTCCGATTGCGTGAGACCGGTGATGTTTGTTAATTCAGCGTTCAAGGGAAAAATTGGCAAAAATTCGGCACAAAATACTAATTCTTTTTGCGGTGAACAAGCCTACGCGGAGAAATTTATCTTCGCATTTTTATTGAATGATGTATAGTTTTGAAGGAAAGATTTTTCGTACTTTTTGCCGCAAAAAACATTCGTGCTATGAACTCACCGTTTCAAAACTTTTTGTTTCCCGTATCACTTACATTTGATGACGTTCTACTCCTTCCGCAGTATTCCGAAATTCTTCCGAATGAAGTTGATACATCTATTTCACTTTCAAAAAAATTGCATCTTGACATTCCAATAATTTCTTCACCAATGGATACTGTAACAGAAAGTGAAATGGCAATTGCGATTGCAAACGAAGGAGGAATGGGAATTATTCACCGCAACTTTTCAATTGAAAGACAAACAGAAGAAATCAAAAAAGTAAAATCGAAAAATAAAAAGTTGTTTGTTGGCGCCGCTGTCGGAGTTGGAGAAGATGCAAAACGACGTGCGGAAAATTTAGTAAACGCAGGAACAAACGCGCTCGTGATTGATACTGCACACGGTCATTCTAAAAAAGTAAAAGAGATGCTCGTGTTTTTGAAAAAGGAAATTTCTGAAATCGTTATTATTGCTGGAAATATCGGAACAAGAGACGGAGCAAAATTTTTGATTGACAATGGAGCAGATGTGTTGAGAGTTGGAATTGGTCCCGGTTCAATATGCACAACACGCATAGTTGCCGGGGTCGGAATTCCACAACTCACTGCAATTATGGAAACATCAAAAATTGCAAAGCGAAATAAAATTCCCATCATTGCTGATGGAGGAATAAAAAATTCCGCTGACGTTGTGAAAGCATTAGCCGCCGGCGCAAATGTGGTGATGCTCGGAAATTTACTCGCGGGAACGGATGAAAGTCCCGGCGAATTGATTGAACTTCACGGACGGCGTTTCAAACATTATCGCGGAATGGGTTCGATTGGTGCAATGCAAGGAATCGGCGGCGATAGATATACGAGCGGTTTGAAAGCAACAACGAAAACTGTTGCCGAAGGTGTTGAAGGTCGTGTTCCATATCGTGGAAGTTTGTCAAATGTTATTTCGCAAATCATCGGTGGTTTGCGCTCGGGAATGGGATATGTCGGCGCGAAAAACATTTCTGAGTTACATAAGAAAGCAAAATTCACATTCATCACAAAAGCAGGAATGATTGAGAGTTTGCCCCACAATGTCGAAATCACATCTGAAGCGATGAGATGAAATTCTCACGCAAAGACGCGAAGTCGCTATTTATAAATTTGCGTCTTAAATTATTTCTCGATAAACTTGTTATGAAACTCTTCTTCAAAAGCCATTTCTTAAAGTCGCAAATCCAAAACCTCCTTTGCATCTTCGCGTCTTGGCGTGAGATAAAACAATGCACGATTCAATAGCCATTCTCGATTTCGGTTCACAATTTTCGCAACTTATTTGCAGACGAGTTCGTGAACTTGGTGTGTACGCCGAACTTTTTTCCCACGACACTTCAAAGGAAGAATTATTTTCCCACAACATCAAAGGAATAATTCTTTCGGGTGGTCCCGCAAGCATATATGAAACCGATTCCCCGCAACTCCACCACTCAATTACTCAACTACTCAACCACTCATCTACTCCCATCCTCGGAATTTGTTACGGAATGCAACTTCTCGTTCACACGTTGAAAGGAAAAGTATCGCGCAGTGAAAAACGTGAATACGGTTTTGCAGAAATTGAAATCGAAAAAACAAACGAGATTTTTTCTTCGCTTGAAAAAAAGCAAACCGTGTGGATGAGTCACGGTGATGAAGTAGAGGAATTGCCAAATGGATTTTCAAAAACTGCTTCGAGTGTAAATTGCAATTTCGCTGCGATGGTAAATGTGGAGAAAAATATTTTTGGTGTCCAATTTCACCCGGAAGTTGCGCACACAAAAAATGGAAAAGCCATTCTGAAAAATTTTGTTCTCGGTATTTGTCAATGTAAAAATGATTGGAGTGCAAAAAGTTTTATTGACGAATCGGTTGAAACAATTCGCACAAAAGTCGGGAAAGAAAATGTTCTTCTCGGTTTGTCGGGCGGAGTGGATAGTTCGGTAACTGCGGCATTACTTCACAAAGCAATTAACAAACAACTTACGTGTGTTTTTGTGGATAATGGTTTGCTCAGGAAAAATGAAGCAGAAAATGTTCAACAAACTTTCAATTCGTTTCCACAATTCAATCTCATTGCCGTAAATGCAAAAGAAAAATTTCTTTCTGCTTTGAAAGGAATCACTGACCCGGAAGAAAAACGAAAACGTATCGGCGAAACATTTATTCGTGTGTTTGAAGAAACTGTACGACAAGTTTCCAACTTGTCAACTGGACAAATTGGAAATTTGTCCTACAAATTTCTTGCGCAAGGAACATTGTATCCTGATGTAATCGAAAGCGCACACCCGGAACGAAATAAAGCGCACAAAATAAAAACGCACCACAATGTTGGCGGACTTCCGAAAGATTTACACTTTGAACTCATCGAGCCGTTGCGGTATTTATTCAAGGATGAAGTGCGGCGTGTCGGACTTGAACTTGTTTTACCCGAAGAAATTGTATTTCGCCATCCATTTCCCGGCCCTGGATTAGCAGTGAGAATTATCGGCGAAGTAACGGAAGAAAATTTATCGCTTCTCCGCGAAGCAGATGCAATTTTTATCGAGGAACTTCGTTACGCAAATCTTTACCGACAAGTTTGGCAAGCGTTTGCTGTTTTAACGCATGTGCAAAGCGTTGGCGTAATGGGCGACGGAAGAACGTACGATAAACTTGTTGTTCTCCGCTCCGTTACGAGTGATGACGGAATGACCGCTGATTGGTCGCGATTGCCCGATGAACTTCTCGCAAAAGTTTCTTCTCGCATTGTCAATGAAGTTCGCGGCATCAATCGAGTTGCGTATGATATTACTTCCAAACCGCCAGCAACAATTGAATGGGAGTGAGAGGGAATTTTAGATTTTAGATTTGCTCGTCGTTAACTTTTAAGTTATCTTTGTGTTGTGAAAATAGAAAGGCAAATAATTTTTCACCGACAATATTTCATAGATTTTTATTTGAAACAGACGGAAACGGTTCAAGAAAAAATCGGTTATGTTTTTCGAATAATAAAAACTGTTGATAAAGTTCCAGAAAAATTTCTAAAATATATTGAAGGAACCGATGGGCTTTATGAAATCAGAGTAGAAGTAAGCGGAAATATTTTTCGCATATTTTGTTGCTTTGATAAAGGAAATGTTGTCGTCCTTTTCAATGCCTTTCAAAAGAAATCACAAAAGACTCCAAGACAAGAAATAGAACTTGCTATAAAATTAAAGAAAGAGTATTTCACACTAAAAAAATAAAACATTATGAAAAAGAACGAAGCAATACGTAAAGCAAAAAACTTTGATGAGTTGTTAGATGTTCAGTACGGAAAAATCGGGACAAAAAAGCGTGATGCGTTTGAAGCACGTGCGCAATATTTTGTTATCAGCGAAATGTTGAGAGAAGCGCGACGTGAAGCCGATTTGACGCAAGAACAACTAGCTGAAAAAGTTGGAACAAAGAAAAGTTATATCTCACGACTCGAAAATGGAAAATGCGATATTCAACTTTCTACATTGTATAGAATTTTTGAAGACGGATTAGGAAAACGCATCAGTTTACTCATTGCATAAAATAAATTTGAAACACAATGCTCTCTATTGCGTTGCATACGATATTACTTCCAAACCGCCAGCAACAATTGAATGGGAGTGAGAGGGAATTTGTATTTTGGTAAAAAACAACTGTTCTTGTTGATTAGCGATTGGCGTATTTGAATGGGGAGTTGTATAAATGAAGACTTAAAGTGTTTTCAATTTTCCTTTTACTTCGTCCACACTCGAATATCCTTTCTTCTCCATCAACTCTTGCAATTCTTTTTCAATTCTCTCAAAACATTTCACTCCTTCTTCAACGAGTATTGTTCCAATTTGCACTGCACTTGCGCCGCAAAGTAAATATTCAAAAACGTCACTTCCGGTTTCAATTCCTCCAACACCGATAATCGAAATATTTCTGTTCAGCAATTCATAAAACTTTCTCACGTTTGCAAGCGCAGTTGGTTTTGCATACTTCCCACCTATTCCGCCAAATCCGCCTTTCGGTTTTATCATCACCGTTTCTGTCTCAACATCAATCGCGAGTCCATTTCCCAATGAGTTTATACACGTTACGAATTCAAGAGGAAATTGATTCAACACGTTTGCCATTTGTTCAAAGTGAATGAAATCAAAATACGGAGGAAGTTTTACGCCAAGTGGCTTTTTGCAAACTGAAAAAACTTTTTCAAAAAGAATTTTTGATTGCTCAAAATCATATCCGACTTGTGGTTTACCGATGAGGTTGGGACACGATAAATTGAGTTCGAGCAAATCAATTTCTGTAACAGAAGAAAGTTCTCTTACAATCGTAACGTTATCATCAAACGTCATTCCCGAAACACTGACGATATACGGTTTTCCGAATCGCTTCAAGGACTTTGCAAACTCTGCATATTTTTTGTAGCCGAGATTCGGAATTCCCATCGAGTTAATGGAGCCATACGGAAGTGAATGATAACGCGGTGATGGATTTCCTTCGCGTGGTTCAAGTGTGCATGATTTGGAAAGTATCGCGCCGGATTTTGAATTGCCAATCGCTATTAGTTCTTCTAATGAAGTACACAATGCTCCGGAAGCATTGTAGATACACGATGGAAATGTTACATTTGCAATTGTTATGGAAAGTGAAATCATACGGAAAATTTTTGTGGGAAAATTTACAAAAAATCTAAAACCCTTTCCGTTTTTCTCACAGAAAATTTTCTATATTTGAGCCCGAAAATTTTCACGCCGTGTTTTCCTTCACTTCCGAATTAAAAAAATACAATGCCTCACCGAATTGAGGTACTCGCGCGCCACAGAGAAACGCGAGCCCAACTTCGTCGCTCAAAACTTCATTCTCTTGGTTTTGTTGACGTTCAGCGGTTTTATCTCCTTGATTGTATTACTATCTCTTCTCACTTTTCTCCGTTACAACTTCTAAAAATTTCTTCCGCATTATCAAATCCCGTTTCACAACAAGTTTTTATTGACGAGCCATTTCTTCCCAATGAATTTAAGTGGGCAATTGAAATCGGGTTTTTACCCGGTGTAACTGATAACATTGGAAATACAGCACGCGAAATTATTTTAGATTTATTTAGTTACAAGTCGCAAGTTTCGAGTTACGAGTTAATGCCGAGCAACTTGCAACTTGTAACATGTAACTCGCAATCTTCATCACTCCTCGACGAGTCGAGTCATCGACATCACTCAAATACTTCTTCAGTTTCCTCACATTCCACATCTCACATCTCACATCCGAAAGAATTCTCCGTTCATTCATCAACGCTAATGCTGCTTGATGGATTTCTTTCGATGGGACAAGTGCAAAAGATTTCAGAAGTGTTTGCAAATCCGCTCATCCACTCCATTCGTATAAAAAACAGAACTGCATATCGCAACGGAAACGGAATGGGAATTCATATTCCGAAAGTAGAATTGAAACCGCATCCGCAAGCAGATGAAGTACATTTAAATGTAAGTGATGAAGAACTTCTGAAAATTGGAAAGTTTGGAATTCTTGATAGAGTTGATGAAAGTGGAAATGTCAACGACTCGACTCGTCGAGAAATTCGTCGTGGTTCGCTTGCACTTGATTTAGAATATTTGAAAACGATTCAATCGTATTTCAAGTCGCTCGGAAGAAATCCCACTGATGTTGAACTTGAATCGCTTGCGCAAACGTGGAGCGAACATTGCAAACACACAATCTTCGCAGCGCAAATTGATGAAATTGAAGATGGAATTTTCAAACACTATATCAAACGCGCAACGGAAAAAATAAGAATAGCGAAAGGTGAAAACGATATTTGTATTTCTGTTTTTCACGATAATGCCGGTGGAATAATTTTCGATGAGAATTTTGTCGTTACGGATAAAGTGGAAACGCATAACACTCCATCTGCACTTGACCCGTTTGGCGGCGCGATTACCGGAATTCTCGGAGTGAATCGCGATGCGGTTGGATTTGGGAAAGGCGCAAAACCAATTCTCAATCGTTACGGATTTTGTTTCGGATTTCCTGATGATGAACAGGAACTCTATCGCGATAAAGAAAAATTCAATCCGTTACTTTCTTCAAAAAGAATAATGGAAGGTGTGATTGATGGCGTAAATGTCGGAGGAAATTGTTCCGGCATACCAACACCGCAAGGATTTTTGTATTTCAACGAGCGCTACAAAGGAAAACCTCTTGTGTTTGTCGGAACTGTGGGAATCATTCCAAGAAATTACGAATTACGAATTACGAATTACGAATTACAAAAAACCCCATCACTCCATAACTTCAACACCCTCATTGAGAAATGTGCTCAAATCGGCGATTATATTGTAATGATTGGCGGACGAGTTGGACAAGATGGAATTCACGGTGCGACATTTTCTTCCGAAGCATTACACGAAGCGAGTCCATCCACAGCGGTTCAAATCGGCGACGCAATTACTCAGAAAAAACTAAGTGATGCAATAGTTAAAGAAGCGCGCGATTTGAATTTATTCAACAGCATCACGGATAACGGCGCAGGTGGATTATCATGCTCCGTTGCAGAGATGGCGAAAGAGTGCGGCGGATGTTTTGTTGAACTGGAAAAAGTTCCGACGAAATATCCCAATCTTCCTCCATGGAAAATCTGGATTTCCGAATCGCAAGAACGTATGACTCTTGCAGTTCCGAAAGAAAAATGGACAGCATTTTCTGACTTAATGAATCGCCGTGGAATTGAAGCAACCATCATCGGAGAATTTACGAACAGCGGAAAATGCGTCGTAACATTTCACGGGAAAGAAGTGATGAACATTGATCTGCATTTTCTTCACGATGGATTGCCGAAGAAGGTTTTGAAAACAAATGAAAGAAAAGAGCATAGAGCAAAGAGCGTAGAGCAAGGAGTATGGAGCGAGGAACAACGAGACTCGAACAACGGAAAGAGTTTTTCATCTCAACTACTCAACTACTCAACTACTTCAAACACACATCACAAATCTCATATCGCAAATCTTTTACATCTTCTCTCCCATCCGAATCTCACAAGCACAGAATTTGTTTCGCAGCAATACGACCACACAGTTCAAGGAACGGGCATCATTAGTGGTTTGCAAGGCAAAGGACGCGTGAACGGAAACACGAGCGTGATTCGTCCGTTGTTTAATTCGTGGAAGGGAGTTTCTGTTTCGCAGGCATTGTATCCGCATCTCACGGAATCGGGTCCATACTTGACTGCAGGATTTACGATTGACCAAGCGATTCGCAATCTTGTCGCAGTAGGCACACCGTTGAACCACATTGCATTGCTCGATAATTTTTGTTGGTGCGATTCCAATAATCCAAAGCGATTGTGGCAATTGAAAGAAACTGCACGCGGTTGTTACGATTTTGCCGTTGATTTCGGAACGCCGTTTATTTCAGGCAAAGATTCGATGTTCAATGATTTTCATGGTTATGATGAAAATGGAAACGAAGTCAATATTTCCGCATTGCCAACGTTGTTAATTTCCTCACTCGGCGTTGTACAAGATGTACGAAAATGTCAAACGATGGATTTCAAATTTGCTGATGACGAAATTTTTCTTGTTGGAGAAAATTCATTTGATTCAAAAATCATAACACAAAAATCAACCTCGAATTGCAAAGTAATCGAAGAAGCAATTGAAAATGAAATTCTTTCTTCTTCCTATGCAATTGGTTATGGAGGAATAGAAATCGGTTTGGCAAAAATGAGTATTGCGGGACAACTCGGAATTGATGTTCAACTTGATGATGAGTTTATATTTTCAGAAACCACATCAAGATTTCTTGTAACTGTTACCAAAGAAAATGTAAAGCAATTTTCCGAAATGGTTTCTCGGCACAATTCAACCGCAACAAAATTAGGAACAGTTCTTTCTTCAGAAATATTTTCCATCAAGAATTTGAAGAATGAAAGCATCATCGAAACAAGTATTGAAGAATTAGAAAACGCATACAGAAAAACATTTTTGAATTATTGAAATTATTATTTCTCGCAAAGGCGCAAAGACAACAAAGAAACTTTATGCGACTTGGCGTCTTTGCGTGATAAAAACATGAAACCAAAAACATTCATACTCTCTGGCTACGGATTCAACTGCGAAGAAGAAACGAAAATCGCGTTTGAACTTTCCGGCGGAAGCGCAGAAATTATTCATATCAACGATTGGATTGATAACAAAAATCAAATCCGTGAATATCAAATCTTTGCAATTCCCGGAGGGTTTTCGTACGGTGATGATACGGGTTCGGGAAATGCAATGGCAAATAAAATCCGCAATCATTGTTGGGACGAATTGCTGAAATTTATTTCCGAAGATAAACTCGTCATCGGTATTTGCAATGGATTTCAAGTGCTCGTCAATTTGGGTTTACTTCCCGCGGTGAACGGCGAGTATGGAAAACGAACTGCCGCAATGTTGCACAATACTTCTGCGCGGTACATCAATCGCTGGGTAAATGTGAAAACTACGAGCGAAAAATGTATCTTCACGAAAAATATTTCGCAAATGTTCATTCCTGTTGCGCACGGAGAAGGAAACTTTTTTGTGGAAGTTGAAACACTTTCTCACTTAAAGGCGAACGAACAAATTGCCTTACGTTATGTTTGCGAAGATGGAACAAACGCAAACGGAGAATTTCCATCTAATCCCAACGGTTCACTGGATGATATTGCAGGAATGTGCGATGCGAGCGGTAGAGTGTTTGGTTTGATGCCTCATCCTGAACGAGGAATGTTTTTTACGCAACGACCCGATTGGACTTTGCTGAAGGAAAAATTGAAACGCGAAGAAAAACCACTTCCTGAATGGAATGATGGAATAGAAATTTTTAGAAATGCAGTACATTATTTTTAGTCACGAATTTCACAAATTAGCACTACAATAATTCGTGAACATTCGTGTAATTAGTGGCAAATAAAATTATGAAGACAAAAATTCTTGATTCAACTTCTTTCACGCGCACGCTTTCTCGACTTGCGCACGAAATCATCGAGAAAAATCGCGGCGCAGAAAATTTGGCAATCGTCGGAATTCGCACGCGCGGTGAATATTTGAGCCGACGACTTGCAAAAACAATTTTCGCGATTGAACAAATTCCTCTGCTCACCGGCGCGCTCGATATTACGCTTTATCGCGATGACCTTTCGCAACTCGATAAACCCGTGATGAAAGGAACGGATATTCCTTTCGACATTGCGAACAAAAAAATTATTCTCGTGGATGATGTGTTGTTCACGGGACGAACTGTGCGCGCCGCGTTGAATGAATTGATGGATTTGGGACGACCGGCAAATATTCAACTTGCAGTATTGATTGACCGCGGACATCGTGAACTACCGATTGAACCGAATTATGTCGGAACAAAAATCACTACAGAAAAAACTGACGACGTGCAGGTAACGATGAAAGAAATTGATGGTGAAGACGGCGCGGTTTTAATTATGAATTAGGAAGGAAGAATAAGAAAATATGGAAACTAAAAAAGAAATAAATAATACTTTGCGAT
>Ga0194120_10005579_pt1 | contig 18410 bp, 17 predicted proteins | sample TA2MahCa65mmetaG_FD_148642 | JGI IMG/M metagenome (GOLD analysis project Ga0194120, IMG submission 148642) | Freshwater microbial communities from Lake Tanganyika, Tanzania - TA2015019 Mahale Deep Cast 65m | ecosystem: Environmental > Aquatic > Freshwater > Lake | place: Tanzania: Lake...
CCGTGCAAGCCTCATCTGGAACACCTATGACGATCTCGATCTGCATGTGGTGACTCCCAGTGGTGACCACATCTTCTTCAGCAATAAGAAGTCGAGATGCGGCGGCGAATTGGATGTGGATCGCAATGCGGGGCATCGTGAGACCCGACAACCGGTGGAAAATATCCGCTGGGTCAAGGGCACTGCGCGGCCGGGCAAATATCGCGTCTTCGTCCAAAACTATGCGTATCATGACGATGGGCGCGGCGACGTGCCGTTTAAGGTCGAGCTCGAGATCGACGGTGTTGTACAGTCGTTCGAAGGCAAGACCAAAGCGGGACGGACGGGTCCTCAGAGCGACGTCACGGCGTTTGAATTCGACTACGCGCCCGAACAGGCGGTGGCCGCAAGCGCTGATAGTCGCGAAGCCTATGCCGACGAAGTCATCTTGGCGAAGTGGCGGCAATGTATCCCTGACGGGAATATCATTCGCATCGGCGACGCCAAGTGGACGACGGAAGCGGCGATCGGCATTCTCTCACTGCACAGCGGTAAGTCGCTCGCGCAGATCGTGGAGAACATGCATGAGCGTGCCGTCGATCCAGACGGGATCGCGGATGTGCAGAAGGCTCTGATGCCGCTTTCGCAGCAAGGGGTCTTTGTCTCCGTCGACGAGAGCGCCTTTGGCTAAGGGCTCGTAGCGGATACTTGACAAAGCAGTAAAAGTAAGTACTATGGAAGAGGCGCCTCAACAGCGCCTCTTTTTCTTATCAAAAAAAGAGGTGAACGATGAAAGGTCAACGCCACGCAACGATCGTCGCCGGTCTCGGGTTTGGGGACGAAGGAAAGGGTACGATGGTCGATTATTTCTCCCGGAAATCGGGAGTGTCGGCGGTCGTGCGATTCAATGGCGGGCCACAGGCACGGCACGCAGTGGTGACGCCCGACGGACGGCAGCATGTGTTCTCGCAGTTTGGGAGCGGTGTCTTGAAGCCGGGAGTGCGCACGCACTTGTCGCGATTCATGATAGTCGATCCCATCGATCTGCTCGCCGAAGCGCAGGCCTTGCGAAAGATACGATGTCCGTGGGCGCTTGATCTGCTGACGGTGGATCAGGATGCACTCGTGGTGACTCCGTATCACAAACGCATGACCGTCGCCATGGAGCTTCTCCGCGGCAACGGCCTTCATGGTAGCTGTGGTATGGGGATCGGCGAGGTGATGCGTCTCTCGTTTCTCGAAAGCGATCTAGTCGTGCGTGTACGCGATCTGAGAGATATCTGTTCTTTACGTAAACGCATACGGAGGATCAAACGATTCTTGGATATTGATCTTGCACGTGCCGTGTCTCATCATGGTATGCAGGATCGCTTCAAGGATTTCACACATTGGTCTGATACGGCAACTGCCATGCAGTGGGCGCAGGTCTTGCACGATGCCTCTCGACACTTCCGAGTCGTCGGCAGCGACTATATGAGAGATATTGTCGACTCAGGCAGTCTTGTCTTTGAAGGTGCTCAGGGAGTACTTCTCGACGAGTGGTACGGATTCCATCCGCACACGACGTGGAGCACGACAACCTTTACCAATGCGCAGACACTTCTTCGCGAGATCGAGTTTGACGGATCGGTGGAAAAGATCGGCGTGTTGCGCGCATACCATACGCGACACGGCGCCGGACCTTTTGTCACCGAGGATAGCGCGTTGACACACATGTTGCCCGACATGCACAATGACGACTTCGGTCCACAGGGTGTATTCCGTGTCGGATGGTTCGATATGGTCTTGGCGCATTATGCACTTACTGTCTCCGGTGGAGCGGATGCGCTCGCGGTTACCAATCTCGATCGCTTTCGCACGGTGTCGGAGCGGAAGATATGTATGGCATATCGGACGCTGGAAGGCGATCTCATTGAACGCCTTACGACCAAGTCCGAGCTGACGGATCTGGCGCATCAGGAGGCACTGACGCATCTCTTGCATCAGGTCGCACCGCAGTATGTGGCAGCGCCGACACCTGATGAAGACTATATCCAGATGATCGAACAGTATCTGGGCGTCCCCGTGGCGATCACTTCACACGGCCCAACGGCGGCTGACAAGCGCATGCGCTTGCCGGTCGTGCTCGCCGCATGATGGAAACTTTTCGCACAGTGGCAACACTGCCACTGTGCGTCTTTATAAGGTGCCTGATTCGTTCGGGTGTCTTTAGGTCCCGTTCATAAATAAGTTCAACACCAAATGAACGGGCCCATAAGTGTAGTCCACACATAACGGGTACGTTATGTGTGGACGAGCCCTTAGGGAAAATGTTCTTTGATTCAAGCTAGCAAAAAGAGGAGAAAGTAATGATCTCAACACTTGATCGCTCTCGCGGTGCGATGCTCGGTGTGCTTGCCGGGGATGCGCTCGGGGCGTCTTACGAAAAAAAGCGTGGCGAGGAAGTCCGTGCCGATTTTGATCGGCGTGGAGGACTCGTGGTGTTCGACTACATTGATCCCCACAAAGGAAAACGGCAGATGCGTGCGGGCCAGCCGACGGACGATTCTGAATTGTCTGCCGCTCTCGCGCAGAGTATCGTCGCGTGTCGCGGCCTTAATGAGCGCGATGCATACGACCGTCTCCGCCGCTTCATCCACGGAAGAGAATCGATCTTGACCGATGGTGAAGTGTACGGCTCCGGCGGTACTTTGCGCGAGGCATTACGACCTGAGACTTATGAGGGGTCATGTGCACTTTTCGATCAAGGCGCGATACCAGTCATCCCGAGCAATGGGAGTCTCATGCGCGGGATTGCTGTGCCGATTGCGTATCGTTACGATGTCTACGCGTCGATCAATGTCGCGCGGCGACAATCGTGTATCACTCATGTGCACGACACGGCGCAGGCCGCATGCATGATGTACACGGTCCTCGTCTCGTACATCCTCGATGGCTATACGCCGCAGATGGCATGGGAAGAAGTGCAGTGGATCTTCTGCAATGACAAGGATTATGATGGCCATTCGGGCGTGCAGGAAATCCTGAGTCTTCCGATAAGTGAGCCGACCGATGATGATATCTGGCCGAATTCCGGCGGAGCGGCGATATCGTTTCGCGCAGCATTGTGGGCCTCGCTCACGGCGACGGATTTTCGCGACGGACTCACCAAGGTCATCGGACTCGGTGGCGACACCGACACGTATGGCGCGATTGCCGGTGGAATCCTGGGAGCGTACTTCGGTGACGATGGTATCCCGCAGGAGTGGTGCGACGCGCTCATCGGGCGAGATATTATGGTGAACCTCGCCGACGAACTCCATGCTCTTGCTGGCGAAGAATAATACGTTCGGTATTGCGGGACCAAAAATCTCGCAATACCGATCCTTCTAAGGCACCCGGATGGTCGGATGTCTTTAGGGATAGATCTTTCAAAATACAAGAGACAGAAAAGGAATGAAATTGATGTCACAAGCACTCGACTTCAAAATGGCGATCGTGCAGATGAGATCTGTGCCTTGGTCGATTTATGCTGAGCAAAATCGAAGGGCATACATCACTGTTTCGGAAGGCGAAACAGAGTTCTTGGTTCTTTGATACAGTACAGAAACCACTCACACACAAGGAGAAGTATCATGACCGACTTTGTAAGTCGTGCACTGCATCCGGACGGCAACGACTGGATCGTGCGATCACTACTCGATATCGACTTCTACAAGCCCAACATGGACTACTACGAGGCGGAATTTCTGCCCGACGTACGCGTCACGTATGGACTCATCAACCGCAGTAGGCAGTTTCCGCTCGCGCTGATGGTCGACGAGGCCGAATTTCGACGTCAGCTTGATCATGTGCGAGGGCTTACGATTTCTTCAACCGAGGCGGCGTTTTTGAGTGGAATGGACGCGTATGGTACGCGCCTTTTTCCTGAGAGACAGGTCGAGCGGTTCAAGAAGCTTCGTTTGTGCGAGTATAAGCTCGATCGCGACGGGGAACAGTATACGTTTACGGTCTCCGGCCCCAATCGCGATGCTATATCGTGGTGGGAGACCATCGCGATGTGCATCCTGCTGGAGCTCAAGACACGTGCCGTACTCAAATTCATGAAACGGCATGAGGTCGAGATCCTTTATGCGAGGGCCAAAGACAAGCTCTACAACAAACTCAAGCTCCTCAAGCAGTATCCGGGGATCCGTATCGTCAATTTCGGTACACGTCGTCGGCACAGTCACTTGTGGGAAAAGTTCGTGAGCGAGATGTTTCTCGAGGTCTTGGGGCCCCAGCTTTCTGGCGTGAGTAATGTGCTTCATGCCATGCAGCTCGGCGTCACTCCGATGGGTACCAACGCTCATCAGTTACCGATGCAGCATGTCACGCTCGCGTATCCGGATCCGGAAGCGATGCGCCAAGCGCCGTATCAGGTGCTTCGCAATTGGTCGAGTATCTTTCCACAGCCGCTTCGGATTGAGCTGCAGGATGCCTACACGACCGACGCGTATCATCGGTATATGCCGGAAGATTTGGCGTATGAGATCGCGCGGACATACCGTGGTGCACGGCAGGATTCAGGCGATCCATCTGAAGAGTGCCGCAAACAGATTGCGTGGTACGAGCGGCATGGTGTTGATCCGCGCGAGAAGCTCTATATCTTCTCAGATGGGCTCACTCATATGGATATCGTTAAGCTCTATCTGGAGTTTAAAGATCAGATCATGATGTCGTTTGGCTGGGGTACCAACGCCACCAACGACTTCCATGGCTGTCATCCGGACGCGGATGCGATGTTCACACATCTCGCAGGCGTTACTCTCACCTGGGATCAGGCATTGTCGGGCATGTCGCTCGTGTGCAAGGTCGTCGAGGTGAATGGTACTCGGGCGGTCAAACTGCCGAACAATCCCAAGAAGATTACGGGCGATCAGACGCTCGTCCCATTCTATAAGGTTGTCTATGCGGTGGGCGATCAGGTGTCGCAAGAAGTGCTCGTCTAAGTGTGCAACTCAAACCCTGGCAGTATATCTGCCAGGGTTTTTTCATTATTTGTCGTCCCCAGCGTATAACAAAAAAAGTCGCCGCAGGAATCAGTGATTCCTGCGGCGTTATAGTCCTGGGTCATGGCTTCTTTTGCACATCATATATTACAAGAGGCTCCTCATACGTGGCGAACGTATACATGAAGTCCGACTTCAATATATTCAGAAGTGAGCCTTATGTATGAACGGGCTCTAAGCAGCGTCCGCTCAAACGTGCCGAATCTCCATCGGCTGACAATTTTCCCAATTGGGAAAATTGTCAGCCGGGTTCAAGCAAGCAAACGAACAGCAATGGGAAACCCCGGCAGTGCTTTGTCCTGCCGGGGTTTTATCTGTGATACATCATTCTACGCAGGATCGTATATTTGCTGCCGTGGGATCTTTGCGACGACTGTATCACCAGTATGGATATGTCCCGAGACATACACGCTGCCTACGATGCCGCGTCTGCCGATCGCAGCCACTGGAAAGGCACGTGCAAGCCTGGGGATATCGGGGAAGGATGCTTGGATCGCTTCGCCTGGTCCTTGGCAAGGGACATTTTCCGCCCATACGACCAGTACGGCGGTGCGGATCTCGCGTTCGCTTTTGCGGAAGAACAGCATTGTGCCGGTAGGGAGTGCGGTGAGCTGGGGGACGCCGCTGAGTACTAGATTTTCACCGAGACAGCCGTGGGGGATTGATTGAGGCAGCTGCATGGCCTGCGCTATGTCGGCCAATTCCTCGATCGACACGGCCGAAAATTCGCGATGATTGGCGATCTCGATTCCTTTGGGAAGTCCGAAGGAACGCAGCTCCTTCTCGCGCACATCAGCGAGGCGCGCGCCGACATGACGATCGCCTCGGATACCGTATCCGCGCACTGCTTGGATTTTTGGCACTGACATCGTTTGTAGTGATCCGATGCCGTATGTCTCGGACGTAATGGGCCCGATGGGAGCTGTCACCAAGACAGCCTCGACCCGCCCATACAATTCAAAAGCTTTCTTCATCCGTTTACCTCTTTGTGCATACTATGAGAGAAGCTACCACGAGGGGGAATGCGTGGTCAATTTCCTGGAGTTCGATATGTTACTTCCAGAGAGAGTTGCATCGTCGTATGCGATGCGATACGCTCAGTGCCGGTACTGATGGAGAAGTATATGAAAAGAGAAAGTATTGGTGTACTCGTCTCGGGCGCGGGATCAAATCTCAGTGCGATGATCGAGGCGGGTCTCTCGATCGCTGTGGTCGTAGCCGATAGGGAATGCGACGCACGATGGGTCGCCATGGAGGCAGATATTCCATTTCGAGTCGTCAGGTGGGAGGAATACAAAGACGCTCGCGACATGTCTGCGGCACGCAATCTCTTCACGCAGCAGATTGTCCGAGAGATGCGCAGACACGAAGTTACACTCGTCGCCATGGCAGGGTTTATGAGGATTTTGTCTTGGCACATGTTTGAAGCATATCCACAGCGGGTGCTTAATGTCCATCCGTCGCTTCTTCCGCTTTTCCCCGGCGCGCATGCGGTGTGCGATGCACTCGCGGCTGGCGCGCTGGAGACGGGTTGTACGGTGCATATCGCGACGGAGAAAGTCGACGACGATCAGTATATCCTCGCTCAACAACGGCTCCCCGTATTTCCTCACGACACGGAAGCTTCGCTGCACACTCGTATCAAAGCGATAGAACACCGCATCTATCCAACGGCGATCAAGGAATATATGGATCAACTCAAAAACCGCGTCCCTATCTAGGACGCGGTTGTTTTGTGCGGAGAGAGAGGGTGCTACCGATACTAAGTACTGACTGCGGAGGGTTAGTCACATCCTAACCATACTATCAAGCCACCAGATCGATATCTTGCTCAATGATTCGACTTCTTTCCGTGTGCCATTGACAATCGTATGTAATAGTATACTATTGAATGTACGAACTTACCTCTGATTTTATGGCTCACCGCTTCAACGATCGTATACATTTGACGCCCGAGATGCTCAAACTCATCGCCCGCATAGATGAGATCAAAGGACTTTGGCGCGGCAGCGCGCAGCTGAATCCGCACGTCCTCAAGCAACTGAAGGCATCAGTTATCATCACGTCGACAGGCGCATCGACGCGTATCGAGGGGTCGCAGATGAGTGACGCAGAGGTGGAACGTCTCATCCGCGGACTCAACACGAAACCGCCGAAGGGCCGCGACGCCGAAGAGGTCGCGGGATATGCCGATCTCCTCGGTAGGATTTTAGACAACTACAAGACCTTCAAACTCACTGAAGGTCAGATTCTGCAGTTCCACGATATTATGTTACAGTTTTCGACAAAAGACAGGGTGCATAAGGGCCACTACAAGTCGGCAGACAATATTGTTGTCGCGCGAGGCGATCAGGGTGAAGAAATTGTGTTGTTTCGTCCGACGCCACCCTATCTCGTGAAGAAAGAGATGGATGATGTGCTGGCGTGGACGCTCGGTTCTCTCAAAAGCAAAGACCTGCATCCTTTGCTCGTCGTCGCGAATTTCATCTTCGAGTTCCTCGCTATCCACCCGTTCCACGACGGCAACGGGCGCCTTTCGCGCGCGCTGACGAATCTCATGCTATTGCAGGCGGGATATGAGTATGTGCCGTATGTGTCGCTGGAAGAGATCATTGAAAGCCGCAAAGATGCCTACTACTTCTCGCTGCGGGGCACACAACGACACCATAAGACCGAGCACGAAGACATAAGCACGTGGCTCGTCTTCCTACTTGAAACACTCGTTACGCAGGCGGAAGAAGCACGGGTACTCATTGAACGTGAAGACCCCGAGCGCCTGCTTTCGGAGCGTCAGCTGGCAGTGTGGCATTTCTTTGCTGCCGGGGCAGAACTAACGCCACGCGAGATCGAAGCGCGGGCCGCTATCCCGATGCCAACGGTCAAGCAGGTACTTACTCGGCTCGTCGCACTCAAACTCATCAAACGCTTCGGTCTCGGCCGTGCCACGCGATACCGGAAGACATAAGCATATGTTCTCACGGCAGGAACGAGTCTCGCTCTTCATGTCGCTCTTCCGTGGGCGTAAGGATGTCTTCGCACGGCGATGGTATAAATACCCGAGATTTTGGTATGATGCGGTACTGGTATGAAAAACGCGCTCAAACGGTATTTTGGGTACACCGAGTTTCGGCCTTTGCAGCAAGACATCATTGAGCGCGTGATGGACGGGAAGGATAGTGTGGTTTTGATGCCGACGGGCGGAGGGAAGTCTTTGTGTTTTCAGCTTCCTGCGACAATGAGAGAGGGGACGGCGCTCGTCATATCGCCGCTCATCTCTCTCATGAAGGATCAGGTGGATGCATTGTGCGCCAACGGCATCGCAGCCGCCTGTATCAACAGCACCATCTCGACTGATGAAGCACGCAGTATCGCGCACCGTGCTCGGCAGGGGGAATTAAAAATCCTGTACATCGCACCCGAACGTTTGTCGGTGCCGGGGTTTGAGGATTTTCTACGTACGCTCCGTGTGAGCTTGATCGCCGTCGACGAAGCGCATTGCATCTCGGAATGGGGGCACGACTTCCGACCAGATTACCGAAATCTAAAATCACTGCGACAAAAATTTCCTCGTATTCCCATCATCGCACTCACCGCGACGGCGACCAAAAAAGTGCGCGAAGACATCGTCAAACAACTGGATCTGGACGATGCGCGCACGTTCGTCTCGAGCTTCAATCGCCCCAATCTCTCGTATGCGGTGATCCCCAAAAAAGACAGCATGCGATCCATACTCGCACTCCTCGGTACACACAAAGGCGAGAGCGCCATCATCTATTGTTTCTCCCGCACCGACACGGAACAGGTCGCGGGGCAGCTCGCACAGCACGGATTTCAGGCCGCCGCCTATCACGCGGGACTTACGGCGGACGCACGGCGCGAAAACCAAGAACGATTCATCCGCGATGAGATCGATATCATGGTCGCGACGATCGCTTTTGGCATGGGCATCAACAAGCCCGATGTGCGGCTCGTCATCCATCACAGCTTGCCCAAGTCGATCGAGGGATACTATCAAGAGACGGGTCGCGCAGGCCGCGACGGCTTGCCCGCGCAGTGCGTGCTGATGTTCTCGTATGCCGATAAGATCAAACAGGACTTCTTCATCAACAAAATCGATGACCGCGCCGAGCAGAAGAAAGCGCGCGAGAAGTTGGCCGACGTGTTGCGGTATGGCGACCTCTCATCGTGTCGGCGAGTATTCCTGCTGCGGTATTTCAACGAACAATATGATCAAGACCAATGCGGGAATTGCGATGTGTGCAGACCGACGCTCAAGGAGATCGCACAGGTGGACGATGCGCGCGTTCGTCGATCCGGCTCTGTACGCGGCGGTGAGCACGTTGTCGCACCTCTCGACTATGATGCTGCATTGTTTGAACATCTGCGGACGGTGCGCATGCAAGAAGCCGCGGCTTTGAATGTGCCGCCATACGTCGTCTTCGGCGACAAGACGCTTCAAGAGATGGCGACGTATTTTCCTCACAATCCTGCAACACTACTCCACATCACCGGGGTGGGCGAACGCAAATGCACGCAATTCGGAGAGAAGTTTCTCGAAGTCATCCGTTGGTATGCCAAAGAAAATAATATACAAGAAAAGACGAAGCCGAGTGACGCTCCTACAACAGCACACCGTACACAGGTAAGGCCGTACGTCTATACCGGCTCCACCTATGATGGGACCAGACGACTGATCCTGCAAAAGATCCCGCTTGCCGAGATCGCCCAAAGGCGCGGACTTACCCCCGGCACCATCATTGCGCATATAGAGATTCTTGCCACTGCCGACCCGGATCTCGATATTGCTTATCTGCGCCCGCCGCAAGGACGCTTCGACGCCATCGCTGCCGCATTCGCACAGACGGGCGGCACTGCGCTGGCGCCCGTCCGTGAGATTCTCGGTGAAGGGTATGCATATGACGAATTACGCCTGGCGCGTGTTTTTATAAGCAGAGAATGAGTTGCACGAATTATTCCACCATTGCAAAAAATTTTGGCGGAGAGGGAGGGATGCTCCCAAGAGCTCGCATTTTGCCGTCGCAAAATACTCCTCTCGGGCCTGGAAATTCGCCCCGCTCTGCTGAGCGGGGACCCTCGAATTTCCTTTCGGATCCCTCACGAAGCGTGCTCCGCACGCTTCTCTTCTCCGCAAACCAAAATCACCGCCTTGCGGCGGGATTTTGTCATTGCGGCGCAGGTGAAGGGATACGAAAGCTCTCGGGTCGCCCCTTCGCTATATGGCTTAAAATATGCAAATTTCCAGTTTTTTATCGCGGACATCTCGCTCGCTTGCACTGGCGACATGAATCTAATATAATCTCATACAATCAATGTATAAGATTGCTATCTGCATGAACCACACATTTAACAAAAGAATTAAAGATCTTCCCGAATCGCTGTGGGCGCTCATCAACCAGATCGACCACCTTAAAGGTCAGTGGGTCGGGGGCGCAAGATTGAATCCGCAGGCGCTCGGACGCCTCAAGCGTTCTGTGCTGGTAACGTCTACCGGCGCTTCCACGCGCATCGAGGGCGCAAAGCTCTCTGACGAAGATGTCGAGAGACTCATGCGCGGACTGTCGGTGCAGAAATTTGCTGATCGCGATAAGCAGGAAGTGTGCGGATATTACGAATTGTTGGAAAACGTATTTAACTCCTGGAAGCATATTCCATTCTCCGAAAGCGCTATCAAACACCTACATAGCGAATTACTGAAACATACAAGCAAGGACGAACTTCATCGCGGTGAGTATAAAAAGAAAGAAAATCAGGTGCATATGATCGATGATGCGGGACAATCGATCGGCGTACTGTTTGATACGACTCCCGCATGGCTCACGCAAAAAGAAATGCAGGAACTTGTTGAGTGGACGCAAGCGGCCTTCAAAGAGGATGAATTCCATCCGTTACTCGTCATCGGGAACTTCTTGGTTGAGTTCCTGAATATCCACCCATTCGAAGACGGTAACGGCCGCATCTCGCGCATACTTACGAATCTGCTCTTGCTCAAAGTTGGCTACGAATACGTGCCGTATGTCTCGCACGAGAAACTGATCGAAGATAACAAAGCTGAATATTATCTTTCGCTCCGAAGAAGCCAGAAGACAGTCAAAACTGATCATGAGGATATTGCGCCGTGGCTCGAATTCTTCCTCAAAAGCTTGCTCGCGCAGGCAAAAGAAGCAATCGAGCTTCTTTCTCGCGAAAATATCGAAAAGCTTCTCTCGCCGAAACAAATCTTGGTGTGGCAATTCCTTGAGCACATGGGCAGCGCGACACCGAAGGAAATAAGCGACGCTACCGGAGTTGCGCGGCCGACCGTATCGCAGGCACTCGGCGCCCTCTCGCGTTTCAAAAAAGTCGAACGCGTGGGACAGGGGCGAACGACTCGATACCGGAGGGCATAAGAATAGGGTATGCTTTCGCGGCAAGAACGAGTCTCGCTCTTCATGTCGCTTTTCCGCGGCCGCGAAGATGTCTTTGCACGGCGGTGGCAGAAATGGAATGGCGGTGTTGCCGGGTACTCGCCAGTGTATGCGGATGACGATAAAGAATCCTATGAGCCGCTCACAACAAAGTGGGTCGAAAAGCATCTCATTGGCACGACAACGCTTGGCATATATCCGCTCCTGCAAGACAACACATCTCTCTTCATTATCGCCGACTTTGACGGAGATGGGTGGCAGCTATCCGTGAAGAAATTTCTGGCGGTATGCACGAAATATGCGTTGCCCGTCGCCACCGAGCGTTCGCGATCCGGCAACGGCGCACATGTGTGGTGCTTTTTCGCAGGACCGATAACGGCCGCTACGAGCCGCCGTGCGCTTCTCGCGCTTTTGCACGAAGCAGGATGCATCGATCCTCTCGAGAAGAATGAGTCGTTCGACCGCCTCTTTCCAAACCAAGATTACCTGTCTGGCAAAGGACTCGGCAATTTGATCGCGTTACCGCTTCAGGGAGAATCGCGGCGTAATGGCAACACTGTCTTCGTCGATCCTTCACGCGATTTTGCCGTCATCGACGACCAGTGGCAGTTCTTGTGCGATCTGCCGCGAGCAACAATGGAGCAGGTTGAGTGCCTTGCCGAGCACGATACCCAGAGCCCCACCACGCAGAAGCCGAAATCCAGGGCAAGGAAACAAAAGCCCGGAATGGCGCTTGTCCTCACGCTTGGTGGTAGTATCTCGATTCCAAAGGCGACGCTCCCTCCGCTTCTCGCGTCGTTTTTGCGCGAGGAGCTGAATATTCTCAACATAGGTTATCTCGTCAAGGAACGCGCAGGACTGCCGACATACGGCGAAAAGAGGTTCATCAAGACGCTTGAGCAGACCGACAACACAGTGCTCGTACCGCGCGGGTTTCTCAAGCAACTGTGTGCATGGCTCGACGAGCGCGGTATCGTCTATCGCGTCACTGACGAACGAGTCGTGCCGGACGAGATCGAATTCGGCATGAATTACGCGCTCTTTCCGTATCAAGCGGCCGCGATTTCTGCATTCGATGCCGTGGAACAGGGCATCCTGGTCGCACCAGCCGGAGCCGGCAAAACGATGATGGGTCTGGGCGTCATCGCTTGCAAGAAGCGGCCCGCGATAATCCTCACACATCGCCGACAGATATATGATCAATGGCTGGAGCGCGTCGAAGAGGGTTTTGGTATTCCAAAGCGAAAGATCGGCCAGATCGGCTCCACCAAGAAGAAACCCCTTGCACCGATCACAGTCGCTATGGTGCAAACACTCGCGCGAATGAAAGACATCTCCGATATTACATCGCGCTTCGGCACAGTCCTCGTAGACGAATGCCACCATATGCCGTCGCACATGTTTCGCGATGTGGTCGCAAAGTTTCCGGCGAGATACCGATTCGGACTTACCGCAACGCCCTCGCGCAAGTATAACGACACGAAGCTGATCGGCGCGTATCTCGGCGACATCGTGCATACGGTCGACGCAGCGGACGTACGCAAACAGGATGTCTCGGTATCTGACACTGAAAACGACGCGGTCGTCGTTCGCACGACCAATCTGGTCGCGCCGTTCGGCGCGAGCTCACGCGATTTTCCACTTATCGCAAAAGTGCTTTCGAATGACGCGAACCGCAACGCGCTGATCGCTAAAGATGTTGAGAAAGAGGCGAGCGACGGCAAGAAGTGCCTCGTGCTGACAGAACGCAAAGAGCACGGCGAAATGCTGCGCGCGTATCTCCGCAAGAATTTCGAGACGGTTCTTTTCTCTGGGGATCTCTCTGCACACAAGCGCACGCTTGCGCGCCAAAAGATCAAGGGCGGCAGGTTCCGAATCCTCGTCGCGACAGGTCAGATTCTCGGCGAAGGCGCCGATATAGCAGGACTCGACGTACTCTTTCTCGCGTTCCCGGTCTCGTTCCACGGCAAGCTCGCGCAATACGTGGGACGCATCAAGCGCGAAGGCGGGCCGAAGAAAGTATACGATTATCGGGACGCCAGTATTCCTATTCTTGAGAAGCTCTGGAAGAAACGCGCGACGTACTATCGGAAAAGCGGATTCGAGACCAACGAGGATCAGTCCGATCCTATCGTATAAAATACTCGACATTGTTTTTGGGTCTCGTTGTGCACAGGTGTTATTCGCAGTACGCGCTTATCCTCTTGCTCCCACCTGCTCGGTAGATGCCCCGCTCAGTATTCTCGTCGGTCTTGTAAGGTATCTTCTTCGCGATGCCGATAGTGCGTAGTTCGCTCCGGATCCTCATCACGTCGTCGTGGTCTTTCCAATCGTAGGTATATACGCAAATGACCCCGTGACCAGAACTGGCGTTACGTTTTGCTAATTCGCCCAATTGTCCGTTTTCTACGGCAGCTTTCACCCTCTTCCATATAGCGGGCATGCTGCGACCGCTTGCGAATACAAGCCACTTGCCGCCTCGGGATGTATGCTCCGGGTATGTGCCGGTTTTTCTTCGCGCATATATCCAGCTATCGTTGACCATAACGGGGGTGAAAAGATTGCACGTAATATCTGTTACTCCAGACTTGCAAGATACTCCGCAATCTCGTCATCAGCAATCTCGTGCGTGTTCACGACCAGGTAGTGGTTGCGAAGGATCTCCTTTTCAGCATTGATCGCGGCGATGATTCTTTCGATGTGATTGCCAACCGCGGCATTATGCGAGATAAGCGATGAGCATACAATTACATTAGGACGGTATGTGATTTCTTCGATACGTTCACCTTTTACACGCGCCTCTTTTTCGAACACTCGCGTGAGCATGGCCATGTTTTCCTTGACGATATCTTCGCTGCCGATCGCGGTGAGCACGAATTGGTATCGCATGTTCTGCGCGTCTCCGCCGAGGCCACCAATAATGAGAGGCGGGACGAAATCTCTCGAGCCGAACAGCTTCTCCATTCCTCGTTCCAAGACGCGCTGCTCACATTCTTGCCATGCAAGAGCCGCAAAACTTTCAAGTTTCTGATCGGGATTTTTCAGATATTTCTGGATTCCATAGAGTGCTTTCAATTCTGGACTGTGTGCAAGGATGGATAGTATTTCCTTTTTCTCTTCAAGTGGCGTTTTCCGTTTCAATAAAAGGTCACGATGCTCAAGTGCCCATTTGGTGCGAGATCCGATATCGCGTTCACTATGAAAACTGACATATTCCTTGTGGACCTCGGGAGGAATCCGGATGTCGAGCGCCCTGCGTCGCGCCGACCTCTTTTTCTGTGCAGTTTTCTTTTTCTCCATACGCACATGATATCAGTGGCGAATACGTTGCGTGAACCTAGCCATCAAGTTCGAATCCCTTGAACCTATCTGGACTTTTTTGAGAAATGCTGCATAAGCGACGCTCAAAACAAGCACTCGGGTCTGTCCGATAAAAAAGTCTTCTGGCGGAGAGGGAGGGAGCAGCTTTGGACTGTACCAGAGGTGGCAAGGCTTTTGAAAGTTTCCGTGCCTAGCGTACGGCGACTCATCCAGCATCGTCATATCTCATTCTGTAAGGTCGGTGGCAGTATCCGATTCTCCAAAAGAGACATCACATCCTTCTTGGAAGGTTCGCGGGTGGAATCGATTAATTAAATTATGGCAGTACGAAAAATTGGAAATTCATGGCGTGTAGATTTCTGGCATAATGGCACACGCTATCGTGTCAAAGGACCGGAAAATTCAAAAGCGGGAGCACAAGCTTACGAAGCTCTGCTACGGCAAAAACTGGCACGCGGCGAATCAATCGAGCGAAAGGAGAATACCGATATTTCACATTCGAGGCTTTCGCATGGAAGTGGCACACGGATTATGTCATTCCCAACAATAAGTACTTGGAGCAACGAGCGAAAAGATACGCTCTCCAAAGTACTCTGATTCCATTCTTCGGGAAAAAATCTATCGAGCAAATCACGACGCACGATATCGAACAATTCAAAGGTCATCTTCTCAGGAAAGGATACTCACGAAAGACAGTAAATAATCGTCTCGCGATTCTGCGAAAGTGTCTCGTAACCGCGTATGACTGGTTACAAATCTCGTGCACACCGCCCAAGATAACTTGGCTTAAATGTCCTCCCCCTCCTACCAATTACCTGTCTGCGGATGAGTGCGCCGTATTGCTCTCAAGTGCTAATGGTCTCGTACATGAGACCATTTTGCTCGCACTACGGACAGGCATGCGGCAAGGAGAAATCCGAGGGCTTCAATGGCAGTCAATCAATTGGCAGAATCGGATTATTACGGTGCGTCATTCCTTAAATGATCGTACTAAGGAGCTTGAGTCTCCCAAGAGCAATCGCGAGCGGCATATCCCTATGGATATCGACGTCTACGAAATGTTCTACAGGCGCAGAAAAGAATCTGGCTATGTATTCTTGAATCCCGACAACGGCCCGTTCGATAGTCAACGGCTTATCCGGCAACTCGAAAAGGTGCGCGAACGAGCGAATTTACGCTCCTTTGGTTGGCATACACTGCGGCACACATTTGCCACACAGCTTGCAACGAAAGGAGCACCGCTACATGTCGTACAAATGCTTCTAGGACACTCTACGATCACCATGACGATGCGGTATGCTCACGTGGCACCATCGACCCTGCGATCAGCTATCGACCTGCTCAATCCAAAAACAGCCCTTACCGCAAATACTGGGCACTATTTGGGCACTGAATGGTCTGCAACACTTCAGGCTGAAGCAAAAAATGCTTTATCTGAAGGATAAAATAGACAAACGCTTTGCGGAGAGGGAGGGATTCGAACCCTCGGACCAGTTTCCCGGTCAGCATCTTAGCAGGATGCTGCATTCGACCGCTCTGCCACCTCTCCGTATGCCGTATCGTACGTTACTTCCCATATCTTTTCAAATGCTTGGGATTGTGAGAGCCAACAATCGAAAAATACCTCTTCAGATCATCAATGCTGTCCAGCCGCACATCATATCCTGAAATACGCGGCGACATACCGAGCTTTTCGAGTATGTGGGCCACAGACCGGCGCAGCGGAGCAGAACGGCTCGTAAATCCAAGCTTCGTGTAACTATACTGTTTGCCGTTCACCGTGTATCGATGAGTAAATATAGAGCCATCTGTGTCCACCAGTCCGCGTACGCACGCCAGAGAGTATTTTTTATTCTTCTTGATCCAGGTGGGCACATCCGCTTCTTGTCGGACCTTGTTGCCGACCGGCAACCCCTCTCGGTGCAGAAATTGCACTAGGGCACTGCGAGATATGACGACGCTGTTCACCGATTTTCTCGGCTGGTGATACATACGCGGACGGACCTTGAACAAGTGCGCCATCAGGTTGCGTACGAAAAGACTATATTGCAGATCGTCGATATGGTGCAGCGTGATAAAGACCTGTCGCTCACTCAAACCACCGTCACCCAACATAATTCCCATAAATTCGGCAAATGTCTCGCTGTGTTCGGGAAAATACACTTGTTTTGTCCGAAAAAGAGGACTGTCTTTGTGTTGCCCGTTTGTATCCCACCATTCTTGCCATCGTATCTTGCGATACATCTCATCGACAGGCACACGTCCATATTTTTGTATCGTCGCCTGAGCGCCCAAGAGACCAGCCACACGGACATGCGCATACCGACTCCGTATTGTCACTTCCCTCGGAATCGGGATCTTGCGGACCGCACACAGTCTCTTCAAGGCAAGATATCTCATGGGAAATTTCTCTCTGCGCCAATCTCGAATCGTTCGTGTGGAACAGTCGCATATCTGCGCGATACGATCAATGGTAAACGCCTGTTCGACTTCCTCAAGAAAGGCTTTTTGCGCTCCCGCTGGGAATACAGACACTTTGTCATTTAACTTCTCTGCCATGCCTCCATAATATCATACCAGAGACTCGTGGGCTTTGTTGAGTTAGATCATCCACTATAGTATTCTCAAGGAGCTACGGCACCGAGGCGCAGAATTCAGCAGAATTCTGCCTCATCTACGGAGAGATGGATGAGTGGTTTAAATCAACGGTTTACTAAACCGTCGGCCCTTCAAAGGCCCGCGAGTTCGAATCTCGCTCTCTCCGCAAACCAAAATCCGCCTAGAGCTACTCTAAATGTAGGGCATTTCTAGTTAGAACCTCTGCCCTTGACATATATACAATAATATGCTAGCCTCAACAGAGTTTTGGAAATTGCCACTGTAGGCAATCCCTGCCGCGGGGAGTTCGCGGTAATCGCACATCGATAATCGAGAGGAAGGAGAAGATCGAATGAACGAGCAAAGACTGTCAATGGATGAGCCGAAGCAGAAGTTGGCGAAGTTGGAGGAACTGATTCCCGACGCCGCAAACAACCTGGTCTACGACTTCGGTCGTCACCTCGCTGATTACCTTTACGACCACCTCGTCCCAAGGGAATTCGTGATGGCATGCGAGTCGGCTCTGTACGACTTACAAAGGGGCCTCAACGGCTTCACGGGAAAACGCATCCAGAGTCCGCTCGTCGGCTACCCGCCGACGATTTACGCAAGGTTGCGGATGGAGATTCCCACAATCGCCGATGCCGTTCTGCCTGCGGAGTTTGCAGCGAGCGTCAAGAGCCACATCGAGCAGGTCAACGCTCGGATGGAAGCGGGCGCGAAGTAACTCAGAAGTAAAGGGGACAGGCACATTTAATTTCTCATTTGCGTGGAGTGATGCATGTCTATATACCACACAACATATTTCTTAAAATAATTGTGCCTGTCACCGTTTACCTCGATGCAAATAAAAAGCGGCGCACTCGCTAGCGAGTGCGCCGCTGATCTTTGTGTACAGGGTCCGGCTTATTATTTCTTTCGACTAAAGAGCTCGCCGACCGTAGAGGCTGTCATCGGGGGTTTGCGCTTTGCCGCTTGTTCTCGTCTGGCCTTCTCTTCCTTCTGGAGATCGATTTTCTGAGTGGCGCGGAAACGCGGCGACTTGCCCGGATTCTTG
>Ga0194120_10005585_pt1 | contig 18397 bp, 15 predicted proteins | sample TA2MahCa65mmetaG_FD_148642 | JGI IMG/M metagenome (GOLD analysis project Ga0194120, IMG submission 148642) | Freshwater microbial communities from Lake Tanganyika, Tanzania - TA2015019 Mahale Deep Cast 65m | ecosystem: Environmental > Aquatic > Freshwater > Lake | place: Tanzania: Lake...
ACGGCCAGACGCCGGACCAGGTGTACTATGACCATCTGACGACACGGCAGACCGCCGCGTAGTCAGCTATCCGCCAGGCGCCACTTAAGAATGGGCCGATACTGTCCAACCAACCGGAGCCACCTCTCCCCGTCTGACGATGCCTACCAAGTTCCTCTTCGAACGAGATAGTTCTCCGACACTTATTCGCTAGAATTATCCAGCAACCGTACAGTCCACCACAGTGTAACCGTGCTCGTTCTTGGCAAGAAATCTCCCGTCCTGGAGGCCACGTAGCGGGCCAATATGCTCACCCAAGTGCTGGGGGAGCTTCCCCGGTTCCCAGGACAGGAGCGCTTGCTTCTGGGCAGAGGGACCGTAGAAATACACATCGTTGCCACGGATTGAAAGCGCGGACACACCGTGGAGATCCTCCGGAAGCTCTTGAATCTCTTGCGCACAAGCTCGCGGATTCAGGAAAACAAGTTCGAATCCTGTGTACGCCGTGAATGCAATCCTATTCTGACCTATCGGACACGCAGCATAGCAGTCTGCGATATCGACAGCCTTTTCGCCAAACGCCGACTGATAGCCTCCAAGCAAAACGCCATCGAGATCGAAGAACGCAATACCTTCCTCAGCGGGTGAAATTCCACTGAAGATACCCTCATCAAAGTAGGTCACCACGATCACATCATCCAACACGATTACATCTTGAATCCCGTCTCCAACCGAGAAGGAGTGCAAGAGCTGTCCCTGCAATGAGAGGATAAAGCCACCGGGACCTGCTGGTAATGGTCTCCTGTCGACGAGCACGACACGATCAAAGCCGAGTGCACGCAGAATCGGATACCGGACAGGCTGATGCACGGGGAAGGACCGGCCACTTGAATCGGCCACGTGAAGCCCATCTGGCCATTGGAACAAGCCGATCCACGAACCATCTGGTCTCAAATCGAAGTCTTGAGCGCTCCCAAGCGATTTAGCAACTGAAGTGACACGCTCCAACACAGTTCCAACCCACCTTTTGCAATCCATTTAAATAATTCTGATTCAGTGCGATTTTAGAGGGGCACTCCGCTCAATTCAAACGCCCTCTTGTTTCCCTTTCAGAAGCCGAACGAATTGGAGGCTAATCTCATCTTGTACTGTGTCGTTTGCCATCACCTCTCCTCTTCACGGCGACATCTCTAGTGTTTGCGGAGAACCCCTTCTGACCTCCGGCCAAGACAGTTTCCAGAGGCATGCTTCGTACAATAGGCAGCAGACGTTGTTGTTCCACTGCAATACGGCCTCGAACGTGGAGATCGAGAACGGTTGCAAGATCAATGAGCGCGTTCAGCTCCCCACCGCTCAAACTGGTGATGCGACCGCCTCCATAGGAAATACCTGTGATACCTTCCTCATTTACTCGTTCAACACAATAGTTGGCGCGAGGAATATTTTCTTCGAACACGTTGATCGAATGGGCAACATGTTTGTCGCGATAAGCACGAAAATGTTCATGCGCTGCACGCTGCTCGACCGTAAGCCCCTTGAGATCAGCTTCACCAAGCCTCAACCGGACTCCGCCCATGAACGGTCGGCTATACATGACGACGGCTGCAATTGAGAGCGGTTCCATGAGCCCCCAGTTTGGATTTGGCCTGACCAATTCCTCAACTAGCAGCTGAGCGAATTCACGAGCGCGTTGCAAATCCCACAAAATTCCCGCGAGATCCGCGAGACTTCCAGCTTCAGGAATTTGAAGGTCTACCCATGTGTGAGTCGCCATGGCATTCACGCTTTCCAACTAGCGTGAATCTTGCTCAAAATAATATCGCGGCCCATCCACTGGAGCGCCCTACCGTTTTCCGTCGTAGCCTTGATCTTTCCATCGTTGCAGCAATTGAATGCGCTTCTGGAGCTGCTCGACCGTGGCTTGATCGACGCGGCTTCCCGTCCGCGCAATGAGCTCGGCGTTGAGGCGCCGATGATCGATCCCGCTGTTCCTGGCCACTGAACCCACCAGCAACCGGTGAAGATCACGCAGATCCTGCTTCCGCTCGTGCAGCGAGACCGGTGGGTCAGCGACGGCAGTGGCTGCCCCCTCCCCTTTCATCTCTTCCTCGCCGATCACGCTGTCCATCCTGGCCACGGCCATCAGCGGCATGTACTCATTGGCCGACACCGTGACGCGGCCGAAGAGATCCCGCTGCCCGGCCGGCATGACGTCTTCCAACACATGATCCCGCTCCGCCTTGATCTGCCTGGCGTAATGAGCCAGGACGGGATCTTTAGGCAAGTAGAGCCAGGCCCGTTGCGGCTTGGGCATCCCGTCCTGCATCCGGACGAACCGCCCGACCACCTGCCGAAAATACATTTCCGTCAGGACGTTCGTGCCGTACACGCCGACACGAAGACGCGGGATGTCCACGCCTTCGCTCACCATATTGACTGCGACCAGCCATTGCTGTTTCTTGTGCCCGGCAAACGCCTCGATCACGCGGGATGCCGCTGGATCGTCCGACACCGCGACTTCCGCTTTCACACCGGTGATGCGGCCGACAAGATCTGCCACCCAGCGGGCATGGTCTTGATCCATGCTCACGATCAGTCCCCCTGAGTCAGGCTGTTCTTCCTTGCGCAATCTGGTGAGCTGCGCATGGGCATCGGCAATGACCGGACCGAGCCACGTCTCTTGCAACAACGCCGTCTTCAACCGTTCCCGCTGCCGGTCGAACGTCAGGCCATCTTCAAACGTGGCGGTATGCTCACGGCCTTCAGAAAACCAGGTCAGCTCGCCCTCGTAACTGGGGAACACGATCGGACGGCACACCCCGTCGCCGATCGCGTCGGTATAGCTGTACGTGAAATCTGCTCGGCTCTCTCCCTGTTCGTATCGAATGAACGGGATCGGATTGTTGTCCGAACGAAAGGGCGTGCCGGACAGAATCAGCCGGAACACCGCCGGCTCGAACGCCGTTCGCAGCGCCTTGCCCCAGTCCTTGCCGTCACCAGCGTGATGCAACTCGTCGAGAATGACCAGGGTTTTTTTCCTCGCACAGGCTCGCTGAAAGGTCGCCGGAGCCAGACAGACCTGCTGATAGGTCACCACGGCGCCGTGAAAATCAGGCGCTTCCACGGCCTGTTCATTCGTCAACGCCGGATCAAGGTGCAGACCGATCTTGCCGGCGGCGTCCGACCATTGCCCGCGCAAGTGATTGGTCGGACACACCACCAACACCCTGATCGCAGCCCCTGCCGTCAGATAGTGATGTGCAACAGCCAGGGCAAAGCGCGTTTTCCCGGCGGCAGGCGTGGCCATCGCCAGAAAATCCTTGGTCGGATGGGCCCACACCGCCGATACGGCGCGGCGCTGCCAATCCCGAAGAGGCGCAGTCCAGGCGGGCAATATGTTCATAAGAGGTGCATAGAAACAAGGACGCTCAGCGAGGCAGGTAAATCCCGTTGGGAACAAGAGCATATAGCTGGTGGCATATAGCACGTGATCGGATCAACACATGTGCCCTCTGTTATTCTCCGGTCTCGTGCCATAAGCCATACGCCATAAGCTCTTTCCTTCAGATGAACGACGAGATACGAAACGGCAGGCTAATCCAGCCAGTCTTTCTCTTTGAGCTTTCTCGGCAGATACTTCTTGGTCAGATACTGGAAGTCCTTGTTCGCCAGCGCGTCGAGCTCGTACTTGAGCCCGCTCGTCAGCATCCGCTTGATCTCCGCCTGCCACGCCGGCTTGTTGAACCATTCGTAATTCATCAATTCTTTCGCGCGCGCGATGTCTTTGTCGTTCAGCTTGATGCCGACGTTGCGCGGCAACTCGTAGCGTTCGGGGTCGGCGCTCGACAAGCCGATGAACTTGGCTTTCGGAATCGCCATGCGCTGACTTTCAAACGCCAGATTGATCGAGCCTTGCTTGATGACGGAATAAATGTAATAGCCCCAGGGATCGTTGTCGACCAGCACATAGACGGGCAGCCGGTGTTCTTCATGAAGCCGTCTCGCCAACCGGCGAACACCGCGCGGAGGCTGGCCGTTACCCGTCAGCAACACACAGTTGTAGCGCCGCCAGAACTTATCTTCCGACAGCCGGTTCCATTGGGTGCCTTTTTCAACGAGCAGAACGAAGTCCGCCGTGCAGCGCCGGATCTCCAGATACTCCGGTTCCACGATCGAGGGCACCGAATAGCCGCCCTTGCCCAGCCTGGCACAATCCACGCGATCCCCGTCATCGCCGAACACGACCGGCCCGACGATGCTGCCGCTGTTTTCCGCGCGGACATGCAGCTCTTCCCGCAACGCAGAGAGCGAGACTTCCAGATCCTCGATCACCGGATCGGATTCGTCCTGCGTGTCAAAGGTGTTCTCATGAGAATCCTGGATGGTGTGTTTCGTCCGATAGTAAATTTCTCGAAGCGAGGTCGTCAGCTCCGCCCGCTGCAATTCCGACAGGGCATCCGCCACCAACACCGTCTGCATGAATTTCTTGGCCATCCCGACATTAAAAAATGACCGCGCTTGCTTCTTGCTTCCCATCTCGATCAAGCCCTTGCGTGCGTTGAACGAGACATTGGATAAGGCGCGAATCGGGATCTCGAGCGTCGGATCCTTCGACCGTTCCGCCGCCGCGATCACGACGTCGGCCAAGCCGATCAGCTTCTTTTCCACCGGAGTCGTCTTGTGTTGTTTGGTCGCCATAGCAATTACGTCTTTCCTCGCGGTCGAGAAACAGTGGACGGTTTGTGCGGTTTAGTCGGCTTGTTTGGTGCGTCGAACAGCGCCATCTGAGAGGCCTTTCCTTTAGACGGCTTGGCCTCTTTCTTTTGTACGCCAACCGGCTGCTTACCCTTGGTTTTGGTCTCTGTAGCCTTCGATGACTCACCACCACCAAGATCCGGCTCACCCGGCAGAGTCGATGCCGCCGCCTCAGCCCGCACCTGATGGGCCAGATCCACCTCGCCCTCGACCCCTTCTGCCGTCACGATGATGGAATGGGGCAAGCCTTCAGGCCCTCCGCCGGTCTTACCCAGCGCCTCGTCGGTCTTCAGTCCGCCGGTACGCGATGTGGCGATCTTCTGGAGCTGAGCCTTGAGTTTTTCTTTCGGCAGCGTGCCGCCCTTGAGACGATTGCAGGCCTCAACGACTTCCTCGATGTACAACTCAAAGATGTTTCTCCGTCGATATTCGCTCGCAGCCCGTTCACGACGGCGCAAAAATAATCCCAGCCGTCGGCCGCACTCGCGCAAGGCCAGCGTGATTTCCTTCTGGATTTCATCGTAGTCGGCGATCGCCTCTTTGGATTCGCTCGTGAAGGGCACCCAGACCGACGCCATGTGGACGAAAATCACCATCGGCCCACCCGGCAACGCACCGCGGGATTGCGTGACGCCGTAATTTTTCCACGTCGTACTCAGAACCGCTTTAAACGTCGAACAGGCGGACTGCTGGTAGAGCAACGGCACGCGGTTGGCGTAGCGGATCACGCGCGCGAGCTCCGAGTCTTCCTCCTCGTGTTCGCCCTCGGCCTTCGGCACAGCCGGTTGCTTTGGCTTGTTTTGGTCCTCCGGTCTGTTCCCGTAGGCGAGCCCGGCTTCGATGATGAACGGATTACCCCGATAGACCGCCGGTGGCCGGCTCACCGCCGTATAAAATTCGCCTTTGATCTGTTTGTAGAGACCGGAAAGAATCGCCTTCTCGCCGATCGGTGAAATGCAATTGGTCGGCGGCGCCATAATCTTCGTGTCTTGGATCGTCCGGTAGAACGTTTCGGCAGCGGACCCTTTGAGGTCCCGCGGCTTCGTATGCGCCGACACTTTCGCCGCCTTGCACATCTCGTCGGCGAGTTGCGGCGACACCCGGCAAAAATCGCTCGCCACAAATCCGGACAACGAATGGCTCTTCGTGTCTTGCAGCATCTTAAGGAACATGCCGAACTCGATGCCGTAGGGATGGGGCTTGATCTCGCGCGGGGACGGCGGCAACTCATGATACGTCCGGGGATAGCCTTTCGCCTCCCCTTCCGGCGTGTGATAGGTCAGCTTCACGTGGGGATTGGCGATGGACGTTTGCTCGAGCCATTCGTCTACCGACGCCCGGCCTTTCTGGTATTTTCCTTCGACTTCAAGCGTGACCTGCGTACCGCGCGGTTGGGCCCACTCGATCTGCTTATTTTCATGGACCAGCGGCTCGTTCTTCTTCGTATCGATCTGCACTTCAAAAAAATGCGCGGCGGATTTTGGACCGATGCGAGAAATGATCTGCACCGGCTTGCCGGTCGTGAGCTGGCCATACATACCAGCGGCGGAAATGCCGATCCCCTGCTGGCCCCGGCTCATGCGCATCCGGTGAAACTTGGAACCGTAGAGCAGCTTGGCGAAAATACGCGGAATCTGCTGGCGGACGATCCCCGGCCCGTTGTCGGTCACCGTGACACGGAATCTCGTTGCCTGGCTGGCCGGCGGCACAGTGCCATTGGTCGGCACCACGTCCAGCCGCACCGTGACATCGGGCAGAATGCCGGCCTCTTCGCAGGCGTCCAGCGCATTGTCCACGGCTTCTTTCACGCAGGTGAGCAACGCCTTGCGCGGATTGTCGAACCCAAGCAGGTGCCGGTTTTTCGTGAAAAATTCCGCGACGGAGATTTCCCGTTGCCGCGCGCCCATTTCGACTGCCGTCACTTGTGATGCCAGCTTGGCGGCTTTCTTCGGGACAGGCGAATCCGACTCGGATTTGGCCGTCACAGGAATCGTTATCGCAGACGTTGTCGATTGTTTCTTAGCCATTCGTCCTCACAGCGCAATGGAACAAAAAATCGCGCGGCATTCTACACAGAATGGGCGTCGGAGGAAACCCTGGATGACATTTTCCTGAGTAGTAGAGAAAGAACTGCGCCGCAGAGGAGGATTTAGGGTGGGAGGAGCACGCACCTAACCGAGGACGATTAGGTACGGCGGAGATCTTGGGAGGAGTTTAGGCTTCCCAGTACAAGCTGGTCCTGCACACCGTCCTCACGCTCGATCCCCTTATGAACCATATTCCCTCGGGGCGTTAACTCCCCCCACGAAAGCTACGATAGACCTCGTCCTGCATCGAGTCAAGCGATCCGTTGTGTTGTCCCACGCGGTACGCGCCGATTGAAATCACGAGGTGACGGCACTATGATGCCGCCCGATGATCACCGGCGGCCTTACCCAAACAGACAGGTTATTCTTCCGTCCCGTCTTCTTGGCCATTTTCCTCGCCATGCAATTCACTACCGGATGCTCATCCCTGGACAGCCTGTTGACCAGCCTCGGATACCGGCATCACAATGAGTTCGATCAATTAGTGGAACAGGCCACCTACGCCCTTCAGACAACGGCTCCCGGATACAGCTCGAACCAGGCGAATCGATTGTCGGAGGCCGTGCATGAGCTCAACTTCGCGGGGCTGATCGCACTGCTTGCGGGAAAGTCTTTCGTGGAGCCACCAGGAGCAGACGCGCTTGGGACTGTGGCCGCCACCGTCCATGAAGAAATCGGCGCTCCTCCTTCGATCGACCGTCAGCGCATCACGGTTCTGTTGAGACACGCGTTTCGGAAGCTGAAGCGGCCAAGCGATATCGAGATGGATCCTGCCGTGAGGCAGAAAATTCTCGAGACAGGCCTGAAACATCTGTCGGACCGAGCTGTAGTTCCCCATGCCAATACAGAGGAGATCGCAGAAATCATTCGCCTCCTGGAAACAGGCGCCTTCGTGGGGGATGCATCAGACCTCACGCAAGCCGTCTATGGAGGGATTCAGAATATCCCTCCTGACGCCTTGGGAATGCTCCGGGACCCAGGTTTAGCGCACTGGCCGGTGGACACACTCCGCGCACTCTGCCGAGATGCAGGTTCCTCTTCGACAGCGCCTGGGACGACCCCGATTCTTCAAGAGACACTTGGAGAATTCCAAGCACTTCCTCCTGCCGGCAGAACGGCTGCGCTACTAAGAGCGATATTGGCCCGTGAGAACCGGACGGTTCGTCTCGCGCTGATTCTCTATGCCCGATCCCATGGCATCTCCGAAATCGACGACGACGCGATCGACAAGGTTGTGCTGGCCTTGGACCCCGCGCATCCGGACCTGCGCCCGCTATTGCTGGAAGCCGCGGAGAGGTTACGAGCCAAATACGGACCTGGCCAGGCGTCGATCGTAGTCCGCCGATTACGATAGTGATGAAGATCCGTATCAGCGTGAGGAGGTTGGGAAGTCCTCCCGATCAGTTTGGTATCGCCGAGTGCCTGGCTATAACGGTCTTCGTCCCTGCCGACATTCTTATGGACAGACGGTGGTGTGGTACACAACTCGCTGTTTCCAAATGAAACTGGGCTGAATCTCACCGAGACGGTACGTTTTTTGCGGGGACGACATGTGCAACCAAGGCGTAATTGACGCTGGTATCGGTGATGGGCTAATGTGGCCATATCACGACACGTTCATGCGTTCCCCTGGGTGTCCATCAATTCAAGGAGGTACGCTATGCTGGCTGGCCGGTTAGTGCGGCTCATCGAGAAAAATTCCGAGCGCCTTTCCCTCGAACTCAGCGAAAAGGTCTGGAACTCTCCTCGCTGCAGCGACCTGCACAAGGTTCCGCCAGATGAACTCAAAGTGCGCACCCGTGAGATTTACCAAAACTTGAATAGCTGGCTCATGGACATGACTGAGCTGGAAATTGAGATACGCTATACGGACTTGGGCGTACGACGCGCTGGGCAAGGCGTCGCCTTCAGCCACTTTCTGTGGGCGATTACCGCCACCAGAGAACATATGGTGGCGTTCGTCAAGCGCGAGGGCTTTTCAGATAGCCCGCTGGAATTGCAAGGTGAACTTGAGCTGATGCACATTCTTTCTCAATTCTTCGATCGGGCCTTGTATTACGCCGCCATGGGGTATGAGCGCGAACGCTCTCGCATCGGTGGAAACCTCCGTCGACGCAAGGAAGATCATCAGAAGATACGATAGCACCATCACTGAGAGGGAGGGGGATTGCTCTTACCCGCGATCCTCTTCCTACAACCTCCGATCCCATTGTACGTATCTCCATTCCGCACTCCCCTCGAATTCAGGACGACTCGATCGTCCACACACAACGCGATCGACCGATGCTATTTCGCATGCGCATCTCAATCATTATCCCAGCCTTTAATGAAGAGCGCCTGATCGGCCGCTGCGTGGAATCTGTCTTTGCTTCACTCGCTGACCACACCAAGCCAGGGCTCACAGCGGAGGTCATCGTCGTCGACAATAATTCGACGGACAGGACCGGCCAGTTGGCCCAACAAGCCGGCGCCCGTGTCGTGTTCGAACCGATCAACCAAATCGGCCGGGCTCGCAATACCGGAGCGGCAGCAGCAACAGGAAACTGGTTGCTCTTCCTGGATGCCGACAGCCTGCTGAGTCCAGAACTGCTGTCGGACATCCTGGCGATGATCGAGGCCGGGAAACACGTCGGCTGCGGGAGCACGCTCGCCATGGAGGGATTGCCCTGGTGGGCGAACGGGATTTTTCACCTCTGGAGAGGAATGTCGGTCCTATTCGGATGGGCTGCCGGCGCGCTGATTGTCTGCCGCCACGACGCCTTCCGTGAGGTCGGGGGATTCCCCCAGGACCTGTATGCCCTCGAAGAAATCCATCTCAGCAAACGGCTCAAAGCCTGGGGACGGCAGCGCGATCTTCGATTCATCATTTTGTCAAAGCATCCGCTGGAAACGTCCTCGCGCAAAGTGACACTCTATTCGCCAGGGGAAATTGCCTCGCAAATTCTCCGCGTCTTCCTCCAGCGGCGACGGACCCTGCGCGACAAGACGCTCTTGTCCGTCTGGTATGACGGACGGCGGTAGGCTCTCAGCCACCTGCGCGCTTCATTGACTTCACCTGACCCGCCCTCCTAGAATTCACCCATGGCCTCTTCCTTCGTTCATCTCCATCTCCACACCCAATTCAGCCTCCTCGACGGCGCCAACCAGATCGGACCATTGGTGCAGCAAGTGAAGGCCTTCGGCCAGCCGGCCGTGGCCATGACCGACCACGGCAACATGTTCGGGGCCGTTGAGTTCTACCGGAAAGCCAAGGATGCCGGCATTAAGCCCATCATCGGCTGTGAGGCCTATATGGCGATGGGGAGCCGCCATGCGAAGAAAGACAGCGGCTTGGCGCACAACGACTACTATCACCTGATTCTGCTCGCCAGAAACCTGACCGGCTATCAAAACTTGATCAAACTTGTTAGTAAAGGATACCTTGAAGGATTCTATTATAAGCCACGAATTGACAAGGAACTTCTCAAGGAGCACCACGAGGGCATTATCGCCCTGTCCGGCTGCCTCAGCGGTGAGATTCCCTACCTGATCGGGCAAAAAGATATGGCCGGAGCCCTGGCCGTAGCCGGAGAATTTCAGGAAATTTTCGGCAGGGATCATTTCTACTTGGAGGTGCAGGCCAACGGTCTCGACCACCAACGCGTCGCCAATGCCGGACTGATGGAGATTCACAAGAAACTGGGCATCCCGCTCGCCGGAACGAACGACTGCCACTACCTCAAGAAGGATGACGCCCGCCCCCATGAGCTGATGCTCTGCCTTCAGACCGGCAAAACCGTGAGCGATCCCAATCGGATGAAGTTCGATACGGATCAGCTGTACGTGAAATCGACGGAAGAAATCGCTCCGGCGTTCGCGGAATTTCCCGGCGCGGTCAACAACACCTGCCGCATCGCCGACCATTGCGATTTAGAGCTGGCCCTCAACAAGACCCATCTTCCGCAATACAGAGTTCCCGCGGAGTTCACAGACCGCGAGGCCTACCTGGAACATCTGGCCGTCGCCGGATTGAAAGAGCGGCTCAAGGAGCGGCCCAGCAATAAACCATCCGCCCTGTACGAACAGCGCTTGCGCGAAGAGCTGATGGTCATCTGTTCCATGGGATTCGCCGGCTATTTCCTGATTGTGTGGGACATCATTCGATTCGCGCGGTCGCGGAACATCCCGGTCGGGCCCGGCCGTGGGTCCGCCGCCGGCAGCCTGGTGGCCTATGCCTTGCGCATCACGGACCTCGACCCGCTTGAATACACCCTGCTGTTTGAGCGCTTCCTCAATCCGGAACGTGTGTCCTTGCCGGATATCGACATGGACTTTTGCATGGATCGGCGTGGAGAAGTCATTGCCTACGTGGTGGACAAGTACGGCGCCGACCATGTCGCGCAGATCATTACGTTCGGGACACTCGGCGCCAAAGCCGCCATCCGCGACGTGGGCCGCGTGCTGGAATTGCCCTATGCGGAGGCGGACAAGGTCGCCAAGCTGGTGCCGAATCAGCTGAATATCACCCTGCAAGAGGCCCTCGATCAGGAACCCCGCCTGCGCGAACTGGTCGCCACAGATGCGAAGGTCAAGGAACTCATGGAGATCGCGCAGTCGCTGGAGGGCTTAGCCCGCCACGCCTCGACCCACGCGGCCGGCGTGGTGATTTCCGAGGGGCCATTGACCGATCATGTGCCGCTCTACAAGGGCGCCAACGACGAAATCGTCACGCAATATTCGATGGGGGACGTCGAGAAGATCGGCTTGGTGAAATTCGACTTCCTCGGCCTCAAGACATTGACGATGATCCGGCGGGCGGAAACTTTGATCAATGAGGACCGCCACGGGAAGGCGCCGCTGGTCGTCGATCAACTTCCATTCGACGATCACAAGACGTTTGCCCTCCTCTCCTCCGGAAAAACCACCGGGATTTTCCAGCTCGAAAGCTCGGGGATGCGCGACCTGCTCGCCGGCTTCAAGCCGGACCGGTTTGAAGACATTATCGCCATCATCGCCCTCTACCGTCCCGGCCCGATGGATCTGATTCCCGATTTCATCAAGCGGAAACAGGGCAAGGTCCCCATCACCTACGAAACGCCGGAGTTGGAGCCGATCCTCAAAGACACCTACGGCGTCATCGTCTATCAGGAACAGGTCATGGCGATCGCCAACAAAGTGGCCGGGTTTTCGCTTGGACAAGCCGACATCCTCCGGCGAGCCATGGGGAAGAAGAAGCCGGAAGAAATGGAAAAACTCCGCCTCAAATTCATCGACGGCGCGAAACACAAACACATTCCCGACAAGAAAGCCGAAAAACTCTACGAGCTGATCCAGAAGTTCGCCGGCTACGGGTTTAACAAGTCGCACGCCGCCGCCTATGCCGTCCTCTGCTACCAGACCGCCTACTTGAAGTCCCATTACCCGACCGAATTCATGGCAGCCCTCATGACGACGGACATGGGGAACACCGACAAGATCATGGGATACTTCACAGAATGCCGAGATCTTGGCATTAAAGTGCTCGGACCGGACGTCAATGCCAGCCAGAAAAACTTCGCCGTCGTCGAGGGCGCCATTCGATTCGGCTTGGCGGCGATCAAGAACGTCGGCGAAGGCGCCGTTGAGTCCACCGTGGCGATCCGCCATGAGAACGGCCCGTTCACCTCGTTTTTCGAGTTCTGCCGGCGGGTCGATCTCCACAAGGTGAATAAACGCATGCTCGAAGGCTTGATCAAGGCGGGCGCCTTCGATTCGACCGGCGCCAAGCGGGCCCAATTGATGGCCGTCCTCGACCAGGCTATCGAAGACGGTGCCGCCGCACAACGAGAGCGGGAACTCGGGCAAACCAGCATCTTTGCCGAGGAACTGTCCGGCCCTGACACACCGGCCGCCCCACCGCTTCCACCGCTTGCGGAATGGGACCAGACCCAGCGACTCAAATATGAGCGCGAATTGACCGGCTTTTATATTTCCGCCCATCCGTTGAGCCGGTATGAAACCACAATCGGCGCCCTTTCCACCGCCACCACCACCAGCCTCCCGGACTGCCCAGAGGGCAAAGAGGTCAAACTGTGCGGCATCATCGCCTCGGTCAAATCGATGCTGACTAAGAAGGGCGATCGGATGGCCTATGTGACCCTCGAAGACTTGCAAGGCACGGCCGAGATCATCGTCTTCCCCGATCTGTTCAAAACGGCCGGGGATCTCGTGGCTCCGGAACAGCTGGTTCGCATGACCGGGACCATCGATCGGGGCGACAAGGGCACCAAACTTCGCGGCAGCAAGATTGAACCCCTGGCTGACGTCCAGAAGCAGGCGGTGAAACGGGTGCAGATCCGGTTGGCCGACCGGCCCGACGTCCCAGACCAGCTCCTCCGCCTGCGCGATATTTTTCAACGACATCCGGGCGGAACGACAGTTCATCTCACATTTCAATTGGATACAGCGCTGGAAGCCGAAACGGCGCCTCTTCCCAACTGGACCGTGTCACCCAGCGAACATTTTGTCTCCGACATTGAAGAAGTGCTAGGCAAAGGGGTCCTGTCTTTGTTATCTTAGGCGGGCAATTTGAAGGGCCGGGGGCGGCCGGCGTTCCCTCCCGTCACGAGGTCTATGCGCGATTACCTTGAGTTTGAACAGCCCATCCGCGAGATCGAAGAAAAGATCGAGAAGCTGTCCGCCGCAGCCGTAGGCGGAAAAGTCTCAGCACAAAACGACCTCAGAAAACTCCGCGCCAAGCTCGCGGAAGTCGAACACGAACTCTATCAGCATCTGACCCCCTGGCAGCGGACGCAGCTCGCCCGCCACCCCCAACGCCCCAGCACGCTCGACTATATCGGTGAATTATGCCGGGACTTCCTGGAATTTCATGGGGACCGGTCGTTCGGCGACGACCGAGCTATCGTCGGAGGCTTCGCCCGGTTTAACGACCGCACCGTGATGATCATCGGGCATCAAAAGGGGAAGACGCTCAAAGAGCGCATGCAGCGCAATTTCGGCATGCCCAACCCGGAAGGCTACCGGAAAGCCCTTCGCCTGATGAAACTGGCGGAAAAATTCAACCGGCCGATCATCACCTTCATCGATACCCCCGGAGCCTATCCCGGAATCGGAGCGGAAGAGCGCGGGCAGGCGGAGGCCATCGCGAGAAATCTGCTCGTGATGTCACGCTTGACCGTCCCAATCATTTCCGTCGTCATCGGCGAAGGCGGCAGCGGCGGGGCATTGGCGCTGGGTGTGTCGGACCGCGTCTTAATGCTGGAACATTCCGTTTACTCGGTGATTTCGCCGGAAGGCTGCGCGGCCATTCTCTGGGATAATCCGCAAAAAGTTCAGGATGCCGCCTCCGCACTGAAGATGACGGCGAAGGATCTCCTGGAGTTCGGTGTCATTGACGACATCGTACCAGAGCCGATTGGCGGCGCCCATCGAGAGCCCAAAGCCGTTTGCACCCTGGTCGGGAAGTCCTTGACGAATCAGCTCTTCGACCTGGCCGATCTGTCCGTGGAGCAACTCCTTGCCGCCCGTGACCAGAAGTATCGAAAGATCGGCGCGGTCGGCGGACAGCCGCACGCGTAATCCTCGCAACCCCTTCCCCTCAGTCGTTATGCAGCCAACAGTCCGGCCTGAACCAACCGCCGTTGGATCGCGGCAAGAATGCCGGCCGTGAGCGCCGGACGGAAGGGATCGAACACCGGATCCCCCAGATACCGATCAAGTGTCCGTGGAAGTTTTCGCCACCAGGCTTTGGCTGAGGCAATCGCTTGGATGGCCATAGCCCGGTCGCCGGAGAGAATTTTGCCGATTTCCCGCTCAAAAAATCCGACGTGCCGCCGCTCATCGTCAAGAATGGCCGAAAGATCAGGACGCAACTCGGCCAACAACAGGGCGAACTCCAGCCCCAGCGCTTCGTAGCCGAACAACTGCACGGCCAACGCGGGCCATTGCCGCGGAACAGACGGCAACCGGTCTCGCTCGGCCGACCGATGGCCCAACAACGTCTCAAACTGCGCCAGGTGCTTGCGTTCATCCGCTTCGTGCCGGCGGAGAAATGTGTGGACATTCGCCGGCACGTCCTGCAGTTGCGATGCCCGCACGGCCCACAGCGCCATCGCTTCGGCTTTGAGAAACCGTTCCAACAGGGCAGATTCACAGGAAAGCGGCAAGCGGAGCGGATTGGGAGCCTGCGGCATGATGACCATGGTGGGCCGCATGGTACGCGAATCATTCCGCCTTGTCCAAATGAAGCGCGCCCAAGAAAAATGTGGGCACCTATTGCCAGAATCGATCACTGCTGAGACACTACGCACAGCGACTACCGAACCGATGTACGGCCGGGCCTGGCCGCCGCGCATCACTTCCTCAATGAGGGCGACACGCATGAGACATCCTGCTGTACCATCACCGTCGAGCATCACGCCTGGGATTTCGGCTTGCCTGCTTGTCGGCGCGATCCTGGCCGCATCCGGTTGTGTCAGCCAGCGTGCCTATGAACAAGCCCGGGCCGAGGCGGATGAACTCAACCGCACACTCGACGCAACACGCGCTGACCTCCAAGAGCTCGACCATCATATTGCCCGGCTACAGGTTGCCAACCAAACCGAAGAGGCTCTCGCCACAGAATTGCGCACGGCGCTCCAACGGGAAGCAGAGATGTTGCCAGTGCTGAGACAGCGGGCAAGCGATCGGCTCATGTCACTGCAAGCGCAGGTGGTGACGCTCGTCAACCAAAGCCGTATGCTGACCCGGCAGGTTTCAGATGTGAAGCAGCAACACACCTCCCTCAAGGTGCTCGCCTCGCAATACAAACAGGAGCTCGAACAAGCCCGGTCAATGCCGGAACCAATCCCCGTTGAGGCCCCGATGCCGGCGGTTGCGCCACCTGTTGCAACCGAACCGCTTTCCGCTCCCGTAGCGGCACCGGCTCCGATCACGCCGCCTCAACAGATGGCACAAGTCACCCCGGTCACACCGGTAAAGCCACAGGCTCTGCCTCGCCCCATCCCAACACCACCGGCACCAGTCGACGAAACCTGGTTTGACATGGTCATGGGCTGGCTGGTTGGCGTCTGGGATTGGATTACGGGGCTGTTCTCGTAGCTGAAACTGGTCTCGCACGACCTTCACGCACCCAGGCAACCGCTCCCACGCCGGCGATACGGCCTGTTGCCAGACAGGCGGTCAGGAGATAGCCTCCGGTCGGGGCTTCCCAATCGAGCATTTCCCCTGCGCTGAACACACCAGGCAGTCTGCGAATCATCAGCCGCTCGTCTAATTCCTCGAACGGCACCCCTCCCGCTGTACTGATCGCTTCCGCTAAGGGACGCGGAGAGACCAGCCGCAACGGCAGCGATTTGATCGCCGCCGCTAGCAGAACCGGATCTGCAAACTCTTCCTTGGAAAGCACTTCCCGGAGTAACCCGGCTTTCACACCGATGATGCCCGCACGGCGAGCAAGCTGTGTGGCTATCGTCTGCTTGCCGCGAGGACGCGACAGATCCTTGCTCAGCCGTCGGATCTCGCGATCCGGAGCAAGATCGAGACGAAGTGTGGCCACCCCCTTCGCGGCAATCACGTCACGCAAGCCGGCCGATACCGCATAAATCACCCCACCTTCAACCCCCGATTCGGTGATGATGAATTCACCGCGCCGCCGAATCACGACATCGTCGACAGTTTTTGCAACGACTCCCACGGATTTCACCGGATGTCCGGCATACTTCGTTCGAAAATGGTCGGTCCACCTCACATTGAACCCGCAATTCGCAGGTTGGAGCGGTGCGATCGGCACCCGCCGCTCATTGAGAATTGGGACCCACGCGGCATCAGAGCCGAGCTTCGGCCAACTTCCGCCTCCCAAGGCAAGGATCACCGCATCGACAGTGACTGATCGTTCGCCTGCCGGGGTCAGGAATCGCAGTGATCCCTGTGCGTCCCATCCCAACCAACGATGCCGCACATGGAATCGGACGCCGGATGAGCGTAAGCGACGCAACCACGCGCGCAGCAGTGGAGCGGCTTTGAAGTCTATAGGGAAAATGCGGCCGGATGTCCCGACGAATGTTCCAATGCCGAGAGCTCTTGCCCACTCACGAATTTCGTGTGGCCCGAACGACTGAATGAAGGGAGCAAGCCGGGCCCGACGTGCTCCATAGCGGGAGAGAAAGGGGTCGATCGGTTCCGAGTGCGTGAGATTCAATCCACCCTTGCCGGCCAGCAAAAACTTGCGGCCGACCGACGCTATCGCGTCATAAAGATCCACCTCCGCTCCGGCGCTGCTCGCAGCCTCCGCGGCCATCAGTCCGGCAGGACCACCGCCGACGATTGCAATCTTCATGGACAAGCCTTGGATTCACCAGTCATGCAGGTGTTGCAGCTGTTATCGCGCACCTCGTAGTCCGCGACTCCTCCGCGCCGGTCCAGTTGAATGACGCAGCACTGGTCCAACATGTGCTTCAATTGTTTCCGCCCACGCTGCACACGAGATTTCATGCCGGACAATGAGATGCCCATCTGCTTGGCCGCGGCTTGTTGCGTCAATCCCTCAATCTCCACCAACATAATCGCGTCCCGATAATCCTGGGATAACCGTTCGATCATCGGGCGAAGACACCCGGCGAGTTCCGACCCGGAATCGCCTGACTCCTCTTGAAGTTCGCCACTGAACGCTTCGATGTCGGCGGACAACCCGGCGGGAATCTCATGTCGCCGCCCCGGTTTCCGATAGTAGTCGATGGTTGCATTTCTCGTGACTTGATAGATCCATGAGACGATCCGGCGGGGATCATTCACGCTATCCAGTTGACGATGGACACGCACAAACACCTCTTGCAGCACATCCTCGGCATGGGACTGGTCTGAGACTCGTTTGGCGATGAAGGCGAGGAGGCTATCATGCATCTCTTGCCAAAGCTCTTCGATCTTGATCGTCATGACAGCCTCTCCCCCTCCGACCTCCCTACGGTACTGTGTCGGCTTACGCACCGCAAGTGGCCGGCTCATGAGCGCCTGTATTCTTCGGCACGCAGCAACCTGTTTGCCTCAGTGATCCTGTCACCGCCAGTTGTTCATGGACCGTGAAGATCTCCCAGGCATTGCCGTCCGGATCGGTAAACCACAGCTTATCCTGCCTGGCGAAACAGCAAGCAATGTTATCTTCGACTTTCTGAAGAATGCCCTCCCGTTGCAACCGGGCTTTCCACTCGGCGATGTCCTCGACCGTCTCGACCTCGATACCCAAATGATCCACGGCACTCACTTCCCCGGTAGAAGACACGAGCGAAAAGTTCAGTGCGGGAGTCTTGAGGTCGAACTTGGCATAGTCGGCGACCTGTTTCTGCGGTGACACTCCGAATACCTTTTCATAGAACGCAACCGACTTAGGGAAGGTCTGATTAATTCACGTGGGTTCTGCCCCGATTTTACGGACACCTCACTTAAGGCCCATAATGGGCCAGGAGGGGTGTCATGAGAGCACGACGGAAGTTTTCAGTGGAGTACAAACGTGAAGCGGTGGCCATGCTCGACGCACCCGGGGTAACGGTGAGTCAAATCGCCGCCGACTTGGGCATCGGGGCTGGTCTGTTGGGACGCTGGCG